>Ga0307947_1001346_pt1 | contig 19272 bp, 22 predicted proteins | sample OrgLakmetagen232_FD_201840 | JGI IMG/M metagenome (GOLD analysis project Ga0307947, IMG submission 201840) | Saline water microbial communities from Organic Lake, Antarctica - #232 | ecosystem: Environmental > Aquatic > Non-marine Saline and Alkaline > Saline | place: Antarctica: Organic Lake...
GAGAGGGGGAGAGATGGGGAGAGAGAGAGAGAGAGAGAGGGGGGGGGGGGGAGAGAGAGTGAGAGAGAGAGAGAGAGAGTGCCCACCTTGCCTCTTTTGGCAGTGCTCCAGCACCCACACAACGCAACACGGCACATCATTGTGCAACTCACACCACACCACACAGGAGTACAAAAAGTGTACCCCACCTTGCGTCCCTTGTCTTGGCAGTGCTCCAGCACCCGTTGAATGACGCGGCAGCCAAAAGGGTGAGTGGCCATCTGAACCACGATGGACAGGAAGTTGTCGATGACACCCTGCAGGTTTGGGTCAGAGCGTGTGCGCATGTCAGGAGCTTCACTCACTCAAGTTCCGTGAAAGCTCAGTCAAGGTCCGTGAGAGCTCACTCAAAGTCTGTGAGAGCTCACTCAAGGTCCGTGAGAGCTCACTCAAGGTCTGTGAGAGCTTACTCAAGGTCTGTGAGAGCTCACTCAAGGTCCGTTAGAGCTCACTCAATGTCTGTGAGAGCTCACTCAAGGTCTGTGAGAGCTCACTCAAGGTCCGTGAGAGCTCACTCAAGGTCTGTGAGAGCTCACTCAAGTATTGTGAGAGCTCAGTCAAGGTCCGTGAGAGCTCACTCAAAGTCTGTGAGAGCTCACTCAAGTTCCGTGAAAGCTCAGTCAAGGTCCGTGAGAACTTGCTCAAGGTCTGTGAGAGCTCACTCAAGGTCCGTGAGAGGTTAGTCAAGGTCTGTGAGAGCTCAGTCAAGGTCCGTGAGAACTCAGTCAAGGTCCGTGAAAGCTCAGTCAAGGTCTGTGAGAGCTCACTCAAGGTCTGTGAGCGCTTGCTCAAGGTCCGTGAGAGCTCACTCAAGGTCCGTGAGAGCTCAGTCAAGGTCTGTGAGAGCTGTTTAGAGCGTCTTACAAAATTCTTACAGGATATTGTTGGCGGGGCCTAACGACACTGATGTGGCCTCCCTGAAAGGGTGAGGGCAGGCAACACACATGCACACACACATGCACACACACACGCACATGCACACCAAGGTTGTTCAGTTCGGGGTTCGGTCAAAAGTCCATGTTTGCGAACTTTCACGCATTTTAACGAACCATAAAAACGCCGTTTGAGAGCTATTAAAAGCTCGTCAAACTTTCACGATCTTTGTCGAACCCTTGCTTCCAGGAAATCGAACTAAACAACCCTGGTGCACACAGACACAAAAAAAATCGCTCAAAGTTGCTAAAGCTGCATAGAACGTCTGACAGGAAGACGCATACCAGGCCCCGCATACGGGTTGGGTCGACCATGCGCACAGGCACGCATGCGCGTAGATACTCAATCGCACAAAAACACATGCACACACACACATTCACACATATGCTTTCAACAGAATAGAGGACCAACACTTGTGTATGCATATTAAGGCGCACAGGCATGCCACTCACCACCATCTACACGCACATGCTTTCAACACAATGGAGGACCAACACTTGCGTGTGCATATAGAGGCACGCAGACATGCCACTCACCACGATGCGGTCAGTAGGTACGCACTCAATAATCTTTTGGATCACGTGGTTGCCGTTCTGCAGGTGTGTGTATGTGTGTGTTGCGTGTGTGTATGTGTGTATGTGTGTGTGTGTGTGTGTTGCGTGTGTGTATGTGTGTGTGTGCGTGTGTGCGTGTGTGGAAGTGTGTGTGTTGCGTGGGTTGTGTGCGTGCGTTGTGAGTGTGCGCGTGTATGTGTGTGTTTGTGTTGGTAGCATCTTGAAAGTGCATGGACTGTGTGGTTAAACGTTGGTTGAAGTAAACAAACATTGGGGACCCTGGATTATAAAAAATATAACACCTGGCACCACGTACACGCAACAAGCAAACGTTTTCCCTCCCACACACCCGCGCAGTATACATGTGCCTGACCCAGAGGCTGTGTGTGTGTGTGTGTGTGTGTGTGTGTGTTAGTGTGCCACCACAACGCATTCCCTGCCACAAAACACACTGAACACATCCAAGGGCGTCGTCCTCACCTGGTCACGAACGCATCTCATGACGCAGTGCATTCCCTGTCACTAGAACACATCAAACGCATTCAAGCGCGCGCGCGCATGTCTCCATCGTCCTCACCTAGTCACGCACACATCCCATGACGCAACGCAGCCCCTGTCACTAAAACAAATTCAACGCATTCAAGCGCGCATATGTGTGTCTCCAATGTTGTCCTCACCTGATCACGCACGCATCTCATGACGCAACGCAGTCCCTGTCGCTAAAACAAATTCAATGCATTCAAGCGCACGCGCGCGTGTCTCCATTGTTGTCCTCACCTGATCACGCACGCATCCCATGACACAACGCAGCCCCTGTCACTAAAACACATCGAACACAATCAAGCGCGCGCGTGCGTGTCTCCATTGTTGTCCTCACCTAATCACGCACGCATCCCATGACGCAACGCAGCCCCTGTCACTAAACAAATTCAACGCATTCTAGCGCGCGTGTGTCTCCATTGTTGTCCTCACCTGATCACGCACGCATCTCATGACGCAAGGCAGCCCCTGTCACTAAAACAAATTCAACGCATTCAAGCGCGCGCATGTGTGTCTCCATTGTTGTCCTCACCTGATCACGCACGCATCTCATGACGTTCTGATCCAGCTCAGAGATCAGCTTGCACTGCGTGTCCACCTCCAGCACCTCAAGAGCCTTCTGCATGACGCGGCATCCGTACATCTGCAGCGCCAAGGACAGGACCTGTGAAGCAACAGCAATGAAACAACAACAGTAAGCAAGAAGTTGCGCTTTTGAGCATGACACGGCATCCGTACATCTGCAGCGCCAAGGACAGGACCTGTGAAGCAACAGCAACGAAACAACAACAGTAAGAACAACGTTGCGCTTTGACAGATATACAATATTTCTGCAATAAGCACAACATTTTGTCATCATTGACTTGCATGACGCGGCATCCGTACATCTGCAGCGCCAAGGACAGGACCTGTGAAGCAACAGCAATGAAACAACAACAGTAAGAACAACGTTGCGCTTTGACGGATTTACAACATTTCTGCAATCAGCACGACATTTTGTCATCATTGACTTGCATGACACGGCATCCGTACATCTGCAGCGCCAAGGACAGGACCTGTGAAGCAACAGCAACGAAACAACAACAGTAAGAACAACGATGCGCTTTGACAGATATACAATATTTCTGCAATAAGCACAACATTTTGTCATCATTGACTTGCATGACGCGGCATCCGTACATCTGCAGCGCCAAGGACAGGACCTGTGAAGCAACAGCAATGAAACAACAACAGTAAGAACAACGTTGCGCTTTGACGGATTTACAACATTTCTGCAATCAGCACGACATTTTGTCATCATTGACTTGCATGACACGGCATCCGTACATCTGCAGCGCCAAGGACAGGACCTGTGAAGCAACAGCAACGAAACAACAACAGTAAGCAAGAAGTTGCGCTTTTGAGCATGACACGGCATCCGTACATCTGCAGCGCCAAGGACAGGACCTGTGAAGCAACAGCAACGAAACAACAACAGTAAGCAAGACGTTACGCTTTGACAGATATACATTATTTCTGCAATCAGCACGACAATTCCTCATCTGTAACTTGCACGGCACGGCAGCCGCACAGCTGCAGTGCTGCAGACGGGAGCGGTGGAGCAACCACGCAAGATGCTCTTTTGTGAGTTAATGCAACGAGCCTTCCCCCATTTCGAGCACGACACGGCAGCCATAAATGTGCAGTGCAGTATACAGTAACCAATAGGGCAACACATACAGTATCCAACAGGGTGACGCATACAGTAACCAATAGGGCGCCGCATACAGTAACCAATAGGGCGAAAGCAATAGGGCCTGCATAAAGTAAGCAATAGGGCGCCGCATACAGTATCCAACAGGGCGACGCATACAGCAACCAATAGGGCGCCGCATACAGTAACCAATAGGGCGAAAGCAATAGGTCGCATACAGTAAGCAATAGGGCGATAGCAGGGCAGCCCTTTGTACGCAGAAGCAGAAAAAGCACCATTGTACGCAGCAAAAGAACAAACAGCCATCGGGCACACCCACATCCCACACATATACATTCACACCTACATACTGATTAAAGATGTTAACCTTAACTGCACCCACTTCCCACCCTAACCTCAACGCACTCACACTCACACTCATACTCACACTCACACTCACACTCACACTCACACTTACAACCAAGCCCATATACATATCTTCAATTCTAACTCTGACTGCACCCACTTGCCCACCCCCAACTACACGCCCACTCACACTCACACCCAAGCCCACACAACCGGCCATTAAGCACCCCCACCACTTGCTCTCTCATCTCCACACCCCACCCCACACGCACACGCACACTCACACTCACACCCAAGCCCACACACCTGGCTCTGAAGCACACCCACCACTTGCTCTCTCATCTCCACACCCCACCCCACACGCACACTCACACTCACACCCAAGCCCACACACCTGGCCCTGAAGCACCCCCGCCACTTGCTCTCTCATCTCCTGGCTGCCGTGCTCGAGGAATTTTTGCATAACGTAGTTTCCAAACACGTCGGTCATGAGGGAAGAGGCATGAGGAAGGATTTCAGACAGCGCGGACGTCAGATCCTCGTTGCTGACCACCTCTAGCTTCTGCAGTGTGCGTGTGCATGTGTGTATGTGTGTATGTGTGAGTGTGAGTGTGTGTGTGTGTGAGTGTGTATTGAAATACTGCACAAGGTGTAATGGTAATCTTGTGGCACGGAGTAGGACTTCAGACAGTGCAGAAGTTTGTGCATCAACCACCACCGGCTTCTGTGTGCAAGGAATCTCAGAGCGCACCTGACAGCATGTTAAATGCACGCACCCACTCACGCATACGCGCATGCGCACGCGCTTGCGCACGCGCTTGCGCACGGACACACAATCACACGAACGCACTCACACAGCGCACACACACAGACACACACCTGTTGGATGAAGCGAGAGCCATGCTGGTCCAGGGAGAACTCGTACACATGGCCTATGATGTCTTTAAACTCAAACCTGCAAGGGAGGAACGTAGCGAGGTGCGTGGATTGCAATTAATGGCAAAGGAGGGCTTTGGTTAAGAATATCCTTTTACTCAAACCTAGGAGGGTTACAGGAGTGTGTGTACTGCAATTCGCAGGAAGAGAATAGGCCACTGATGTACTTGAACTCGTAGAAGGTTTACGGATGGCAAATAATAGGACACACACACACACTCACACACACACACAAATTCGGCGGAAGGTGTCAAACTGGGAGGGACGTTTAGAGGTCCGTAGGAAGCTGTAAAAAGGAGGGACCAGACCCACGTACCGTGCTTGCACACACACACGCACACACACACACACGCACGCACACACACACACACACACGCACACACACACAAATGAAAACGCCATTTTTTGCATTTAAACCACTGGCAAACGAGACGAACGCTCCTGCCTGGCTGCTGCTGCTGCGTGTTGACATCGTTTTCTACTCCTGACAAGAGAACATGTAATATAGACATTCGTCCTTGCAGGTGCGCGAGGCAAGATAGTTGACGTGACAGCAGCGTGTTTATTTGCCAGTCCTTGCCAGCCCTCTGTTATTATTGCCAACCCTTTGTAATTGTTACCATCCCTCTATTATTATTGCCAACCCTCTGTTATTATCGCCAACCCTTTGTAATTATTGCCAACCCTTTGTAATTATTGCCAACCCTTTGTAATTGTTACCAGCCCTCTGTTATTGCCAACCCTCTGTAGTTATTGCCAACCCTTTGTAATTATCACCAGCCCTCTGTTATTGCCAACCCTCTGTATTAATTGCCAACCCTTTGTAATTATTGCCAACCCTCTGTTATTTTTGCCAACCCTCTGTTATTATTGCCAACCCTTTGTAATTATTGCCAACCCTCTGTAGTTATTGCCAACCCTTTGTAATTGTTACCAGCCCTCTGTTATTATTGCCAACCCTCTGTATTAATTGCCAACCCTTTGTAATTGTTACCAGCCCTCTGTTACTGCCAAACCTCTGTAATTATTGCCAATTATTTTCCGACATACGCGCGCGCGAAAAACGACTCTCTTTTGCCAACCCTCTCTATTGCCAACCCTCGCCAACCCTCTATGATTGCCAGTCCTCTGTTATTATTAATGATTACATGTGTGTGTTCAGTGTCCTCTGTTATTATTATGAACACATGTGTGTGTTCAGTGTCCTCTGTTATTATTATGAACACATGTGTGTGTTCAGTGTCCTCTGTTATTATTAATTAATACATGTGAGTGTTCAGTGTCCTCTGTTATTATTAATGAATACATGTGTGTTCAGTGTCCTCTGTTATTATTGATAAATACGTGTGTGTGTGTGTGTTCAGTGTCCTCTGTTATTATTAATAAATACATGTGTGTGTTCAGTGTCCTCTGTTATTATTATTGCTAACCCTCTTCCCACCCTACGGATACATATGGTCCCCCTTGTTTTTTTCAAAGCAGCAGGCTTTGGCATCTTCCCTCCTACGCATACACTTGATACCCCTTGATATTTTCAAAGCTGCAGGCTGTGGCATCTGGCTGCAAGCAGCATCGCAAATCCGCAAACAATAACAGGAACAGCATCACAAGCCACAAATAGGAATAGTAACAGCATCGCAAGCCACAAACAGTGATCTGATAGCAGGCTTTTGGGAGGCAGAGCTGACTGCAACGCTGCCAAGCCCTCGCAGCTTCATGCATCTGCACAGGCGTTTTGTTGGCCGCAAGCGCATTTATGCGCCCTGACCATGCCATGTCGATCACCTCATGAATCATTGTTATAAATATGCAACGTGTCAAACCCGATAATTTTTTGTGTTGGAAGGGTAGGCACATTATTCATTCCAGGTGAGACCATGTGTCATAGCAATCACGTCAACACGCCCTTTCCCTCCCACACACTGTTGCTGCTAACACGCCCCCCCTTCCCCGTCCCCACACACGCGCACACACATACACGCACACACACAGACCAACTCCCCCCTTGCCCCCCGAACACACACACACATGCGTGCCTTGCTCCACAAACACCCACACTTACACCCACACACAACTGTGGGCCTTGCTCCACAAACACACACACAAAATCACACCCACACGCCCTTGGGCCTTGCTCCACAAACACACCCACACACCCACACAAAATCACACCCACACCCCCTATGGGCCTTGCTCCACAAACACACACCCACACCCACACACCTGTGGGCCTTGCTCGCCTTGAACTCATCCAGCAGCGTCAGGGGCTGCCCGTTGTGCATCCCCCCCCCTTCGTCCCTCCGCATCCCCCCCCTTCCACCACGCCCCCCTCCTCCCATACTGCCATGATTCAGCGCCACACCGTTCGCATTCGTGCCTCCCGCACGGGGGTGCCCCCCGTGCGCCGAGCTGCCGCTGTGGTGGTGGTGGTGGTGCGAGTGATAGGAGTGGTGGTCGTCCGTGCTGCTGCTGCCCGCCATCGACGCCGGCCCCCTGCCCATCGTCGGGCGTGCATGCTGAACATGCTCAAACGCGCTCATTCGTTGCCCTGTGCCACTCATGCTACTGCCGCTGCTGAAGCTGTCTCGTTGGTGGGAAGAGCTGTAAGGGTGGGGCTGGCCACTAACGTTGTACATCTGACCCTGCATGCCTCCCCCACGTCTGTAGCCCCCCCCCCCCACCATACTGTTGCTGTACGGCCCCATGCCGCCGCCCTCGGCAGCTGCAGCCGCCGCAGCTGTGGAGGTGGGTATGCGGGTTGTGTGTGTGTGTGTGTGTGTGTGTGTTTGTGTGTGTGTGTTTGCGTGAGGGTTCATGTGTTTGTGTGAGTGTGCATGTGTGTGCAAGCGTGTGTGCATGTGAGTGTGCGCGTGTGTGTTACGAGTGTGCATGTGCGTGTGCACCAGTGCAAGCGCGTGTGCATGTGAGTGTGCGCACGCGTGTGTGTTACGCGTGTGCATGTGCGTGTGCACAAGTGCAAGCGCGTGTGTGCATGTGAGTGTACGCGTGAGCGCATGCTTGCACAACGCACCTGCCAGCGCTGCCGTGCCTCCGCCCCCTCGCATGGCAGCATCCCACTGCTGCATGGTTGGGCTGACACCCCCGCCATTACCGCCAGCCATCATCATGGGGTGCGGATTGCCACTGCCGTGCGTGGAAGGAGGGGGGAAGCCCATGTTGAGGGGCGGGGCCCCCCCTGCCATGCCCTTGCCCGCGTTTTGGCTCTCCATGAACTCCATGAACTTTGCGTACATCACAGGGTCGACCTGCACCCCTCCAGGGCCAGATGGGCCGGCTGCCAGGGGGGGTGTGGGCGCGGGGGGGTAGGGGGGAGGCAGGGGGGAGGAAGGGGGGTACATCGCGGAGGAGGGGTGGTTCACTCCCCCTCCCATACCACCTGTTGCCATCCAGGCGGCCACATCCAGTTGGTGCGCGGCAGCGTCATGATCGTAGGGTAGGAAGCCGCCACTCACGGCGTCTGCACCGGCGAAAGGGGGCAGCGGAGGTGGTGCGTGCCCCCCGAAAGGGTGGGTCCCATGCAAGGGCATCGACGCCGCGGCAGGGCGTGGGGGGGCCAGGGTGCTGTAGCCGCCGTAACCACCGCCCAAGGGGGTTCCACTGCCGATTTGGTAGGGATGCCCACCGTAGGTGCTGTTGATTTGGGCTTCTATGGAGGCGGTGGTGGTGGGGGGCATGGTGGCAGCGGCAGCCATCGCCATGTACACCGATTGCAGCTGCTGGTTGGGGGCGGGGAGGTTGGGGGAGCTGCTGGGGTTGCTGTTGGTGTGGCTCAGGCTGTGGCCAGGGTGAAAGTCGCTGCTGTTGTTGGCCCAGCCGGTGTGCATCATGCTGTGGGCGACGGGGGAGGTTCCAGGGACGGACACCGTGGAGGCCAAGGTGGGGTGATCTGCGTGTGTGTGTTTGTGTGAGTTTGCATGTGTGTGTGTTTGTGTGTGTGTGTGTTTGTGTGTGTGTGAACTTGCATGTTTAAGTGTGTGCGTGTGTGTGCGTGTGTGAGTTTGCATGTGTGTGTGTGTGTGTGTGTGTGTGAGTGTGTGTGTGAGAGTTTGCATGCGTGAATGTGTGTGTGTGAGTTTGCACGTGTAAGTGAGTGTGTGAGTGTGTGTGTGTGTATGTATTGAGTATGTGTATGCGTGTTTGCATGTGTGAATGTGTATATGTATGTGAGTTTGCATGTGTGAATGTGTGTGTATGTGAATATGCATGTGAGAGTGTGTGTGAGTTCGCATGGGCGTGTGTGTGTGTGTGTGATTTGTGAATTGTGACACACACACACAAACACACACACACTTCCGCACACCTGTCAGGCTATCAGCGCTGAGAGGCTCATGGGGCCCTGCAAACGGGCTGTTGTCATACAGCTCTTGAGTGGAGTGAGCAGGGCTGTGGGTGCCATTGGTAAAGCTAGAGAAGCTGTGACGCGTGAGAGGGGGCTGGTGGAGGCCACCTACAGCACACGGGCGTAATGTGTATGTGTGAGTTTGTGTGTGTATGTGTGTGTGTGTGTGCGTGTGTGTCAGTGTACGCACACCCGGCTCCAGCGAAACTCGCACAAACTACTTATTCGCTCCAGCTACACACATCCTTTCATTCGCTCCAGCTACACATCCTTTCAAATCGCTCTAGATACACACCATTGCACCGACTGGCAAACAACATGTGCGCACCTGACCTCACACCGTCCTCTATTCACAACGCAACCTGCTTGCGATATCACCCCCCACCCACCCACCCACCCCCACACACGTGTGAGCCTACAGGCAAACACAAGTTTTTGTGATTGCACCGCAAATGCACGCGCACCTGATCCCACGCTGTGCTCCATTTGCAAGCAACCTCTAAATAACCCCACCCCCCATGTGCGCCAGCAGGCAAACTTTTGTTTTGATCTCACTATGCACGCGCACCTGATCTCACACCGTCCTCCATACGCAGGCTGCCTGATTGCTGCCTGCAGGGCAAGGGGACGCACGATTGAGTTTATTGACACACACACACATAGAGGTGCGCATCAATGCACACGTTCATGATGCAAGTGGAGACGTGTCCTTGTGCTGCCTGCAGGGCCGAGGAGGGCGCACAATGAGTTTATTGACACACCCACACCCACACCCACAGACACAGACACACACACACACACGTGTAGAGGTGCGCATCAATGCACATATTCATGATGCAAGTGGGGACGTGTCCTTGTACTGCCTGCAGGGCCAAGGGGGGCGCACAATGAGTTTATTGACACACTCACACACACAGACACAGACACACACACATGTAGAGGTGCGCAACAATGCACATGTTCATGATGCTAGTGGCGACGTGTCCTTGTGCTGCCTGCAGGGCCAAGGAGGGCGCACAATGAGTTTGTTGACACACTCACACACACACACACACACGTGTAGAGGTGCGCATCAATGCACACGTTCATGATGCAAGTGGAGACGTGTCCTTGCGCTGCCTGCAGGGCCAAGGGGGGCGCACAATGAGTTTATTGACACACTTACACACACACACACACGTGTAGAGGTGCGTATCAATGCACATGTTCATGATGCAAGTGGGGACGTGTCCTTGTGCTGCCTGCAGGGCCAAGGGGGGCGCACAAAGACCTTGTTGACACACACACACACACACACATGTGTAGAGGTGCGCATCAATGCACATATTCATGATGCAAGTGGGGACGTGTCCTTGTGCTGCCTGCAGGGCCAAGGGGGGCGCACAATGAGTTTATTGACACACACACACATGTGTAGAGGTGCGCATCAATGCACATATTCATGATGCAAGTGGGGACGTGTCCTTGTGCTGCCTGCAGGGCCAAGGGGGGCGCACAAAGACCTTGTTGACACACACACAACACACACAAAGATCCACATCTCCCAACGACCCACAAATGAATCGGTCAGTTGACAGCTGGGAAGGGCAGAACGGAGGCCTTACGTACTCAATATATGTCCGTAGACACACACATCCAAGCACAAGATGCTGGAGGAACGAAACGCAGGGAGGCAGCACCTCAGAATTGAAACGATGTAGGATTGATCAGAAGGTTGCACACATGTAGCGTAGCGGCCCAAAATGGTTAACCGGATGAATTAAGCGATAATTAAACCGTACTCTACTTATGCATGTTACATACACCCCACCCTCAAGTGCTTGCGTCCTCGTAAGCATATCACAACCCCACTAAACCTGTTCGATTTTACATGATAGAGGCTTTCGATTTTAGACGGAGTCCACACGGAGGTTATGTGGCGAAGTGTAAAGCGTGCGCAAAAACACCGTTTTTGCGGGCCTGAGGACTTGAACTAAGTACCTCGGCTTCGAACCAAATGTAGCGTAGTGGCCCAAAATGGTTAACCGGATGAATTAAGCGATAAGTAAATCGTACTTTACTTATGCATGTTACAACACACTCCCGTGTATAGTAACTATGGTTGGCCAGAATATATATTTACGGCGTATGTATACACGGTATAATTGGCAGGGAAATCACCGAATACATTGTCATATACGGTGTATATATACGGTTCTGGCCAACCCTAACAAACCTAGAAGCACCGTGGGATTGACCGGACGACGGGTACACACACACTCCCGTAAAGTAATAAGACTCATCCACACACATGCACACATACACACACAACACAGTGTACAGGAACACACAACCAGGAAGAGAAAGACAGCATAAACAAGGTCAGCTGACAGCTGGGGAACGCTCATCTTACACATCTTACACATCTTACACCCCCACACAATGCTGGGTTCACACACCTTACACATCTTACACACGCTTTGTACGCACCCCCACACAATGCTGGGTTCAAACATCTTACACACGCTTTGTACGCACCCCCACACAATGCCGGGTTCACACATCTTCCACATCTTTCACACGCTTTGTACGCACCCCCACACAACATCTACGGAACCCAGCAAACACCCAGAAGTGCAGAAAAAGGCTGTGGACTCACAGGGACAGCAAAGTGCGGGACTTACAAGGGCAGCATGTCGGGGGGCAGTGCAGGAAGCGGAGTCTGATCAGCTGACAGCTGAGATTGGATGGACAGCCTGCTTTGCATGGCTTCAGATTTTCGGAAGCTCAGGGAGCCCAAGTGGGGGTGGTGCTGCGGTGTAGTGGGAAATTGGTGGACCAGGTCATCCGCGTCGCCAGACGGCACGTGCTGTGTGCGCAAGACAACAAGGGCGCGTGCACAGTGAGTGATTTTTCAGCGATGGGCACATCATGGCATGCGTTGAGCAATCGTGCTGTGTGCGCAAGGCAACAAGGGCGCGTGCACAGTGAGTGGTTTTTCAGCGATGGGCACATCATGGCATGCGTCGAGCAATCGTGCTGTGTGCGCAAGACAACAAGGGCGCGTGCACAGTGAGTGACTTTTCAGCGATGGGCACATCATGGCATGCGTCGAGCAATCGTGCTGTGTGCGCAAGACAACGAGGGTGCATAATGAGTGATTATTCAGCGATGGGCACATCATGGCATGCGTCGAGCAATCGTGCTGTGTGTATGTGTTTGCTGTGTGCGTGGGACGAGGGGCATATGCAGTCCGTGAGGCAATTCAGTTGAGGGTTAGGTAGATTAAGAGGTGAGACGACAGACGGCACGTGCTGTGTGCGCAGGACAACAGGCCACGAGCACAGTCCGTGAGGCAATTCAGTTGAGGGTTAAGTAGATTAAGAGGTGAGACGACAGACGGCACGTGCTGTGTGCGCAGGACGACAGGCCACGAACACAGTCCGTGAGGCAATTCAGTTGAGGGTTAGGTAGATTAAGAGGTGAGACGACAGACGGCACGTGCTGTGTACGCAAGACAACAGGCCACGAGCACAGTCCGTGAGGCAGTTCAGTTGAGGGTTAGGTAGATTAAGAGGTGAGACGACAGACGGCACGTGCTGTGTGAGCAAGGCAACAGGACACGAGCACAGTCAGTGAGGCAATTCAGTTGAGGGTTAGGTAGATCAAGAGGTAAGTCGACAGACGGCACGTGCTGTGTGCGCAGGACAACAGGCCACGAGCACAGTCTGTGAGGCAATTCAGTTGAGGGTTAGGTAGATTAAGAGGTGAGACGACAGACGGCACGTGCTGTGTGAGCAAGACAACAGGCCACGAGCACAGTCCGTGAGGCAATTCAGTTGAGGGTTAGGTAGATTAAGAGGTGAGTCGACAGACGGCACGTGCTGTGTGAGCAAGACAACAGGCCACGAGCACAGTCCGTGAGGCAGTTCAGTTGAGGGTTAGGTAGATCAAGAGGTGAGTCGGCAGACGGCACGTGCTGTGCGAGCAAGACAACAGGCTGCGAGCACAGTCAGCGGAGGCGGTTTCATAAAGCGACAGGCAGACTGGAACATGCGCCAACAGGTGGCGTTTGCTGTATGGGCAGTATAAAAGGAGCAAGCACTTCCAGAACTACAATCGTCGGTAGTGGGTTGCTACGATGGCGCAGCTGTTTGCGTCTGCAGATGGCACGTGCTGTGTGAGCAGAACAAGGAGCAAGCACATGTATATGGGGCACAAGATGCTTTCAGAGCACCGACTGGACGCAGGAAGTCATTTGACCAAACATGATATGTATGGCACGGCGTATGTACAGCACAAGAGGTGTGCACCCATCAAAAATATACAAACACAGACGCGCGCGCGCGCACACACACACACACACACAAACACACACACACACACACCACACCTGTAGGGCTTGAAACTCGTCACTTTGACCACTGAGCAGATGCGCGGACGTGTTGGAGTCGGATGACTCCTGTATGTGTGTATGTGTGTATGTGTGTGAGAGAGAAAGAGAGAGAGAGAGAGAGAGAGAGAGAGTGCATGAAAGGTGCTTGTGCGTGTGCATATACGCATGTGTGCGTGTTTGTGTGTGTGCATGTGCATGTTTGTGTGTGTGTGTGTGTGTGTGCGTGTGTGTGTGTGTGTGTGTGTGTGTGTGTACCCGTCAAGCCCTACCGGCGGCTGAGTATCAGTGACGTAAGACACACTGTTCTTACGTAACTTGGAAGCCTCTCGGGGGAGCCTGCCGCTGCTAAACCCAACGTTTTGCATCCTCAAATTCTCCTGTGTGTGCAAGCATGTGAGTATTGGCGCGCGCGCGTGTGTGTGTGTGTGTGTGTGTGTGTGTGTGTACATGGTTGTTTATATGTGTGTGAGTGTGTGTGTCCGTGGAAAGTCACACAAAGATAACTAGTAACAAACCGACTTACTCTGTAAACTCTCTTAACTCTGAAAGTCACACAAACATAACTAGTAACAAACCAGGCCCGCCCCGTGCAGGGCATTTCCTGTGAAACCCCAGCCCTGCACGGTCAATTCGTGACCCTTTTCCGCCAAGGTCCCAGCCCTGTCAAATTCCTTTGCGACCCGTTCGTTGTATGCGGAGTTCCAGTCCTGAGAGGTCAGTTTGTGACCCATTTTCTGCGGAGTTCCAGCCCTGTGAGGTCAATTCGTTCACTTTCTGCCAAGGTCCCAGCCCTGTCAGATCACCCAATGACCCCTTTTCTCTCAAGTTCCAGCCCTCAGATCTCCAATGCCTCAGGTACACTTGATAAGTAGGGTTGGCCAGAACCGTATATATGCAATGTATATGACCGTATATTTGGTAATTTCCCTGCCAAAAACACCGTATATACACCGTATATATATGGTTCTGGCCAACCCTACTGACAAGGCCATCTTGGCTAAATAAGGCCAGCGTGGCTTGGCCATGAAGGAATGAAGCGGATAAAAAAAGGTGTCCTGATTGTAGAAGTGAGCAGACATCAAAAGTGAGTTGCTCCCTTGGCAAAAACCAGCCCACCAAAAGGCCAGTTTCAACCCAAACACTTTTAGTTCCTACGACCATTTGGCTAAATAATAGGTTTTACTATACCTGAAGCAGCCGCACCATGCCTGAATTTCTGTACAAGGTTTCTCTTGTTGGGGGAAGTAATGAAATGGCTCAGTCTGCTTGGGCTAGATGTGTGAGTCTGTCAGGAACGCAGCCATGTTCACGGCCACTGGCCAGTTCTGCAACCCATACTTTTTACAGGCCATCAAGTGACGGCACATGCATGGTCCTTTACAGGGCTGCTGACGACTGCCTGGAAAATTTGGAGACGAGGGACACTCACTCACTCACTCACTCACTCACTCGCCCGCACATCACCACTCACCACCCACACATTAACCCACACCCACCACCACCACCACTCCTTCCCCCCCTTCCCCATCAATCACACACACACACACACGAGCAAACACACATATACACACTGCAAGGGGCACACCCCCTAACTGTGCATGCGCTGTCTTGCTAGCTCCTCTGCAAAGTCCTCCATCCTCACCAGTTGCATCCCAGAAAAGGAGCTTGAGTGGGAACGGGTGTGGGGCACGTGCACAGGATGGAGCGACAGAAGACCACCGCTGCCCATCCCGTACAAGCTTGAGTGCTCACCGGAGGAGGAGTGGAAGGAGTCCTGGGGGGTTTGCAAGTTTTGCATCGCCTGCGCAAGCGCAACCACACGCACACACTTACTCATGAGCGTGGTGCAAGGAGTGCCATACACATTGGTGTGTGTATATGTGCGTGTGCGTGTAAGTGTGTGTGAGTGTGTGTATGTGTGTGTGTGTGTGTGTGCACGCGTGCGTTGCATGGTGGACGCTGCAGAAGGGTGCTATGCAAGCACTGGCATTGTAAGGGTGACTGCGATACGCTTGCTTTCTTGCCATACTTGCACATACTTGCCGTACGTGACATACTTGCTCATACGCACGAGTTTGCACAGCTCACACACATGTACGCACGCACAAACACATGTACGCACGCACGCACACACACACACACACACACGTACGCACGAACACACGTACGCACCAACACACGCACAAACACATACACACACGCACGTACGCACGCGCAAACAAGTATGCTCACATCTTCCTCCAGGGGTAGTACCCTGCACGTCAACAACCACAAGTCCACACCACCCACACCCACCCCCACACCCCTGCCCACACCCATCATCTCCCACATCGTAGCGCACGTACCGTAGCACTATTGAACGACGTCGACAGCTGATGCTGCAGACTTACCACGCCGCTGGCGGCGCTCAGGCTTTGCACGACTGCTGGGTTCCCATGCTGCGCTTCCATGCTGTGGTCCCATGCTGATGCGTTCCCATTGAAGTGCTGGCCCAACCGCCCGCTGCCGTTTCCGCTGGACTGACCGGCAGGGTGAAATCCTTGCCCTAGCTGCCCCGGGCTGCCAGCCTGCTCCACACCACCGACCTGCTCAGCACGTGCCACACCAACGGCTTTTCCAGCCTGCTCCACACCAGCCGCCTGCCCCGGATGTGGCACACCACCAGCAGCATGTCCTGCCTGCTCCACACCCCCAGCCTGCCCATGGTGTCCCACACCAGCAGCGTGTCCAAGGTGTGCCACATGGCCAGCGTGTCCAAGATGTCCCACACCACCAGCAAGTCCAAGATGTCCCACAACACCACCGGCATGTTCAGCCTGCTCCACACCACCTGCCTGCCCAAGGTGGCCCACACCTCCGGCATGTCCAAAGTGTGCCACACCACTGGCCTGCCCAAGGCCCCCCCTTCCCACCACCTGCCCGCTCTGTCCACGCGCATTGCCATCTTCGCCAACGCTTGATGCATGCACCAGTCGGCCCGAGATCCCGTGTGGTTGTAAGCGTCCACTCAAGGTCTTGTAATCGTTTAACCCACCAAGTTTCCCACCCTCCTTTAGGAGTGCGTGGCTGCTATCGCTTTGCCTCAGCGGGTGCTTGCTGCTTTCATTCTGCGTGCATGCACAAGCGAGGAGCACGTGCGCTGGTGAAATGTCATTCTGCTTATGGGCAAGCAGGAATCACACTCAATACAAGTGCAAGCACGCACACACACATACACAGACATATACACACTCACAAACACACACCCACACGCGTACGCCGGAGGAATGCCGTTACCCTCCCCTTGCTTGGGTTTTGTGGGACGCACATTGAAATACAAGTCAGACAGGTTTCCATGGTGACTTCCCAAACGCTGCAAACTGCACACCAGTGAGAACCATAGGACCCTGGAAAAGGGCACGCACCCGTGTCAGAAACTTGAGGGTATCCTGAAGTGCGCTGCCTTGTCGCGGCCCAACATCTTGCTCAGTACCGCCCAGGCTGGAAAAGGGGGGGATGGGCTGCGGTGTTGAGTTCATGGAGGCAGGGGATCCAAAGTGGGGAGAGTAGTCCTGAGTGCGTATTGTGCGTGTGTTGTTTGTGTTGTGTGTGTTTGTGTGTGTGCGTGTTGTGTTGTGTTGTGTATGTGTGTATGTGTGTGAGTGTGATGGTGTGCGCGAATACAACTGAAGCTGCAGCTTTTGGTTGTGCGTTGCTGGTCAAAGAAGCAGTGACCCGAAAGGTAAAATTGACCAAGCAGTGATAGCGTGCTTGTAACATTACATTTCAGCGGCGGGAGTTCTGACTTCTGTGTGAGCTCCTAAAGCTTGAGATGCAGTCGCAGCAGATCAATGGGCGAGGGGACCCTTCTTTTCCAGCTCAACAGATCAAAAAAAGTAAAAATGTCTGTTGATGCATCACCTAAACATTTCAGAGATGAAACCGAGGCCTTTGTTCTCCTCACCTGCATCAGGGGCTGAAACGCAGCGTTGGCTCCACCAGGCTCATACAGGTTCCCAGCGCCGGGTCTGCCCCGTGCCAGATTGTCCAAGTACTGCGTTTGTTAAAAGGGTGTTTGCGTTTTGATGCTTGCATGCCTCCTGCCTTTGCCGTGCAGCGGTTGCTATGCTTGTGTGCACAAACAAACACTTTGCAAGCGAGCGGCCTAAGAGTTATGGTTTGGAAACACAACACCTGAAGAGGTTGAAACCAAACATCGCAGTTAAACCCATTACTATGAACCGTCTGTAAACCCATTAGACGCCTATAACAGCAAACACACTCTCAGGCACTGACAAGTGCCCTACCTCCTGCAGTGCAGCTTGTTCCGCTGAATCTGCTGCAGTGGGTTGAACACCTTCTCCTCCGCACACAGAGTCTGCCGGCCTCTGTGCAACGTGCAACGTTGGATGTGTTGGAAATTTTCAACAAAATTTTAGTGAAGCATCTGCAAGCTGGAACCGGCTCAGGCCATTTTCTGCCAAGTGCTCCCGACACCTTCGTGCAAGCACATACACCCACGCACACACGCACGAACTCTCACATTTCCTGCCACCAGTTTCACATAGCTGCCATCACTCACATTGCCTGCCATCACTTTAGAGCCAGGCGGTACAAGGCTCCCACTCCTGTAGGCAAAAAGGACAGCTGTTGCAGATAGCAAAGAGCTTGCATCCTTAGTTGGATGACACATTCATGTTTGGGTATCCAAAGTGGTTGTATGTGTAGAGGAAGAGCGAGGAGGAGCGAGGAGGAGCGAGGAGGAGCGAGGAGGAGCAGCCAGCGGATGTCCTTACATGTTTAAGCCAGTAAAACTCCCGCTAATTGAAGACCCGCCGTACAATCCCTCCACGCCATCGCTGAACGAACGCTGATGCCTCAACCTTTCTTCCTCCTGAAATCTTTGCATATCGCAGCGTCGCCTTACGTCGACATTGAAGATATTAATATTAATATAATTACATATTGTGGCAAATAGTCTCCTGGTTTTTCTGCAAGACTCTTGGCTGACATGTACCTGTGTGAGCAAGCTCGCACAAATGCACAAACACACACACACACACACACACACACACACAAATACACACACGCACACACACATACACATACACACACACTTAAACACACATTTACACACAACACATAACACACAAATACACTCACAGAACACAGAACAAGACTGGCCTGTTATCAGCAAATCAAAGCCTCAGTCTCGTTCCAATATTCTGAAAAGATTAATTTTGTTAACCCTTATTATATCTATGATTGCAAGAACTAGGACAGTACTGCAATATAACCTCTCGTTTCTTCAGATCACCTGACAGGCCAGAACAGACGTTCCAGGCTATTCTTTGTACCGTACAACCCTGGATTCAATCCGCACCCCCCTAGTTATGGCCAACCCCGCACATAACGCACCCCAAAATTAAACATTTTTGGCGACCCCGCACAACCACGCACCCCCCAAAAAGATATTTTTCAGCAAGTGCTGCTGCTGCTGTTGCTGCTGCTGCCAGGC
>Ga0307947_1001347_pt1:0-10000 | contig 19269 bp, 27 predicted proteins | sample OrgLakmetagen232_FD_201840 | JGI IMG/M metagenome (GOLD analysis project Ga0307947, IMG submission 201840) | Saline water microbial communities from Organic Lake, Antarctica - #232 | ecosystem: Environmental > Aquatic > Non-marine Saline and Alkaline > Saline | place: Antarctica: Organic...
ATGGTTATAACCCGCTGTGTGACCTCAGATGTGCATATTAGGAGTGGGGCATTAATTCCCCTTTTTTTGGGTGGGCTTGGCTGGCCTGACTTTCAGTGAGCTTTTAAAGCTATTATACATTATAATATTATAATCAATAACATATGATATATTGGAGAAGAATTGGGAACGTTTTGGGTGATTTTGGAGCGAATCGGGTCCATTATGGTTAAAAAATCGGCACTCCTGAAATTGCTTATAAATACAATCGTATAATACGTGTATTCCGTATTAAACGCATATTATACTGTATTGAACGTCCCAATTGACCGTATGACGTATGACACATCCTTGCTTTTTATGCTTTGCTAAGGGGCCTCACTGTCCATTTCTGCACTCACTCAATCATGCTGACTGCGACATAACACAGGATTTCCTGGCAAACATTACCAAAAGCATCACCATTTTCCATAATTCTTCTCTCCTCTCCATCCCTTTTGTACACAATTACCATAAGCAACATTTTCCGTGGTTAATTTTCTCATCCCTCCTTTCTTTTGTGTCCGAGCTCATGGACAAATTATCGACTGACAAAAACAGTCACAGGCCGATCAGCCAAACAGTCTTCCTGAAGGCCCCCATGTAAATCTAATATAATTTAATCCCATCCCTTGTGAAATTATAATTACTATCAATATTATTACTCAATTAGCTCACCAGAAGCAACGAAGGCTCTCGGCAAATCAGTGCACAACGCTGCGCAGGCTTGGAGTGTGGGCCCAGCAATATACTAAGCGCCCTCCAGCTAGATCGCACCTGCATGCACAAGCACAGCAAACACACATAGAGCATGAGCTCCTTGCATTGAATTCGTGACCTTGTGTGTTGCGTGGGGTTGGAATGTGCCCCCAGCAATGCTCTCCAGCTGGCTCTCGCTTGCATGCACAAATGCAGCAAACGCACTTGCAGAAGGCGCACTTGCATCGACACTTTGCGTTCATCATCGACTTCATCATCGACACTTTGCGTTCATCATCAACACTTTGCGTCGGTTTTGTGTGGGGCTGGAGCATGCTGAGTTGGCTAGAGTCACACACGCACATGCACACACACACACACATGCACATGTTGGACACACGGGATTCATGGGATTCATGGCAATGGAACTGTCAAAACGGGCTAATGTATGCACCCAGGTCGCAATCACAAACTGCTGAGTTCAGTGTATAACACATGAACTACAGTTTTTGTACTGCAGCAAAAGTGATATGCTGCTATCACTCTTGCTTTTTATCTGTGTTTCTCTGTTGTTCCTCCATTTTTTATTTCCTTGTTTATAAATTCCTCGCCTACTGCGTCTCACGATGCAAACGAAACCAAGTCTTATAATACGCCTATATGGACATATGGACTAGGGTTGGCCACAACCATATATATACGGTTTATGTACGGTACTTTTGGCAGGAAAATCACCAAATACACGGTCATATACGGTGAGTATATACGATTCTGGCCAACCCTACATATGACGTGTGATCAGGTACAGCCAAGTCTAATTGAGAGGTGCACAACAATGTGCTCAGAACCTTCTGCCAGCTCGTTAGGGATGCACATACATGAAAAAACTAGCAGTCAATTGTTAACACGTCAGCCACCACGTGTTTCGTTGCAACAACCAACCGAGCAGCGTCCTTCCCTCACTCTTCCCTTTTTCACTTTCTTCGATTTAAGACCTTTGCGAATGGGGACAGGGAACTTGGCCTTTTAAAAATATAATTGAATAAAAATGATTGTTATTATCTAATTGTCGCCCCTGTCTTTGCGAGAGACAGGGGTGATAATTCCTCATTCCCTCCGGGCTCGCCCCAGGGGGTCTGAGCTTGCCGGTGCCCTCGCCCCCGGCCGAGTGCACGACAGCAAGCATTTAAAAAGTCAAGCATAGCTTGCTTAAACTGCAACCAATTAAGCAGACCTCCTCCCCTTTCAGAAGCTCCTTCCGCTTTGCCAAACACACGAGCACTTGCAAACCCAACCCCTCCTGCGTACCTCCCCCATCGGTGCCACGAGCAAAAGAGGGCATTCAGCATCCATAGCGCGCATGTCAGGCAATCAAAAATTGCAACAAGGAAAGAAGCCTGAACCGACAGAAGTGCTTGCCATTCCTAGCCAAACACGCGCGCACTTGCAAACCCAACCCCTCCTGTGTATACCTCCCCCATAGGCGCCACCGGAAAAGAGGGCATTCAGCATCCATAGCGCGCATGTCAGGCATTCAAAAATTGCAACAAGGAAAGAATCCTGAACCGACAGAAGTGCTTGCCATCCCTAGCCAAACACGCGCGCACTTGCAACCCCAACCCCTCCTGTGTATACCTCCCCCATAGGCGCCACCGGCAAAGAGGGCATTCAGCATCCATAGCGCGCATGTCAGGCATTCAAAAATTGCAACAAGGAAAGAAGCCTGAACCGACAGAAGTGCTTGCCATCCCTAGCCAAACACGCGCGCACTTGCAACCCCAACCCCTCCTGCGTACCTCCCCCATAGGTGCCACAAGCAAAGCAGGGCACGCAGCGGCCATAGCGCGCACATCAAACACGCCATACGCCAGTACCAAGCCACCCCTAGGTTTCTCCACGTCTCCACCACCCTTGTCGAAGGTGCTGGATTCCCTGCCCCCATCCTCACTGCTAACAACGTCACCTCTGCTTCTCTCAGCTTGCTTCACACTACTGCTTCTACCCCCCCCTCCACTAACTCCACTGCTGTTCTTGCTGCTGCTGCTCCTACTGCTACTGCTGCTTCTGCTGCTGCTGCTCCTGCCGCTCGGAGCGTCTTCGCTAGACGCACCACGGCTAGCACCGCCCCTGCTACCAAACACACTGCCCTTGTGCATACTACCGCTAAAATCACCCCCCTCGTCCGCCAACTCCTCTTCTGCCTGGGACAGACAGGCCTGAAGTGCATCTACACTGATGCCGCTCCTGTTGCTGCTGCCTCTGCTGCTGCTTGTGCTACCGTCTTTGCCACTGTAACCGCTTTTGCCCCTGGCGCTGGCCTTTCTGCTGTTGGCTATTGAGGAGGGCCCCACCTCCCACTGGGGCAACCTCTGTTGGGGGGGGGGCTGGAACTGAGAGAGGGGCGCGAGTGGCACACTGGCTGTACTGTGGGACCCAGGCAGGTGTGCACTTCGCACACTATTCGCATTGTCGTCTGCACTGTGGGACCCAGGCAGGTGTGCACGTGGCACACTATTCGCGTTGTCGTTGGCATTGTCAGGCCCAGGCAGGTGTGCACGTGGCACACTATTGGCATTGTCGTCTGCACTGTGAGGCCCAGGCAGGTGTGCACGTGGCAGGTTATCGGCATTGAGAGGCCTGGACGAGCTGACAACGAAGGGCAATGTCCCCACAGTATCAACCTGGAACGACAGGTTGTGGACATTGCTGCTGCTGCTGCTGCTGCTGCTGCTGCTGCTGTTGTTGCTGCAGCTGATGTTTCTGCTGTGGTCATTTCTGCTGCTGCTGCTGTTGCCGCTGCTAACAACGTCACGGTTGTTAATACTCACGTGAAAGCTGCTGCTCAGGTCACTGCTCCCCATCCCCCTATGACTCCCACTGCGAATTTCACTGCTGCGACTTTCACCGCTGCGACTTTCACTGCTGTGACTTTCACTGCTGCCAGGACTCACTCCCCCACCCCCCCTGCTGCCACTGCTCTTTGTACGCAGTCCCCTTACGTACTCCCCCCACACGTCCTCTTCCCCCCGCGCAGCTCGCCAACTAGACCGCCCCGCCCCACCTGACCCTGACACCACACGTACTCCACTCCTCACCCCTGGCCTACTCTCATTATCAGAGGAGCCCCAAGCCAGAGTCGCCCTCCTCCCAGCCTGGATGGAATGCCCAGGGCCTGTGGACTGTGTCCAAGGTTTGTACTCCGTGGGCGTGGGCATGTCCGTACTGATGCCGTGGGGGGGTTGGGGGTGGTAAGGATCGTTGGGGTGTGTGCTGCGAGAAGGACTCCCGGGAGAATGGTGGGGCACTACGCCATCACCTCTGCTGCTACTGCTGCCTGGTTGATGGATCAGTATTCCTGTGTGTGTGCGTTGATTGTGCATGTGTTTTGCGTCGACTCGTATGCTTGTGTGTGTGAGGTGTCGGCTCACTGTTGTGTGTGTTTTGTTGTGTGTTTTGCGTCAACTCGGTTGCTTGTGCGTTTCGTATTGGCTCCTTTGCTTGTGTGTGAGTGTGTGAGTGTGTGTGTGTGTGTGTGAGCGTGTGTGTGTGCGCGTGTGTGTGTGCGCGTGTGTGTGTATGTGCGTGTGTGTGCGTGTACATGTGTGCGCATGCGATACCTATGTACTTGGGGGAGATTATATGTCTTAGTTGTGTTCGGTTTCATGGTCGAGTGCAAAAATATACATGCAGCACACAAGCCCCAGCATGGACCCTGTGCTCATCACAGCTGCATGTTTGTGCAGACAACAACCTGTGAAGCGCAACACACATGCACCACACATGCCTGTGTTACCTATGATAATCTTGTTCACCTAGAGGAATATACGTGCCCATGTTACCTACGATATTCTTGTAAACCAAAGAGCAACACACATGCTCGTGTGAATCATGCTATTTTTGACCTATGCTATTTTTGTAAACCAAAGAGCAACACACATGCCTGTGTTACCTACGATGCTTTTTTCTACAAAAGGAAAAGGCAGCGACGACATTCAAACACTCTCTTCATATACATTTAACAACCCGTCTCTTCATGTATCTGGGACCTATCTTCATCATTTGTTCCCTCTACTCCTCAAAGGACACAAACCGTACCTTCTAGCTGCAGCAGCTGTCTTGACAGGGCCGCAGGGGGGAGGGCCACCAGCATGAAAAACTCATCTGCAGGCAGCCGAGCCATGACCTCCTGGAATTGGGTGTGCGTGCATGTGTGTGTTTGTATGGTATGTTTGGTGAATGTGCAAGGCCACTGGTAAAAAGAACGCAGCAGCGGGCAGCCGGACCATGACCTCCTGGAAGTGGGTGTGCATGCATGCATGTGTGTGTTTGCATGTTTATGTGGTATGTTTGGTGAATGTGCAAGGCCACCAGCATAAAAAACTCATCTGCAGGCAGCCGGGCCATGACCTCCTGGAATTGGGTGTGCGTGCATGTGTGTGTTTGTATGGTATGTTTGGTAAATGTGCAAGGCCACTGGTAAAAAGAACGCAGCAGCGGGCAGCCGGGCCGTGACCTCCTGGAAGTGGGCGTGCACGCATGTGTGTGTTTGCATGTTTATGTGGTATGTTTGGTGAATGTGCAAGGCCACCAGCATAAAAAACTCCTCTGCAGGCAGCCGGGCCATGACCTCCTGGAGGTGGGTGTGCATGCATGTGTGTGTTTGTATGGTACGTTTGGTGAATGTGCAAGGACACTGGTAAAAAGAACGCAGCAGCGGGCAGCCGGGCCGTGACCTCCTGGAAGAGGGTGTGCATGCATGCATGTGTGTGTTTGCGTGTTTGTATGGTATGTTTGGTGAATGTGCAAGGCCACCGGCAGGAAGATCGCAGCAGCGGGCAGCCGGGCCGTGACCTCCTGGAATTGGGCGTGCATGCACGCATGTGTGTGCTTGTGTGGTTGTGTGGTAAATTTAGTAAATGTGCAAGGCCACCAGCATGAAGATCTCATCAGCGAGCAGCCGGGCCATGACCTCCTGGGATTGGGCATGCATGCGTGTGTGTTTGTATGGTATGTTTGGTGAATGTGCAAGGCCACAAGCAGGAAGAACGCAGCAGCGGGCAGCCGGGCCGTGATTTCCTGGAATTGGGCGTGCATGCATGCATGTGTGTGATTGTGTGTTTGTGTGGTATGTTTGGTAAATGTGCAAGGCCACCAGCATGAAAGACTCATCTGCAGGCAGCCGGGCCATAACCTCCTGGAATTGGGTGAGCATGTATGTGTGTGTTTGTATGGTATGTTTGGTGAATGTGCAAGGCCACTGGTAAAAAGAATGCAGCAGCGGGCAGCCGGGCCGTGACCTCCTGGATTCGGGCGTGCACGCATGTGTGTGATTGTGTGGTTGTGTGGTATGTTTGGTGAATGTGCAAGGCCACCAGCATGAAGATCTCATCTGCGGGCAGCTGGGCCATGACAACCTGGAATTGGGCATGCATGTGTGTGTGTGTGTGTGTGTGCATGTGCATGCGGCGTGTGTGCGTATGTATGCACGTGAATGTGTGTGTATGATGGGTAACACGCATGTAGCCGTCGCATGTAGAAATATGTAGCAGTACAGAATAGGTATATAATAATGGGGTCATAGATGCTTGTCAAGGGTGGAGTAGATCATTGTAAGCATTGAACTGTTTGCCTTATGGTTGCTGGAGCAACATCCATATTTCGACTGTGGTCAAATGCAAACTTGCGCTGCCGACCCTGAACCCCATTCCACCACAAACGCAAACACACAAATACACACAAGTATGCACGCACACACACATACACACATCTGTAGGGTTGGCCAGAACCGTATATATACACCGTATATGAGCGTATATTTGGTGATTTCCCTGTCAAAATCACCATATGTACACCGTATATAAATGGTTCTAGCCAACCCTGCACATCTGTACACACACACACCACACACACACACACACACATACACACACACACACGCATACACACACACCAGGCCAGCACGTCGCGTCCTAGCCGTTGCTTCTGCTGCCGCTGCCTTCCTTGCTGCCCTTGCTATTGCTGCAACCTGCTCATTGTACTCTGGCTGCATCTATGAATGTGTGTATGTGCACGTGCATCAATGAATGTGTGTGTGTGTGTGTGTGCGCGTGCACATGTGTGTGCTTGTGTGCGTGTGAGTGCGCGTGCGTGTGTGTTTGTGTGCGTATATGTGTGTGTGTGTGTGTGTGTGTTTGTTTGTGTGTGTATATGTGTGTGTGTGTGTGTGTTGTTGTGTGCACGTGAGTGTGTTTTGCATGTGTGTGTGTGTGTGTGTGTGTGTGTGTGTGTGTTTGAAGCAAAAAAACACAAATAATGTTAACTCAGTCTTCCCAGCAAAAAACAGAAAGAAAGACCTCTTCATGCCAGATGGAAACTTGTTGGATTGCGGAAGGTGACGCAAAAAAAAAACGTACCTTTCTGATATCATCCCGGGTAAATAACGTTTTTTGCCCTCCGGGGTGGTTCTGGTATCGTTTAATATACCGTTCGTTCACGATCAGTTCGTGACCACACTTTCAAATAATTAATTAAATTTTCGATTTCAGTTCGTGAGGGAGTCTGGGGATTTATTTCTGAGTTCGAGGGCACTTCGGGAGGGCCCTGTCGGAAATTAGTTTTTGAGTTCGAGAGCCCCCCTGTGAATGCCTGTGCACTGCTATTGCTGTTAGTTATGGCTGAAGCTGTGGCTGAGGCTTCAAGAACCCGGCCAGGGGGTACACACTGGCGCGCTTGGAGCTCATTTCGATTTTCACCATCAAAACTACTATAAATAATTAATTTATCACTTCGAAGTCAGTTCGGAGAGGCCTTCAAGAATTAATAAAAATTTTCGTTTTCTGGCCAAATAATTAATTAATTTCCGAAGTGATCGTAAACAAACGGTATATTTATTTTGAGGCTCCGGGGTGCCCGGGATTGGCGGCAATAAAGTTTTGTGGGTGGGTGAACAGTGATGAGCGGAGAAAGCCTTGCCCCAGCCCCAGCCCCAGCACCTGCAGCACTTGCCCCAGCACCTGCAGCAGCCCCACATGCGCCCCAGCACCTGGAGCACGACACACATGCGCCCCAGCACCATGGAGCACGTGCCCCAGCACCTGCAGCACGAAACACATGCGCATGCACACACGCGCACGTGCACGCATACTCGCACACGCACATGCACTGCCTGGGGTAAATGCCCACCGGGATTCGTGCGGGCTTAAATAATTATTGCTAAAATAATTGCTTAAATAGTTGTTTTGAGGCTCCGGGGTTACCCGGGGTTACGTTTAATAATTATGAAATTTGGGCACCGGGATGGATCCGCAAAGGTAGATCATAGATCACAGCACACCGAGGTATTTTTGGGTAAGCGGTGCTGATTAAATGCAAGACCCCCTCTCGTCTGCCTGGAAGTGTCTTTGCTTTCAGGTCCAAGACTTTCAGGAGGACTGCATTGTTGTGCAGATGCAATGGCACTTCATGCGTTTCAGTGCCGGCCCACCTATCAAGTATGAGTGTCATGTGTGTCAAGGCATTTAATCATTATATATATGTCACCAACCCATTACTAACATAACCAACCTGCGTGCTGCCCTGCGCCTCCTCCCCCTGGACGCCCTGCCGGCCACGTGCGCGTGGTGACGAGATGGGGTGTGTTGATGTTAAAGGGCGCATCGTGGGGGTAGAGGTTGAAGGTTTGAAAGGTAGGGGCGCACTAGGGGAGGACGTAGGGGAGGTGCCGGTGTCGTGGGGGGGTTCCAAGGGGCGGGTGGGGCGGGTTAAAGGGGGAGGGCTGCGAGAGATGGTGGGGTTGAACATGGTGGTGGTGGTGGTGGTGGTGGTGGTGGAGGTGGGGATAGAGATTGTTTGAGTGCTCCTGTTAGGGGCTGAGCTACCACTGGTGTTGCTGGCGAAGCCGTCGGCTCTTTTGGATTCCTTGGTGTCGGAGGTGGTGTGGTGGAGGGGGCGGCCTGTGCTGCTGCTCACGTTCACAGCGTGCGTGCCAAGGTCACTCTGTGACACGCCTTTGCTCTTCCCCGAGCGTGATGCCAGCAACTGCTCTGGCAGCATGTGCTGAGCTTGGCGGTCCTGCTGTTGGCCATGCACTTGCTGCGTTGCTTGTGCTGCTACTTCTGTGCTGCTCCTAGGATGCTGCCCGGACTGCGGATTACGCTGCTGGCCTTGCAACGCTTGCGTTGGTCGCCCAGCTGCTTCCGTGCCGCTCTTGGCGAGCTGGCCTTGTGCTTGGTGCTGCATTGAGTTTGGCTTAGGGGCGTGTAGCTGGGGCTGCATGTGTGTGTGTGTATGTGTGTGTGTTTGTGTGTGTGTGTGTGTGTTTGAGTGTGTGTGTGTGCGTGCGTGCGTGTGTGTGTGTGTGTGTGTGTTTGTGTGTGTGCACGTGCTAAAAACAACAGGCACTGATTCAGCCTCTTTCTACCAACCATAATCGTTGCGCTCTAACTTGTGCACACTCATAGGTAGGGTTGGCCAGAACCGTATATACACACCGTATATGACCGTATGTATGGTAATTTCCCTGCCAAAAAAACCGTATATACACCGTATATACCTCTAAATGTATGGTTCTGGCCAACCCTACAAAAAACCACACAATCCTTTTCGAGTGAGCAAGATTGAAGGGGGAGCATTGTGTCAGCTGAACCAGCGTTCCCGATGAGTAGGCCATGGATTTTTTCCAAGCATATGCTGTTATGCAGGAACTCCAGGCTGTTCGAAACGTTTGCGCTGGCAAGAGCGCAATCTCAGCGATGGGTGCGCGCACTCAACCCTGCCGTACTGTGCTTTTCTGCTGTGCACATCTGTTTGCAATTATGCAGGGTTGGCCACAACCATATGTATATACGGAGTATATACGGTATCCATGGCAGGGGAAATCACCGAGTGTACGGTCATTAACAGTGTCAGGGGAAATCACCAAGTGTACGATCATTAACAGCGTATGTCTACGGTTCTGGTCAACCCTATGCAAACATGTAAGGAAAAGGGAAAGTGCAACTTCACGGAGCCCCCCCAGCAGCTGAGACGTCCACTTCAGAGACAAGTTCTACACCCCTTTTGAAATGTGCCAAATGAGAACGATAATACGATAATGGATGACATGCGAATTCTGGCGCTCAGGATTCTGCCAACTTACACACTCCTGCACTGGACAGGTGATCTTGTATGGCAGCAAGACTGCTAGCTAGCAACAAAGGGAAGTGAGCTCCAGCCTTTTCTACGCATGCATCTCTGATGACATTACTTTCAGGGGGGTTGTCCTGGAATCCACGTATAATTCGGG
>Ga0307947_1001347_pt1:17500-19269 | contig 19269 bp, 27 predicted proteins | sample OrgLakmetagen232_FD_201840 | JGI IMG/M metagenome (GOLD analysis project Ga0307947, IMG submission 201840) | Saline water microbial communities from Organic Lake, Antarctica - #232 | ecosystem: Environmental > Aquatic > Non-marine Saline and Alkaline > Saline | place: Antarctica...
TGATGGGCTAGGGCTGTGGGGCAGTGTACATGACGGCGAGCATGCCGACGGCCTTGCACACCACTCTGCCCCCAACCTGCTGCAGCACGATGCATGTGCTGCGCCCACAGGCCCACCGCACCTCGATGGCTGGCACCTGCAAGCTGGCGATGGGTCGCAGGGACCTCAGTGCTGTGGGGTGGTGGGTGGGGTGGTCTGCGGTGATGTGCCAGCAACCACTCAGGGTATCTGTGCCAGTGGTGATTGTGCCGTTCCAGATGAGGGCAGCGGTAGAAGGTTTGGTGGGGATGGGGCTGTTTTTCGTGGTGGGGGGGGTGGGGGGGATGGTTGGGTTGGGGGTAGGGGTTGCGGTATTAGTGGTGCGTCTTTTGAGAGAGGAGGGTCGCAGGAGCTCTTTAGTGGCTCTGTGAAGGGCGTCGGCTTACAGCCAGACGAGGAAATGTGCAGAACAACAGGGATGCATGGGGAGGTAGTAGGCAGCAACACCACAGACTCTAGTCAGGACTGCTTGCAGCTGCTGCACAGAGACCCCCGCTTCATTTGTGCCATGGCGCTGTTGTGAGTGACTAGGAGGAGGTCATTGATCTTATTCAAAGGAAGCTGCAACAGCACTGACTCTAGTCAGGACGGCTTGCAGCTGCTGCACAGAGACCTCCCCTCTATCCGTGCCATGGTGCCGTTAAAACAAGCAGATGTCGTGTAGAAGTATTGTTGAAATTATGCAAGTGCTATTGCAGGTTTGTATGTTGCCAGGCTCCTATGGCAGGTACAGAGTTTAACGCAGACCTTGCAGCCTTTTTTTGTGAGTTGCTCTTACCTCAGGATGTTGTGCTGCTTTTGTCGGTCCTTGTGTTTACGGCGTTGCTGCGTTTAAAACTGTTCTCGGCCACTCAGGACACCCAGTTTCAATAACTGTTTCCACAGCCCACACCCTACACTTCACGTAGAACGAGCCTATACCCCAATGAAGAACCTACCTTGCATTTTTGCACCACGGACCGCAGAGTTGCATTTAATTATCAATTGCCCGGATTATCTGTCTTACTTACCAATGTAAGCTTTGTAATTTCCATCAGCTGGCTTTTTCCGTTCATTTTCATGGCTTTTTGTTTGTATTCACTTCAAGTTCTTTCCTTTGCCTAATTTTGTACCTACTTGCCATGCATAACATGGGAGCTGAGGTCGCTTGAAGAGTTTGCTTGCAGAATAACAAAGGTTGTCATGTTGGAACTCTTTAGATGGTAGAGCAGTAGCTGGTTGAAGTGCTTTAGTCATGCTGGTTCCTTTGATGTGAGCATGCCAACTCAAAAGGCTTTTTGTTGAATTTTGATGTCGAAACTCAAGTTCCCCAATTTAAGGGGCAGCATGTCTGTTTGTATGTCGTCATGCCTGCAAAATTAGGGTGTCCTCAACTACAGGTTGTTGGTTGGTTAATATGCAGCATACACTTCTCCTCTTATTCCTGGCTGCATTCTATGTAGTACCTAACATGGCTTTAGACTCTAATGTGATTTGTTAGCATTGCTAATGAATTATTACCCAGTGTTGGGAACACGCTGTTAGTATGCCGCGGCTTGCGTGGTCGCTGCTGTTCAGACATTGTTGTCTTTTTCTCGTAAAGCTCTTCCATCATTCTAGTATCCAACAATGGTTACAATGGTTACAATTGGGGGTGACCTTCAGCCAGGTTGTTTGGCTGATCGGCTGCTGACTGGTCTCGGCCAGCCACAAATAAATCCATAAGCTCAGAAAGAAAAAGAAAAAGTCTA
>Ga0307947_1001348_pt1 | contig 19269 bp, 16 predicted proteins | sample OrgLakmetagen232_FD_201840 | JGI IMG/M metagenome (GOLD analysis project Ga0307947, IMG submission 201840) | Saline water microbial communities from Organic Lake, Antarctica - #232 | ecosystem: Environmental > Aquatic > Non-marine Saline and Alkaline > Saline | place: Antarctica: Organic Lake...
GTGTGGCAGGTGTGACCCAGCAGTGTGTGACAGGTGTGACCCAGCAGTGTGTGACAGGTGTGGCCCAGCAGTGTGTGGCAGGTGTGACCCAGCAGTGTGTGACAGGCGTTTGAAGGGCGCCTTTGTACGTACGACGCGGGCGTTGGGACACTTTCGAGCAGACTGACTGATGATGAATTTGTAGGGCTGGCCATAACCCTATATAAACGGTAATTTAAGAAGGGAATCCACCAAATATAAGGTCTTGTACGGTGTATATATACGGTTTTGGCCAACCCTTAAAATTTGGCGTGCTGTGCAATAGGTGCTTCAAAAGGTTAAGAAAGGGAAAACAGCTAGAATAGGTAAATAAATCGCAACTCGTCCCGAGGAGAGGACAGCACAAGTTTGATCAGCAAACCTTCTAGCGGCAAGCACACTCACAAACTGATCTCAAATCAGGAAAAAGGCTTAAAACCACCTGCTAAGTCACAGCTCATTCCCATGCTACCATGGTCGGTCAGAGCCATGCATATACACACTTCAATTTTCAAAGGGCCTCCCAAGGCGTAGAGTTCACGGTCCGGCCCGGCTACGCAGACCACACAAATACAAATGTACAAAGGGGAGGTTCAAATACCTGCGAGGTTGCTGCTCGTTGCTCGTCCCATGCTGGGTGAATCTGGCAGCAGCAGCGGCACGTCATTTGTGTCTGCATTCAGTGCAGTGGGAACATCTCACTGAATTCACACTCATGCAACAAAGATGCTGGCGTGCAGGAGATCATGTGTGCGGTGCTCGTGTGTGTGTGTGTGTGTGTGTGTGTGTGTGATGTGTGTGATGTATGTGTGTGTGTGTGTGATGTACGCGATGTGTGTGTGTGCGTATATGTGTGAGTGAGTGCAAAAAATGAATAGAGGTAGTATGCTGTTTCCTCGTTGGGTGATGCAGGCATAACTGAGCTTTATTTACACCGCCGCTCTGCGCACACCTGCACCCACATCGATAGACGCACAACCACCTCACAGGCAATGCCATAAGCACCAAAACATCATGTCACGTCATTCCATTGTGTTAGCAGTCACTGTTTACACTGTATTACGATAATTGGCTAACACCCCTTAGCAGTCACTGTGTCACACTGTCAAAATTGACTGAAACCCCCTTAGCAGTCACGGTGTTGCACTGACATATCATCCCTCCCCACCCGGATGTCTGTCTTTCACCTGCTGCTCATCAATGGCGCTCATCGTCTCTGCTCTGTGCCCCCCTTACATGTGAAAAGGCATGGGTACTCCAACACTGACCCATCCACCGACACATAAACCCACCGACACACCCACCCACCCACTCACACCAACACACAAACCCACCGACACACCCACCCACCCACTCACACCAACACACAAACCCACCGACACAGCCACTCACACCAACACACAAACCCACCGACACACCCACCCACCCCACTCACACCAACACACAAACCCACTGACACACCCACACCCACACCCACCCACACCCATCACCCCCACCCCCACCCCCACCCCCACACACAGCGTGTCGTTACATTAACGGCTTGCTCAGATGTAACTGAGCAGGCAGGCTTGACCAAAGCCTCTTCCTCACCTGAAGCACTGGTGGTCGTTCTGTGGGCAAACGATCGTGGAATGGCTTTGCTAGGTGTCATGGCCAGCGCACTGCTGAGGTCATCGTCCTCAAAGTCGGAGTGGCCATCAGGCTGCACAGTGTGTGTGTGTGTATGTGTGTGTGCGTGTGTGTGCGTGTATGTGTGTGTGTGTGTGTGTGTGTGTGTGTGTGTGTGTGTGTGTGTGTATATGCGTGTGTGTGATGTAAACGTGCAAGTGCGTGTGTGTACGAGTGTGCATGTATGATGTACACTAGTTGTGCATAACAGTGTACAAGTGCGTCTGTTTTGTGTGTGTACGTATGTGTGTATGTATGAAGATACATGTATAATGTACACAAATTTGTGAACAACTGTGTACATGTGTGCCTATTGTGTGTTGTTCTTTGCTTGCGTGTCGCGTGTGTATGTGCTTAGCTTGTATTTGAATTGCTTGTGTATGTTCATGTTCATGTGTATGTGTGTGTGCTTAGCTTGTATTTGAGTTGCTTGTGTATGTTCATGTATGTGTGTATGTGTGGTGTGTGTGTGTGTGTGTTTGTGTGTGTGTATGTGTGTGTGTGATGTAAATGTGCAAGTGTGTGTGTGTGTGTGTGTACGAGTGTGCATGTATGATGTACACTAGTTGTGCATAACTGTGTACAAGTGCGTCTGTTTTGTGTGTGTACGTGTGTGTATGTATGAAGATACGTGTATAATGTACACAAATTTGTGAACAACTGTGTACATGTGTGCCTATTGTGTGTGTGTGTGTGTGAGTGTGTGTGTGTGTGTGTGTGTGTGTGTGTGTGTGTGTGTTGTTCTTTGCTTGCGTGTCGCGTGTGTATGTGCTTAGCTTGTATTTGAGTTGCTTGTGTATGTTCATGTTCATGTGTGTGTGTATGTGCTTAGCTTGTATTTGAGTTGCTTGTGTATGTTCATGTGTGTGTGTGTGTGTGGTGTGTGTGTGTGTGTGTGTGTGTGTGTGTGTGTGTGTGTGTGTGTGTGTGTTGTAACTGCATTGGTGTGTTTCTGCAAGCACACCTGCACATGCATTTGGCAAATAATACAATGCACCTGTACAGCACAGGCAGACCTTGCCAGGGTCATGTAAAAGAGGGTCAGTCAACGCCAAGCAACTCACCACTGCTCCCGGCTTCCACATGCCCATCGCTGACGTGAGTTGCCTCACACGCTGGTCTATGTCCTGCTCCTCACGCTGCAACCGTTCAGCCTCCTGTTCCCGGAAGCTCTTGCCGGCCAGACGCTCGACACCTCCCTCCGCGTATAACTCCACCTTTGACCTGGGCTGCTGCTGCTGCTGCTGCTGCTTCAGGCACGATGGGGGCTGCTGTTCTAAGGGCTGTAATGGCTTTCGCTTCACGCTGGAGTCGCCCGTGCCTTGCTGCTGCTGTTTCAGGGCGCCCGAGTTGGTTATGTCCACCCCGAATGCACGCCTCGCGGGCGGTGCTGCTGCCTTTCCCCCCTTCTCTGGTGCCCTGCTGCTTTGCTGCTGCTGTTTAGAGGTCGTATTGGTGATGTTGCCCAGGGCTTTCCGAGTGGAGCCCTGGGCGGGTTGCAAAGCATGTTTGCCTCCTCCTGCCCCTCCTCTGCTACTACTGCTCAAACCATTCTCCTTGTCGAAGTGAAGAGCGGAGTTTTGGTTTTCGTCTCGATGTAAGGGAGCGAACATTGTTGGTGTTGGCTTCTATGTGTTTGGCATTATTTACTACTATAATATTTCTCAGTGGAACGAGCGAAACACGAGAAGACGAAAGGACGTGAGAGTTTTCGAGGCCGCAATGATTTAGTAAGAAAATTAGTACTAAAAGTGAGGCATTGGCACAGCTGCTTCGTTGGTTCTTGGTTCAAGACTTGTATCTCGTTGTGCTTCTTGAATAATTACACTCCGATGATCTTCCCGCTACACTCCTGATGATCTTCCCGCTCTTAATGACAAAAGTGACCAAAAGCATTACGTTTATAAAACAGAACTCGAGTCAAATACAGGACATACAACCGCTGTCAGAGATATGTGCATGAGATAACAGTCGAAACGTTAGTGTCAAAAACAACGCAAAAGCCAAACAACAAGCTCACGGAAACTATGTGATTCTTAATCAGTGATCTGGGCAGGCGTAGCTGAGATGAGCTCAAAGTTCATCGGTGGCTGCTGCTTGTGTAATGCCTCGATGGAGAGCCTCTTGCGCGCCAGCAACTTCACCCCTGACGCGTTTTATTCCAGCTGCAATCTGTGCACACAAATTATAAAATTTTGTCGTTATCAATAAATGTATGGCATTCTATTCTGCATGCCTGAAGTCCATCTTTGATCACGCAGAACCCAACAAAAATATATCTAGCAGCCTGAACCTTACTTTGCATGTCATGTCTGCAGATGAGAACAGCAATTGTTTGCACTTTGCATGTCATGTCTGCAGATGAGAACAGCAATTGTTTGCTTCATGCTCAGCAAATCTGAATCACAACTTCAATTGCTCAGTTCAGTACAGCACTATGAAAATTCAGATTCGGAGAGCAAAACCATTTCCCTCCACACACGCACACGTCATTGTCAACCCAAAACAGCCAGTGGTTTCTGCTGAAAAGCAACATGTTTGGTTTGATGCAACTTGCCTGCTCCACCACTCCACCACCCACCCTTCTACATTTTACACATTCATTTCAGCGCTACATGTGCGCACTAGCCAACCAAGCAGACAAAGCACAACCCCACCTACTCACCTGCTCCGCCACCCTCCACATATCTTTCTCAGCTTCGCAAGCGGCGCACTTGGCATCATAAAGCAGATGCCCTGAGGCTGACCGCATGTCACGTGCAATGTGCAGCCCTCCTGATGCCAAAGCCCGGCAGGCATCTCTGCATTTAAGATGTTGATGCTTACTTAATCGAGCCTATTCTATCGTGCCCTCTGTCTTTCCTCTGCAACCAAACATGTTGATGCTTACTTAATTGAGCCTATCGTGCCCTCTGTTTTTCCTCTGCAACCAAACTCTGCAACCAAACATGTAATGCCTGAGTAGAATGTATGTTGCCTGACCCTTTTAGTGACCATTACAGGTGCAACTGTCAGCTGTCATTACAGGTGCAACTGTCAGCTGTCAGTGTCAGGCATCGCTGCCCTTCTAGTGATCATTACAAAAGTGCAACTGTCAGCTGTCAGTGTCAGGCATTGCTATGATGGAACTTGCTTAGATACTTTTTATTGCACGGGTTTGTGCAGGTTCAGCTGCCTGATGTAATGTGTGATTAATTGACTGCACAGATACAACACGGACACACACACACAAAATAGAACCTGCAGTCTGCAGCAGCAGCACGGCCACCGTCAGCAGCGCTGTGCAGAAGCACTGCTAGCATAGGGCTTTCTTGAATGGAAGTTACCACATTTTTCACCCGCTCATACACCTGCGCATGCGCAAGACATCTTAAAGGTGTTCATAGTCATTCTTTAAGGTGTGCAAAAAGGCTTGATGCAAAAAGGTCATGCTTTAAGGTGTGCAAAAACGTTTGGTGTGGTGCAAAAATGTCATTCTTCAAGGTGTGCACAGTCATTTAAGGTGCGCAAAGTCATTTTTTAAGGTGTGTAAAAAGGTTTGGTGCAAAATGGTCATTCTTTTTAGGTGTGCACAGTCATTTTTCAAGGTGTGCAAAATGATTTGGTGCAAAAATGTCAATCTTTAAGGTGTGCACGGTCATTCATTAAGGAGTGTAAAAAGGTTTGGTACAAAATGGTCATTCTTTTAAGGTGTGCACAGACATTCTTTAAGGTGCGCAAAGTCATAGTTTACGGTGTGCACAGCTGCAATGCAGACGATAGCCAAAAACCAGCCTTTATTAGCTGAGTTCCTAAGCATATTGCGCTGGTGTTCTCTGCCGAGGCATGCGTGCTTGTTAAACATGTCTCCTCTCCGATGGAGACCACTCCGAATGGTCTCCTGATGCTGCAGAGGCCCTTCAGAGGCCCTGCCTTTGCAGCATCAGGAGATCATTCAATTATGGATGTGTACAGCAAGCATACAGCACAAACCCTTCACACAGCATGAGTTACACTATTTACATCCCTACCAGGATCATACAAGCAGGCAGGCTGTCTAGACGAGAGCTAGACATTTGGATAGCTGGATACTGTACGTTGCCGCCCAAGTCACACCTACTTCAAGAAGAGAGAAGACGAAATGCTAGCCATAGAGGACACACACTCGGTTATGAGATCAATCAGATCAGTTTCACAACGCGGTGCGATTTGCTCAGGACACACACTTGGTTATCAGATCAGATAAGTTTCACAACACGGTGCAATCTGCTCAGGACACACACTCGGTTGTCAGATCAGATCAGTTTCACAGCACGGTGCGATTTGCTCTTGTTACTGCCACATTATTTTCATGGAACAGGCTAGCGTGAATGTCATCCACTCATGATGAACTTGACTTGCCGAGAAGAACTACTGATAACCAATTGCTCACCGCATGCATGATTTGTCACTGCCACATAATCTTCATGTACCAGGCTAGTGTGAATGTCATCCACTCATATGAACTTGACTTGCCAAGAAGAACTACTGATAACCAATTGCTCACCGCATGCATGGTTTGTCACTGCCACATAATTAGGGTTGGCCAGAACCGTATATATACGTATATATACACCGTATATTTGGTGATTTTTAAGCCAAAAATACCGTATGTACGCCGTATATATATATGGTTCTGGCCAACCCTACACGTAATCTTTATGTACCAGGCTAGTGTGAGTGTCATCCAGAGCCGTTCTGCTGAGCCCCCCTGTAGGACATATTATGCTGAACCCTCCAGTAGAACAATCTCCCATCATTATCATGTCACTCACATTATGCGATGCTCCACCAAGTGCGTGAAGCAGCTCTGCAGCGGCGTGGGGTGTCTGTTGTACCAACTGTGTAGGTGCATGCGTACAAGTTGTTGGCAATATATTCACACTAGCCTGAATCAGTGTGCAGAACGCGTGAGTTTATGCTGAGATGAGTTTGATGTCAGTGAATGTGTTTATGCTGAAGTGTATCAGTGAGCAAATTGAAGCAGCCTATTGGACAGCACAACATGTACGCTCCTTAATGCAGACTGTTACTTTCAGAGAATGTTATTTGCTAAAAGTAAATTCCAGAAATTAGCTCAACTCTGACGAGAAAACCAATGAGTGATCACATGATGCGTGCCTTAAGGAACTGATGGTCAGGTGTTTTTATGTACTTCTGCCTTCTGCCCAATCTCCACCAATATACTTAGTGACTTATGGAATACAGCTGGGGACTCTATTGCTTAGTTTGATTGGAAGGATTTCACCAGCCAAAGAAGGAATGGTAAGAGAGTTAGAGGAAACCATAGGTCATGAATTCAAATCAGGGAAACGAGAACAGGGAAACGTATTTTTTTGTGACCTTGCCTGTGCTGCATATTTTGTCAAACTAACGCCAAGCAGACCACAAAATAAACTTACCTGCTGCTCATATAGCAATGACTCTGCAGCAACAGCCGAGGCCCTCAGCACAGGCAGAGGCCCTCTGCCTGTGCTGTTTCCTGTGCCGTATGCTCTGTCAAAGTAACGCCAAGCCAATCACACACACACACAATCACACACACATACACACACACACACACACAAAGGCACACAAAGGCACACAAAACACACACATAAATCAAACCTGCTGTCCACGTTGCAAAGCCTCTGCAGCAGCAGCTGATGCCCTCTGTGACGTTGCCTGTGCTGCATGAAGTGCCTCTAAGGCAGCACTTTTAGCCGCAGGCTCTGTTGTGTGGTAAAAACTTTCAGCAGCCTCGGACACACGCTTTGCCGCAGTATCAGCGGCCTCTCCCGCCAGTTTGACTGTGTGCAGGGCCTCAACAGCTGCAGTGTGTGCTGCGTGTTTCACGGCTGGCTCGGCATCGTGGTAAGCATGTTTGCTGGCGTCGGCTGCTAGATGGGCAGCATTCATGACAGTGGGCTCCACCTGGTAGTGAGTGCATCCATGATGTACTGGTAGTGAGCGCATGGTGAAATGAGTAGTGAGTGGTATGGTAGTGAGTCCATAATGTATGGTAGTGAGTGCATCCATGATGTACTGGTAGTGAGTGCATGGTGTAGTGAGTAGTGAGTGGTATGGTAGTGAGTCCATAATGTATGGTAGTGAGTGCATCCATGATGTACTGGTAGTGAGTGCATGGTGTAGTGAGTAGTGAGTGGTATGGTAGTGAGTCCATAATGTATGGTAGTGAGTGCATCCATGATGTAATGGTAGTGAGTGCATGGTGTAGTGAGTAGTAAGTGGTATGGTAGTGAGTGCATCCATGACAGTGGGCTCCACTTGTTAGTGAGACAGAGGGAATGTATGATTAATGGTTTGGAGCTTGCAATATGCGTGATGAATTGTCTTCAGGCTTCTAAGCACTTTGACTTTTTAATAATTTGTTGCTGCAACTCCTAGTATGGAAACGCCTCGTTTTCTGATTAAGAAGCTATGCCACAGGACACAGGACACAGAACACAGCCATACCACAGGACGCAGTCAAGCCACTGACTAAGAGAAGCTATGCCACAGGACACAGCTATGCCACGGACTAAGAGAACTTATGCAACAGGACACAGAACACAGCTATGCTACAGGACGCAGGTATGCCATTAAATAAGAAAAGCTATGCCTCGGACTAAAAGAAGCTATGCCACAGGACACAGCTATGCCACAGGACGCAGCTATGCCACTAATTAAGAAAAGCTAGGACACAGAACACAGCTAGGACACAGGACACAGAACACAGCTATGCCACAGGACACAACTATGCCACAGGACGCAGCTATGCCACTTAATAAGAAAGCTATGCCACAGGACGCAGCTGTGCCACTAAATAAGAAAGCTATGCAACAGGACACAGAACACAGCTATGCCACAGGACACAGCTATGCCACAGGACGCAGCTATGCCACTAAATAAGAAAAGCTATGCCACAGGACGCAGCTATGCCACTAAATAAGAGAAGCTATGCCACAGGACACAGATAGGCCACTAAATAAGAAAAGCTATGCCACAGGACACAGATAGGCCACTAAATAAGAAAAGCTATGCCACAGGACACAGCTATGCTACTAAATAAGAGAAGCTATGCCACAGGACACAGCTATGCCACTTAATAAGAAAGCTTTGCCACAGGACACAGCTATGCTACTGACTAAGAGAAGCTAATAACATGCCAATTCTGATGGATCACTTGTACAAAATGCCACTGACTAAGAGAAGCTACGCCACAGGACACCAGCAGGAATAAAACATTGCATGCAGGCAATGCTTAGAATTCGGGCATGATAAAAGAAACAAGCAATCGTTGCTGTTAGACAGCAAAATATTCCCAGATAATACTTCCGAGCGCGTCCCTCACGGGTTTGCGTCCCTCTCGGGTTTGCCCCGTGAGGGACGCGTCCTCCGTCGGATTTTTGTAGGTTCGCTCACCTGCCCGCGAGGTCGCTTCTTACGCTTTAGCGTAATAAGGTAGCTTATTACGGAGCGCTTGTCGAAGGGTTCTTGTCAAATAAGCCTTAAAGGTTTTGCCAAAACTTTAATAACAATTACAACCAAAAAAATTGATAAAGGTTGGGCTTTGTTATATACAACTTAGCAGCGTCCCTCACGGGTCGTTCAGAACGCGTGCGTGCTAAAATAATACTAACACCCGGATAGTATCTTGAAGGGGAGATTCACCATAGTTGTTGCAGGAAGTATTTTGCTGCCTGCGTAGCTTTCCTTTTTTCTTTCCTTTTATAACACCCGGATAAAAATAATGCTTTACCTAGACAAGAATGATACTCTTGTAACCAAAAAACATTGCTGCTAGACAGCAAAGCATTCTTTTCTACTTTTCTTTTCTAACACCCGGATAATAATAATGCTTTACCTAGGCTAGAATGATACTCTTCAAAAAACATTGCTGCTAGACAGCAAACCATTCTTTTCTTTTTTCTTTTCTAACACCCGGATAATAATAATGCTTTACCTAGCCTAGAATGATACTCTTATTACTTATTACCAAAAAACATTGCTGCTAGACAGCAAAGCACTCACGTTGCATATGAACCTGTGAACCCGAGAGCCTGACCTGCTCAAACTCCTACAAATTTGGTGGCACTAATTATTAATGTGAGTACACGCCAACAGCCTTTGGTGCATGTTGATCCTTATCAGTGAGATCTCCTTAATAATGTGTCTGCACCCAACGTGAGGGTCTATACCCGCAAGCAATATGCACCCTGGGATTTAACTGTGCTGTAAAAAATAATGGAAATAATAGAAAAGCAGTGTTAAACATCCAGCGTGAACAATCAAGGAGCAGCTGGTACCTTGTGTAGGGTCTTAGTTGCAGCATGCTGGGTGCTTATGGCTGCCTTCCTCACACCGGGTCGCACGGCGTCAATTGCCCTAACGGTTTATGTGTGTGTGTGTGTGTGTGTGTGTGTGTGTGTGTGTGTGTGTGTGTGTGTGTGTGTGTGTGTGTGTGTGTGCAGTTTGTATGTGCGGTTAGCCGACGCAGGCGGTGGGGTAGCAGGTGTGAGCCATTGTATGTACGGGACTGATGTAGAGCACGGGAGCGTGAAAGACAGAAGGGAGGTTAGCGCCTGAGCTTTGACAGCAACAAAAACGGAGACAATGCAATTTTTAACATAAATGAAGGCAATGCCTGAGATGGGGATGCCTGAGACAATGCAGGATTGCTTTGAGAGTTAAAACTTGGACCTCCATGGTGTTAATTTGAATTGTGAAAGAATGCGCAGGAATTTGCACACCACTCCCATGTCTGAGTAAAGGCTGATGCCTGTACAAGAAACGGATACAATGGAGTTTACAGGCAAAGTAGATGGACATGCAAAACGTAGATTAGTAAGAGACACACGATCGATCAGCTGTCAATGGAGTTTACAGGCAAAGTAGCTGAACATTCAAACAACGCGGATTAGTAAGAGGCACATGACCGATCAGTGTCGATGGAGTTTACAGGCAATATAGCTGAACATTCAAAACACAAATTAGTAAGAGGCACACGACCAATCGGCTGTCAATGGAGTTTACAGGCAAAGTAAATTAGTAAGAAGCACATGAGACCATGGACGGCAGCTGCATGAATTTATGCAAAGATCAAAACAGTGCTTCTAGTGCAAAAGGGCCGGCATCACACAGCCTACCTGCTCAGCTGACCTCGGAGGCCACGGAAGGCATCTGTAATGAAGATCTTAGTCGCTCCCAACAATTGTGTAAGGCCCTTTTCTGCAGCTGAGGGGTCACAAAATCAGAAGAACAGCTTGGATGCAAATGATGGTGAAAGCAACAGTATTTGGTTCATACAAGTACTTGAACTTGCTAGGATATACAGAATTTGGGTAGGATGAGGCTATCAAAACTCACACGTTTAAAAAGGCAACAGTTGGAGCAAAATATTGTAAAAGGTGAAAGTGATCTAAAGCAAAATCCAGAGCATAAGCTTTGGAGACTTGCTTCTAGTTTTTGAAACCACGTCATTCGTTTGCTCCCAAGCCATTAGGTCATTTTCCCTTCAGCTTTAAGGCTAAACATCAGCACACACCCTTGATTCTGTTGAATAGGCAGGCCGTCATGCTGGGCGTTCTTCCTTGGGCGTTAGCCAGGGCATGCACGAGTTCCTGTGTAGTGTTTGTTGATTTTTGCGTGTTTACAGAGGTCAAGGGGAGATAGCAAACTTCCTACTATGAGAATGAAAATGAACCGAAAGTTACGAAATAAAAAGGAAGCAAGAGAGGCATGCTGGAAGAAAAGAAGAAAGTAGGGGGTGTATCCAGGTTGATGGCGAGAAAGGCAAACGTGTACACGAAGGTCAAGCATGGGAAAGAAAGAAAACTGTTAAGAATTGTATACACTGTGCATGGCCTTATGCGTGGTAAATTCCCTGCTAGAGACACCGTACATGCACCATGTATACGTATTTGTGCATGGTGTTGGCCAACCCGCCTGTGTGATTATCTATTGCATGGATGTAAACCCTTTCTTCCAAGCACGAGCAGAATTTAGAAGGTCGCTGTGCCCTTCGAGTGTCCTAAAAAACTTGCAACCTTATGTGTTAAAATTCAGACGGCATAGGAATTTTTATAGAGCTCCATGAATGTTTGACAACGGTTTTGCTGGACAATCACTTGGTTTTCTCACTGAATTTGCTGGCATGACGCCACATCAGCTGGACAGTCAGCAGTCAGGAAAATAGTGAGGAGTAACACATACTGTCAACAACTTGTTGATACTTTTTGGTACAGGAACATTTCTCCTCCTCGAGCATGAACTTTTAGCGACTTGGGCCCCCTTCCTTTCATATAAATAAAATCAACACAGCAGGCTGATCCGTAGCCAGCTGTACAAGCAACACACATAACTATTTCAGTTAAGAATCCCAACGTAGCTATTCTTGATACGTGCAAGCCTCCTTTCTGCGCCAGAAACACTTGCAAGCAAATGCCAGTGCGCTTGAAGGCAAACACAATTTTATACAGTCAGTGCAATGGGTCCACCACACACGTTGATGCACATTATATCATACATTTTCCATTTCTGCCACACTGCTCTAAGTTGCATAGGCAAAGCAGCGTAGCTTCTTTGTTTCTTGGTCTCTTTTTGCTATAATATCGAATGTAGTGTAGTGGCCAAAAGCAGGGCTCACGCCGCGGGCAATTAGGCATGTGCCCCTCGACTGGCACTTTTCAAGCTCAGGTGTTATCAGCAGCTTAGAGCAAGGGTTACTTCTGGGTGCTCAGCCTAGAAAGTGCCAGCTGGAGGGCCCATACTCAATTCACAATTCAAAAACACCCTCATTCGGGGCCTCAGTTGATCCCCTCTGCTATAATACCGAATGTAGCGTAGTGGCCAAAATGGTTAGCCCAGAGATTGTGCAATAAGAAATTCATTTTTCAACACAGAACCTGCAACGCTTCCCTATACAAAAGACTGCACGTTGCATTGTTTCACCCTGCGGAAATTGTGACACTCAGAACATGCAAGAATCGCTTTTTGTGCAACAGCCTCACAGTTTTATGTCCGTGCACCAGCCTCACAGAATTATGTCCATGCAACAGCCTCACATATTTCCGTGCGTGCAGCAGCCTCGCAGATTTACGTCCGTGCACCAGCCTCACAGATTTATGTCCGTGCAACAGCCTCACAGAATTATGTCCGTGCAACAGCCTCACAGAATTATGTCCGTGCACCAGCCTCACAAATTTATGTTTGTGCACCAACCTCACGGATTTATGTCCGTGCGACAGCCTCACAGATTTGTGTCCGTGCATCAGCCTCACAGGATTATGTCCATAAAAAGCCTCGCAGATTTACGTCCGTGCATCAGCCTCACAGATTTATGTCCGTGCAACAGCCTCACATATTTACGTCCGTGCAACAGCCTCACAGATTTATGTTTGTGCACCAACCTCACAGATTTATGTCCGTGCAACAGCCTCACATATTTGTGTCCGTGCAACAGCCTCACAGAATTATGTCCGTGCAACAGCCTCACAGATTTATGTTTGTGCACCAACCTCACAGATTTATGTCCGTGCGACACCCTCACAGATTTGTGTCCGTGCATCAGCCTCACAGGATTATGTCCATAAAAAGCCTCACAGATTTACGTCCGTGCATCAGCCTCACAGATTTACGTCCGTGCATCAGCCTCACAGATTTATGTCCGTGCAACAGCCTCACATATTTACGTCCGTGCAACAGCCTCAAAGATTTATGTTTGTGCACCAACCTCACAGATTTATGTCCGTGCACCAGCCTCACATATTTGTGTCCGTGCAACAGCCTGCCCCCCTTGCGCTGCCCAGTCTGTGTAGCAAACTCACCAAATTCCCCCACTAATACAACTACTGATACAATAACCTGTGCCTCTAGTACTACCCAGTATGTGAAGCACGTACACACCAAATTCCACCAAATCCTCTCTAAACAACTGCCCCTGCATAGCCGGCCCAGTCTGTGTAGCACAACACACATCAAATCCATCAAAATCCCCTCAAAACAACTGCCCCTGCATAGCCGGCCCACTCTGTGTAGCACAACACACATCAAATCCATCAAAATCCCCTCAAAACAACTGCCCCTGCATAGCCGGCCCACTCTGTGTAGCACAACACACATCAAATCCATCAAAATCCCCTCAAAACAACTACCTGTGCTTTGCCGGCCCAGTCTGTGAAGCACAACACACACCAAATGCACCATAACTCCCTCAAAACAACTGCCTGTGCTTTGCCGGCCCACTCTGTGTAGCACAACACACACCAAATGCACCATAACTCCCTCAAAACAACTGCCTGTGCTTTGCCGGCCCAGTCTGTGAAGCACAATACACACCAAATGCACCATAACTCCCTCAAAACAACTGCCTGTGCTTTGCCGGCCCAGTCTGTGAAGCACAACACACACCAAATGCACCATAACTCCCTCAAAACAACTACTACCTGTGCAACAGCCTGCACCTCCTGTGCTGCTCGATCAGCTGCTTCTTGTGCTGCTTCGAGCCTCACTTCCACCACATTGCCTGCCTCTTCTACTCTTGCCTCCAGGTGTGGCTGTAATTTATGGTACGCCTCTCCTGCACGTGGTGGCAGTGAGTTATGGCTGTGGTTTTATGGTACGCCTCCCCTTCATATGGTGGCTGTGATTTATATCTGTGATTTATAGTACACCTCCCCTGCACATGGTCGCTGTGATTTATAGCTGTGATTTATGGTGTACCTCCCCTGCACATGCCACTAACAATGTGCCTGTTCTATTTTTGTCTGCAGGTGTGGCTGTAATTTATGGTACGCCTCCCCTGCACATAGTAGCTGTGATTTATATCTGTGATTTATAGTACACCTCCCCTGCACATGGTCGCTGTGATTTATAGCTGTGGTGTTATGGTACGCCTCCCCTGCACATGCCACTGACATTGTGCCTGTTCTATTTTGCCTGCAGGTGTGGCTGTGATTTATGATACACCTCCCCTGCATATGCCACCAGCAAACGCTCATGGTCAATGACACCCATGGTCATGCAGCAGACAAAACAAATGCGCACTTGCAAGCGCTTTGGAATGCATGTAATATCAAACTTTCATGCATGTAATATCAAACTTTCATGCACCCTTGTGCACTAACATGCATTAATTTGCACACATCTTCATGGTATATACACTTTAAACAGTTAATGGGTACGGTACTACAAGCCTTGCCTGCGGCAGCAGCAGCTTTCTCTTTTGCTTCCATTAGTGTATTCATCATGCTTTGCATCTCTCGCTGGATAGCAGGCGGGGCTGCACGGAAGGCATTCCCTGCAATTGCAATGCATTCACGATCTTGCATTAAATCAAGGCTTGGATATTACCGGCCTAACATTTGCTCCTCCTAAACCTTTGTTCCTCCTATTTTTTGATTTGTACGTATGTGTCCCTCGCCATGTAGTGTTTTTGCTTAGAGGTTTAAAACCATGTAGTGTCCCTCGCCATGTACTAGTAGTATTTTTGCTCAAAGGTTTAAAACCATGTAGTGTCCCTCGCCATGTATTAGTAGTGTTTTTCCTCAGAGGTTTACTTGATCCGTATATTCCAGCATGTCTATAACATACTAACATGATGGGAGATGGGAGGGACTTTTGTACGTGGCATCAGCCACGCTATCTGTTTGTACGTGCACCCCCAGGCTCGCAGCATTTTCACTCAGATGTCCACATTTGTGCGCACTTCAATGATAGCACTTATTATTATTTATATTATTTATTATTCTGTATGTCAAAGTTTGGTTATCTGAATCACATGCAGCGTAATGTACCTATCTTTCTTCTTTCCCTGCTGAAGCCAACGTTAATTCGTTATCAACACTCATCTAAATTCTTACTCCTATTACGTTGGTAAATCTGCACGATACAAAATTGCTGGGGACAACAAATCCAAGTGCATCTTTAGAGGACACTGTTTAAATCAGCTGGTAGTCCCTGTGATGAGCCCCTTACCTGCAGCAGCAGCAGCAGCCTCATTTGCCATGGTCTTTGCCTGTGAAAGATGACAGGAGTAGTTAGATTTTGCAGAAAATGGATCCAAGGATTTGCAGGAATAGATTCAATTAGGGGTAGTCGGGATTTGCAGGAACGGATCCAATTAGGGGTAGTCAGGATTTGCAGGAATGGATCCAAAGATAATGACAGGGGTAGTTAAAATTTGCAGGAAGCGAATCCAAAGAGGAATAGATGTAGTTAGGGGTAGTCATGATTTGCAGGAATGGATCCGAAGACAATGACAAGAGTAGTCAGGAATTCCAGAAAATGAATCCAAGGATTTCCGCAGATCGTGCACCTGTATTGCAGGACCTCCCATTCAGCAGGACTTTAGGCTTGCAGTGCTATGGGATCATAGGCATCCAAAATTGCTCCCGTGTAATGTCGTGTATCATTATGATGCATCTCTTTTAACAGGCTAGGATTGCTACACCAGTAAGGGTTCAAACAAAAATGTCCACGCTGCTCTTTAAATTATGTGGCAAGCAATATTCAGCTCTTTGTGTTTGATCATTTATGATATTGCCAGCTGTCTAAATGCCTGAATGCTGAACAAAACTGCAGGAACAAGCTGATCCACTGCACCATTGCATATCAATGGCATACCGAGGATCAGATGCATGAGGTCAAGACATGCCGCCTTATTTGACTTCTTAAGTTGTGCTGTCTAAATCTGGTATAAAGATTAAACATACAGTCCGCTCCAGCTTCTGCAGCCTAGACGCACTATCTGTTTCTGTTATTCCAAAGACGTGCTATCTGTTTCTGGTAGTTTCAAAGCGTGCTATCCGTTCCTGCTTATGCAGCCTAGACGCGTTATCTGTTTCTGTTAGTCCAAAGACGTGCTATCTGTTTCTGGTAGTTTCTATGCGTGCTGTCCGTTCCTGCTTATGCAGCCTAGAAGTGTTATCTGTTTCTGTTAGTCCAAAGACGTGCTATCTGAATTTGGTAGTTTAAAGACGTGTTGTCCGTTCCTGCTTATGCAGCCTAGAAGCACCATCCGATCCTGCTTGGTGCTCTCCTTGTTTGATGTGCGTGGGGAGGCTTGCATGGTCTACTTCTCATACCAAGCTGCTCACACGACATCCTCTATTGAAATGCGGAGTGGTTGCTTGCCAATAGGATTTAAGACCTCCGATATATAACCTCAACAAAAAGGGAGGCCGAGGATACGCGGCCGGGGAGGTCGCGGGTTCGAGTCCGGTTGAGGGGACGGGAAATATCGGGAGGAATCGCCGCACGGCGTTTGCTTGCCAATAGGATGTAAGACCTCCGATATATAACCTCAACAGTGGTCCTTGATGCCTGCGTATTTCCTTTTCTTACCCTCATAATACATACCTGGCTCTGTGCCCCCCCGCAGTGTTTTGTTTTGCCTGCTGCCTGCGTATGTTCCTTTTCTTACCCTCATAATACGTACTTGGTTCAGTGCCCCCCCGCAGCGTTTTGTTTTGCCTTTCCTGTTAGCTTGCATATGGGACAGGTGTTCAGCATTTTTTTCTTTTCCGTTTGATTCATGCAAGATGCTGATGGCGGGGGATGTAATACCAAGGAAGTATAAGAATTTTTGCCCTTCCTGTTAGCTTGCATATGGTATTGGCATTCAGCATATCAAAACGGTTACCTTTTCAGTAGTTTAGTGCTGTTTCACCTACAACTAGCATGCCTTGTTTATTGCATCAGCAGCTGTTTTTCCTGTGGCATCCTTCCCCACCATCGCAGCCTCAGCAGCCCCTTCTGCTGTCTCATGCACTCGCAATCCTTTGTTCATGGCCCCACCTTGTTAATTGCATCAGCAGCTGTTTTTCCTGTGGCATCCTTCCCCACCATCGCAGCCTCAGCAGCCCCTTCTGTTGTCTCATGCACTCACTATCCTTTGTTCATGGCCCCACCTTGTTAATTGCATCAGCAGCTGTTCTTCCTGTGGCATCCTTCCCCACCATCGCAGCCTCAGCAGCCCCTTCTGTTGTCTTGTTCATTGCCTTGGCGGCCGTCTCTGTTGTCTTGTCTATCGTCTTTGTCACTGCCTCTTTTGTGCGAGCAGCCGTCTCGGCTGTCTTGTCCACTGTCCTAGTTCCTGCCTTTCCTGTGTGAGCTGTTGCCCTTCCAGACGAAACCTGTGAGAAGGAGTGTCGAGGGCTTCTGTGTATCTTGGCAGGAGGATTAGGCCTCACCCTTGAACGCTTGGAATGTAACTGCACAATGAGGCAGCTAAGTAACTTGGCTTGATCAACTTTGTGTATTGATGACAAAGCTCCATACCTTATGAGATGTGCGTGCTACACACCTTTTATATAAATGTCTGTCCATGATGTTGGTGTTGAATTAAGCTCAATGCTGGGTCACCAAGCAGTACCCCAAAATGCACACTGTATTGATTGAAGCCTATCTAGATTATGCCTACGTAGATGTTATAAGCTAAGAAAGCATCTACTCATAATCAGCTAAATCACTCTGCATACTTCATACATAAGGTTGGCCAGAACCGTATATCTGCACCGTATATGACCGTATTTATGGTAATTTCCCTGCCCTGCTTAAAATACCGTATGACACCGTATGTACCTACATATGTATGGTTCTGGCCAACCCTATTCATAAAAATTGACAGAACTAAACGCAAACGAGCACCAGCACCAGCACCTTACAGTGGGACTTCATGGCTACATAAAGACCATCACACAAAACACAGCTTGCACCACCTTGACGGGACTTCATGGCTACATGAAGACCATCACACAAAAAGCAACAGCTTGCACCACCTTGACGGGGCTTCATGGCTACATGAAGACCATCACACAAAACACAACAGCTTGCACCACCTTAATGGAACTTCATGGCTACATGAAGACCGTCACACAAAAAACAACATCCTTTCCTAGCCCATACGGTAGTGTTTACACTATTAGCGTTCTCGTTTTTTTGCTACATGAAGACCTTTGTAGAATTGCTGTACAGAATGGGAATGTAGTTTCATGCTTCCTGTGCTACATGGCACACAATTCTGCACATGTTACCAAACGGAGGAATTTTCCTGGAATTTTCCTGGAATTTTCCATCATACTTATTGCTATTCACTTTGCTGATTGCGCCAACACCATATTTGGTAATTTGGCGTGATGGGTCATTTGCATGAATGATAATTTGGCCCAAATTTTTCACACCAATTAGGCAGTGTATTTCCAGAGGGGGTCAACGGAGCAAATGTCCTGAAATGTGACTTTCTTGATGCAAATAATGTTTGTATGATATAATTAGATGGTTAATGAAGTTTGGGGCCAAAAGGACCACCCCAGTGGTCTGGACGGAAGTACAGTTCAAATTTTGGCACTGAGTTTCCACATTACAGGCCACCACGCCTCAACCAGGGCCTCTTTTCATCCCAAAACAAGACAGGAGGACTTCCTTTATGATACTAAACCATTCTGAGTTTTGAAAAATATATTTGGTGAGGGCTGATTTCCCACCTTTTTTGGCATCCCTTTTGCTGATTTTCTTTAAGGGAAATGGGCCAAAATGGGGCATCTGGCCAAGTACTGCTCCGTTTTGCCCCATTTTTGTTGCAAT
>Ga0307947_1001351_pt1 | contig 19259 bp, 17 predicted proteins | sample OrgLakmetagen232_FD_201840 | JGI IMG/M metagenome (GOLD analysis project Ga0307947, IMG submission 201840) | Saline water microbial communities from Organic Lake, Antarctica - #232 | ecosystem: Environmental > Aquatic > Non-marine Saline and Alkaline > Saline | place: Antarctica: Organic Lake...
GAGAGAGAGAGAGAGAGAGAGAGAGAGAGAGAAAGAGAGAGAGAGAGAGAGAGCAGATGGCTTATGACTTTTTGGTTTGAATGGCGGGATTGAACGCAAAGCCTTCGTCTGACACTGCTGATTTATAAAAGGCCAGATTTTAATAGAACATTAATGCACCCTACATACCCTGGCACTCAATTGAGCGCGTGTGCGCTACTCACACGTGTGCACCAATTAAGCACACCAATGAAACTATCAACACCTGTGATACGCTCATGCAGCACTTTGGACGTAAAGAACAAAAAAATTAGATTTATAATTCAGCACAGCAGATCCCTGTCTTGCGTGCTACAGCCTGACTCTAACCTCTGTGAAAGCTGTAATATCTTGACAAGATGACACACACACAAATACGTTTGCCTACCTACGAGAGCAGCCGTGTCCCAGGTTGTGAAGGTGATGTTGCCTTGGGTGTCACACACCTGTGTAGATGTGATGGTGTAATGCGTGAATGTGTGTGTGTGCATGCATGCGCGTGTGTGTGAATGTGTGTGTATGCATGCATGTGTACTTGTGTGAATGTGTGTGCATGCGTGTGTATGTATGCGAATATTTGTGCATGTGCATGTGTGTTTGCGCATGTGTGTGTGCGTGTGTGTGTTGCAGGGGTATGCATGCAAGAAAGTATCTGAAACTGCATGAGGGATTTTGTGTGCAAACTTTAGAACAACGCACCAGAGAACAAGATGTAGTGGGGTAGTGGGGTATAAGCACAGAATATGGAAGGGCACACGCAGACAAGGGCAGCAATGCCCTGCCCTTGGCTGCTACGGAGGATTGTACAATAAGGTTGAGGCAACAAGGAATGATTTGCATTTATAGCGTACAATATTGTGTCAGTAATTTAGTATGATTGCATGCGCCAACGAGCACTGTCAGCAGCACAGTATGCATGGCCAAACCGTAATTTCCTCATGTTTGACCCACCATCACTACCTCCCTCTCACCCAAACCCCTCAGTCTCTTGACCCTCCTTGTCCCTCGATCCCTCCCTCCAATCCCTTATTGCCCACTCCACCCCCACTTCCTCTCTCCCCGCTCCTAATTCCTCCATTTCCAAAAACCACCATGTACCTCTACACCCCTCTTTCTCATCTCCACCTCATTCATCACATCCCTCCATTTTTAGACATTGCCATGAACCTCTACATCCCTGCCCCTCATTTCCACATCTTTCATCCCATCTATTCTTTCTCTCTCCCCTTCCTCATGACCCAAACCCCCACCTGACCATCTTTAACCAACCTACCATCATCGCCTCGTTATTCTCAACGCGCTTCTCCACATTGAACACAAAGATGCGCTCCAGATTGGTCCCGTTCAGCCTCGCAGTGATCGTGGCAGGGATGGGGGGGATGTACTTGTTCACAAAGTGCATGGAGGAAGTGAGCTGCAGGGAGGACAAAGAGCAGTGTGTGTGTGCGTGTGTGTGTGTGAGAGAGAGAGAGAGAGAGAGAGAGAGAGAGAGAGAGAGAGAGAGAGAGAGAGAGAGAGAGAGGCATGAGACACAAAACAAGCTAGTTAAGGGGAGGCAGCGGATGGATGTTTTTTAAAGTGCAGCTGCAGGGAGGAGATAGAGCAGAGAGAAATGATTTGACACGAAACATGCAAGCTACCAAAGTGGAGGCAGGGGATACACATGTTTCAAATGCATGGAGGACGCTGAAGCTGCAGGAGATCACACAGAAGGTCATGACGCCATAAGCGACAGACTCATGTAGTTTGCCCAAGCTGGGAAAAAAGGAGGGCTTGCGCCTGCCTGTGCAAGGTTGCGCTTTGCTTCCTTGTACATTTCTTTTTTGCCTGTGCGCGGCTAGCATCTGCCTGTGCAAAATTGCGCGCTGCTTCCTCAGGTCATGTTTCACTCGGGTGCAGAAAACGCGTGAGCAAAGGAAGCTGCAGCAAAAGGGCATCCTGGTGGCAGGAAGCGTGAGAATCTGCTGGATTCAAGATCAAATTAGTCAAGCGTGCCCTTTTCTTGGCTGAAGAAGCGAATACAGCCAGACCCCCTGTTGTGCACTCACCACACAGCGTACGCAGACAGACACACTCTTGCTCAATAAGGATGGCATAAATATCATACTACTGTACAGCCGACTCCCTGGCACACACAGATACACATCACACACAGATTCAACTGAAATGAAAACACATATGTTCACAACTTCCGTGCACGCACCAGTCCATTGTGGAAATCCTCGGCTGAAGTTGCTCGGCATTTCTCCAAGAACACATCAATGCCTGACACGTCCACCACCAACGATGACAGCTGACGTCCCACCAAGGTCTCCGCTGCAATGTGATGATGTGCATGTGTGTTAATGCTTTGTGAGGGTTGTACAGTGCTTGTGTGTGTGTATGTGTGTGTATGCCTTACCGTGTCTTTCAAAAGCAAGTATGCAGCAGCACACACCACCGTGAGTTGCTTTGCAGGTTGAAACAAAGGTACAGCCCACATATACACAACCAACTACCAACAACGCCTAAGACGTTCACATAAGGAGGACAAAGGCTTATCTCTTGTTATTGTCCCTTCCCAGTGCATGCGCATGCGCTTGTGTCGCTGACCAACTGTACCGCCCCTACAACACTGATGCCATACTGCCAGAAGCAGCGCGCATACATGAATACTGGTGTAAATTAGGATGTCGGACGACTGCTTAATCTGCAACTTACGCTTTGCAAGCCGCAGCAGTTGCAGCAGCACAGTGAAGGACGAAGGAAAGTGTGTATGAACTATGAGTAGGGTTGGCCAGAACCGTATATCTGCACCGTATATGACCGTATGTATGGTGATTTCCCTGCTAAAAATACCGTATGTACACCGTATATACCTAAAAATGTATGGTTCTAGCCAACCCTAACTACGAGTCATACAAATTGCTGGTCTGTTGTATAACAGACCACACTGCAGCATGCACACCCAGGTGGCAACGGAGCGCACACCCAGTTGGCGCAACGGAGCGCACACCTAGCTGGCAACGGAGCGCACACCCAGGTGGCAACGGAGCGCGGCGTGACCAACCTCTTACGGTTCAAAATGAGCAAAAGAAAAGAGTTAGGATCTAGTAATTATAAAGAAGCAACAAGATAATAATATTTTGCCAAAGTCGAATTTAACGTCCCAGGTTTACCTGGCAGGCCCACCAGTCCTGTAAACTGTTGATCGGAGCACAACACAAAGCCAGAGGGGGACACCCACACGCGCACGCTGCCCATGGACACCTGCAAGAAGAAGGGTCAGTGCACAGTGCTGTGAGAGAGGGCTTATGTGTTGCACAAACTTCAAACAAAGTGTAGTCAGAGCACAGCACGAAGCCAGAGGGGGATGCCTGCCAGTGGACACCTGCAAATGAATGTATTTGTTTTCTGAAGCCTGTGCAGGAGGCAAACAGCGTGCATAATGAAAAGGCCCGAAACCAGCGCTAGCGCTGTCTGAAGCCCAAAAGCCAAACCCAAAAAAGCAGATGGGTTGGTGTATAGCACAGCACGCGCGAGGTGTGGCGCCGTTGTGTCACAAAGTGTGAATCACGCACCCTTGCATTCAAAGGTGTGAGGGTGTGTATGCGTGTGAGTCGTGTAGATTTGCGTGCAAGTTAGCCAAACAGGCAGTGCCTCTGCACAAGCAAGTGTGTGCCGGCTTTGCGCAATTGAAGTGAGGCACAAAGCCTGGTATGCAGGCATACAGCAGTGCAAAGTCACACAGCAGACCATTGGTTTGTGTACCTATACAGGCACAGGCATGCGTATGATACTGAATGCGCCTGCTTGCGAGCACATCATATGCCTAGCATTACAAGACACTCAACAGAGAAAGTGCACACACACAGTTCACATACTTGCAACCTTGCACTAAGACACACCGTCATGTGAACGCACCGGGCATGGTTTGAGGACGCCCAGAAAGATGCAATCGGCACCTGTACCGCTCAGTTTGGTCACACCCAGGTCAGTGGGGAACACGTACTTGTCCTGCGGTGGGCAGCATGCATGTGTGTGAGTGTGTGCGTGTTGTGTGCGCATCCACGTGCGTGCTGTGCGTGGGCATTTAATGTGTTTGAGCTGTGGAAGAGGCCTGCACAACTGCAGACACAAGGTGTGTGTTTAACATGCAAAATCACACTGCACCACTTTTTTGGGATCTTTAGGTAGATAACAAGAGCCATTCTTAGGATAGCATTACGGGTACAAGCGGTTTGCGTCTTTGAGCGTGTGCTTTTTAACATTTTGAGAATGTACGGATCTCATGTTTAGGGCTGGCCAGAACCGTATATATATATACTGTAGTTTTAGGGAAGTGTCCAAATACACGGTATTATACAGTGCACCGATACACGGTTCTGGCTAACCCTACTTATGTTGTAGGCAGTCACCCCTTGCAGAGGGATATCCAGGGCAATGGAATCACCTGTGACGTTTCAAAGGTCACACACACGTACACACATGCATCTGAGCATGCACTTGGAGCTTGTACAGCATGCAAGCAGACAGATTGCTTCACCTTGAGAATGGCCACCACTTGATGGGGAATGTACAGGACGTTTCTTTTCGTGCATAACTACATAGTGCATGTGATTTTCCCCCATATACAAACGTCATACAGGCAGACAGGCCACCTCACCTTGTGGATAGCCACGACCTGCTGGGGGGTGTCCAAAATGTGAGGGTCGCCCGTGGAGGTGTAGCGGGAGAGGTACGAGGGGTGGCGCTGAGAGAATGGCTGGGGCATGAGCATGCTCACGTTGCCACCCTCTAACTCCCGCTTGGTGTACCCAAAAAGGTCTACAGCTCCCTGTGTTAGCACGAGGGCGTGCATGTCAGGAAAGGGGCATTCAGGCTGAATAGTTGAGGGAGCAGCTCGTGCATGTGGACTGGATGGCTGTGGAGAGCTGGGCCGGCCGCAAAAGTGGATGCATTGTTAAGGCGCAGTACCACTTCACGCAGCATTTTGAGATCCTTCCTTCTGGGCTGTGACAGAGGGCACTCTGCAGCTGTGGGTTGCTTGATGGCGGCAAAATGCGCGAGCACTCGCCCGGCTGCTCTATCAAAAGCTCTATCAACACTCGAGCCAACGGTTGTCGTAGAGACTGTATGTGTTAACGGTAAGAATTCATGTTCATTACAGAGGCACACACATATTCGCCCCCCCCCCTCTCTCTCTCTCTCTCTCTCTCTCTCTCTCTCTCTCTCTCTCACACACACACACACACACACACATACACACACATACACACACACATACACACATACAAACACACATACCTGAGAAACCATGAGGATGGTGCCAACGGCATCGATGATAATGACAGCATCCTCGTGCATGTTCATATTCACCAGGATGTCCATCTTTTTCTGGGCGGCAAAGTCAAAGTCCCTGTGCAATATTCAAGCGTGAGGGAGTCACTTGCACGCACAAACGGTCATAGCTCGCGAGGGCAGAAGCATGCACGGCTACATTTCTCAGGGGTCAAGTATGAGGGAGTCACTTGAAATTTTTGTAAGTGTTGTGTTGTCGAAGTGGACGTGCAACTTCACGTGCAATATGAGTGTATTTGTGTGCAAGGGCGGTCATATAAGCACCCGGCATGCAATGACACTTTTAAGTTGCACAAAAATAATGTACGTGTATGTTTGTGTGCAAGGGTGGGCATACGGGCGCACGAGCTTGCATGCATGCATGCATACATTTAAATGAGTGTGGACACATGGTCACAGGGATGAAGTTGCGTCAGTGGAAAAAGGTTTAAAAAGTTGCTAGCAAGTCGGCAAAAGCATACCCAAAATTTTCAAGCTCCACATCTTATTTAATGTGGACAAATTAAACATTTAAAGCTCCATATCAAGTATTGGTATAATATGCTGTCATCCATGCAAAGTATGTACGCATGTGCACGCGTGCGTGTATTATGAATTGGCAGTTGCTTACATGTCCATTGTATGATCAGTGGAGCTGATGCAGATGCCCTCCTTATATAATGAAACTGCTTCCATGCTTGTGCTTGAAGTTTAATACAGAATAATGGGTGGACAGACAAATAGCTCATATGTCCATCGTAGGGTCATTGTAGCCCTCCTTGTAATATCACATGCACATACTTGAACACTCATCCAGACTGATGGGTGAACAGACACATAGCTTAGGATACCCACATGTTCATCATAGGGTCGGTGGAGCCGATGCGGTTGCCCTCTGCATAGTACTTGGAGGCCCCTGAGATGTCATTCTTGACTTCCTCCAGGAACTTGCCGTAGCACTTGAGCACCTTGCCGTTGTTGGGGTAGCGCTCCATGACTTTACGGTACGCAAACTGTGTGTAGAAGGAGCACGACGCCAGAACAATCGTAACCGTTTGTGTTCCCGCGCACGTCACAGTGATGACTTTGTGGTACGCAAATTATGCGTAGAAGGAGCACGACGCCAGAAAAATTGTAACTGGTTGTGTTCCCGCGCACGTCACAGGGATGCCTTTACGGTATGCAAACTGTAAGAAAAGATGCACAAGGGCACAGGCAATTACTTGGAGTGGGTACATTCCTCCTCACGCGCTGTACCAGTAAGAGTAGCACAGAGCTTCCCCTCTCTGATCTATGCCACCATAATTCATATATTCACATCCTTTGTGGGGGTATTCCCTCTTTGCCTTGTGTGTACTGTAAGTGGGTACTGTGTTGTGTATGCAAATTACTGCATTTTCATACATACACACACGCACACATATACACGTGCACACAAACACAAAACACCTGTGCACGCTCTGCAACATCCTCCAATGCGTGCAGCCACGAGCGCACGGTACCACATGCACACATACACATGCAAACACGCAAAGACACACACACACACCTGCGCACACTCTGCAACATCTTCCAATGCGTGCAGCCACGAGCGCACGGTACCCACATGCACACATACACATGCAAACACGCAAAGACACACACACACCTGCGCACACTCAGCAACATCTTCCAATGCGTGCAGCCGTGAGCGCACGGTACCCACATGCACACATACACATGCAAACACGCAAAGACACACACACACACACCTGCGCACGCTCTGCAACATCTTCCAATGCGTGCAGCCGCAAGCGCACGGTGCCCACATGCGCACTCGTGTGCATGAACAGCTTCCAGAAGTCACGCTGTGCTTTGAGTGCCTTCTTGTGCACACGCGCCAGGCTGCGGTAGTTGCTCTTGAACTCCACGTACGACTGGAGGTCCAGCGCGCCATCTTTTGCATTGCGGAGGTGCTTGGCTTTGGTGAAAAAGGTGAAGATCTGGTAGCGGGTGATGATGTTGGGCTTGAGCTTGGACGCGGCCTGCGTGGGTTGGAGAGGAGCAGCATTAACTAAATGTTGGACGCGGCTTTTCAACTTTAGAACTGAGCAGAGAGAAGCAGACAAGATGCGCGTGTGGTTATGTGTGCATGTCATTGATACTCCGGCAAATGCTACAAAGGGGAGTTTACAGGTGGCTGGCCTAACCAGCATGCAACATGCATGATGGCGTACGAGCACAAGCTCTCAACTCTGTGTTCACGGAATGGTCTCAGCATCGACAAACATGTGACAAATATACGCCAACTCCTGTCGCTACGACCAAAAGTCATACCCACTGCCCCACTTAAGGTGACCTGATTGCACACCACAGCACCTAACCCTATAAAAGGTCCATCTACGCCTATTGCACTGTTTCAGCCGTACAGGACAAAACAACAGGCTTAGGTACAAAAGCACACACACACACACTGTGTGTGCCGCTACAGCTGCTGCAACTTGCCTTCAGGTACGCACGGGCTGCGGGTCCGTCGTGCTTGAGCTCCAGTGCCACAACCGCGTGCAATACGTGGATGTTGGGGTCGTTTGGGAAGTACGCTGATCCCGCCTACATTTAAGTAATTGCAGGAAGGGAAATGGGGCCAGTATGTAGTGATAGTAATGATAATTATTAAACTTGATGTATATTGGCTAGTGTGCTAAGGCCGCCATCAGTACTTGGTTTTACCGTAAAGAATAAGTGACTCAAGGTAGGCTTTAAAATAAAGGACTTTAACAAAACCAATATGCTGAGGACATTGCGTCAAGACAAGGCACACGTGTAGCTGCTACCATGGGCGCAATGATGTCCCTTGCATGCACATTCTTCGTGCCCTGCCTTACACATAAAAGCCTGCAAGCAAGCTGCGCACACAAACACACAAAACACCCATACACAAACCCGTGTGTGTGGGCGCGCACTTGCTTTGCCGAGTGTTACTCACTTTCATGATGAGCTCTCCAAGAGCCACTGCCTCGGGGTCCACGTTTCCATCAAGGTCAAACTTGCGCATGACTCGTGCCAACAGTCCAACGTCCGCTGCAGTGCAGAGATAACAACAGCGCGCATGACTCGTGCCAACAGTTCAACGTCCGCTGCAGTGCAGAGATAACAACAGCGCGCATGACTCATGCCAACAGTTCAACGTCCGCTGCAGTGCAGGGATAACAACAGCGCGCATGACTCGTGCCAACAGTTCAATGTCCGCTGCAGTGCAGAGATAACAACAGCGCGCATGACTCGTGCCAACAGTTCAACGTCCGCTGCAGTGCAGAGATAACAACAGCGCGCATGACTTGTGCCAACAGTTCAATGTCCGCTGCAGTGCAGAGATAACAACAACGCGCATGACTCGTGCCAACATTTCAACGTCCGCTGCAGTGCAGAGATAACAACAGCGCGCATGACTCGTGCCAACAGTTCAATGTCCGCTGCAGTACAGGGATAACAACAGCGCGCATGACTCATGCCAACAGTCCAACGTCCGCTGCAGTGCAGAGATAACAACAGCGCGCATGACTCGTGCCAACATTTTAATGTCCGCTGCAGTGCAGAGATAACAACAGCGCGCATGACTCATGCCAACAGTTCAACGTCCGCTGCAGTGCAGGGATAACAACAGCCCGCATGTGTACCCTCCACGCCTGGATAGAGTCCCTCGCTACTCCCCTTTTTTCCTTCATACGAAACAGGCCTTGGGAATCACGATCAGAAGATGTAGGATTGGTTCGCGAGAAAGGTGGCGCAACACACGCACACACTGGCCTCGGCGCGAACGTACCATGGCTTGGTTGCTTCAAGCGCTGCTTTCAAACCAGGAAGATGTTTGAGGAGGCCAGACAGGGAAGCCCTGATGTCTGCAAATGATGCAAGCTTATTTCTTGTGTGCAGGGCTGGTCAGACTTATATGTATCCATACTGGCACGTGTGCTTGAAAATTTACATCTTGAGCAAAACATACCATATCTAGGTCTGCTTGAGCCGTGTGCTGAACCATATGTATAGATTACCTATCTAGGGATGCATTCTTTACACACATTGGATCTGGCCAACCCTTCTTAGGTGCCATGCCACATAGGGAATCAGGGAGGCAATTGGTCACACAACGTTGGCCTGTACAAACCTTCCCAGTAGAACTTGTAAATCTTCCGGAGCACCACGTTGGCTGGCTGGTTCAGGAAGCGCTTTGTCTTTGACATCTTGTACTGCAGCATCAGCCACTGGCATGCAGCTGCTCCTATCACGACGGGGAAAATGCCTTTCAACACAGCCTGCATGCAGCAACATCGTACGAGCACACGTTCCCAAAGACAATTGATCTCGTGCTTTCATGCCTGCATGCACCTGCACACTTTGCAGGCAAGACTGATGAAAAACTGTTTGCTGTGTCTGGCCACACAAATTGCAGTAACGGTGATTGCCATGCAGCAGATGATTACACCATTCCTTCAGTAGTTTTAAAATCAACAAGCATCAGGTTGTGTGTAAGTGTATTTGCGGCCAAGGTTCAAACAATTTTAGAGATATGTATAAGTAAGGTGAACCTGTGCACATCCATCTTACACGTAAGTAGCGTATGCATTCCTGTCCCTTGCAGGCCCAGTCTTTACCGAATCCACTCAGCCTGCCCATTCCATTTGTTGCAGATACCAAGACACACCCCAGCCATTCAACAATCTAGTAGATACAGTACCAGAGGGGGTTATATGAGGCCCAAAACGGGTATGGTTTTAGCATGCTCCTAGGGTATGGGCATTAAAATCGTACATTGAAATCCGAACAACAGTGCTGAGCTTGAAAAGTGCCAGTTAAAAAAAAAATCATTGCAAAACATAAAAACAAATACACCAAAAGAGGGCGAAATATGCAGATTAATGAACCATTCCCCATGCAAAGCACCCATCTAGGGTACAGGTATGGGAACAGACGTGTGCAATTAGTCCCTTGTCAATTCTTACGCAGGGCGACTTAACTAAATCTGAGCACGTGCTCTGGCAGCTTATAAAATTAGCATCAGTGTGCAGCTAGATTGGGTCCAATTTGATGAGTTAATGTGTAAGTAGTTGCCCCTTTAATGCAGAATGAGCATGTTTGGATATTTGCTCATAACCCCCTCTGATACAATACACGCAAGCCATCACCCAAAAATCTCTAGCACCGCTGCAAAACATCTGAAGACACACATATACACACACCTGACGCATTACGTCCATCTGTTTGGCCCACTCATGCTATGCTCTATACAAGCTACCCAAACCATCCTACTTGCTAACAATAGCACACACATACACGCTGGTCAGCCACCCAACACTCTCTTTCTCTGCCGCAAAGCAAACGTCTTAACACACACACACCGTACACCTAAGTCATCCAAGTGGCCCACTCAGGGACACACACACACACACACACACACACACACGCGCACACACATACACACATACAAGAACACAAACACACACAAGAACACAAACACAAACACTACCACGCACCTCAGTCATCCACGTGGCCCACTCAGGGTCCCCATACTGTTCGTCCCACACACCAACCATGAGCACCCCTGCTGTGTATGCAATACCCAGCCAGAAGCCACTGATGGCGTGGCTGATCCAGGGGTTGTAGTAGGCAAAGGCACGGAAGTACAGCCACCAGATGTAGAAAGAAAAGACCCACATGATGATGGGAGGGGCCTGGCGGGAGCTCTGAAAACGCCACACACGTGTGTTGTGTGTGTTTGTGTGGTGTGTGTGTGGTGTGTGTGTTTGTGTGTGTGTGCGTGCGGTGTGTGTGTGCTAATAAGCCTCTGACTATGAGCGAGGTATGCTTGACTTTGAAGGTGCTCTGGCACTAAGGGAAGCGTGACACACGTGCAAAATTGGTAGTGAGGCTGTTGTACAGATGGCTATAAAAGCTTGAGCATGTGGCCTCTCACTGTAGCAGATATACTCATGCCGCAGGTAGGCCTATGTAACATATTCCGTGATGATGAACTTAGCAGTGATGTACGTTTCTCATCCCTTGAAGCAAGTAGATGTTGCGACACGTGCGCACAGAAGTTCTCTGAGCAAAGGGAAGCTAGCAAGGCAGCAAGCAAGGGCGCTTGGCCATATGTCTCATGCAATTAGCCCTGCAATGAAATGACCCAAACTTAAAGTATTAGAACTCACATTGATTGAGCTTGCAACCAGGACAAAGATTTTGGCAATGACCACCTTTACGCGCGTCCCTGCAGCAGTGGAGGCCATGGGGAGCCGTGTAACGGGGCTGAGCTCGCAATCACTCACGGCCTGTGGGAGATGAACATGGGAAGCGTTTGTCCATGAACGTGATATATGCTAGTAGGGCAGCGTGTCTGCAACAGCGCATAGGGCTGAGCTCGCAACCAATCACTCACGGCCTGTGAATGGTGAACATGGAAAAGGTGCAAAATGCATCGAGGAATAAAGGACATGGAAAATGTATGCGATAGAATTGACCAAAGCAGAATTGGGCGAGGGGGTTTTAATTTGTTTATAACCAGCACACAGCCTGTGGTTAAGGAGTTGCGTCTACAATGTAAATGGCATCAATTCCACCATCATCACGAGATTATTTTGCGCTTTGCACTAAGATTCAAGCAGGGCGAATGCCACAGGCACTCACAGCTTTCTGTGTAAGAGAGGCATGGATTTGACATAAATGTGACACGTGCATGTTGGCAGCGCGCGTGCAAATGTTTTCCTCAAATGCTTGCACCATCACCGGAACACTGACAAGGAAGCTCACAAAAGCATGGGCATCAAATTCGAAGAAGAAACATTTAGTATATAGCATTTGCAGTACACATAGTGGTTAGTTATAGATGGCCTGGCATGGCAAGTTTATCGACCAAGATATAAAAAATCATTGGAATGGCAAGCAGTAAGTTGTTGTACGTAAAACCCCTTTTAAGCCATATACATACATGCATACATACATACATACGCACACAAGCACAAGCACACACGCACGCACACCGTTTCATCTTGCACGAAATGAGCTACTCTACACTTTCCATTGCCTCCAGTGAAGTACAGAAGCAGCACAGGCTGAGACTTTGCGACTGAAAGTAGCTCACCAGGATGATGGAGAAGATGGTCAGAAGCAGAGCAAACACAGCTCCGACAACCATGTGGCCTAAGTGTGGGGCCGCGGTGCAGTCTGCAAGCAGAGCCAACAGGTTGCAACTTGTGCGTCAAATGCTGCTGATGATGGTGATGGTGATGGTGATGGTGATGGTGATGGTGATAGTGATGGTGATGGTGATGATGCTGATGCTGATGCTGCTGCTGCTGATGCTGCTGATGGTGATGGTGGTGCTGCTGCTGCTGATGGTGAGAGGTTGAGATATAAGATGAGGATACTGCTGCTGATGGTGATGCATAACAGCGACACATTATCATCACAGCGGTGTGTATCGCGGTGAAGTGCATGATTACAGCATGTGCCTTGTCTGCTGCAGCAAAGCGTCCTGTCACAAGTTAGCAGGTGCACGACCAGCTTGTGTTGTTTCCACATGCAGGTGGCGAGCTCTAGCCACGAAGAAATGAATGGTCCTGGATCACCCACACTAAGTAGCCTTACAACCTACGGAGTCTAGCTCTCACACATACTGAAGTGCTACATGTAGCAATTGGGAGGTGATCACCTCAGAGCCTGCGACTAAGCCTAAGGCGTTGGCTTCTACCAGAATGAGCACAGAGTCACCGGATAAAGCTCAAGCACTTACCCACTGAAGTATAGTGGACGTGCATTCCCTTTGAGGCTCCTTCAGACGTGAAATTACACTGCATAAGGCGGCAAAGCGAAAGCCAACGGTTGTGTCAAACAAACTGGCTCCTAGATGCCGATCTGCATGAAAATGAAAGTTGCAAGCCCCCCCAACAATACCGAGCCAACCATGCTTTCCAAACTTGTTTGGGGGTGGACGTATGAAAGCAAGAAGTCGGAGCTGCAGCAACCTCGTCACAAACTCACGTCCAGCATGAAGACAAAGACGCTGAAGATGGTCATGTACAGCACCGAGAACACGACGTCCATGCAGAACTGCGAAGCAGTGTTGGTAGGAAGCATTTTAATCTTTATTACTACTCATCTGGCGGCAACTGCATAGACTACGATTGGCAGGAGGTTCTGGACATAAACCAAAGTCAATGAATTGCCATGTGGAGAGCAGGTGTTACACTCTGCAGCATTTCACCATAGCTGTGCTTCAAGGAACCCCTTTCTTTGCGTCCCATCTTGTTTATTTTAGCAAAATTATAAGCAGCTACCCCTTTCTAAATGCCTACACCAATCTCTCTCTATATATATCCCCTCTCTCTCTCTCTCTCTCTCTCTCTCTCTCTCTCTCTCTCTATATATATATATTTCAGTAACGATTCGGGCTGGCTCACCTTTTGGCTCAGAAATTGAAGGGACTTGCCCTCAAGCACGAGGGTGGCAAAGCTCATGAACAGGATGTTGCACAAAGGGCCATACGTGACTTGGTCAAACACGACCTGTTGGGGCAGATAGGCTAGCAGTCTGTTTTCCTGTGTCCTCTCGATTTTTCTCTCTGAAAGTGATCTGACATCGCATGAAAACCTGACTGGCCTTTATATATTTACGCTTACTGTGTACACAACTGAGCATTTTGCTAAAGCCCGTCGTGCAATTTCGTGTGTTGGTCAACTGAGGAGGCAATTACTAATGAGGGTACTAACCTTTTTGAGGACAGTCACAAAGTCCGTCTGCAAGCACGCATGTACAAGAATCGAGTCAGAGTGGCAGCGGACATGTCGGCCAAATGGGGTTTGACCGATTTGACGTACTACTGAGGCTTGTGCGTGTGCACGGCGGATTGAGGCGTGCTTTGATTATTGTGGTGGTTATTGTTGATCAACTTGACAAAAAGATAAAAAGATGAGAAAAGCATTTCAGGCATTGCAGTAGACATGACTAAAAGAGGCATTGCGAAATAGTTTGTGAGTGCCCAGTGAGTGGAACCATACCTTGCCCTTGAACACAGTTTCCATGAATTTTTGCCAGTAGTGTCCGCCTGGCCCTCCCCAGAGCAAGCCGTAAAGCATGATGGCAACCGTTCTCTTTGGCTTCCATTTTCCCGAGCTGTTGCTCTGGTGTGTGTGTATGTGTGTGTATGTGTGTGTATGTGTGTGTATGTGTGTGTGTATGTGTGTGTGTGCATGTGTGTGTATGTGTGTGTATGTGTGTGTTGTGTGGTTGTGTGTGTGTGTGTGTGTGTGTGTGTGTGTGTTTGTGTCTCTGTGTGTGTGTGTGTGTGTGTGCGTGCGTGTGTGTGTGTGTGTGTGTGTGTGTGTGTGTGTGTGTGTGTGTGTGTGTGTGTGTGTGTGTGTGTCAATCATGTGACCGACGCAGCTGCTGCCCGAGAACACAGACAAGCGTTGATCATTGCACGTTGAATGGGACACACGTGCGTGTATTACCTGAGCGATGGCGTCCGAGAGACCTGCCACACACGCGCTGGTGAGAGACTTGGTCCGCAGAGGGTGTTTACTCAAGTTGTTTTGGTAGGCAGTGAAGGCCAAGGAAAGGGGTGAGGCAGGCTGCAGACCTCCAGACATTGGGGGAGGTAATCAATTAAGCCTGCCTGACAATTTGCCTGTTCAGCAATTCGCGGTTTGCCTGTTCAGCAATTCGCGTTTACTTGTTTCAATCGCAAGCTTCTAACGACGATTGAAATAATTTCACAACAATACTCTGTTTTCTTACAAAACTTGTCTGTCATAGCAGTCCTCTCTCCCCATGTTGCCCAAGGTGAGCAGACTCTGTTCTGGGTGTGCTGCACAGCTGGTTTCTTAACACAAGAGCAACCTTTCACGACATCTTTATGTACAGGGGGCTCTCTTGCAAGTGGTGGACAACTCTGGGGCGCGCATAGCCCAAATCATAGGACACTACGGCCAGTCAGGGCAGTACGCGTACATTGGAGATGTGGTGAAAACAACAATCAAGGAGGCCAAAGGAGAGAAGGTACGAGGGCCTCATGCTTTCATTTCAGTTTTGGTTTAACCAACCAGACAATAAGCTGTAGGGCTTTCCTCGTCCATGCAAGAAGGGAAGGTAGAGGGAGATATCAGAGGCCAGCTTATTCATGGCTGCAAGTGTTCCCGCACACTCCGTTTCAAAGAGCAGTTTTTCCAGCTGCGGGCTTTTCTTGTGCTTCTTTGACAAGCAGGGGTACAGGTACCCCTCCAACAACTTTAATTGATCCTACGTATTAAGTATCATTGCCAAGGTTGCTGCACACATGATCAGTACCTAGGCTAGGTATCCTAGGTTACCACACAAGCAACAGCACAGTTTGTCGCTGCTGCAGAGGCTGCTTCCCACGCTCTCGCCCCACCCTTTCCTTCTTCCCATCAGGTATCCTCCGGCACCATGAAGAAAGCAGTGGTCGTAGAGACCAAGTACCCCACGCAACGCAAGAACGGCAGCCACTTCCACTACCTGCGCAATGCGTGTGCCTTGGTCAGTGAAAAGGGCACGCCCGTTGGCAACCGCGTGCGCAGCTACCTCAGCTACGAGTTCTTAAAGCCTAGGTGGAAGAGGCTGGGAGCGTTAGGGAAGAGACTGTATTGAGTTGAATAAATGTGTAGGGCACTGTTAGACAAGCCGTAGCACGAACGGATGATGCCACGGCACAAACCCTCCTTAATGTACCCATACATGTCTGTGATGTACCCATACATGTCTGTTTTGTTTGCGTGGTCGAAGTTGTCTGGTGCAGGCACCTACGTAGCCCCCGCCCTTATTCTCTGGTCATCACATAAAACTAATTTAGCAAGAGCTTCCTTCTTATGATTGGATGATGATTTGGAGGTGTGTTAAACAGTAAGACCGGAGGGCATTGAAAACAGCATACTGTGGCAAATATGTTGCTGCCTATTTTAAAGAGACCTGTACTGCTTGTTTATTTTTAAAGTCTTCAAGGTTCTTGCACTAATGTAGCTTGTAGGATTTTGCTCATTAGTCTCCTCCCTTCATTGAAATGCCTTTCTTCAGATTTACCTGTTCAACGGCAGTGCCAATGGAGTTGTTAGACACTAGTTTGTCTTTTATCTTAAAGATCTTTGCATCCCTTAATTCCTTGCAAGGAGCAGGCTCCGTTGCAACAGCTGAAGGTATCTAAGTGAGTCATTGCTCCTGCATTTCCCCCCCCTGCTCCTCATTTAGTAACGTGTTGAAAACAAGGAGCAACTTGATGTGGGTATTTTCCGAGGGGCTCCAGACCGCTGACCTGCCAGTGCCTATTTTTAATAAAACATTCAACAAATTTTCCAAATTACTCAAAAATAGAAGTTAAAATCATCTAAGCCTGCACCCGCTGTCTGTATCACAAAAAAAGCGCACCCTGACTTCAAAAAAACTGTGGGAAAAACTGGAAAGTATAGCAAGACCATGTTCTAATAGGCAGCTGCCTGAAAATTTGTGCATGTCATGCTAATCAAGAGATTTATACAACTGTACATACACAGGCAAAGAGCAACCACCATTCTCATAATTCCTCTCTCTCTCTCTCTCTCTCTCTCTATCTTTCTCTCTCTTCCTCTTTCCTTTAACTCTCTCACCACACGTAGCGCAAGAAAGTAGGCATAAAAAACGAAGGGGAGCAAAAGCACGTGCAGTGAAAAATGAGGCCGACCCCGCAAGAGTATTGGCATGATTAAAGCATAGGATAAGGTTGTACTTGATAATTAGATTACAAAGTTGAAAGCGCACCAAAAGTGCAACCATGGGTAGGTGCAGGCAGCAAACAAGACAGAGCGCTTTTGATAAATATGCTGCTGCCTATGCTATTGCTTGTCCTCTTTGCTTATCGTGATGTACTCAGCTTCAATGACCGGGCCTTCTTGTTGGGTAGAGCGGGATGGCGAACCGCCCCCTTTCCTGGGCCGAAAGATTTCTGCAGGCAGAGAGAGAGAGAATGTGTGTGTGTATGCATCTGTACCAGTGCGTGGGACAAGAGGATAGCCGTAGGATATCTTCGAGAAGAGGGAAATCTGTTTGGCAGACACATTACCAAGGCCTTATAACGAGGACCGCATGAGGAACAGGCCCCCTGGAATTTTTGAGGTTACCCATGTCATAGCATGTCAATGTCGACCCATTGCTGCTGCTGCTTGAAGGAAGGCAAAGTTGCCGGCACGGTGAAGGCAATCTCCGTTTTAATGAAGGCAATAGAACATAAAGTTTCCCGTGCACTGGGGCGTGTGCCTTGGGAAATAACTGCAGGGTGCAGAAGATGTCATAGCACGCTGCTACCTTTAAGCCGTTAAGATTCAAAGTATTCAGGAGCACTCAACAGGGTTTCACGGCGTGAGTACCTGATGTTCCTCCCACAAGTGACACGCCTTGAAGGCTCTTTGTGCAGTGCAGGACGGTCCCTCTCTCTGTTAACGTGCTAGACTTGCAATTGGAGAAACAACCAGCATAAATGAGCTCATACCTGCAAAGGGATTCGCTCTTCTGGCTTCCTCCTCCGCCTCCTCCTGCGCTCGCACGGCAGCTCTTCGCTGCGCTGCATTGACTACCGCCGCCGCTACAGGAATGGCCAGCCACCTGCAGAAAGGCATGGTAATCAAAGAGGTTGGTCAGAAGTGGCATGCTTTGGGACCACTGCTGCTGCTTTGCAGCACAAGTGATCAACCACCTGTGAAAAAGCAAAAAGAATTATGAGACATGGTGTGCTGCCTATACCAATGCCGCTGCTGCAGCCAAAAAATGCTCTCGTGCTCCAAAACAGCCAATGTCCCCGGCTACTATAATTCCTTCCTTGCTTGGTAAGGAAAGGGGCAAAAGGACCTTGCATAGGCACGCACTGTTTAGTAGTTAATTGTCGCCCCTCTCATGTACGTAGGTCACATTTGGATTCGATTATTGGGTTCAACGAGATTTTGCGTTCATTACGCGGCTGTACGGTATGTGACTTGTGAGGTAGAGGGGTAAGCATGGCAGCAGCATCCACCGCAGCATCTCCTCCAACAAAGATGTACAGTACGCTTACCCTTGACTGTGACAAAATGATAACCGAAAACTTACCAGACTAGCAAGATGATGTTCATCAGCCGCCAGAAGATGGGGGAGGAGATGATGGCCACAATGGCGACCAGCAGCGTTGTCTTCCCGTACCAGCTGCGTGCACATGAGACAGCGTGTTATATGATCATGCAGTTTTGGACACTCATTTGTAGGGCTGGCCAGTTCTGCCTCTTTCAGCATAGGAATATGAGATTTGAAGCTTTCCTGCTCAAGCAGAAGTACTACAGGGGGGTAACCAAGGCCCAAAAATGGGCATGTTTTATTATGCTCTTTGGCCCGAGTAGGCCAAAAATGCCAAAATTCAATTGTTACATACTATGGATCTGTCTGTGGGTGTAAACTTTGGAGCTTCCAACTATTGGCGCGCACTTGTGCTATCTTGCTGTGGCGTGAACCCTACTTTTTTGCAGCCAAATATCCATAACAAATCACCTACTGCACCGAGCCCAGTATATTCTGGTGGTTAACAGTCCTATAATTGAATCAAGACCATTGCAACAAAATGAAGCAAAAACACCCAGCACTTGGCAAGATATGCAAATTAATATGTCATTTCCCACGGAAAGCACCCATCTAGGATATTGGCGCCTCACGTGTGCATCCAGTCTTGTCATTCTGTACACAGAACGACTTAAATCTGTGTACAGAATGACTTAAATGGATTTGAGCACTTCATATGGAACTGATAAAGTTTCAGTTGAAAGATATATTGGTTCCGATCCGATGGAGTGGTATTTGAATAGTTGCCCCTTAAATGTTGAAAAGGAGCATGTTTGGGCATTTGCTCATATGCCCTCCTCTGGCAGAATACCGTGGGTGTAATG
>Ga0307947_1001352_pt1:0-12500 | contig 19255 bp, 24 predicted proteins | sample OrgLakmetagen232_FD_201840 | JGI IMG/M metagenome (GOLD analysis project Ga0307947, IMG submission 201840) | Saline water microbial communities from Organic Lake, Antarctica - #232 | ecosystem: Environmental > Aquatic > Non-marine Saline and Alkaline > Saline | place: Antarctica: Organic...
ACACTCACACACACACATAATACGCCCTGGCATGCAGAACTAGTAAGCAACACACACCTGCACGTGGTACCCCATGTGGCTGCTGTGGCCCACACACATAAGCACACTCACACACACATAATACGCCCTGGCATGCAGAACAATTAAGCAACACACACCTGCACGTGGTACCCCATGTGGCTGCTGTGGCCCACACACATAAGCACACACACACACACATAATACGCCCTGGCACGCAGAACTAGTAAGCAACACACACCTGCACGTGGTACCACATGTCGTTGCTGTGGCCCACACACATAAGCACACTCACACACACACACACATAATACGCCCTGGCACGCAGAACTAGTAAGCAACACACACACACCTGCACGTGGTACCCCATGTGGCTGCTGTGGCCCACACACATAAGCACACTCACACACACACACATAATACGCCCTAGCACGCAGAACTAGTAAGCAACACACACCTGCACGTGGTACCACATGTCGTTGCTGTGGCCCACACACATAAGCACACTCACACACACACACACACACACACACATAATACGCCCTGGCACGCAGAACTAGTAAGCAACACACACCTGCACGTGGTACCACATGTCGTTGCTGTGGCCCAGCCACTTCTGAAGCTCTTTGCTTCGGACCTTGACGATTTTGTTAAACATGTCACTGCATTGCACGACAGCCTGCATCTCCTGCAAGAGGCACGATTTTGTGCAACATGTCAGTGCACTGCGTGACAGCCTGCATCTCTGAAGAGGCAAGAGGGGAATGTGGTCGTGTGTAATACAACGCAAGCTAAGCATTGCACAAACAGAAGCATACACACGCACATGCAGACACGCACACACTCAGAGACAGAAACACACACAAAACACAGACTCTTACACATACACACGCGCAAACACACACACGCACACACACCTGCACACACACGCACCCGCACACACACGCGCACACATACACACACACCTTGACAGCTTCCGGGTCAGCAATGAACAATTCATTTAACAGGTTGAAGCCTGTTGGGCTGCCAGCAGCTCTATGTTTCAATCCCTGGAGTGTGTGTGTATATGTAAATAAACGTGGGATGTTGAGTGTGTGTGTGCATGTATATAAACGTGTGGATTCGTGAATGCGTGGATGCATGCGTGTGTCTGAGCATGTGTATCTGTGACAGCATGCGTGCATCTGTGCATGCATGTGTTTGCATCGAGACCAGGGCGTACCTGGATTCCAAATGCAGCCATGGAGGCAGCGTTTTGGTACATTATCATCCCGTGCATGTCAAGCACGCTGACTATGGCCTGTGAGGGGAGACAAAAATGGCGTCAGAAGAAAACAGGGTTACATTCTAGCACGAGCAATTGCCGGTGCACGGGTCTGCAGCCTTTCGCGACTACCACACGCACTGCCACGTTCTTGTTTGTGGCAAGCCTGCCTTGCTTGCGCGAGCGCGTGTGCATTGTGCATGCGTATTCACAGGTGCAGCCCGCTTCTTCTCGCTGCACCTAACGGCCTTGAATGCATGGCCTTGGTGCTTGTTTGACTGATAATCAACCATTCCGTCACCAAACAGCAACCATTTCATCCATTCGCTGGAGAATCTCGCTGCACCTACCGGCCTTGTATGCATGGCCTCGGTGCTCGCTTGACTGAAAATCAAACATTCCGTCACCAAACAGCAACCACTTTATCCATTCGCTGGAGAATCTCGCTGCACCTACCGGCCTTGAATGCATGGCCTCGGTGCTCGCTTGACTGAAAATCAACCATTCCGTCACCAAACAGCAACCATTTCATCCATTTGCTGGAGAATCTCGCTGCACCGACCGGCTTGAGTGCATGGCCTCGGTGCTCGCTTGACTGAAATTCAAACATTCCGTCACCAAACAGCAACCACTTCATCCATTCGCTGGAGAATCTCGCTGCACCTACCGGCCTTGAATGCATGGCTTAGGTACTGGTTTGCGTAGAAAATTTTCAATGCCGCCATCGACCGGCAACCATGAATTCATCTGCCAGAGCTTCTCCTTGCACCCACCGGCCTTGAGTGCATGGCCTAGGTACTGGTTTGCGTAGAAAACAATCTTCCATGCCGCCACCGACCGGCAACCATGAATTTGTTTGCCAGAGCTTCTCGCTGCACCTACCGGTGTGAAGGCATGGCCTAGGTGCTCGTGAATAAGGGAGGCGTACGAGCCCTTGCCTTCCTTCTTCTCGCAGGCCAGGTAAACAAAGCCGTGCCTGTGAACATACAGGGATGCACACACAAGTACATTCCTGGCAAAGCTGTGCATATACGTTGCAAGCAAAGCTGTGCCTGTGAACATACAGGGATGCACACACGAGTACGTTGCTGGCAAAGCTGTGCCTGTGAACATACAGGGATGCACACACGAGTACGTTGCTGGCGAAGCTGTGCATATACGTTGCAAGCAAAGCTGTGCCTGCGAACATACAGGGATGCACACACGAGTACGTTGCTGGCAAAGCTGTGCCTGTGAACATACAGGGATGCACACACGAGTACGTTGCTGGCGAAGCTGTGCATATACGTTGCAAGCAAAGCTGTGCCTGTGAACATACAGGGATGCACACACGAGTACGTTGCTGGCAAAGCTGTGCATATACATTGCAAGCAAAGCTGTGCCTGCGAACATACAGGGATGCACACACGAGTACGTTGCTGGCAAAGCTGTGCATATACGTTGCAAGCAAAGCTGTGCCTGCGAACATACAGGGATGCACACACGAGTACGTTGCTGGCAAAGCTGTGCATATACGTTGCAAGCAAAGCTGTGCCTACGTTGCAAGGTCCTGACACAAGGCTGTGTACCCTGGAATTGTGTGTGTGTACATCCTGGGGTCACAGGGTTGTGTCTCCTGGGGTCACACACACACACACACACACACACACACAAAAACACACACACACACAGGGGGGCATGCATACAAAACAGCAGGGTCGGGATTTCTGGGAAGCATACTGCAGGGCACACACACACACACACGTATCAGGCAGGCATTGCTTTGCAGAACGCACAGGGGACCACACAAACGCACACGCACAGCAGGCCTACGAGCTGGAAGCAGAGGTGCATGCGTAGAAGGCTTATCTGAATTTGTTGTTGGATGGATAAGAGATGGATGGTTCGAGGGAGTGGACGATGTCTTTTGTACGTACGAGGAGAACTCTCATATTACAACGCGCTACTACAAGAAGACCTCTTTTTTATAGGGTGCACACGTGCGTGTATGCAGAGCAAACAGCGTGGCCTTCAGTCTATAGTGCATTTGACCATGCTATACAGGAGCTCCTGCATGCAAGTAGTTTGAGCAAAATCGTGCACCAACCTAATTTTATTTGCGTCTAAATTATTTGATCCCATCTCCTGCTCGGAGCTGGTAGTCGGTAAACGTGTGTGTGTGTATGTGTGCATGTGAAAAGCACATCCTTACTTGTAAATGTGACCATCCACACGGGCTTGGCAGGGCAGGTGCCACACAAGAAAATTCTCAGCTGGCTTGTCTTTGTGGTAAAATACCCTCCGGACCTGCGGGGCACACGGAACCATCATACAATAAACTTCTTCTGCTGTTCATGTGCGCGTATATGTGTCTACGTGTGTCTGCATGTGAGATACATGGCCATGTTAAGGAGTGTGTGTGTGTGGTGGTGTGTGATGAGTACATGCGAGCATGATGTGTACTTGCGAGCATAATTTTGTTAAGTATGTGTGTGTGTGTGCAAGCATGAGTGTGTGTATGTGTGTATATATGTGCGTTAGCGTACGTATGTATGCATGTGTGTATGTGTGTGTACTCGTCTGTCTGTGTGCCTGTGTGCTTGTGTGCCCGTGTGTATGTGTGTGCGATTGTGTTCACAAGTGCTTTGTTTGTGTGCTTACGTGTGTGTTATGTGTCTCTGCGTGTGTACGTGAATGTGCGTGTGTATGTGTGTGTATGTGTGCGTGCCTACATACCTCTGCCAAAACCTCTCAGAAGTTATGATATCAACACTTACCACTGTCGAGTGATGGTAGCTCTGATGGTACAGCTTTTTAAGGCCTGTGGTCTCTGCCCTGAGAGCCATGCTGGTGCGTACGCCGTGTTGAATGCATTCTTCTGCTTGCACGTGGTCAGGCGCATCCAGCAGAGCTACCAAACCCTCAGACACAGCCAGCACTCGATGGAATTCCTGTGGGTCACAGAGGAGGGTTTGCAAGGCACAGAATGTAGGGGCGGGGCTCTGTTTAGAAATTGCACGTGCGTCTTTGCGCGTGAGTGGGCCCTTATGTTTAGGGCCCACACACGCGCCAATGGCAGCCTGCTCAAGGGAGCTCATTGACAGTGGGTCAACTTGGAAGGGTCAACGCAGGTGTGAGGAGCCTAAATTTTTGTTGGGAGGCCTGGAAAGCAGGGCTTGAACCCTCGTGCCCCTTAGCCCTCGCCCTGTCCCTCCTGGGGAATCTCCTTCAAGCTTGCACCGTGCAAGCCTGCTGCTCACCCACCTCAACGCAATCTCCATCCTCGAGGGCTAACAGCCCAGCCACGAGCCCCAAAAATTTGCACTTCTCCAAAAAGCTGTGAGCCGAGAGAAGGGGGGGGCCAGTTGTGGCTCCCGACTCATCAGTGAAGAAGGCCCGAAGGTCGGGCGCTTGTTTCTGGGCATAAGGCATACCAGGCTAAAGTATCGCATTCAATCCGACTTCGAACCGGTTGAGATGTCTTTCATCATTTACTTTATTATCTGCCTCCCTCATTGCCTCCCAAATGCCAAGTCCATAACCCTAGTCAAAACGCTGCTTTTGGGAACCTTCTTGTTAAAACACAAAATCAGGAAGCTTGTACCAGGGATTTCAATTTTGATTCTCCTCAGCACGTTAACACGTTTTTTAACACGTTAACACGAAAATTAAGTTATCGCGTATTTGATGAAACCATTTGATATTTGATGAAAGGAAACAGTGAAATTGGACTATAGAGACAGGCACATGTAGCGCATTGTGTGTCTTATCCAATACGCTGGGTCATATTGATGACATAGTTTGTATCAAATGACTACATGTGAGCATTTGAAGAGGTACCAAGAGAGGGGATACATAATAAGATAAGAGATAAGAACCCTGTTCCGGTTAGGTCTCTGACACCAATATATGTTTGCCTCGTCATATTAATGTGTAACACAAAGAAAAAGGACAAGTGTGGGAGCGACGCTAGAATATCAATGATCAGATGCAGGAGTTTGGCCTGAAAACGGCTCCTGCTGATCGATAATTGGTAATGGTACTGGAAAAGGGGGTCATCTGGTATGGACAAGTTTTGCAGCGTGGTTGAAAATGTGTAATACAACGCGACAGAGAATGTCTGAGTAAACATTAGTTGGTGTACTGAGTCCTATACTTTGCATGACGGAGATTTGATCTGACAATGAATCAAAATTTCCTCTGTCGGCCCCAAAAGACCACCCATTCTTAAATAGTCACGCCCAATGGGTGGTAGTGACGAATTGTGTGACCAACAGTTATTTGGCAGTTCAGTTCTGACTAGTCTTGTCCAATGAGCTGGAGAAGCCAATTTATTGAAAATAGCGTTATCTGGTTCTGATATTGCGGTATAGCTTAATAATCTACTCAATGCTCAGCCAGATGGTTGAGTATACCTCCCAGCCCTGGGAAGGAGAGGCACGGGAGCCGACCAAAGTGTGCAGTACAGTACATGTGTTAAAGCAAAGCTGGAGTAGAGAAGTAGCAGAGAAAGAGAAAGAAAAAAGAAAGTTAGCCAAAGTTTCAGTTCCCCACCGCGCAAGAGAGACTTGGCCCTGTCATAAACCATTCTTCAGCTGGTGTATGTGCTGGGTCTTGTACTTTGCTTTGACAGTGATTTGATCTGACAGCTTTCCTCAATAAGATCCTCCACATTCAAGTTGCTTTGGTTTAATAAATCCTTAGGTGTTGAGGCAATGCGACGGCTTGCGCTCCTTATGGCACACGTAATTAATTACAACCAACGGCAACGCATCAGCCTTGGCGTAATTGTTCTCTTAGACAGCACTTGTTCTATTCGAATTCATCAATTCTTCTTTTTGTAATTTTAATGTAAAAAAATGTAAAGAAATGATCAAAGGTTGAATCCATTTTCACATGGAAAACGTTTAGGTTTTTGAGGATTAGTCAAAACCCTCTGCTTTGTCAAATACTCCGCTCAGAAGTACATGTATAAGAGCACCTTATGTAGAAGCACACCAATGTTAGGTGATAGTGCGCGAGGCATGCAGCCAATTATATTAATAGCACATGTTTGTTGCAGTAGCGTAACTACTGCGGCAAAGGAAATTGGCAGAAAGAATAGGAGAAAAAGCGTATTCTCATATAAACTAGTAGTGGATTCTGAAATAAGTTTTGTTCCCTTCTGCACCGAGGGATGCATTAACACAACATTCCTTCTTCAGAGTAAAAACGTGTGTTCAATTTTTAACTGTTTGCCCAGGACATTAAGTAGTTGACATATAATAACAAAGAGACGGTTAAAAAGGACAGAGACAGGCATACTATATAGCGACTGTACAGCAAAGCCTGGAGGAAAAAGTCGCGCACACACAAGACAGCAACAGCTTTGGTGTGCGGTACACAAAAATTGTACACACTCAATACGCAGCACGCGCGTAGGAAGAAGCCTGGTTATTTCAACTTGGCCTTTTTCTTCCTGGCCTGCTGGTTGCTTTTTGCCTCCTCTGGGCAGAATCAAAAGGGGCATAGAGGTCATATGGCGTGCGATTCAGAATCCTGACCACGCTATTTTGCCAGTTATCATAATTAATTATATCGTCTTGATATATATATTGTAAGAGCCTTCCTTGTGTTGGAGCAGGAGAAAAGTCATCATTGTGTCAGAACTAGCTTTGGGAATTGGGAAGAGGTCTTGCCCCTTGTTTAACCAATGCTGTAACAGGAGGGTGCAAACAAAGTCTGACAGCCACGTGTAAATTTTGCGCCAACAGCTCAAAGAGCCACCCCTTTCCCCCCCAAAAAACACCTCATACCCCCCACACAAACGAAAAGGCCGTTATGCTCCTTTTAACAATGAGCATCTGTCTGCTTGCTTACAGTTTCAGAAACGTAATCCATTTGTCACGCCCAATTGTTGGCTGTGACAATTTGTTTGATTTGGTTAGTTGGTTTTTCAGTTGAGGTTGCTTTGCCTGGTCTCGTGCAATAAGCTGGCGAAGCCAGTTTATTGAAGAATGGTTTCAAGCCAGGGTATAGTCGATAGATTGTTGTGCTGAGACTTATACTTTGCAGTGACAGTGATTTGCTATGACACATTAGAGTTATAAAGCAAAAAAGGATATGCACCCGTTCGGACGAAGAATCGTTGTACTTGTTTAGTACTCTAATCCAGCTGAATCTTTTGTCAACCGGTTTTCATACAGCATGCCACTAGCTTGAAGAATGAAGAAGGCGCCTTCATCACAGATCGAGCTAGTGAGCTCTATATGTGTATGTGTGTGTGTGTGTGTTCGTGTGTGTGTATGGCTAGTGAGCTCTATATGTGTGTGTGTCTGTATATGTCCGCAAATACCCAATCTTAGCTACCAAGCAGTTTTTCATTTCGTTTTTTGGCAAAGTTTGTGAAAAGTACAGAATCCTCAAACAGTTGTGCAAATTTGTAAATGGAAGGTTTTGCAAGTCTCCGTGGTCTTACTCCATAACATTTTAGGATTAGCTAAATGCAAACAAATGATGACCCGAACTTTCGTCCAAACCTACTTCTTTATTTTGCACAATAGAGTTGATCATCAACAATGCTTATACGCAAACGCTGCTGTTAAAAAGTAAAAGCAAAAGTTTCCGCTGGAAGACACCAGCATGCATTAAGGAAAGGCTCTCAACTAGTGCTCACACTAGCCAGAGCCCCAAAACCATAAAATAAAATGAAAAATCTGGCAGTGAAACTACCCAACATTGTCAAAAAGTGTAAGAAAACCTTTAAGAGCCTGCTTGGAACTGAAGTTAGGGGCGGTGGGGTACGCCTAGAACCCAGCAGGGTGGGTATGCATCACAAAATAATATAAGCCTGATATCAAACTGCCGCGTCTTCTGGTAAGGTGCCCATGCCTAGCTGGTTCACCCCACCATCCTCCACTCCCTCTTCTAAACCTGGCGGCTTGATGGTGATCAGGCCTATCCGAGTGACCTCCTCAGTGGGGAGGGCTGGGTTGGCAGCACGGTCTAACATAATCTGCGTACAGAAAGACATGTGTCCTTGTGAGCAGAAATGTTGATCAATAATGCTTATTCTTGGCAGCTCTCAGAGAAGTTCTTCATCGCATCCGCGAGCCAAAACAATTTTGAGTTTGACTTTTCGATAGCGTGCAGAGTGCAGGAGTATAAGCCACGAGCAAGGAGCACAGAAAAAGCTTGGTAGGTATCCTCCTCTATTTAATCACAATGCTGCGTCAAATCTGACACAAGAGACGCGCATGCAAATGTGTGAGAACCTTTGCTGATTGAACGTCAGTGCACATTGAGAAAGACTCCATTTGGGTAGCACAGCACTAAACCCTAGCACTAAACCCTAGGGTTTAGCACTAAGCCCTAGCACTACAGCACTAAACCCTAGCACTAAACCCTAGCACTAAACCCAGCACTAAACCCTAAACCCTAAACCCTAAAGAAGGTCTTGGCAGACATCAGCGTGACATCCACCTCATTGAGATCAAGTACTGTGAGGCTACTAAACCCCAGCACCAATTGCACAAAGATCACTGCACCATCCTCCAAGGAGCTTCCATTACCCTAAACACCATGTTTTGAGTGTGGGTGGCACTAACTCAACTCCCACACCCTGGGGCCTTAAATGAGCTGGGTCTTGGTTCTCAAAGAGTGTAAACAAACTAGCCTCCAACCTCCATGTGCATTCTGTCAAATACATTACAAAGTTTTGTCCATTTCAGAAGTGCTCTTACCAGCATCATTACCATCTCTCCTCAGGAGCTGGCTTCAGGCCAAGCCTGCAACCCTCCTGAACCTCATTAATATCTTTCCTTCTCTGTGGTGGAGAAGTGTTACGGGACTCGGTAGCTAAGGGCTCCTTTATTGATGTGGGGAGTGCACTTTCACCGTCAGTGTAGTTCTTTCCTTCTCACAGCGTTATATAAATAATTACGTGCAGCGTACCTCCAAGGCCTTGTCTCTCTCTCCGCTTTGCCCTGCGGCTTGCACACATGCCTCATCGATGGCTGCCTGTGCTCTTGTCAGTGTGGCCAGTGCAGCTGCATACTTGGGCGGCATCGGCTTCTTAAACCAAGGATGCGCCTTAATGGTGTCAATGCCGATGCGTGAGTCCTATGTGTATGTGTGAAGGGGGGGGGATGAGGGGGGGCATTTGTTGTGTCATCTTATTTTGTGGGAACGAGTATCTAGTATATTTGCACACGAGTATCTAGTATATTTGCACACGAGTATCTAGTATATTTGCACACGAGTATCTAGTATATTTGCACACTAGTATCTAGTATATTTGCACAGCAGCATGTACAGCATCGTCCCATACATATATGTCTACGGTTCTGGATTTGCGGTTTTGGCCAGCCATAGGCAGTCTGTTGTAGACGTAGGGAGCACAGTTTGTGCGCGTGTGAGCAGGTACGCGAGAAAGAAAGAGCAATCACCTGATGGACCTCAAACATCTTGTCAAGCAGGTCCTTGAGCTCAGGGCTTAAGCGCATCACTGCAGTCCCGTTGTTAGGCAGATCACGCCTGCGCACAGAAGTGGACATAAAAAAGTATAACACTTTTAGACCTTTTGAGGAGAAAATGATTCACAAACAATGTGGGCATATGTAAATACTAAATACACACACAAGCAAGTGGACGTACTCTATACACAGCATACCCCGAGGTGTTGATCTGCTGCAGCCGATGTGGGCATATGTAAATACACACACAAGCAAATGGACGTACTCTATACACAGCGTACCCTGAGGTGTTGATCTGCTGCAGCCGATGTGGGCATATGTAAATACACACACAAGCAAATGGACGTACTCTATACACAGCGTACCACGAGATGTTGATCTGCTGCAGCCAATGTGGGCATATGTAAATACACACACACACAAGCAAATGGACGTACTCTATACACAGCGTACCACGAGGTCTTGATCTGCTGCAGCCAAATGTCATACAGGCCTGCCGTGTTGTTGAAGTTGTCGTCCTGGGTTTCAAAAGGGAACACACCAGCCAGCATAACAAACAGCAGCACGCCCGCAGCCCACACGTCCACCTTTTTGCCGTCATAGCCCGTCCTGCATGGGTTTTCAGCGCATAGCATATGAGTGTGGACGTCATGGTTGTTCCAAAATAATTGCATCAAATGTGTTGCATGGAAAATGTGCGGATGCATGCGTGCGTGCGTGCGTGCGTGCGCGCGTGGGAGATGCATGAGCATGAGCATGAGCTTGTTTGTGCGTGTGTTTGTATGTGTGCTTGCTTGCTTGTAATGAGTGTGTGTGCTTATGCTTGTGTATATGTGTACATGTGTGTGCGTGTTTGTGCCGCGCGCTTGTGCTTGAGGCAAAATAGGAAAAAGAAAGTGCTGCTGACAAGAAGAATTTTCATGCTAATGGCGCATTTACAACGAATTTAATTACTTGGTCATATTTATCCAGGGGTGGATCAGGGGCCTGTGAGTGTCTTGACTTGTTAATGTCAAGTGTCAAATATTATATTAATTACATATTCGGAATCCTGACGTCGAGAGCTATCAATTGGTATGTAAATTAGTTGTTCTGAGGGGTCGGTTGGTGGGTGGTCATTTGGGGGGGCTCGGAAACTATGGGGGGTGTCTCCAGGATTATACTAGGCCACTTTCACAAAATATAAATATTTTTTCGGAATCCTCAGCTCAAGCCCAGTCGATTGGCACCCTTGTTGGGTAATTTGATTTTAGGGGGGGGCTGGGTGCCTGGTCATAGAAATGCATGGAATGCCCCCAAGTAGACCGCGGGGGTGTGTTCAGGCAAATTACCAGCAATGATTTCAAACTTGCAGTTTACGCATTGCATCATGCATAAGTTGCAAGAATGAAGTAAAAAAGTTCTATCAGTTTTTGCCCTATACTCTTCAGGTATTAATTTATTTGGCAAGAGAACTGTGCAGGCAGATGGCTGCTTACATTCTGAGCAAATTGACACCCTTTTTATTAGTGTGGGGGGTCAGGGAGGTTTGGTGGGGGGGGGTCATTTTGGGCCGGAGGCCCAAAATTGACACGTGACTGTCAGGGATTTTATTTTAGGTTCCTGATAGGGGGGTCGTTTTGCAGCTCATGAAGAGCTGAGAATGCATAATACCCAAAAAATGAATGGTTAGGGAGCTAGGCCTGCTTCAAGCCAGAAAGACCCAAAAATGGCCCTTTTTAGAGTTTGGGTTGTCAAAGTTGAGCTAGTGGCTCCATTTGGACCGAAGTTCCAGGCCCTGGCTAGGGCCCTGTAGCTCAGATTTGGTTTAGATTAAGGGACGTTTAAAATATTGGTCAACGCCATTTTATGTTAGTAATCCACACCATTACTCCTTAATCGCCCCCCCCCCTGGATTAAGATTAATAAAATTAATCCGCGTATATTATAGCCATTAATCCCCTTGTTGTAAATGCAAAGGTGAATTTAATGCATTTTTATCAAACCAACATCCATGAATCCAGCCGTTGTAAATGCGCCATAAGTATAATATTTATAAACGTGTTTTATTCCTTCTGACTGCGCCCTAACGAGCGGACATGTGTACATGTGTACCGGGCAACATTTAGGCAATGCGTGCCAGCTCTCATCACAGGTACAAAGACACACTTCTGAGGTATGCCAGAGGAATGTGTCACATTCACACTTACCATTGTCAGGGAAATATCAAAAGAAACTGTGTTATCATAATCGGTATCTGTCAACCCTACAAACGCCACACAGAAAATACCAAAAGAAACTGTTTTATCATAATCGGTATCTGTCAACCCTACAAACGCCACACAGGAAATATCATAAGAAACTGTGTTATCATAATCGGAATCTGTCAACCCTACAAACGCCACACAGGAAATACCAAAACAAACTGTTTATCATAATCGGTATCTGTCAACCCTACAAACGCCACACATCCTACCTGCTGCTGATGAGCTCTGGCCCCATGTACTCAGGGGTTCCGATGCGCATGGTGTCCATGTTGGAGTTGTTTGCGTTCCAGTGCTTGGCAAAACCTTCAGTGGTGGTGTGTGTGTGTGTGTGCGCATGTATGTGAGTGTGCGTTTACGTGTATGCACGTGTACGTGTGTGCGTGTGTGTATGTGTGTATGTGTGCATGCGCGTGCACGCAAAAGTGTGTGAGTGTGCGTGAGAGTGTGTGTACGTGTGCGTGTGTGCGTGTGTGCGTGAGACTGTGCGTGTGCGCGTGCTCTGTCTTGTTGAAGATGCAGCGCACTGCAGGTGACATACAA
>Ga0307947_1001352_pt1:15000-19255 | contig 19255 bp, 24 predicted proteins | sample OrgLakmetagen232_FD_201840 | JGI IMG/M metagenome (GOLD analysis project Ga0307947, IMG submission 201840) | Saline water microbial communities from Organic Lake, Antarctica - #232 | ecosystem: Environmental > Aquatic > Non-marine Saline and Alkaline > Saline | place: Antarctica...
CATAACAGGAGAAACCCCGCCTAGGTTAGCGCCTACAAATTAAAGTAGACCAGGTGGAAAATCAAGAGTTAGTGTTAGCAAATGTTTGAGCGAGATCTGGGGGGGTGGAATCCCAGGCATACGATGGGTGGGTCATACGTCTCCGCTAGATAAACAGGATCACTTGAGGACAGACAGGGAATGCATCACAATCCCTCTCGCTTGCCCCTGGCTTTCAAAGCACACAGCCCCTCCTGGGTTCTCAGCATCAGCCCGCAAAATGTTTTACAAATTTTCAGATTTAACTTCAACGTGTTCGGTGAACTTTTAAGACAATGGACCTTTGCAAAAAAGGAAAATGTCATGCTCTATTAGTCGGATTGGACACACAACCAAATGTGTGCTGCTCAGTGCAGCCATATACAAGGCCCACCAACCTGCCCCACCTACCAAAGCTGACAGACGGCAACTACATTGCAAGCTGTCAGGCTGCCATCCCATGATAAATAATATGACATTAAATAATTAATCATCGGACATTCAGAAGGCAACCCAGCAAGGTGCACAAGGCACTTGCCTGCCTAATAGCACAATCAGACACAGCGTGCAAATATAATACAACAAGGCATTATTCCCCCCTCTGAAGTGTTTTTATTTCTCATTGCTCTCTTTTTCCTCTTCATGCAAGTACAGCTATGGCTGACCATTTGGGCGCCTTATGTTATGTCTAAATATATTTTCAGCTGAAACACAGGTAGAAATGATTTAGGACTGGCTCTTACCTCCGACCTGGACACGCAACAACGGAGGAAATTTAGCAGGCCAGAGGCAAACATAGCTGCTCCAATCCAGCAACTTCCGTGCCCTGATAGAAAGCTAACTAATACATACCAAACTTGATCCACAAATGCAAGGAGAGTTGCCTACATTCACCTAACAGGTGGTCCTACCCATCCATACCCCCTAGCAATGAAACCATGAGACATCCAACTGAACAAAAGCAATATGATCCTGACCTCTTTGTGTCCATTGGGTGGTGCTAAACACAAAATGAAATCCTTCCAACTCCATGCCGTTGGTGTCACTTTTTCTGCGTTCCCTTTCTATTCCTTCGTATGAATTTATAGGTCAGGCAATGCTCTTCATTATTGTAAAGAAAAGGCCAGCACCTAAGAGCCCCTCACCGCAGAAAAACAGTTGTACGCCACTTAACGAGGGGAGTTGTGTGCAGAAGCACCCAAACCCATATCAATCGTACACCAGTGTGTGGGGGGGGGGCGTGTGTACATGTAATTAGGGCTTGTTGCTCGGGTTGGCGGGGTGAGTGGGAAATAGCTTACCTTGATAGCTAACGTATATACAGCATCAGGTCGCATATCGGCATGTCAGCTTGTTTTGCTGCTGTACAACAAATGTATTGACTGGTCAATGCTTTCACTTTTTACTCCTGACTGCGCTCTTGTGTTACTTGTATGCTACTGCATGCATGTGCTCCGTGCGACCGCGCTTTTAACACTATAAAATTACACACAGGATCCTGGATGGTTTTAGGTTGTCATCAACAATACACATTTGCCTACAAGAAACACGTACTTGCATCTTGCCACACATGTGCGCAGGCCATAGTGGTCCTTGGCCTGGCCCTTTGCATTCTTCTCATTGCCCTCCAGATCTTTGGACCTGCCATTGATTTGTCCGGCTCGGGAAGAAAGAGAGAGGGAGAGGGCGAGGTTGAGCTGGCTGGTATAAGTGGGGACGATCATAGGAGGGGGAACAATTCAAACAAAATTGAACAGCTGAGCAGAGAGGGACAGGGGAGGGGATTCGTAGATAGAGAGGACACCCCCTGCGGTATTCAAAGCAAATGGGACTATGTGTGCAACTATAAGCACTACTTTTTTAATTTTTTACACCTGCTGGTCTACTTCTTTTGTAGGTGGAAGGTTCTTCTGACAGCAGGTAGCAGGAAAAGAAGACTCGGACATAAGCCGTAGAATTATGAGGGCATTTTCTGTTGATTTATGAGTAGACAGCACTCATGAAAAGCCACGTCTAATGAACTAGATCTGCAACAAAAATCATGCAGGTGAGACATTAAACACAACCCCCAGAGATCTGAGGAAGGCTAGTCTCTCCCAACCACCTGATACCCACTGAATAGCCTCTCCTGTTTTTATTGTCCAGGTGGGATGTTGTGTGCTTATGGGATGTTGTGTGCTAATGGGATGTTGTGTGCTAATCTGCCTGAAATACAAGAGCTAAGCCCAACATCAGTTGCACAAACACTCCAAGAAAGGAATCCAAAACAGTCTATCCTACTTAATTACCGCAAAATAAACAACTCCTCCTTCACAGGTCTCCTAGACACACACACATTAACACATCGACTCGCGAAGAGGTGCCCCCAAATCCCACAAACATCCAAACCCAACAAACTGTGCCCATCTACACAACACCCCCACCACAGCCACGCTCAGCAACACACCACTGGCACCCCATTACAAACAACTTAATCAGAGGCCCACCACCTACACACACGGATCCATCAACAAGTAATGGACAACCCAACCAATCCTCTGTTTTTGACACACCAAACTTATAGCCGCAAACATCCCCTGCCTCCTCTACACTCACAACCGTACCTCTTACAGAAACTCAAGATCATGTCAACGTACCTACACCTTCATTTTTAGAAGAAATTACCCCCCAACGTATGGAATCCAATGTCCGACCCAGGAAACGCACAGCACATGGCAACATATCCCGCACTAAGCTTCCCCGAACACAATATTCCCTCGCCACAACGGTGGAAGGGCCTCCACCTTCACTACAAACGGAAACCCCGCGCTCACAACGCTACTAAAGGGTATCCAACCAAACAAAAAGGAACCACAACTCTATAAGCACATCGCCAATACCACTGCCACAAACTACAGCTATTACTTGCCTCTCTGACCCCGCACCCACTAACCAACTGGCCACTCTCTCCCAAGACCAACAAGCAAAGCGTGCACGGCATACACAAGATACCCTCCCCGGTACCAGAAAGAGGACACGCAGCAGCCAAACAGAATGTCAGCAACATACGCCCCTGACTCAAATCATAGACGCTGTTGCATTAAACTCACATAGTAATTCAGCCTACGGAACAACCTACAAACAGTCAGCCAAACAAACCCACCACACGCTCACAAATCACTAGCCACAACCACCATGCAACACAAGCGTTCACACAAATAATCACTCCTCCCACCCAGCATGTCAATATCATCAACCCGATAACTTACCAGATACACAACAACCCAACCTTCGAGATTGCAGACCACCCAGCACCGTCATCACAGCACAGACCCCAAAAGAAAAGAAGATGTCAGATCCTTGATATACCCCATAACCTTCCTAGCCTAAACCTGCCCCCCTTGCGCACCACGCATATTCAACAAGAACTTTGGACGTACAAGAAGGATTAGGCTTTTTCAATGACACCCACAGAGGCCATCAACACACTCTACTATGATGATATGGACATCCTGCACATAGATATTTGGAGGTTTTTCACCCCCAAGAAAAGAGAGAGATGATACACCCCAAAGACAGAAGCAATACCACACTTACTATGCCCCCATGAATATTGACAGATGGGCCCTACCCCTCTTTAAATCAGTTGGACCAGTGCCCAAATCCAGTAAGATTATTGCCCGGAGCCAAATTAAGCGCGCAAGCTGTGAAATTTGCTCCTACCATCTAGGACTTGAATCTCCAGACCTCTCCCCACCTTTTAAAAGACATGTACATCTGTGACGTCTACACCCGTACCTACCACTGGCAATGCTTGCTTAAAACAAGCTGCTGCAACGCCACTGAAAGAGAAGCTATTGATGCCAATGATTCATGGGCCTGCCCTGCCTGTATCAATCTGAACCAAAATGAAAAGGAAAACCGTATCCACTTTCAGAAAAGAGAGATTGTGGAAGTCTCATGGAACCCAACCTGGGAGCCAGAAGGACTACAAAACACGTGTGAAAGCTTCAAGCAGAGCCTCAATAAGTTTGAAGAGCATATCGCTGCACCAAACTTATCTAAGCCTGCACCAGATGAACACCTAAATGATCTTCAAAAACAAGGGTTCTCTGCCATCAAGAGGGCAACAAGTACCAACCCTACAATGTCGATCTTCGGAACAAAGTTAGCTTTGACATCCAACCCACCAACCCACAGGCTGACATTACGGCCACGGGGCATTGTGAGTACTGGATCACAACCATTGATCTCATGG
>Ga0307947_1001353_pt1 | contig 19252 bp, 22 predicted proteins | sample OrgLakmetagen232_FD_201840 | JGI IMG/M metagenome (GOLD analysis project Ga0307947, IMG submission 201840) | Saline water microbial communities from Organic Lake, Antarctica - #232 | ecosystem: Environmental > Aquatic > Non-marine Saline and Alkaline > Saline | place: Antarctica: Organic Lake...
CTCTCTCTCTCTCTCTCTCTCTCTCTCTCTCCCTCTCTCTCTCTCTCTCTCTCTCTCTCTCTCTCTCTCTCTCAACACTCACACATACACACATACTTACACACACAGACACTCACACACACTCACACGCACGCACATGCAGGCAGCGACACGCCTTCCCCTAGCTTCTCTGCCCTGATGGCGCAACGAGACAAACTTTGGACTAGCCTGAAATGGGCCAAAGGGGTTCACATATTGCCAGACCCGCCAGGTGGGTGAGATGTTAAACAAGTCAGAGACGTCTCATTCTCCTCTGTCAGACCTGCCAGGTGGTTTAGATGTTTTACAAGTCAGAGACGTGTCATTCTCCTCTGCCAGACCCGCCAAGTGGGTGAGATGTTGAACAAGTCAGAGACGTCTCATTCTCCCCTGTCAGGCCCGTCAGGTGGTTGAGATGATAAACAAGTCAGAGACGTCTCATTCTCCTTTGCCAGACCCGCCAGGTGGTTAAGATGTCAGAGGCATGTCACCTTTTTGGCTGATCAAGGAAAGAAGCCGAAATAACGAAAAATGTTTTCGACGTGCCAGATCAATGAAGGGAGTGTCAGAGCACAAAGTCAGAGAGTGCATGGTGCGCGTTCAAAAGTCATCCTTGACAAGCAATATAGGGGCATTCAATTTCAAGGCATGCAACCCACGGCACGTGCATGCGCTGGATGAGCTCATACCTCCCAAACATGCCTTCATGCAAAATGGAGGCAAGCGCCTTCACCCCCTGCGCTCTGCACTCCACGCCATCACTGTGTGTGTGTGCTAGTACATAAAATTTCATTCATACCTTCATGCAAACGCAAGCAGGCGCTTATGCCCCCTGCGCTCCGCACTCCTCGCCATCACTGCGCGTGCATGTGTGTATGTGGGCTAGTACATAAACTTACACACACACACACACAAACACACACACCTTCATTTAAAATGCAGGCAAGCGCCTTCGCCCCCTACGCTCCGCACTCCTCACATCACTGCGCGTGCGTATGTGTATGTGGGATAGTACATAAAGTTACACACACACCTTCACTTAAAATGCAGGCAAGCACCTACGCTACCTGCGCACTCCTCGTCATCACTGCGCTTGCGTGTGTGTATGTGGGCTAGTACATAAAGTTACACACACACCTTCATTTAAAACGCAGGCAAGCGCCTACGCTACCTGCGCACTCCTTGCCATCACTGCGCATGCGTGTGTGTATGTGGGCTAGAACATAAACTTCCACACACACACCTTCAATTAAAATGCAGGCAAGCGCCTTCGCCCCCTGCGCTCCGCACTCCTTGCCATCACTGCTCGTGCGTGTGTGGTGTGTGACAACAGGGGCCTTCGCTCCTTCATGAGCGATAAGCAGCTGACAGAGCACATGCGCTCAGCCCATGGGGGCCGCACGCTGTGTGACCTATGCATGGGTCAGGTAATACGCGCTTTTTTGAACTACGCAAACACACTTGATCGCATAAACGTGCAATTGCACGTACGCTCAGCCCACGGGGGCCGCGCGCTGTGTGACCTGTGCATGGGCCAGGGCAGTCAGGTTGCCTCAGAGTAGTATGACACACACACACACACACACACAACGCACGTAGCAGCAGCTTATTCACTACCCCACAACTGCAGGGTGTGTGCATGGAATCTGTGCATGGGCTGGTAGTACGTGCCTCTTTGCGTTACGCACAAACACACATAAGCACCCTCATATGCTTGTCTGTATGCAAGGGTCACGCTGTCATTGATTACGCATGAGCAAAATCACACTCACACACACACGCTTACACACACACAAGCACACATAGTCACACACACACACACACACACACACCACAGGGCCATCGTTTTCCATTAGAGCTGGAGGCATTTACGCCTGCGGTGAGTGTCACAAAAGGGTCAAGGTCGTGTATGGCTAACCTTGTAATTAGTAGGGCAAATCTATTGGGTATGGGCAGATGTATGGGAGTAGGTGAAACTGCAGAGATATGAGTGTGCACATGCACGTGGACGTGAATCTAGGATTGGGTATGTGTATGTGTTGTGTGTATGGGTGTGGGTGCAGGGCTGTGAACATGGGTGTGGGTGCAGGGCTGTGAACATGGGTGTGGGCACAATTGCAGGTGTGGATGTTTAAAGGCCCGTGTGCTTGTACGAGTTGCAATGATACCTTTATCATTTGATTCTAAGAAACACTGTGCCAATATCAGGCCACCCACTGGGTCTTTTTGCCTGCCTTTTTGTAAAGAAAACAGTTTGCTATCCAACGCGACTTTCAGGTCCCAGAATGGTGAAGGAAAAATGGAGGTAAGGCTAATCTAGGCTTGTTGGCACTTGTTGGCCTTGGAGGGGGGGGGGGTGCATGGGGTCGAGCATTAGCCCGCGATGTCTATTTTTGTACCGTGACAAAATTTTCTAGCGGGCCACCCACCGAGACTTTTTGCCTGCTTTCTTTTGCAGCTATCCAACGCATGTATCAGGTCTCAAAATGGTGCAGGGGTTACAGAAATATGGTGACTCTGTTGTTAACTTTAATGGGAATGCTTGTCTTGCAAAGGGGTGGGCCGTTCATGGGGACAGCCAGCACGCATGAGGCTGGAATGTTTGAAATGACATGCGCGTGCAATGCCATGAGTTCTTGAGTTGCCACACTTTTGTAGGGTTGGCCAGAACCATACATGTATAGGTATATACGGTGTACATACGGTATTGTCAGCAGGGAAATCACTATACATACGGACATATACGGTCCAGAAATACGGTTCTGGCCAACCCTACACTTTTGGCAGCGGCTTGTGTTCACCATTCTTGCTTGTCAAACACCCATGGTTTGGTGCACACACACACACACACACACACACACACACGCAGGAGCTGCGGTCTCACTCTTTTGGCACCTGCTTGTGTTCACCGTTCTTGTCAATCACCCATAGTTTGGTGCACACACACACACACACGCAGGAGCTGCGGTCTCACAGGGGACTGCACCACCCACAGTGCCAGTTCTGCAAGACCCACTTCTACGGCAACGATGAGCTGTACGCACATGTAAGAGGCGCTCGGCTTGAGCAAGCCATGTGTGCAGTAGCCTTGAAGTTGTGACGTGCTCTACAGTGATGATAGCACGGTTGATGCATTCTGTATACAGTGTTTTCTCAAAACCGCTATATCTTTCTCATGAGGCATATACTGTTGTGTACAGGCATCAGAAAGGTAGCGTCGCTCATTTAACTTGTTTTATAGGCTGCTTAGCAGTATTGAAATGAATTGAGAGAGAGACGCTAGGTCTGAGCAGCTCACGTGTGGTCGTGGGGTGCGCCTCAGACACTATGCGCTAGCCTTGGACGCAAAACCTTGAAGCTGGAGTTAGGCTTGGTTGCTGAGATTAAAGAGTGACAGAGCTTGCGCGCGTACGCTTGCACACATTTAAACACACACATACGCGCACAAACGTGTGCACATTCATACACACACACGTAGTAACACACATACACATAGATCCGATCCGGCTGGCCGTAGCTGACTCACCACACGACAGAGACCAGCTGGAAGTAACCAGCAAAGGATAGGATGCAATCATTTAAAACCAATTCGAGTATGCGTGCCTTTGCCTTGCCGGCCTGCAGATGTACCACACCACACTGCTTGCTGTGGAACACCTTTTTTGTACTAACCTTTACTCTGTGCACTTTACACACACACACACACACGTTGCCCGCTCACAGATGCAGCTGCAGCACTACCACTGCCACGTCTGCCAGCGCATGGGCCAGGGCTACGTGTACTTTGTGGACCACAGCAGTCTGCTGGTGTGTGTGATGTGTGCGTGTTGGGTGTGCCTGTGTGTTAGCGTGTGTGTTTGTGTGTATGTTGCGTGCTTTTATGTTTGACTATGTGTGTTTGTGCGTGTGTGCACATGTGCGCCATAAGCGCGCGAGGGTGTTGATGACGTGACAGCTTGCTCTTTGTGTGTATGTGTGTGTGCATATGTGTGTGTAGATGTGTGTCTGTGTGCATTTATGTTGCTGGGGGATAGTTTGTGCGCACCAAAATGTTCGCTCTTTCTGAAGCAGTTCTTGGGCTTCAAAATGCTTTTGCATGCTTGCAAGTATCTCGACATCTACCTATTACAACCTCCTCTTTCCTGCATATTGCACTCACATGCGCACTCATCTCTGCTATTTAATACATCAACACGTGAACAGGTACAATTATATTCACACTGTATAGTACTGATTGGCTGAATACTCACACAGTGACGCCCAAAAACACATGAACATGTGCACACATGCACACACACGCACACACAAGGTTGCACACATGCGCAAACACACACGCATGCACGTACACACAGAAATGCACACATGCGCAGACGCACACATACACACATTGACATGAACACACAGGCCCACATGCAAGGCGAGCACTTTTTGTGCCAGGAGCCAGAGTGTGTGGACTGCATGACAGCCTTCAGCACCGAGGATGAGCTGCGCCAGCACATGCTTCGGGTGGGTGTGGTGGGGGGTGCGCAACACGTTGTGTGGTTGCTGGCGATTACGTGTTGCAATTGACAGCTCTCAACACCGAGGATGGGCTGTGGGTGAGTGTGGTGGGGGTGCGCAACAATAGGTGGTTATTGGCATTTACAAGCTGCACGTGACAGCCTTCGGTACCGAGGATGAGCTGAGCCAGCGCATGCTACTAGCGGGTGTGCAAAACGTGTGTATTACCCCCAAGGGAGTTTGGGCTGAGGGTGCAAATGTTGCGTTGAAGGAAAGGCAGCACAAGCGGCTGGGTCGGCCTAGCAAGCACCTTCATAAAGGTTTCTGAGATAACAATGCTGGCATATCGAATGCGGGGTCAGTTGGATAGAAATGCTGGTATATCAAAAGAGGGGTCAGTTAGATAGAAATGCTGGTATATCAAAAGAGGGGGTCTGTAAAGTATTGCATACTCAGGGCTCAAACTGGGACCTCTAATTGGTATATTTCTACATAGTGAAGGGGGTCTCTGAAAGTTGTCTGAAGGAAATGCGGTCTTTATTTTTCATCCTTAGTTATTGCTGTCATTAGCCCACTAAGTTGAAGACCCAGAACCCAAGGAAGCTGCCGGAGGTATAGATAAAAAATATAAGGTGTGTTATGGCGTGTGCTTGCCCCCCCCACACATACGCACATACGCACGCATACAATAGCACCTTCCCACACCTCAGGCAGGCCCACAGTTGCTTATCTTGTCTTCATGCCCACACCACACACGCACATCACACGCATACACGTGCAGGTGCACCCACGTACCATCCCGCGCTGGAACCCCTCACGCGCACGCCCCTTGGCTCTTGACTTCGACATCCGTTCATTGCCTGTTTCATCAGGGGGAAACAGGTATGAGCGTAGGGTGTGTGTGTGCGCACGTGTGTGAATATACGTGTGTGTACTTGCGTAAGAGTGTGTGTGCGTGTGTGTGTGCGCCGTGTGTGTGCATGTGTGTGTGCCGTGTGTGTGCGTGCACTTTTTTATGTGATTGAGCTTGGGTGCAGGGAGTGTTTGTGTATGTACCCCCGTTTGTTTTTCTTGTCTACCTGCACTGCTAGGGATCATACAAGTCAATAAGATGAGCTTATCCATATAAGACACAGACAATACACGCAAAACACCGTACACACGGACGCGCACACACACACAACGCCACGTAGTGTACTTGCACCCATTTCCCACAGGTCTTCGCAGCGAGGCAGCAGAGGTGCGCAGCAGCAGCAAGAAGGAGGAGGGGGTGGACGTGGGCGTGGGCGTGGTCGGGGCCGAGACAGCAGCAATGCTGGGGGTGGAGGGGCTGCATTCCCTGGTGCCCCAACTGGGACTGGTAGTGCTGCTGGTGATGCGCGGCCAGAAGACGGGGCGACAGCCATGGAGGCCAGGTGTGTAGGGGGGGTGGGGGGTTGTGTGTGTATATGTGTGTATATGTGTGTATATGTGTGTATGTGTATGTGTGTGTATGTGTATGTGTGTGTTTGTGTGTGTGTGTGTGGATGCAAGTTGAGTGTTGTGTGCTGCTGAGTGTGGCCCTTTTCCCTTCACAAACTCTGCTGTATGATGCATAATATATTATGTTCTTTGCTTCTGTGTGTGCACAGGGGCGCTGCCTCTCCTTTGCTCGTTCGCAGCGAGCATAAGCCTTCTGTGTGTGGCCCTCCGTCCTTGTACTAGGACGGCTGTGCTGTGCTGCTGCATGCACACAGGGACGCTGGTCTCCCTCTGCTCATTCACTGGCATCACTTTCATCACCAACATCATCACTAACATCGTCACAAACATCACATTCATCATTTCAATAGCCTGCACGTGGCCTTTGGTGTGCGCCTCTTCACAACCTTGGCTATGATTTGTTGTGCTGTGCTTTTGCCCGCGCGCAGGGACCCTTGGTGTGCGCCTCTTCACAGCCTTGGCTTTGGTTTGCTGTGCTGTGCTTTTGCCTGCGCGCAGGGACCCTTGGTGTGCGCCTCTTCACAGACTTGGCTTTGATTTGCTGTGCTGTGCTTTTGCCTGCGCGCAGGGACCCTTGGTGTGCGCCTCTTCACAGACTTGGCTTTGATTTGCTGTGCTGTGCTTTTGCCTGCGCGCAGGGATGCTGCCCTGGCTCGAGAGCTGAGCGCGGTGCAGGAGACGGAAGGGGGGCTGGCAGTCATTGACGGTGCGTTGGGTTGAAGCATATTGCGCTTCCACAAATCACTTTGCAATTCAAAGCAGGGAAATTGATGGTACAGTTGTGTGCACAAGAACGTACAACTTTGGTCTGGCCACAAAATGTATGCATGCGTGAGTGAGCAAATCTAATGATATGTACTGGGGTCTACACAGACGCCTGCTGGATTTTTTTCCTCCTCTGTTGCACGCACTTAGCGTGAGAGCCAAGATGTCAGCAATGTGGCTGTGTGTTGCTGTGTGCTGATCAAAGCAACCAAAGAGGAGGAGAGCAAGATTGGTTCAAATCTGGGACAGAAGACTCTTTTTGAGTCCTACTTCATTGCCTGTCTTTGGTAAAAAAGCTCCCACCAACATGCAAATGATCTGAGGACATAAGCAAGCGAGCTCAGGACTGTAATAATGTGTGTTATTGATAAGTGTAGCCTTTGGCTTCTGTGGCATCCTCGTCTGGATCTTGATAGGGACTTAGAGCGTTTGAAAGAAGCCAGCCGTACAGTAGCTTTGCAGAATTGGTCGAAGTCGGGGTTTCAAGGACCTCTGTCGTTATTGAGCGTTTGAAAGAAGCCAGCCGTACAGTAGCTTTGCAGAATTGGTCGAAGTCGGGGTTTTAAGGACCTCTGTCGTTATAGAGCGTTTGAAAGAAGCCAGCCGTACAGTAGCTTTGCAGAATTGATCGAAGTCGGGGTTTCAAGGACCTCTGTCGTTAGCTTGATCAAAAGAGCAACAGAAGGAGACCTACTACCAGGTTTCCTGATCAAAAGAGCAACAGAAGGAGAGACCTACTACCAAGTTTCCTGTCACCACCGGTTGGACTTGATACTTGCAGGGTTGGCCAGAACCGTAAGAGCACGCCGTATATGACCGTATACTTGATAAGATCCCTGCCAAAATTACCAGACATACACTGTATGTATATGGTTCTGGCTAACCCATCCTAGATGCTTGCACATGTGCGTTTCACACCGGAGGTACTGGTACTTCAAAGGGTGTTTTTGTGTTTGTATGTGGTGTTCTTGTTTGAACTTCAGGTGTGCATGACCTGCAGGTACAGCAAAAAAGGCAGAAAAGAAAAACAAGCCACGATCTGCATGAGCTGCAGGTACAGCAGAAAAGGCAGAAACGAAAAACAAGCCACGATCTGCATGAGCTGCAGGTACAGCAGAAAAGGCAGAAAAGAAAACGAGCCACGATGTATGTTGTCACTGGGTCGGTCCTCCTTTGCTTCTGCATTCATGCTACAGGCGCTGCTCCTGTACGAGATCCTACGCAGGCAAAAAAACCACAGCGAGGCTGAAAAGCGTGCTACGAGTGGCATGTAATTAGTGATGACTCTTTGTACTGATGTCACGTTGTCACTGACGACTCGATGACTCATTGTTCTGATGTCACATTGTCACTGACGACTCATTGAGCTCGTGCTTGTGTGTGCATGTGCTTGCAGATGATGTTGGCATGGGACCTTCGCGCAGGCAGGAGCCACCGCAAGGAAGAGGCAGGGGGGGAGCGCGTGGGCCTGTGGGGGCTAGGAACGCTCGGGGAGGTGTGTGTATGTGCGTGTGTGCGCCTGTGTGTCTGTGAGTAAGGCCAGTGGGGGCTAGGAACGCTTGGGGAGGTGTGTGTGTATGTGCATGCGTGTGTGTGCATGCGCCAATGTGGAAGGCCTGTGGGGGCTAGGAACGCTTGGGGAGGTGTGTGTGTATGTGCGTGTGTGTGTGTGCGCGTGCGCCTATGTGTAAGGCCTGTGGGGGCTAGGAACGCTTGGGGAGGTGTGTGTATGTGCGTGTGTGTGCGTCTGTCTGTCTGTGAGTAAGGCCAGTGGGGGCTAGGAACGCTTGGGGAGGTGTGTGTGTATGTGCATGTGTGTGCGTGCGTGCGCCTATGTGTAAGGCCTGTGGGGGCTAGGAACGCTTGGGGAAGTGTGTGTGTATGTGCATGAGTGTGTACGTGCGCCTATGTGTAAGGTCTGTGGGGGCTAGGAACGCTTGGGGAGGTGTGTGTGTATGTGCGTTTGCGTGTGTGCGCCTGTGTGTCTGTGTGTAAGTTTGTGTGATTGTTTGTCGGTGCTCATGTGCTTGTACTCATGCGTGTTTGTGCACGTATGTGTGTGTGTGTGCATGACACTGTGTATACAGTATACAGGCCGTGCCCTGTCAGTCTGGCGGTAAACACGGGTCTGATGCTGTATGCACGGCTGCCATTGGTAATGGGCATTGAGAGATACACACGCACGTGACTGTTTGTGGTTGTCAGGCATCAAACACATACATGTTATTTCCTCCAACCACATGACTGTAACTGATTAGGCATCAGATGGTACACACACAGGGTTGGCCAGAACCCATAACTGGTTAGGCATAACCCATAACTGGATAGGCATCAGATGGTACACACACAGGTTTGGCCAGAATTCATAACTGGATAGGCATAACCCATAACTGGATAGGCATCAGATGGTACACACACAGGGTTGGCCAGAACCATGTGCCTGTATACACCGTATATGACCGTATAATTGGTGATTTCCCTGCCAAAAATACCGTGTATGCACCGTATATATATGGTTCTGGCCAACGCTATACCTACAAGGTTGCAAGTGGTCAGGTAGGAATACTAAATAGGTTATCTCTCGTAGTATAATAATTTGCTTCTGGGGCTGGCCAATCACCTTTGATACACAAACACCCGCGTGTAAGGAAAGCTTCAACTCTGGTCATAGGAAACCATCCACCTGATCTCTTGTATGCACACACACGCGCGCGCACGCACACACACACACACACACACGCACACACACACACACACACACACACACACACACACACACACACGTGAAGAGAGACGCGTACGTGATGTTTGCACACACACACTCACTCTCACACTCATCCACTCAAGCGTGCACACAAATACACATATACTCACGCAGGAACTCCAACTGTGCCTGAAGACTTCCCTTCCCTTTCCTCTGCGGCCTCCACCTCTGCACCTCAGCCCTCCTCGGTCCAGCCCTCCATCGCTGCCTCTCTATCTTTGCGCCACCGCCCGCTTGAAAAGGTATTTTCTTGTGAAGAAGGTTTGCGTGCGCGTGTGCGTGTGAACGTGCAAAATTGTGGCGACACGTTTGTTTGCAGCAAATGAGGTCTTCACAGTCGTGTGAGCAAATGAGATATTCATTGTCGTGTGAGGTTTTCATAGCAGTTGTGTGGCAAGGAAGCTGGTGTCGGAACTGCAAGGCTGCTTGTTGATGAGATAGGAATGTCTAACGTCATAGGTGGGTGCCATGCTACGATGCACGGCCTTCCAGTTATAATTGCCATCCCATGCACCTTGTGTGTCCTGCCACCTCTTATCTCCTTGTGTGAATCATACTTCAAATGGTCAGGCTGTCCAGACCGCACGGTTCCCCTGTGACCAAGGTCAGGGCACACACACACACACACACACACACACACACGCACGACACAGCTTATTCACATACACACGCAACACGCACGCACGCACACACACACAACGCACACACATACACACACAACACAACACGCACACATACACAGCGTACACACACAGACACATGCACACACAACAACACAACACACACAGGTGACCGCACGCTGCCCCTGTGGCCGACGTGTGATGAGCTTAGCTGTGCGTCAAGGAGAGTCCGCCCCCGACCTTAAATGCAACGCAGACTGTGCAAATGCAGCACGCAGGTGTGTGTGTGTATACATGTTGCTATGTTGCTCCTTCAGTTCTTCACGTTAACGGCCACACACAAACAGTAGTGCGTTCAAAAGGTTTGTGCCCCCGACCTCAATTGCAATGCATGTTGTGCAAATGCAGCACGCAGGTGTGTGTGTACATACAGTTTCCCGTGTTTAGTGTCTTGTACAGACACTTGTGTGTCAAGGGGGATCTGCCCTGGGGGATCTGCCCCAGCCCACAAGAGCAGTGGATACCTGTGTGATGTGTGACTGTGTGATGACTGTGTGATTGTGAGATTCTGTGACTATGTGATTGTGTGATGACTGTGTGATTGTGTGATGACTGTGCGACTGTGTGATTGTGTGGCTTTTTGATTGTGTGATGACTGTGTGACTGTGTGATTGATGACGAGTACGGCTGCGGAAATGTAAGCAAAGGAAATAGGAAAGCAGAAAAAACTACGCAGGCAGTGAAAGCCACTCCCCACATTAATTAAGGAAAAGGAGCCGCTTTGGCAAATGGCAATGTGAGCGAGCGTTTTTTCTTCTGCTTTCCATTTTTGTTTTTTGTAAGTGTGCCACGGTTGCCAAAAAGTGCACAATTGTATGTACGTGGATGTGCGTGCGAGTGCATGTGTGTCTCTTTGTGTGCACTTCCTTCACAAACAAGTCAAGTCTCAGGCACAAATATATTATGTCTGCCTTTTCTAATGCATGGGCTTGAACGGGCACACACACATACGCTCACACACACACGCTCACACATACGCACACACACACACACAAAGACACAAATTCAATATTTGCCCTTATCTATTCCTGGGTAAAGAGGATATGACACACGCATACGCGCACACACACATACACATATACACACGCACACACACAATTGCCACTGCTTTTCCCTGTAGGAATGCCCTTGCTGATGCCTTTGGTGTGGAAAACCCAGAGAGCCACGTGTCTCATTTTGAGCGCCACAGGGCGGTGGTGTACTCTCCTGCCCTGTTGCAGGTATGTATGTGCGTGTGTGCTTATGTGTGTGCGTGCGTGTGTTTGTGTGTGTGTTTGTATGTTATGTATGTGTGCACTCGTATAAGTGTGCACGCACGTTTGTGTGCATCTGCGTCGTTTATCGTGGAGGGGGGGGGGCTGCATGTGCGTGTCAAGTGGTATGTGTCGTAATCACGCCCCTTGATGCACATGTTTGTGTGGGCGTGTTGGTTAGGTGGGTGAATGAAAGGGTTTTGATGCTTACGTACATCACGTTATGTTCCAAAATTGCCTTACGTACATGCATCCACACATGTAAACCTGTTCCTTTCCACCTGGAAGGGTTTTGATGCTTACGTACATCACGTTATGTTCCAGGTTTGCCTTATGTACATGCATGCACACATGTAAACCTGTTCCTTTCCACCTGGAAGGTGTCTGACATGTGTGTGGTATGACTCTGAAACGCATGGCACATTGCAGTGTTTGTTTTTGTGTGAGCGCACTCACACTTACTCACACACTCACATGCGTACACACTTGTGCGCACATGCGCACGTACACACACATATACGTGAACTCACATGCGCATACATACATCCAAACACACACACACACACACATGGGCTCACCCAGGCTGCTTTCACACGCAAGGAGGTGTGGTCTGGCATAGAGCAGGACATCGCCATGTTTGTGGACGACGCCTCTCGTCGCCGACACGCACTAGACCCCATGCCCTCCAGCCAGCGTGCTCTGGCTCACGAGCTGGCAGAGGCTTATGGGCTGGCCACCATCTCTATGGGGTGGGTAGGTTGCGCGTGTGTGTGTATGAGTGTGTGTATAAATGCACGTTTGTGTGGTTGTGTGTGCAGAAGCAGATGTTGTGTATGGGTGTAGATGTGTGGGGGTGAAGCATGCCCACCCTACAGCAAGCCCAATAGTGTGTACGTGTGACAGACAGGCTAATGCCTCAAGATCTCGTTTGAATCTGTGCAGGTGGGTGCCGTCGCTTCCGAGTCTGTGTTGAGAGTCTGCGTTGAGATTCTGTTATACAGCTGCTGAAATGTATGAGTTGCAGGTCCAACCTGTGCGTACGAGAGTAGGCCCCACCTGTACTTATGAGTAGTAGGCCCCACCTCTATGTGTGAGTAGTAGGCCCCACCTATGCGTACGAGTAGTAGGCTCCACCTGTGCGTATGAGTAGGAGGCCCCACCTCTACGCATGAGTAGTAGGCCCCACCTCTATGTGTGAGTAGTAGGCCCCACCTATGCGTACGAGTAGTAGGCTCCACCTGTGCGTATGAGTAGGAGGCCCCACCTCTACGCGTGAGTAGTAGGCCCCACCTCTACGTGTGAGTAGTAGGCCCCACTTATGCGTACGAGTAGTAGGCTTTACCTGTGCGTATGAGTAGTAGGCGGTAGGTTCCACCTCTACGTGTGAGTAGTAGGCCCCGCCTATGCGTACGAGTAGTAGGCTCCACCTGTACGTATGAGTAATAGGCCCCACCTGTACATATGAGTAGTAGGCCCCACCTCTACGCGTAAATAGTAGGCCCCACCTCTACGTGTGAGTAGTAGGCCCCACCTGTGCGTGTGAGTAGGAGGCCCCACCTGTCATTTTTAATTCATCATGTGGCCTTGTCAGTCGTGTGTCTGTGTGAATCATTACGGCAAGAGTCAGAGGTTTGTCAAACGCTGCCAAGGCTCTTTGACAGTTCAAAAGACCTCGGTGCTAGTTTGAACGCGTTTTATCGTTGACTGGTGCTAGCCATGGGTGCAAGTTGAATGCAGAGGCGTGAACTCTGGCCACTTTTTGTGTGGTAGGACTGCATCTACGTACGTTAATGCAGTGGTATGTGTGTGGTGATGTGTGCATGTGAGGAGGGTGGTGGTTGGAAGGCGGATTTTGTGTGTTGCACCATGTAAGCGCACTTTTCCTAATGCAGGTGCGCACACACACACACACACACGCACACACGCGCACACACACGCACACACACACACACACACACACACACGCACACACACACACGCGCACACACACACACACACACACAAACAAACACAAACACAGGCACACTTACATACACACGCACACACTCACGTAGGCAAGAGCCTCAGCGTGCCATCCAGCTGCTCAAGACCCCTGGCACAGGGCCCCCACGCACCTCCCTCACTGCCACTGCTGCTGCGATGTCACCTGCGGAGCTTCAGGTGCGATCCAGCACAGTCGTTATCACAGCACATGTCTTATACCACACATATTACATACCCAGGGTTGGCCAGAACCATGTATAAACAGTGTATGTACGGTTTTTTTGGCTGGCAAATCATCAAATATACGGTGGTATGCGGTGTGTATTTACGGTCCTGGCCTGCCCTACACATACCACACAAGTGCACAATGCCACTGCTGCTGCAACATTACTTACAAAATTCACCGAAAGGCTTAAAAGGAGAAGAAAGAACACCTGCCACCTGCGGAGCTTCAGGTGCAATCGAGCACCATTGTAGTCACAGCTCATAGCACACATGTGGCACAGTCAAAGTCACAGCACATACCACACATATGGCACAGTCAAAGTCACAGCACATACCACACAAATGGCACAGTCAAAGTCACAGCACATACCACACATATGGCACAGTCAAAGTCACAGCACATACCACACAAATGGCACAGTCAAAGTCACAGCACATAGCACACAAATCGCACAGTCAAAGTCACAGCACATACCACACAAATGGCACAGTCATAGTCACAGCACATACCACACAAATGGCACAGTCAAAGTCACAGCACATACCACACAAATGGCACAGTCATAGTCACAGCACATACCACACAAATGGCACAGTCAAAGTCACAGCACATACCACACAAATGACACAGTCAATAGTCACAGCACATACCACACATATGGCACAGTCAAAGTCACAGCACATACCACACAAATGGCACAGTCAAAGTCACACATATGGCACAGTCAAAGTCACAGCACATACCACACATATGGCACATTGCCACTTCTGCTGTGCTGACAGCTGCGGAGCTCCAGGTGCGATCCAGCACACACCACAGTACCACAGTCACAGCTCATACCACAAAAGTCACAAATCCAGCGCACCGCTGCCATTGCGCTAACACAGGCAGTGCTTCAGGCAATGAATGACTAACACCATACTACAAATCAAGCGTGGACATAACTGAGCTCAGGGCTCACCCCCTCTCTGCTGCTAAAATGATGCTGGCATAGCTTCAGACGAGGTCAATGCCATGCTACAGTTTGAAAGAGGGATATCATTGAACTTAGTGCTCGCCCCCTCACTGCTTCCGAAACGACGACGGCGCAAGTTTTGAAGACACTGTGCTTTGGTTGTATACTAACCCATACACAAATACAAGGTTATTTTTCCAGCCTTTCGCGGCGTATGGCAGTGCCCCCATCAAGGACGATTGATGAGACCACAATCAAGGCACACAAACTGAGACCCTGTCTTATATTTTCACAAAAGTCTGTTTGGATGCCATCACAAAACCTCTTCTAGAAAACCCAGGAACTGTACGGGCCAGTCTCTCTGCTGTATGTGCACATGCCAAAAAAAAAAGGCCAACCTCTGAACACGCAGCGCTTCCGTTTCAACCTTTATGCGATGTTTTCTTCCCCACTCTGGGTGTGTTTGTGCATCGTAGTCCCTGCTTCTCACGCACGAAGGCCGGCCTCTCAAAGAATTTATGAACGATAAAGCTTCCTTTCCTCCTCTCTGTGTGCTTGTGTGTTGCAGTCCCTGCCTCTCAAGCAAGAGGGCCAGCCTCCCAGCACGTAACAGTGCCTCCGTCAAAATTGTAATGACATGTTTCCCACATGACTGCATCGCAGTCCCTGCTTCTCGTGCAAGAGGGCCAGCCTCCCAACACGTGGTGGTGCCTCCGTCAAAATTGTAATGACATGCTTATCCTTTCCCACGTGACTGCATCGCAGTCCCTGCTTCTCGCGCAAGAGGGCCAGCCTCCCAACACGTGGTGCCTCCGTCTTGTTGATGTGGAGCCTGGAGCAAACCCTGGCCTGTTTCTGCGTGACTGGGCAGGTCAGCACTGTTCGATATAACCAGATGAGCAATTTTCATCTGAGTATTTCCATTACAAAGATCATTGTTTACGAAATGCAGAGTGTGTTCCAAACCATTGCTAGCTCATATGGCGCCGCAGAGTTTATTAAGGTTGAAAGTGGTTGTTGGTGTGGAGTGCGTATGTGTGCGCGTATGTGTGTGCATGTGCGTGTGATGACAGTACAACAGAAAAAGTATGTGCTGCGTGAGGCACGCACGACCGCACATCACACCAACATGCACACACGCACACGCACTTTGCAGTGACGCGTGATCAATGATGGTAGCCATTGTGTGTGCTTAAAATGCACACTTTAAATCTCGTACAGCAGTAGAGTGCCACTCACCACCACCATTGCCGCCTTGATGAAAACACACACACACACACACACATAGACACACTAATGCTACGTACAGGCAACATTGAATACCATGACACTATTAGGGAGTGCACGCTGACCTGGAACAGCAGCAGCAGCACCACCGCCACTGCCACCCTATAATAATAACAAACACATATATCACAGAAGCCGTCACTGAACAGGCACCTAACAATATTACACCCGCACACACTGGCAGGGGAATACACACTGACCTGGAACAGCAGCACTTCCGCCACGCTTGCTTTCACGCGGGAGGCGGCGTTCAAAGCTGCCTCCTCTACCCTAGCAGGTATGTGTGGCGCCATGTGTATGCGTGTGTGTGTGCCAGCTTGTGGTGTTTATATCGTACATGCCTGAACTTGCCGGTTTATGCATCAAGTGGTCTCTGTACATTAGGTACATCTAGGGTTAGCCAGAACCGTATATATATATAAATATATAAGCCGCATACGACCGTATATCTGGTGATTTCCGTGCCAAAAATACTGAATATACACCGTATATAAATGGTTCTGGCCAACCCTACGTGCATCCCAGGTTAGACGTGTTAAAATACTGAATATACACCGCTGTTTTGCTCAGGTGTGCTTACTCAGGTGTTTTAAGTTAACCTACTAGCAAACGGTGCTTTGCTCCTGCACTTCAACGCTTCTGCTGCACTGCACATTGCACTGTAGCCACCGTACTACAAGCTCCCTTCTGTTGAACGGTCCGTGTGTTTGTGTGTGCTGTGTACCATACCCATAACTAAGGGTGGGTCATGACCTCGCCGAGACTCGCCGAGTGTGAGGCTCGCCGAGCCTCGGCGAGCCTCTTCCCCAGTGTGGAAGACACTCGTCAGCCAGCGAGGGTGTCCACTTTTTGGGAGGAATCAGCCCCATCTCTCCAGAAATTCCCCAAAATTTCCAAATCCGAATTTTTCGTGGCTGAATCGGCTGACAGGCCCATACTTTAAACCAAGTATCTTCATTAATAATATTTATTTATTATTATATAACACCAAAATGAGTGTGCAACAGGGGGGGATGTAACCGCTAACCAAATTTTCCTGGCTCACACGCCCATATTCTCCACCCTGTCTCAACGCTAACATTCATTAATATATATAAGCGAACAACAGAAAAGGTTTCGGCTCAATCCGTGCTAATTTGAGAAAGTGATTTTTTAACCGTAATGCACCAACTAGGGCCTCTCCAGCGAGTGCCTAGCCTCGTTGAGCTTCGCCGAGCCTCGCTGGCAAAATCAGACACCCTAATTACCCACCCTTACCCATAACACACCATAAATGCACACACACTCACACACACGCACACACACACACGCACCCCAGGTGGTGTGCGGAACGCCTTCCGCGTCGATCGCTCCCATCCCCCGACTGCAAGCAGCGGCACCAGCACCGCCACAGCTGCTCGTTCAGCTGCAGCTATCGTCGCCTCGAGACCCCCCCCCCCCCCCCCCCCGGCGCCGGGGGCGCCCCCCCCCCGCTGCTCCTGCTGCACCAACCCCTGCTAGCAGGGAATGGCTGGTGGGTTTGTGATGAGATATTACTGTATGCACATGTTTGTGTCGTGCGCTTGTGTGTGTGTGCTTGGCTGTGTTAGTTAAAATATGATCCCCGCTGCCCCTTGCTAGCAGGAATGGCTGGTGGGCGTATGATTGGATACAAAAAGAGTGCGTGCTTTATGCACGTATATATGCACGTATATAGGCACGTCACATTTGTGTTTGTGTGGGCACCCTTGTATGCAACGTGTATGTGTGTGAATGACCACCATGGCATGCTAACAACAGGTAATAACGGTCCAGGTGTGCTTGTGTGCATGACTCTGTTGTGGGTTTGATCAGCATTATGTGTGCTCTTACTTGTTTGCATGATATTTGATATTTGTGTGTGCATCCTCACACACACACACACATATTCATTCATATGCACACACACACAAAGCTCAAAACATTCATCCACAGGTCATGACCAGCAAGAAGACCAACCGCAAAGCCCAAAACGCTTCTGCCAACGAAGGCGGAGAGGGGGGTTCTTCGAGTGGGGGTGGCGCCGCTTCCTCTGCTGGAGCGAATGGGGGTGCACCCCCTCTTCTACCTTTGTCAGACCCTTGGCTTGATCAGGGTGAGTCAATGTGGCGCTGGCGTGTCACTTCATTTGGGGGGAAAAAGGACAAATGACACAGGTGTAGGAATCGACAGGAAAACAAAACCATGTGATCAGGGGGGTCAGTGGTGTGCTGGCAAGGGACTTCACACACGGACAAGTGCAGGGATTATTAGGGTTGGAGTTAGGATACAAATCAGAGTCGTGCGATCAGAGGGTTCAGTCGTGTGCAGGCAAGGCATTTCACACACAAACAAGTGCAGGGATCATTAGGGTTGGAGTTAGGGTACAAAAGCAAATCGGAGTCATGCGACCAGGGGTGAAGCCACACGAGCAGGCAAGGCATCAATACAATCGAGCAAATAACCGTGCACATACATTCACCACTGCGATAAAGCGCAGCACAGTGCGCACACACTGATAAGGACAGTGCGACCGATAAGGACAGTGCGCATACATACACCACTGCGATAAAGCACAGGACAGTGCGCACACATCACTGCATTCCAGCTCTCACAGAGTAAACAGATTGTGTGAGTTCACACGAAAGCCAGTTTTGTTGATCAGCGCGGTGCCTACTTGTCGTTTCAATAACAGGCTAGTCAGTACCTGTATTTTCTCACATAGGGGTCACAGCACAGTCCTCCCCCCCCAAATCCGCAAACACTTGTGTGTCCACATCGTGACCGTGTGCTGACATAATACAAACTGACACATACGAAAGAACATACGTCACGAAAGTATGCTTGTAATGTTCATGCATGCAATGTTACATACATATGCATATGGTATATACATATGCATAGGTTGCACACGCACTTTTGCATGCTCTCGCACACAAATGCTCACACACACATACACACACATGCATAAAACTTACATGCTCACACACAAACACACACAAACACACACACACACACACAAACACACACACCATAGACGCATGCACATACACACATACACACCACATCACACACACAGCGGAGGCAGAGGCGGCAGAGGCACGGCGTGTGGCAGCTGAGGTGCGATCGCAGAGGGCCACTACAGTTGCAGATGATTGGGAGGAGGAGGAGGAGGCAGCGGCGGGCTCTTCTGCAGAAGCGAGCGTAATAGCAGTACGTCCTGCTATGGACTTGAGGGAGGCCAACATGTGGGGTGTGCTGGAGGAAGAGGGGGATGATGAGGGCGATTATGAGGGGGAAAGATGGCGTGAGGAAGAGGGAGAGGAAGGGGGAGAGGAAGGG
>Ga0307947_1001358_pt1 | contig 19230 bp, 17 predicted proteins | sample OrgLakmetagen232_FD_201840 | JGI IMG/M metagenome (GOLD analysis project Ga0307947, IMG submission 201840) | Saline water microbial communities from Organic Lake, Antarctica - #232 | ecosystem: Environmental > Aquatic > Non-marine Saline and Alkaline > Saline | place: Antarctica: Organic Lake...
TGTGTGTGTTTGTGTGTGTGTTTGTTTGTGTGTGTGTGTGTGAGTGTGAGTGTGTGTGTGTGTGAGTTTGTGTGTGTGTGTGTGTTTGTGTGTGTGTGTGGTTTGTGTGTGTGTGTGTGTGTGTGTATGTGTGTGTGTGTGTGTGTGTGTGTGTGTGTGTGTGTGTGTGTGTGTGTGTGTGTGTGTGTGTGTGTGTTTGTGTGTGTGTGTGGTGTGTGTGTGTGTGTGTGTGTGTGTGTGTGTGTGTGTGTGTGTGTGTGTGTGTGTGTGTGTGTGTGTGAGTGTGTGATTGCGTGCGTGCACGTGAATGTGTATGTGTATGAGCGTGTGTGTGTGTTGTGTGTATGTGTATGTGTGATAGTGTGAGTATGCTGGCACACCTGGAAGTGGGACCGGCGTCAAACAACATGTGCCTAAATGTTCAGATGCATCCCCGAGGGATAAATCGATTCAAAATCTTGGATAATCAATAATATTAATAATAACGACATTACAGCGGTCAAAGTTACAACCATCATGCCTGGGCCTGCATAATAGACTTGTAGGTGGTCCGACTAGAATTAGAGAAAAAGGATGAGTTTGCCGCTGCAGATACTCCCTTCCCATATTCAAGAACTAATATTGAGTCACGCAGAGGCTCAAACACAGTGGGAAAGAGACCCTAGTCAAGTTTCAGGTGTGGGTCATTTTTGTTTCAGTAGTTAAGTGACCGTGCCGCCGTCAGCGCACATCCACACTGCGCACACAACACACACATACACACACACACATACACACACACACGTACGCACACACACACACACACACTCACACACACACACATGCCCACACACATACGCCCACACACATACGCACACGCACACACACACACACACGCACACACACACATACGCACACACACACACACACACACACACACACACACACACACACACACACGCACACACATACACATACACACGTCCGTACATGCGCACACGCACACTCACACTCACACTCAAATATACACGCAAAATATACACACGTGTAAACATGCACACATATAAATCCTGTGTGTACTAGGCAAACTTCGTGATGGGTCGCCCTATCAAATAGCTGATGATTACCTGAGTGGATCCGAATTGCAGGTACTGCAGCTTCTTGCACGATCTTGAATGTGTGGACGGCAAATTGAATTAACAACATGATCTCGTATGTTAAACTCAAAAGAGTTTAAGCTTCTGCTGTAAGATGGAACACGTGCACAATCTCGCGTATGGCTGCACAATTGAACACAGGCTGCACGAACATGTGGCGAGGAGGCTCTTGCCCAGAAGCATCGCGCAGCTGGCATGGGGGGCAGCATAGAGGCATGGCATGCACAATCGGTGAGGGCTACGTTTGGTGTTCGCTATTTGATGTTTGGGTTATAAGTTAGAAAGGTGGCTTGCATGACATCCATCTTTTGTGTCTTAGTGCCTTAAAGATGTAAGAGTAAGAGCATAGAAGGGTAGAGGAGCATCCAAAGGCATTCATTCTTAAAACGTGATTGGCTAGGGGGAGCTGTTGATACTTCCTTTTGAGATCTTGGCTCTGTCTACAGTGCTGTAAGAGCAGCAGAGATCTTGGCTCTTTCTACTTCTTGAGATCTTGGATTTGTCTACAGTGCTGTAAGATCAGCAGAGATCTTGGCCCTGTCTACTTCTTGAGATCTTGGCTCTGTCTACAGTGCAGTAAGAGCAGTAGAGATCTTGGCTCTGTCTACTTCTTGATATCTTGGCTCTGTCTGCAGTGCGGTAAGAGCAGCAGACTTACATAAAAGATGGCTCAATGGTAGGGCAGCTCAATGGCAACTCAAAGGGCAGCTCAGTGTTTGGATAGCTCAATGGCAGCCCAAGAGTAGCTCAATGGTTGGGTGACTCAATAACCACATGAGAGGTAGCTCAAAGGCACACGCACGGCAATGTCTTACAAAGCGATTAGCAGGAATCACCCAGGTGCCGTACCTCTACCTCAATGGCTTATACGGCAATGTCTTGCAAATAGATTGGCAGGAATCAGCCAGGTGTCATACCTCTACCTCAATGGCACACGCACGGCAATGTCTTACAAAGCGATTGGCAGGAATCAGCCAGGTGTCATACCTATACTGCTCTTCGTTTACAGCACTTTGAAAGCACACAGAGAGAATTCGTTTGATCTCCATTTTTTGGTCCTTTGTTCTTGTTCTACTTTGCACAACTATGTTACGAGGCAGGGTCTTCAAAGCACTGCCAATGAAGGGGAGTTTTTGTTCCTAAAAATCAACTGCCCGTAGTGCATTATCCCGATTTAAACATAAGCCTTGCGTACAAGTATTGCCTGGGAGCAAATGCCAGCACACTCCAAGCCTTTTAAAATTGTATACTGATCTATGATCTATGCTTCAAAACGCAATGCACAAAAGCTGTGCCCGCTGAGCATCATCTTTTACATTTACATTAACATTCCCTTTGTACACCCATAAGGGGGGCAAAGGCATTAGTGTCGAGCAAGTCCGTTGTAACGTTGTAACACATGTACGTAGGCCCGAGGCGACCTTGCACGGTGGCTCTACGAAGCTGAGGAGGCATCAGCAGGGAGATCTGGGATATTGGCGGTGATGCGCAAGTTGCAGGACCTGAGAGAGGAGCTGCTGCAGCAGGGGTAGGTTTGCAGATGTGCAAGTAATATGCGCGCGATTGCTGCGGTCTGTATTGGTGTTATGTTCTAGCCAATTATGGGCATCTTTATAAAGGTAATCTTGTCAAATGCCTTGGCATGCTAAGGTCTGTGCAGCTACGTGCTTTAAAACCTAAGTGTAACATAACCTCTCCTTTTCCTCAGATCTCACTTCCACGCCCTCTCTTTTCCTAGACACCACAGGCACGACTGCGGAGGCAGTGCAACACACCAGCTGGCCCATTACCCTGGAACGTGTGTACCAGTTTTATTCTACCACTTGCTAAACTTCCACACCCTCCCTTCTACTATAATACCACAGGCATGACTGCGGAGGCAGCATGACATACCAGCTGGCCCACTGTCCTGTGGCGTGTGTGTTTGTATCAACCTCGCTCCACCACTTGCTAAACTTCCACACTCTCCTTTCTCCTAGAACACCACAGGCATGACTACGGAGGCAGCGCAACATACCAGCTGGCCCACTGTCCTGTGGCGTGTGTGTTTGTATTAACCTCGTTCCACCACTTGCCAAACTTCCACACTCTCCTTTCTCCTAGAACACCACAGGCAAGACTGCGGAGGCAGCGTAACATACCAGCTGGCCCACTACCCTGTAACGTGCGTGTTTGTACCAATATCGCTCCACCACTTGCTTAACTTCCACACTCTCCTTTCTTCTAGAACACCACAGGCACGACTGCGGTGGCAGCGTGTTTGTATTAACCTCGCTCCACCACTTGCTAAACTTCCACACTCTCCTTTCTCCTAGAACACCACAGGCACGACTGCGGAGGCAGCGCAACATACCAGCTGGCCCACTACCCTGTAACGTGCGTGTTTGTATTAACCTCGCTCCACCACTTGCTAAACTTCCACACCCTCCCTTCTCCTAGAACACCACAGGCACGACTGCGGTGGCAGCATGACATACCAGCTGGCCCACTACCCTGGAAACGGTGCACGCTATGTGCGGCATGCTGATCTGTCTTCCTCCGCCCCTTCACGGCGCATCACTGCCATTGTGTACCTCAACCCTGACTGGGATCCCAAGGTGAGCTGTTCTGTTGCTTCATTGCATGCTGCGTCACTGACGTGTAGGGATCTCTCTGCCCCTACCCCCTCATAGTGCATCACTGCGATTGTGTATCTCAACCTTGACTGGGATCCCAGCGTGAGCTGTCATGTATCAACTATGTATAAAGCGTGCACTGCATACCTCACAACTCACAATTGAGCAGCAACAGAAGATTTTCTATGAAACACAAACTTAGAAGTAAATTTTCGAGGTCCGATGGGGTTTGTAAAATACCATCATGATCTGAGCCTGAAGCAAGCAATCAGAGGTTGAGAATTGGAAGTCAAGAGATAAGGACACGCTTCTGCATTTAAGTGAGGAGTTGCAATAATGTTTTCTGTGTCTACATGTGGGCATGCAGGCACATGGCGGCCAGCTTGTGCTGTACCCTCCCAACTCTCCAGACATCAAAGTTGATCCGTTGGGGGGCCGCCTTGTTGTGTTTGAAAGCCACGTTGAACATGAAGTTCTGCCTACGCATGCCAACAGGTAAGCACGTGTGTGAAAGTGTGAGTTTGTGTGTGTGTGTGCGTGCGCGTGTGTATGAATTGGTGTGTGTGTGTGTTTCTGTGCTGCTTGTATCTGCAAGCCACTGTTACATGCACATCCTCTGCAGTAGGCAGGGAGTACGTAAAACGTTTACTGAGGTTACAGTGTGCTGCTCTTGCTTGCCTAACCTAATACCGTGCAGGATTGCTCTCACTGCTTGGTTCCACGCTTCACCACCAAAGCCGCCTGACACCTTCCACGCACAGCCCAGCCAGCCGCCCTCACAGCGGCCTTTTTCAGAGCAGCAGGCAAGCCAGCAGCAGCCACACATTCAGCAGCTTTCTTCAGAGCAGCAAGCAAGCCAGCAGCAGCCGCATAACCAGGTGCAGCCCACACCTGAATCCGAGCGCATATATGTTTCCATCGCTGCCTACCGTGACCCTGAATGCCAATGGACTATGCGTGATCTGTTCAAGCAAGCAACACACCCTGAGCGCGTGTTTGTGGGCGTGGTGTGGCAGGTGTGTTGTGTTTGTATGTCATGCAATGCATCACAATGTCCTGAGCGTGCACTTGTGGGGTGGTGTGGCAACTGTTCTTCTATGTCATGAAATGGAGCAATGCCCTCTGAGCGCAAACTTGTATCCATCGCTGCCTACCACAACTTGCCAATGGACTGTGCGTTATCTCTTTAAAGCGAGCAATACGTCCGGAGCGCGAGTTTGTGGGCATAGTGTGGCAGTTGTGTTTTTTAGTCGTAGATACAGCGACGCCCTGAGCGTGTGATTGTAGGTGGAATGGCAAGTATGTTTTATGAGTTATGAGACACCTTGAGCGTGTACAACTTGTGCGCACGCGCGTGGCAGGTGTGTTAAGCATGTGCCTTGCTCGATCATTATGCATACACTAAAAGGGTGCATGCGCGAGTGTGATACGTAGCTCACTTTCCTTGGTTCGTTTTGTTGCCTGAGTGTGTGGCTCTGCACTAATTCATACCGCTTTAGTGCTTTATGCAATTTGTTTAAATGGGCGTTTGTGTGGGGTTGTGTGTGCCAAGGTTGTAAGAGTAGAGGATGGTTGGGGCACTTGTTTGAATGTGACCCAAAAAAGAGATCATATCAAGAACCACTGCCTGTAACCCTCGAATAATTGTAAAAATGCCTGCACATGGTGTGCAGAGGTGTTTTGTGTTTGTGCTTGCGAGCGTTTCCGACACTACAGATTCCGTGACTGTCGTTACTGGTTATGCAATAGCTGTTTACACTCTTTGGTAACGCAAAGGTTGTCTGCACTCAATCGTTGACGCAAAGCTTGCGTGGACTCACTAGATAATGCAGAGTTGCGTGTATTCACTTGATAATACAAAGGTTGCGTGTATACACATGATGACGCTACGGTTGTGTGTAATAACCTGATAGCACAAAGGTTTCCTGCACTCAATTGTTGAAGCAAAGCTTGCGTGCACTTACTTGATAACGCAAAGGGTTGCGTGTATTCAATTGATATCACAAAAGGTTGCTTGTATTCACTTCATAACACAAAGCCTGCGTTAATTGATATCACAAAAGGTTGCTTGTATTCACTTGATGACACAAAGTTTCCGTGTACGCACTTGATAACACAAAGGTTGCGTGTACGCACTTGGTATCACAAAGCTTCCGTGTACGCACTTGGTATTACAAAGGTTGCTTGTACGCACTTGATATCACAAAGGCTGCCTGCACTCACTTGATAACACAAAGCTTGCGTGCACTCACTCTTTCTTGTAAAGGTTGCGTGCACTCATTTCTTAATGCAAAGGTTGTCTGCACACGCTTCTTAAAACACAAAAGTTGCGTGCACTCACAACCTTAGCATCAACAAGTGTCTGCACGCACATTCACAGGTGCTGCTACTATCTGCACGTACATTCACAAGTGCTGCCACCGCCTTTCACCTTCATAATTGCCACTCCCTACAGAGTGTGCAGTGTTTGCTCTGCAGATAGATCTTCATGGCCGTTACACCAGATGCTGATCCCTACACAGTGTTTGCTCTGCAGGGAGATCTTGATGGTCGTTACACCAGACGCCGATCCCTACACAGTGTTTGCTCTGCAGGGAGATCTTAATGGCCGTTACACCAGATGCTGATCCCTACACAGTGTTTGCTCTGCAGATAGATCTTGATGGCCGTTACACCAGACGCCGATCCCTACACAGTGTTGGCTCTGCAGATAGATCTTCATGGCCGTTACACCAGATGCTGATCCCTACACTGTTTGCTCTGCAGGGAGATCTTAATGGCCGTTACACCAGATGCTGATCCCTACACTGTTTGTTCTGCAGGGGGATCTTATTGGCCGTCACACCAGATGCTGATTCCAACACAGGCGTTGCTCTGCAAGTAGATGACCCCACCACGCGCAGCAGTGTGTGCCATGTGTTAGTGTACCCACATTTGCACTCCTTGACCAACGACCAACCCCCACTGATAACACACACGCACCCTGTTGTGCACAATGTTTACACTACACCCCCATGTTTTTCCATTACACTACACCCCCATGTTTTTCCATTACACTACACCCCCATGTTTTTCTTTTGGCGGAGGAGTTTTACTGTACCCAGTACCAAAGTGGCTCCTTTTCCTGAATAAATATGGGGAGTGGTTGTTCACTGCCTGCGTAATTTATTCCTTCTTCTTTCTTTACACTGCAGGTAGACTATATTACAGACACGCACTTGGTTGTGCACAATGTTTACACTGCAGGTAGACCCCATTACACACACACACACTCTGTTGTGCACAACGCGTACATTGTAGGTAGACCCCATTGCAGACACGCACTTTGTGCGAGTGGCAGGCTGTGAGCGGAACACCCTAGCAATGGAAGGGGGCACTGGTAGCGATAGTTCCGTGCAGCAGCCCTCTGCTGCCGCTGCCGCAGTTATGAGGGGTCAAGTGCGTGAGGTGCGTGTGTAGGTGTGGACGTGTGTGTGTGTAGTTGGTGCCTAGCGTATATAATCGTGTGGAGGGGTGTTTGAGAAGGGCTGACTTGAAGCGTTGCACTCAGAAGTGTATTCTTTTGTTTGGACGAATGAAGTTGTGTGCAACCAAATTGGTGCATCTCGTGGTCTTTTCTACATATAAAAAGAACCCTGCACAGATGACCATTGGCCGGCAAGAGCATTGGCCAAGTCTTAGTGGAACGGAGAGCAGGTATGAAGAACAGCAAATAACATTATAGGGAGCGTGAGTCACGTTCCAGACATGCACAATCACGTGCAGATCAGGCTGCACTGGAGAGAAGCAGAGGGCCCCTGCAAGGCCAGAGCGTTGGCAGGGTCTTTGTGGAATGGGGAGGAGTACATGCTGCAGGTTGATGCCCACATGAGGTAGGGCACGTACACACACGCACACAGACATACACACACAGCACGCACACACACAGACATACACACACAATACTCACAGACATACACACACAAAACTCACAGACATATACACACAATACTCACAGACAAACACACACACACACAGCTCACAGACATATACACACACATTACTCACAGACATATACACGCACAACACTCACAGACATGTACACACATACACGTAGCCTACATGTGTGATGCTGAGCTGCATTTGCTTGTAGCGCACGCGCCGTATGCGCTCATGCTTGAGATCAGCAACACGCCTGCCAAATCTGGCCACTGATTTCTGCTTCAGACTAACCTGCTTTGCTGTCAGAGTGTTCTTACCGCCAATCAATATCTCTGATAACGCATCAGTAAATAGCCGCTGTGTATCCATTTTAGACACGTTTGGTCTATGACTATTAGGTTAAGTATCAAATGCACGGCATGCACGCACGCACACACACACACTTACACACTCGCACACAAGCACATGTTTCATACAGGTTTGTGCAAGGCTGGGACGAGGCCTGCATTGCTCAGCTGAAGCGCGCAGAGCACCTTGCTGGAGTGCACTCCCACATCAAGCCACACGCAAAGGGGGTTGTGCTGTCCACATACCCAGGTGCGGATGTGTGCACGTCATGCTGCTGTCCTTGCTTGTGCTTTAAGTATTGAGAACAGAAGGGTTTAGCATGTCAGACTTCCTTCAGGTCAGCTAAAGCGCTTTGCACACTCTGCAACTAAAATCAATACATACGCACATTCACCCACATATTTGACTTTCAGAGGGCTATGAGGGTGAAGGGGCCGCAGCTTCATTGCCTTGCAACCCCAAACCAGTGCTGCTTTGTGTGGATCGCTTTGATGACGCTGGCATGCTGCGCACACGCGGGCGTCGTTTGGCAGGTGTGCACTTTGTGTTTAAATTATATTTTGTGTGGATCGCTGATGACGCTGGCATGCTGCGCACACGTGGGCGTCGTTTGGCAGGTGTGCACTGTGTGTTTGAATTAATCTTTGTATTCGTGCTTGCGTGCATTTGTGTGTGTGTGTTTACTTGCGTGGGTATGTGTGTGTGTGCGCGTGCATGCGTGGGTGCACGCGTGCGTGCGTGTGTGTAAGTGCGTGCGTGCGTGCATGTGCGTGCGTGTTTGTCAGTACGTGTGTGTGTGCGTACGTTTGTGTGCGTGCGTGTATGCATGCCTGCGCGTGCCCGTGCATGTGTGTGTGCTGTCATGCTATCAATTGTTGGGACCCAGAACTGCCTATCTCAATCTGCAGGCATATATACACATATATGTGTTTCTAGGAAACTTTCAGCAAGGACCATTGTTTGCAGCTCATGTTTTCACTCTCCTCTGTGCATGTGCATCATGGATGTAATTCTGAATGAACATTCTCTAGCGGGCCACCCATGGTCTTTTTGCCTGCTTTTTTTGTAGACTTGTGAAGAAATGTTTTCTATCCAACTCATGTCTCAAGTCAATCCAAAGTTTCTATCCAACTCATGTCTCGGGTCTTAAACGGTGCAGGGGTTACAGAGATATGGTGACTCAAAGTTGAATGGAACTGTTTGGTTTGCAAAGGGGTGGGCCGTCCATGGGGACAGCTTACTTTATGTATAATCAATTTGGGAAAATGTGGTGTAAACTCAACGTGGCGGGAAGTGTGTGCGTGGTGTCCTGTGCACTCCGGTGTACAATACAGGGATACTTGTACGTAACTAGTCACGGAGGGGTCCCAGGTTTGAGTCTTGGCCAGACCAATCCTTTTGGTGACCACCCTTTTTGTTCTTTGCTCCATTTAGCATGTGCCTGGGGATCTTTCAGCTTTCAGCCAATGATGTTCGTTGTGGGGGGCGCGAGGAGCAGGAGGCAGGCTAGTCCATGTTGAAACATGACAGCCAGGCAGAGCCAAGGCTGGTGGCCTTGATAGTTGGTAGTAGTGAAAATATTACCCCTATTTTGCCTTTTGCCATGGTCGGCAAGCAGGTCCAACTGACAGCTGCGAACCAACAGCTGCGAATTTTGAATTAATTCAATATTGCAATCTAATTTTCGAAAGACAGCTGGGCACAGACAGCACCAGAACCAAGTCTCTGAGGCGTTTCCCTCTGCTCCAAATTAATTTTCCTATTTATTCAGTATTATCCAACAGAGAACTTGCCTTCAGCTGTAGGAACTTGCCTTCAGCTGTGTCTCACGCACAGCAACAAACGTTTACAGAGCCAGTTGAGGCAGGCGTTGTTTTTATGCCAGGCTGGCGATGCCAGCTGTCACACACTGTCAGAAGATGCCCTCTTACAACATTATTCAGGGAGCTGTCTTCCGTACCATCCCATTATCCACCGTTGTACTTGTTCTTTTTCAGGTGTCTTACCACACAAAGAGCAGCAGCAGCACGGGAATTCCACATCTGTTACACAGCAGCGGCCTGGAGACCCCATGCTCACAAATCTGTGGGCTGCTGGCTTCAGCTTCAGTAGGTCTGCCGCCCTCATCAATGATACTCCCTACCCTCCACCCAGGTCCCTTCCCCACTTGTTTTTAGGTACGGCTGATGCTTCAGAAGCAAGTTTAGTTTAAATTCAAATGTTGGTCCTGAGATGATATGATAGAGGAATTGGTGGCTACTTCAGCAACGGAACGTGTGTAATTATGGAGAGGAACGAAACGGTTGCTGCCATGCTCAAATCCTGCCGATATCAGTTCACTTGCTTTATTTTCCTGATATGATACATGCATGACCTGAGTGCATACACCATGATGAACGTGCATACTTAACGTTTACTGCCTTTCACAAGTTTGGTGTGGCTTTGGCTCAGCCACTAGTTTAGTGTGAGCACTGCGGATCTCCCCTTGATCAATGTGCATACTTCACGTGTACTTTCTTTCACAGGTTTGCCAGTGGGGCTCTGGCTCAGCCATTAGGCTAGTGTAAGCACTGCGGGTTTTCCCTTAATGCACCCTGATCTGTATCAGCGTGGACTTCCACTTGTACTTTTACAGGAGAAGAGACCTACATGCTGGCAAGGCTGTTCACTCGTGGCTGGGATGCCTACTGCCCTGGCATCCCCATCTGCTTCCATCAATGGCGCCGCAGCGCACGAGAGTACACACCCCAGAAAGTAAGGGTTGTGCTGATTCATGGGTTTGCCTGCATACACACATTTCAGTAGCTTTTCCCAGGTTGCTTGGAAACTTTTTTATGCCCCTGATCACTCACTGGTGCAAACCCCTTTCCTAGTTTCACTTGTAAATAAAATAAAGGCACACTCCCTTTGGCTCGGCAACATTCGTACATTTTCAGCACTTGTGCATTTCAGCAGCAGCTCACCTCCGGCTCACGTATAATCCGTGGTGGTGCAGGAGTGCAAGCCTTTAAACTAAGGATCCACTACTCTTTGCTGCAACAACCCATGGCCTTTCTCTGTCTGAAGCATCTTGTTAGGAGGCATCTGGCTGGCCTCCTAAGCCAACCAGACGCCATCCAGACGCCTCTGTCCAAGCTGGCTGGCTCAGTCTATCTCTACGCCAAGACTGTCGTTTCAGAAAGAAAATTTTCCTTCAACACAGCTGGTCTCTTTCCAACGTTGGCTTCTAGAGCATTTGCTGATCAAGTTCCCCTTTTACAGCATATTCATGTTTTGTCGTGATGATTCTGTCTTTCTTTCCACATGTCGCATGTGACAGGCAAAGGCTGCAGAAGGTTTGGCAGAGGCCTCCGCAGCACAGCAGAGAGCAGCCAGCTTGGATAGAGTACGAGCAGTGTTGGGCATGACCTGTCAGCATCTTGAAGGTTACCTTCAACAGCAGGAGAGGTGTCCTGCGGAGGTCACCCTACAGCAGCAGCAGCAGCAGCAGCCTGATGGCCTCACCCTAAATCAGCAGCAGCAGCAGCAGCAGCAGCAGCAATATGATGGTATCGCCCTACAGCAGCAGCAGCAGCAGCCTGATGGCATCACCTTACTGCAGCAGCATGATTCAGCCTTGCAGCAGCAGCAGCAACAGCAAGGCCTAAGGAGCAAGTCCTACAAGGACAATGATCGGGTCCCAGAGAGTTGGAGAGAAGGGGGTGCATGGGGCTTAGGCTCAGAACGTCGCCTGAGTGAGCTAGGCGCCGCATGTGGCATCAGCTTCTCTGCTCAGAAGGTGCTGAATGCACGGGCCCAATTCCAATGGCTGCCCCCTACTGCTTTTCTTGACTGCGAATAGGATGCAAAAAGAAAAGAGAATTATTGGCTATCAGAGGCTGATGCTGGAGTGTCCAGCGTAAATAAATTAGACATTGCTTTCAAGTACTGATAATACCTATCATTAGGAAGCGGTAGCAAATCTAGGTTGAGAATCCTCTTGATCTCCATTGGCTTGGTCATACTAGAAAGCAAACAAGCGGGGACTTGCAATGACAGCAATGTGTGCCTGTTCAAATTGAGGAGAGCAAAGAAAATTTAGTCTGAGTGGGCTACCCTCCTGGTTCTCATTGTTATTTCCTCTTTTCTTTATTGAGGGGGGTTCGCGGTGCCCAGTACCAAAGTGGCACCTTTTCCTTAATTACTGTGGTAAGTGGCTTTTCATTGCCGACTAATTAATTATTTTTTTCTAACAGTGGGGCTTTTGCGGACGACCTTTTAAGCCAGAGAGCACCTGTCTTGGTAGGAGCCAGAGAGCACCTGTCTCTCTGGCTCCTACCAAAATCTCAGGCGACAGGCCACACGCAGATAGGGTTAGGTTTGGTTAGGTTACATAGGGTTTTGACCTTCAGCCAGGTAGTTTGACTGCTCAGCCAGCCCGCTGGTCATTGCCAGCACCAAAAAAAAAAATGTCCACAATTCGACTCTTGTTCAAGAAAACGAGTAATTGCAAATTTCAGAAATGTAGAAACCATTCGCACTAAGGGATACAAATGTCTGTGAAGAAGCGCCCAAAAACAAATGATCATACTTGGCTCTCACAGCACAAATTTCTGGACAACTGCAAAGAAACAAAGCATGTTTTACGTCCTGCAAATCACATCTGTCACAAAATCCATGTTCACCATCCTGCCAACAAGCTCTTTCAACACCCTTGGTGTGCGCACGGAGTCTAAATCTGGCAATATTGCGTTGCACGTGCCTCCCCAAATCCAAGTTTAGGTATCTAGGAACACAATACGGGCCAGTATCACTCTTCAGTGGCAGCAAAGGAGAAGCAAAGCAGCGATGATAAGTCGCACGCTTGAGACTATCTAGGCTCAGTATCATTCAGCTCCTCCCAAACTTTGCACAAACGAGCACGCAAATCAACTGCAAACTCTTTAACATTGACAGCTGAACCAAAGCGCACAGCATTCCTATACTGGTCTCTCCCCTGCAAACCTTCATTCAAAAGCAGCCATGAATTCAGCCGTCCAGCAGCTCGTGGCACCCGGCATGGCACACGTATCCTTGTCTGCACGCCAAACCTTCTCAAATAACTCACTGTTGCACCCAATCATCGAACACCGCACTGCAGCCCGAAACCAAGGAACTGGAGAGGCTCCTGACCACACTCCCTCAGCACAGACCAATTGTAAGCAGTACGCTTCACGCCCAGGACACGCTTCATAAAGCAAAGATGACCAGTCTGCAAGGGACAGGCCACCTCTGCTCCCTTCTTCATACAATCAGTGCCCCAGATCTGACTGCCATACATACTATAGCTAGCTGGAATAACATATGCTTTGGCCAGCCACAAAAGCGTGTGCGGCCTGTCCACCAGCCCATGCTCGCTCACAAACTTCCTCACGCGCAAGCAACCCCCCTGAATGGCAGGAACCACTTGCTCTGCTGCAGCAGTCATACTCACAGCTCGTGTAAATGACATGCCCAGATATTTAAATGAATCAACTGCAGCGAGCTCAGAACCACGGTACTTCAGCACAGGGACCTGCACATCACTGCCAAAATACATCACCACCGATTTATTCTCATTCACAACCTCATTCCTGGCAGCATAAAAACCAAGCTTACTCTCCAGCATACTCTGCAACTGGTCTGGGTCATTACTCAAGAGGCAAAGATCGACCAGCCACCGCCCCTGCGCACTTATCTGTTACAAAACCAATGTCATTAATGTACAGAGAAAACAGGAGAGGGGACAGAGGGCAGCCTTGCTTGACCCCCCTTGCAGGAGCAACCCTAGCACGCTTCAAACCATCCACCAAATCATATTCATCTCTTGCATACAGGTTTTGAATGATGAACAGTATGTGAGCAGGCAAGCCAATGCACCGAAAGTGCTCCCACAATTTTGCACGAGGGACAGTATCATATGCCTGCTTGAAGTCGATGAAGGCTGCATGCAGTTGCTTCTTTTTTAATCTATCTAGCAGCATGCTTCAGGTGCCTCAAAATAAACATGGGCTGCAGTGTCCCTTCCAGAATAAAAACCAAACTGTGCATCAGGAATCTTATGCCCAACTTTACACCAATCGGCGACAACCTCACGCAGCACGTTAGCCTTTAGACGGTACAAGGTGCCACTAACTGCAAGCATCCTATAGTTGCCAGGATCAAGCAACTGTCCTTTCTTATACAGAGGAATAATCTTGGCGACCTTCCACCTATCACGAATGCAAGCCTTGCGCATGAACAACCTTAAAAAAGCACATTGAAGCGCTCAGTGCCCTTGCCAGACGCTCTAGAGATCTGCTTAATTGCATACTCGATGAACGGGGCAGTAATCAAGTCGAAACCAGGGGAAGCTTGAGCATTCATTTTCTTGCACAAAAGTGGCCACAAGAGCTCGCATGGCCAACTCACTAGGCACCTCAAAAGAGGGCTTGTTGTCAGATGCTCCACGATGTTGACCAACAGGAACGGCCAGGTCTCGGCCGTCCAGACCATGAGCACCTCCCCAGCGTGAGGACCACCAGGCACGGCCTTCACCAGCAGGCGCAGAGGAGATACCCACAGATTGGGCAGAGGGGGCTGCAGGGGCAGAGGGAGGGGATGGCAGGGCTGGCCCTGAGAGGGCAGCAGCAGCAGCAGCAGCAGCAGCAGGGGCTAATGGAGCAGAGGGGGTTGAGGTCTGATCTGTCGCTAAGAGTGGAGCAGCAGCTGCTGCAGCTGGGGCTAGTGGGGCTGAAGGAATTGAAGGCTGAGCTGTCGCTGAGGGCGGGGAAGCAGCTGCAGCAGGAGGCTGGGGCACGCGCAGATAGGGCTCACCGTGACGAGCACCTCATCATCTCAGGCAAAAAGACCATCACGATGAAAACAAAGTGTGTGGCAACACATGGGTGGCTTTGTACACCATCAGTTGGCCAACAAGCAAGGTCTCAGTACAAGGTCAAGCAGCATCGGATCCGCTAGCCTGACGGTCCCTTTCCGATACCTTTGGGTACAAATCACAATGGACATCAACTGATCACACACACGACTACCGTTATGTATAAAACTGTCCTTAAAACTGCCTTAAAATCAGGTGCAAGCTGGATGTGCAACGCAGCTGCACTTCTCTGAGGAGAGAGAGTGCAGTACAGCTTGGGATGTGTCACAGATGCTCTTGCTTGTGAATTGAATATTACATGAACATCCTTGCACTTATCACAAGCCTCCCAAATAGCCACAGATAGCCTAACCTCATGTACTAAATAAAAAGGCAGCTCTCACATCCAAGCCTCCACCGCCACCACATCCAGGGAGATGTTCTTAATCCATTGCCAAAGCAATCCACCAGCCAGTTAACATTGCCCATTCTTTATTGCAAGTCAAGTTCCCCCGCTCCAGCCCCCCAGACTTCGCCACGCACCAACACGACATCGCAATCATACTGGAGTGCCTTCCTCAAGCCTGGATAGCAAGCTGCCCTGTGCCTTTTGAAAAAGTGGTGTCCTCCGAGAGCACGTGTGTGAGAGAGAGTGTGTGTGTTGTGTGTGTGTTTGTGAATAACCAAGGCTTGTGTGTGTTGTGTGTGTGTGTTATGTGTGTGTGTTTGTGAATAACCAAGGCAGTACAGTTAAAATGCATATATAACTTTTAACTTCACAGAAGTGGCAAACAAGTGCACTGCCTTCGCAATGCTTCTTACTACACACAGTTAGCTCACCACAAATGGCGACGGGCAACAGACGAACATTTGCCAGGGCCACATACACAATTTGACGTGCACACTTTGACGTTTGACGTGCACAATTTGACGTGCGCGCATAACTCCCCTTACCCCACTCCCCACACGCACCTTTGCTAGGGCCAGGGAGTCTGGGAAGGAGGCTGAGCTAAAGGATGCCATGTAGTAGACCTGCATTTGCAGATCACAAACCCAAAATCATGACCTGCGTTTGCAGATCACACACACAAAATATATGGCCTGCGCAGGAGGCGTACAAAAATCGTAGACAGGCACGTCCAAATATTGGGCCTCCGGCCCAGAATACCCCCCCCCCCCAAACCCCCCTTTCTGACCCCCCACACTAATAAAAAGGGTGTCGATCTGCTCAAAACTTAAGCAGCTATCTGCCTGCACAGCTCTCATACCAAATAATGCAATACCTGACGAGCTACAGGGCAAAACCTGGTTTGCGCACGCTCTTGCGCTGACCACCTGTTTAGTGCACAAATCCAGCCAAAACCTTTGCCAAAGCACTTTTTACCTTCAATTATGCAACTTAAGCATAATGCAATGCGTAAACAGCAAGTTTGGAATCAATTGCTGGTAATTTGCCTGAACACACCCCCGTTGCCTAGCTACTTGGGGACATTCCATGCATTTCTATGACCAGGCACCCCGAACCCCCCCCCTTAATCAAATTACCCAACAAGGGTGCCCATCGACTGGGCTTGAGCTCAGGAAAACCAAAAATATATTTGATATTTTGTGAAAGTGGCCCAGTAAAATTATGGAGACCCCCCTGCACCCCCCGCCCCTACTGGAGTCCCCCCCTCCTTATGGAGCCTGGCTTGTTTTAAAGGAGGTCCTTAGAGGTCTAAGGAGGTGGCACCCTCCTTAAACTGCCAAGGGCCTCCTTAGAGACTCAGGAAACTGGTTTGGAGTGTCCTTAGAGTTATTCCCAGGCACGGAGTACCAATCCGGCCAGGTTCAAGCCCCTGCAAGCCCGTGCAAGCACCAGTTTCCACAACTGTTTAAACCCAAACTACCATCAAGTACCATTAAAACAGCATGGAAATTCCATAAGTTGCTTATAAAACTGTTATTTATTACTAACATTTAGTTGGCCTAGCAGCCGTAATGCGCGCAGTAACATGCTCATGCTGCAGAGCTACGGCTACGTCGTGGACGCCGAGACTTGCTGCTCAGAATCGACTCATTTATATATCAATCGATAGCTCTCGACGTCAGGATTCCGAATATACATTTTTAAGTTAGATGATACTTACAGGCTCCCAATTGTACAGAACATTTCAAGGGGCTCAACTGAAATTGTCGAGAATTATTCGCGGGGTTCGACTGAAATTTACGTGAATTATAAGCAGCAAGCGGATGGCTTCAGCTTATCTTAAGCAAATAAAAAGAATACTGACAGCCCCAAATTCTGAGTATTTGTACCTTCCCATAGGTTTTCATCGGATTGATACGAAGCGCGTGTCAACCACGTGGATGCCAACTATTATCTGTATATTTATTCTGATTATTACTATTTCATTACGACCTGCGTCGTTATGTTGCTCCCCTTCTTAGAATGCATGTTATCTCTGATGAGAAGGAGGCTCAGAGATCAGGTAAACACGCGAATTGGGATCTTGACCAACTCACACAGAGGGATCAGCGCAGCTCACACAGAGCGATCATGCTCACATAGAGCTCAGACAGCGATATAATCAGCCCACACAGAGAAATGAATTATGAGAGATCTGGAACTCTCAGTGCTCAAACGGAGCTTTGCGCTGGAACAGAGCTGAGGCGCTCACACAGAGTTGAGGTGCTGACACAGAGCTGATGAGGTGCTCACACAGAGTTGAGGTGCCCACTTTTTGTCTGTGTTATCGGAGAAACGGACTTTCTTTGCAGAATTATCATCATCAGCTGAAACCAAAGCCCTCTTCCTGACCCACGGCGAACTGGATTGAAGCATCAAGAGAAGTGAAATCGCTGCCATTCTGTAAGACCTTGTAGAAACCAGCGGATCCGGTCATTTTCATGCAAGTTTGCATAATCATGAACAGACATGCTCATTTTCATGCAAATCTGTCTGCTGAAAAGTGCATCTCTAGCCTTTGCAGCACGGCTGCGCACTTCTGACGCAAAGCGCTCTAGGAAGGCGTCTTTGATGATCTGAGTGGTGCTGAGTGGCTGTTGCTGGATGAAAGCCTGCAGAAATTCAGTGGCCTTGCACTGCGTTTTGCATGTAGTTAATAACAGATGGAAGTACCGCTGAGGGTGGTCCAAAATCCCAGCCTGGCCATTGGCGTGCAAGGCTGAGTCAAGCTGACTGATGTGCGACTCTGCATCCTGGCCATTCCATTCTGGGAAGGCAACCAGCATCTGAGGCTGCTGAGGCTGCTGCTGCTGCAGCATCTGCTGTGCTATCTGAGTGGCCTATTGCGCGATCTGTTGCGCAATTTGATGCTGGGTGGCCTGCTGAGTAGCCATTATTCTGGTGTCCACAAGGGAGAACAGAGCGTTCTCACTGGTGCTTTGTTACGGTGCAAACACGACCTTGGGTTCAGCGGTGCGTGAAATAACAGCAGTAAAGCACAAAGCAAGGAAGGCAAGACAAAGACACTTCCTACCGACAACCACACAGGATGTTTGTGGTAGCACAGAAAGGTAATACCTCTGTGCACGGCGATCTGCTGAGCTCCTTGGTGAGGAGGAGGGCTTCCACCGTACTGGTGGACAATGCCGGACTTGACGAAGGGGAGAGCACTAGGTTCGGTGTAATCGTGAGCCTGCAACTCCATCAAAATACAACGAAGGGAAATGGGACAGACGGATTTGAACCAGTAAGACAAGCAGATGGCCTTTCAGATAATCCAAAGCAGATAAAAAGAATACTGACAGCCCCAAATTCTGAGTATTTGTACCTTCCTATAGGTTTTCATCGGATTGATAAAGCGCGTGTGGACCACGTGGATGCCAACTATCGATATTTATTCTGATAATTATTATTTTGATTATTAATCTGATCATAATTTGGGGATCAACTGAAATTTACGTAAATCGTTAGCAGTTAATAAGATACTGAACTCACCCGCAGGTAGGTACCTGCCAACGCCACTTCTATAATCTGTCTGCTTCGCGTGTTTCCGCATTATCACCTGTTGAGAGCTAGCCTGGACGTAGCAGCTCTTGCTCATCCTTTTCGCCCATCTTGCCTGCTGATGCTATCCAGGCAAGGATACAATGGTAGACAAAGACGTTGATCAGCTTGTAGATTCAGTGGCGCAAGAGCTGAAAACGCGGCTGCCTGCTGAAGCTCAACGTGGTGCACAGGCAAGAGTTGTGGGTGGGTGTGGGTGGGTGTGGGTGTGTGGGTGTGTGGGTGTGTTTGTGAATGTGTGTGTGTGTGTGTGTGTGTGGGTGTGTGTGTGGGTGTGTGGGTGGGTGCGTGTGTGGGTGTGTGGGTGGGTGTGTGTGTGGGTGTGTGTGTGGGTGTGGGTGTGGG
>Ga0307947_1001360_pt1 | contig 19218 bp, 25 predicted proteins | sample OrgLakmetagen232_FD_201840 | JGI IMG/M metagenome (GOLD analysis project Ga0307947, IMG submission 201840) | Saline water microbial communities from Organic Lake, Antarctica - #232 | ecosystem: Environmental > Aquatic > Non-marine Saline and Alkaline > Saline | place: Antarctica: Organic Lake...
GTGTGTGTGTGTGTGTGTGTGTGTGTGTGTGTGTGTGTGTGTGTGTGTGTGTGTGTGTGTGTGTGTGTGTGTGTGTGTGTGTGTGTGTGTGTGTGTGTGTGTGTGTGTGTTTGTGTGTGTGTGCGTGCGTGTGTGTGTGCGTGTGCGTGTATATGTGTGAATGTGTGTGTGTGTGCGTGCGTGTGTGTGTGCACGAGTGTGTTGATGTTTGCATGATCAATGTTACCTTTTAAGAGCACTCTCCGCTGGGCTTGCAGGAGCATGATTAAATGACAATATATATCATTCGCATCTCCCGTAACACACAAACGATGCGGTCAGCTTTTTGGGCTTTTTGCCTGTGCAGCCGTGCCTTGGACAATAATTTTCGTTTTATGGATGGTGTTGATTTGATGATTATCTGAACAGGAACCTGTGCGGATTGCCATGAGTTCTTACCAAGGTAGGCACCTTCTCCACACCTTCGGGTGGCACATTCTTGCTCTTGTCAGGAAGGGGTGTGGTAGGCCCCTAGGCAACAATGTCTAGACATTGTTGCTCACACTGTCACATTGGGACCTTCCACTAGGCAGCGTGATTTGCAAGCCGATGAAATTTAGGCATCACAGAGTCTGCGTGTGGCCTCTTTGGTTGTGCTACGATCACACACACACACATAACACACACACACACACAAACACTCACACACAAATACACACACACATATACACAAAAGCACACACACACACACACACACACACACACACACACACACATACAAATACGCACAGCGCACACACATACACTCATACATACACAAAGCGCATACACACACAAATCGCGCACATCCAACACACACATTCACACACATTGCACATACAAGCATGTGTGCACACATAAATACAAACGTGCACACGCACACACACACACACATACACACACACACACGCAAACACATACATACACGCGCATACACACCCACAAACACACGCACCCACCCACACACACTAACACTTGACCACAGGAAGTAGCCTCTCCTACCAAGCAAACCCGTTCCTTGACCCCGGCCCCTCTCCAGGTGAGTTCATATTCACCAGTCGCAGCCCAATAACTGCTCACCATGCTGGACGTGTCTTGGCATTGACTACTCATGAAGTTGCTGCAGCTGTTGCTGCAATTCACTGCAACTTCACACTCAATGCGCGCAGATCCATCAAACCCTTTCCTTGAGGGAGGCGAGGGGGGAAAAGAAGCTCCCCCCTCCTTTGATAGGAAGAAAAGCTCACGTGCTGTTGGCGGACAGCCCCCCCCACCAAAAACAGTCAGCCAACCTGCCCCCCCGGCACCACGGCCTCCTGGTTTTGGGTTTGCCAATGGCGGCGTAGCTGCCGTCAACACTCAGCCTGAGGTGCTGGAGCCCAAGCTGGACCTGCAGGTTATGAACACAGGTATGTGTACATGTATATGTACGTGCATGTGTGTGTGTATGTCTGTATATGCGTGTATGTGTGTGACATCTGACAGTGTACACATTTGCACAGGTGACCCTAAATGTTCCCATTGTCAGTTTGGGGGGGTGGGGCCCTTTGCTGGTCAGGCAAGCACGAAAACAGGGTTTCTGCGTCACTGATAGGTTGACAAGAACCTTATGTATGCGGTGAACACACGTCACCGTTTAAGGCATTGGAACATTTCAAAGATGTACCATACATGCGCACATGTAAAAAGATACACAGTTCTGAGGTGCTCTGTGTCTTTGCATCGCATGGACGTTTGTACCCCAGATTTTGAGCTGGCGTATGCCCCCAAAACCTATCAACTTGTGCGTTACATGGACACTGCGTAATCCCAACTCATGAGCAACTCCTGGCAACCTATCAACTCGTGCACTGACCCAGGCCTGGATGACGAGATAACGCGTGAGCTGGCGTACTACGTGTTCATAACGTGCCTCAGTCAAGTGGCGCCTGGCATCTCAGGCAAAGCGCAGCAGGGCGTGTCACAGCACCAGCAGCAGCAGGTAGGGATCCTTGCCTCAAGCTTCATGCAGCGTTAGCCATTCGCCCTATTTGAGACACACTCCATGATACATCAGTTACAATGCTTGTTGATGAAAAGGCGCGTCCTCTCTTTCTTGTCATCGTTCCTGAATGTGCTTATGAATTCCCACTAAAATAAGGCTGGTGCAGCAACTGAAACACACACAATCGTGTGCATAATTATCATGCTGCATTAGTGGTGCAGCTGCGTCACATGACACAAGGTACACGCTCATTATGCTCGTGGTAGCGTTAAGACTTTGAGAGGAAGCACTTGGCAATATCCATGAACAGGAAAATGACCAGGAAGGTAGAAGTCGTGCATCAGGGGGGATACGAGCACTAGTGGAAGCCTAGTTGAAATTGATCATTATCAGGGCAGCAGCTGAGCAAGACATACTTGGCTGCGTCCAAACGAATCTGCGCACATCATTCTTGCTACTGCAGAGGCAATCCCTTGCCATCATCATCCGCAAGCAACTCAACATTTCGGAGGAAAGGGCAAAGTGCATCACGGCCACAACGGCACTGCTCACAACAGGTGGGCTGTGCTCATGTCTCATGCACAGGCATGCTCCTTCCGTGCTTTAAACAACTGTACTGGGTCAAGTGTGTAAGGGCCAGTTTGCTGCAACTGGCATGGCTTCAAAGCCTGCACTTAAGTATCGTGTTTCTGTGTGACAAAGTGTGTGCCTCACTTTTGAACGCTTCAAAAGAGCCTTGGATCGCTTTTTTTGCAGGCTCCTGCCTGCCAGTAAGAAGACGGACGGCCTGTGCTATTCACTCTAGAGTGCCCACTCACATTTGTGTTCCTTACGTCCACCTCAGCACACAAATACCAAGTCTACATGCGTACACACATACACATATACACACACACTCACATGCACATACATGCACACCTTAAACACAAACACACACACCCCTTCACACTCACAGGCTCCTCTGATTGGACGCCTGCCCGTCTGTGCAGCATTGAGAGCTTGGCGTCAATGGTCCGCTTAGCACGCCCCCACCACTTTGCAGCCGCGCTGGGGACAACCTCCGCCACCACATCCAGCACCCCCACGCGCACCAGCAGTAGCGCAGCGAGCAAGATGATGGACTCATTCATGCACCTCAACAAGGGTGGAGGGTCCAGCAATGGAGGTAGCCCGGGTACGGGTGGGGCAGGTGAGGAGGGGTGTGTGAGGCCTGTGTGAGTGGGGTGTGAGAAGGAGTAATCCGGCGATGGAAGTAGCCCAGGCAAGGAGGGAGCAGCTGAAGAGGGGTGCATGAGCACACATGTGAGAAGGGTGTGAGGAGGAGGAGTTCAGCGACGGAGGGCTTTTGTTTCTGTCTGTGAGCAATGTGGACCCTTTTTTTACTGGGGGGCAACCTGCAAGGAATGGCAGCTCGGTGTAACATATATTTACAGGGCAGGTGCAGAAAGTAGAGGGACGGAATGAGGGGGGGGCAAGGGACCAAAAAAGTTTGCACCTGTTTCAAACAAGCTACATTTATGATCCTCCTGTCTTACTTCGCTTGTAAAGTAAGCCTGAACCGTTTCAGGCTTACCTTGCTCCCATCTGACCAAGCCTCACACAGAAGCCCTCCGGTGCTTTGCATCAACACAGCATCGGAAAAAGTGCATGCAAATCGCTCAAGTGTTTGTGCTATGCAACGACAAGCGTACTAAATAAGTGCCGCAATGTCTGGCAAAACATGCTACAAACTGCCATCATTTGTACACAAAAATCACCTTGCTCGTATCCGATTGACAGCACGTGCCCATAACCCAATCACCCAACCATGCACAGACAGCGTTGGCAGTCCCACTGAGCAGAATGGTCCTCTTGACAGCTTTGAGGCCTTTGTGCACTGGAGGCAGTCTGTGGGCTCAGTGCTGCACTCTGCGGCCCATACAGCGGTGGCCCCGTGGGAGCACGGCAAGAAGAAAGACAAGCAGGCGCAGGCGGAAGGGGGCAGCAGCAAGGGGGGGCAGCAGGCACAAGCCGCACGCAAAGTGCTGGCAAGGTGGGTGTGTATATATGTATGCTTGTTTGTATGTTTGTATGAGTGAGTATAAGCGTAGATGTTTGTATGTTTATGCACTTATTGGCCCCAAGTTCTTTCGGAGTTGAGTGATCAGGCATAGATTTCATGGCCGTGAGATGGATTTAGAGAGGATGTGTCTCATTAATGTAAAGCGTAAATGATGTGAGAGTATAAAAGTGAAATCTTCATGGCAGAAAAACAGTCATTTTCTTCACCAATGCAAATACGTGACGGCCATAAAAAAGCATTGTGTACGTATCAGTGTTGCCCTCCCTGCTGGTGCACACTGGTTAAACCTCCCATGACATCCCCCCAACCGAGCTGTTCAGTTGTATTCATCGTACCCTCGCATTCATCAATATACCCGTGTAGGCAGACCTTAGGGCAAGGCCGCTCACTTGCCTCACCTCTCCTATGCTCACGCAGGCTTTGCGGTGCGCTGCGCCGCATGGACGTCCGCCGCGAGGACGAGATGGACGAGGAGGAGTACGCAGAAGCAGCCGCTGCCACCATGGGGGCCACGAGCGCTCTGTCCCTGCTCCCAGTGCCGCTTCCACCTGTCTCTGAACACAGCTCTAAGGAGGAGGGCGACAAAGAGGAGCAGACGCACGTGGGGTGGGCGCTGCCTTGGGCGCTGCGTGCGCGTGTCGCAGAGGCGCTGCAGTTTGGTGGGTGTCTTCGCTAATGTTGCCTACGTTATTGTGTGCGCATGTGTGTCAGGTGAAGGTGTCACTTGCGCTTTCGGTAGAAGCGCTGCATTCTTTTTGCATGAGCTGGATTTATGTGTATTTTTTGTGTAGTGGTGTAGTGGTCCGCTCTTAATTGTGCAAATGCTTGTAAGGATTAAGGACGTCAGTCCACTGCCTGCCACTTGCAACTGGGCTGAATGAAAATATTTGAAGCCCCCAGCATACTTGCCATAGTAGGCATTCACAGCAAATTGCGCAATTGATCAGTTTATTGCCACCTACCTGCCTATAATTATCTCCTTTCTACGAACAGAGCACATTCCTGCCTGTGCTTTTCCCTCCAGAGCCCTTGGGCTTGGTTCTGCTCCTTAGGTCTCAATGGAAATATTGACGTACAAGATCCTCCAAGTCATGCAATCTGGACTGAAACGGACAGAGCCTCACCTTGTTCATATGCATGCCTATCGCCGCGTGCTTCTTCCTGCAGCTGTGTTCTCCTCACCGGACAGCAGCACATACATTGATGATGCGGTACCCCTTACTTCCTACCTTGACAACATTGTGTGGCCTGCCCTGGGAGTGAGCGAGTCTCTAAGCTTGGCCCTCAATGCATGGGTGCACTTGAGGTCAGTGCTACATTTGTGAACAACTTGTTTAATTTGAGGTTGCAGGCTCAACTGATAGTACGTCAAGGCCCACAAGTTTAGCCCTTTCTCGAATTAAAGGCTCTAAATTTATGCAGCGCGCTCAAACTTGGTACAACAAGCAAAATTTTGACGTGGATTGCGGTTGAGGTCACAGTGGTCGACCAGAGCCTGTTGCTTACAGCATTTGCAGTGTGAGCAACGACCACTCACAAAAGGAGTTCCTTTTGTACTGCCGCAAAACACTGAATCGCTCCAGTTTATAGGCCCGTACATGCATGCCGTCATGTTTACCCAAAAGGCTTGAACCATAATTTTGCGCCTGCAGGCAGTACGTTGTCACCAGCGACATTACGCTGTCCCGCCAGATCAAGCACATGCTCACCAAATTGTCAGGAAGCTCCCCTACCACCACATCAGGAGGGGGCTGGATGGATTTAGATGATCAGGTTACTGCAGAGGTGCGTTATGAGTGCTTTCCTTATTAAGAGTAAGTATGGTTTCTAACTTGTTTGACCTCCTCTTGATATTCAGGAACGCCTGCTGTACCTGAGTGAAGCATGTTTACTGTATGTACAAGGTATTAAATTACTGTTAAATCACCACTAAATTAGCCTACTAATCTTTCTTGCAGGTGCGACGGGCAAGCGTATCCCACATGCGCAAGAGGCTGTCAGACTACCACCTCAAATTTCCTCAAGGGAAGGAGGGTGAAATGCAGGTAGGTTATGATCAGTTTCATTTTAAGCAACTAGTTGTGTGTTACTGGATTTCCTTTGTCACACCAATTCATACGCTCTTCAATTCCTCTCCCCTGATTCTCCCTTCTGAGAGTAAATTTAGCAATAATATCAAGGAAAAGAGCTGTGGTGATGAGAGTAGGAGATCTTTCATGATACCTCTTATAGCACAAACCAACACCCAGATCTCTTCTGCCGCGTTCACACACATGTCTCCTGCCCTCCGCACACACACGCCAGGCCATGATCGATGTCATGTCCTTTGCTCAGCGCCTGTCAACAGAGCAGACTGACCTGGGAGACATCATTTCAGGGATTGCACGAGGCTCAGCGTGCTCGCACTTCACCAGGCTCATGGCACCGCGCATCTCCACTGCACCAAGCGGTAAGGGGTGCAGACTGATCTGGTCATAACTTGCAGTCATAACCAGGTCAGAGCTTGTATGTGCTCAGCTAAATTTCCCCCTACTTATGCTGGATTGTGTGCTGTGGGGAACCAGCCATAATAGCACATACGACTGCTTAGCCATGTCCTACGATGCAGTTCTTACCCACACGTCAGGCTCTCTCGTCTTTGTCAGTCCTGCTATACCTGCACTACTTTTTGTCTAGTTGCCATTGCAAGAGTTGTGACATGAAATCCATGCACGACCATTCTTACCTTGCCATCTGATTCTTGGATTTGCAGTCGAGCAAGCGCTGCTGGATGCTATCAACATTGCACGCGCCATCAACCAAGCTGAGAAGAAGCTGTACGCACCGCTGCTTGCCCCACATTACCCACAGCAGGTGAGCATTACTATACTCCTTGCACACATCTCGTTTTTGCTCTCCTTTTTTGTGTACCAAAGCTAAAGAAGAGTGGATATGATCATCTATATAGCTTTGAAAATTGGCACTGTCACCTTCAAGTAAAGGGATATTTTTTCCCACCAGAGCAGAGCTGAAACAGGGGCTGCCAACAGTCCAGGTCATTGCTCCACAGTGCACCAAATGCCAGTCACTCACGTAAACAACATGCCAAAGGTCAGCCCAGCCAAGCCCCACCCAAAAAGGGGGAATTGATGCCCCTTTCCTGAATTGCACATCTGAGGTCACCCAATGGTTTCTGTACATAAATGAAACACATGCATAAAAATTAATGAGTTTGGGGTCAAGGGTGAGAGTGAGGGGCTGGATTTTTGCCATTTCCCTGCCAAAAAGGTGGTATGGGTGTAGAATGCGGGTTTTGGTTCGGATTTCACCAATTCTTTTGTTCTCAGATAGGTTTAGGGTCAAACCATACCCATCAACGCAAAAAAAAGGGAGGTGGAAATTTGCCCCTAAAGGACTTCGTGCGTGGGCCTGTTTGCTGGGCAAAAATGGTGCATTTCTGGAAACCCCGGAAACACGCTTTCTGGCCATCACCTGAGTGTTGGGAACCCTTCAGTATGCTCCCAAGGCATACCCTGTCAAGTTTTATGGTCTGGAATGCTGGGGTTGGGCCGTGGTGGGCAGCGACAGCTGAGATTTTCAAAAGCCTTCAACTTTAACTTGCACTAGCAACCTCCCACAAAAGAAGCACAGGCTCTCTTGGTACTATAAGAACATCCAAAATCTTCAAAGACAACAAGCTCAGGCGACCAGAGTAATCGCTATTGATAGTAATTGTTATAATTGTTTCAAAGAGTCAGCTGCAAAAATCAGTTCTCGGATTCATGCAGGGAGACAAGTGGGGGGAAGCGTCGCAAGCGACGCTGAAAAGTTGGCAAAGCCAACGCGCGCGCTCTTCACCACTAACTAACCTCTGGCAGCACCCACACACGTACTCCCCTCTTGCTGTGTGCCCTGCTGCTGCTGCTGTTGCTGCTGCTGCTGCATGCTGCACGCGCGTTGTGGCCAGGCTCACCACAGATGCTACACCCCTGCTGTCGCCCCTGTGGTTGTTGCTGCTGAACTGGCTGTATAGCTGTGCCCCTCTGTGGGCAGGTGCGTGCGTTGTGGCCTTCCCTCCCACACACTTTGCATGCTGCGTTTGCTGTGGGTGTTGTGAGGAGGAGCAAACCCTGCACCACCAACATGCCAGGAAGGTGCACATGGTGCACACATGGAGCAGTCTACCAACCAACGCACCAACCCACCAGGAAGAGCAGACACGGCTTCCGCAACAAAGCATGGCATTTGAAACACTTGAATTTAGTAACGAAATTGAAATTAATGAACATGAGTCGTGTGCTTGCATGGAACAGCAAACTTTCCGTCCACGTCTTCCTTCGGCCCCGGACCTTGCAACCACACTCAGGAAAGTTATCTGATGACGCCTGTGCTTTCAGATGATGTTCGGGGGGCATGGGCTGAGCTCCGTCGGGCAGCTTCCTCCAGCTACCAAACATTGAGTCACTTCTTTCCACAGCACTGCTCACTGCACCCCTGGTCACCAAAACTTGAAAGCCCCGACAAAAAGTTTTGCTTGGCCTGCCTGCCAAGTTTCCGACCTGGACGTTGGCTGCGTGGCTCTGGCCAGGCCCTGATTCTCAACTTTCCAAACTTTCGTTCCAGGGTGCGCCCAGCAGCACCACCCCCTGCCTCTCCCCTCCCCCTGACACCGCAGGGCTGCCTGATTTGTAAGTCTGGGTCACTGTGCAAGTTTTGGGGGCGGGGGGTGCGCTGGGCGGGCCTGCGCACACTGGTGTGAATAATTTTCGTTTTCACGGTGCGCCCCTTACTAGGAGCCCAGCAGCACCTCCACCGCCCCTTCCCATCCCTTGACACCGCAAAGCTGCCTGGTTAGTCAGTCTTAGGTGCCTTGCAAAGTTTGGGGGCGGGGGGTGGGCTGGGCGGGCCTGCGCGCCCTGGTGTGAACTCAGGCATGAAACATGGCAAACCTAGGGGCTGCGCCCCATGACTGGGGCTTCGCCAAAAAAGGCTGAAGCTTTTCGAAATCTCGCTGCCAAAAGGGGGGGTCCAAGACCGGACCTTCACCCCAGACCCCCGAACCTTCACCAAACTGTCCGCAATATTATTGCAAACACCCCTGGTAAGTTGCTGGCACCAGAGGGGAGCTTTAGGAAATCCACTTTCTGACAGGGATTTCCACCCTGCCCACCTGGGCACCTCCCGCCACAAACTGAGTGGGCAGGGATGCTTAGATATATCTAGATAAGGGTCCTGGATACTTAAATGTACTTCTCGGCTTTGGGGCAAGAACTCTCACAGGGATGGCTGGCCTGACCAAAGGTATATTGTGTTTACAAGGACCCTGAAATGTGTTTGATTGATCCAATGCACAGGCGGCCAACCCTGTTATGGCTGGCTGCGTGGCAGAAATCGGAACACGTCAGCACATGGCAGAGACGTCAGCAGCGGTGCATGCCCTTCTCGGCAAGCAGCTGCTCCTTCCTTGGATGGATAGCGGTGAGTACTGGCTGATGGCCTGCTTCAAGCGTCTGCTGTGGGATGCACTACAGCACCCGCGCGCTGCTTGTTTCATTTCCCGTATTTGATTGGTGTCGTTCCCCCAGTCTGTTTGCCTGTAATATTTACTCTGTAGGGTCGAATGCCTTGCCTTCTTCCTGGGTGTACGATTAAGCAAAGGCGATCCAGCCAACACCACTCAGACTTATTCCTGCAGGGCTAACGTCTGCAGATGCCAGAGTGGAATGGCTTGCCTTTGCTGTTAAATTCCATTGTTTTCACAACGTTTCTTGCGTCCTTTAAGCACCCCAAACCAATGCAAGCTCTTAGAATAATACAACCTCAGCAACCAGGCCTGCGTTGTGCATTGTGGGGTGGTATGTATTTCAAGGTAACTGCATCCATTCCCTTTCTTAAAAACGGTGCCCTTCCTTTTAGGAGTCTCTGCATTGTCCGTTCATCCCTTGTACCGGCAAGCTGCAACATGCTCGTGCAGCTTGCACACACAACCATGTTGGTGCACTTCTGCTTCTTCACTGTCTGCGACCTTCCCTTTCCCTCCCTTCAGGCCTGAAGCTAGAGCCCATGGTGGCCAACGTATTCAGTGCTGCCCTTAAGCTGGACACGGAAGTGGTCAAGTCAGTTGCTGCGGCTACCGACGACCCTGCGACGGTCCAAGCGGCTGGCGAGTAGAACTCAAAATGCTGTCAGCTTTGTTTTTTGGCGAGCAAGCATTTGCAAACGACACTGATGGCTATTTTAGGCGTGGTTGGACAGCTCACAAACCCTCAGTCACAGCCAACCAGCATCTCTTTTGCTACTTTGCTCTGTGCCTCTGCTCTGCTAGGACTATGGTTTACCAAACCATGTGGTGCACATACAGCATTTATAGCACAGAGACCTCTAACTAGGTAGTTAGCAACAGTGTTGAGGTATATGTCCTGGCCAATCCTAAATGAGACGCCGTACCCTACTTTCGTGCCCTGCAAACCTACAGGCAAAAATGCAGGCATCAGCACTCTGGCCACCTTTAGCAAGTGGCCGCTTGCGGAGCCCCTAAAAGTGGTGACCGTGGATGTGAGTTGTGCTGCATCTACTGTTTGTGACAGCGACAAGCATCCCCTGTTTGTGTTTTTCCTCAGATTGAAAGCAGGGGAATCAAGGGAGGGAGATTTTGTGGAAATAAATAACCCATGTTATGATACCCAACATTATGAAATAGCACTCATTCAGTTTGCCACCAGACATGAACAACCCTGCACGCATGACGCGCATTTTAGGAAACCCAATGCAGATCAACAGAAATGGTTGGATTCAGTAAAAGTGAAGGAGAGGGAGGGAGGAAACTTAGCTTGGTCAATTTGAGTTATCCCAGTTGCTTTTGCAAAATGCTTCGCTTCCTTGGCATTGAACCTGCATTGCCAAGTGCTGGACTGCTGCCTGTATAGAGCATGTATAAGGGGTGGCAAGTTGATTTAATCGACACATCCCACTTATAAATCTGGAGGTGTGCATCACAGAGGCAGATTGAAAGAGCTCATCGCAAATTTCACACAAGCACGGTTTGTTTGTTGTCGTGCCTCTCACAGTGGGCAAGCCTGCAAGTGGACCGCCTGAACACCTGGGCTACCCGTCAGCTGCAGCAAGAGAACTGGGTAGCCGTGAATGGCCAGGATGGATGTGCACAGGTATGTGCAAGTATGTGTGCATGTGCACGTGCATACGTGCGTGTGTGCACTGGGGTTACGTGTGTGTGTGTGCATGTGCACGTGCATACGTGTGTGTGTGTGCACTGGGGTTATGTGTGTGTGTGTGCATGTGCACGTGCATACGTGTGTGTGTGTGTGCACTGGGGTTACGTGTGTGTGTATGTATGTGCATGTGCACGTGCATACGTGTGTGTGTGTGTGCGTGCTGGGGTTACGTGTGTGTGTGTGTGCATGAGCCCGTGCATACGTGTGTTGTGCATGCACTGGGGATATACGTTTCATCGACTTTAGTACTTGAAAAAGCAGCTAATTGCCTGGAGGTATATCTCATGCTCAGCCACTGGCACGGTCCTGCCCTTCTTATTGTAAGCTTTGACACACTATCCTGTCCAGACACCTGAACACCAAAACCCATCCAATCCTTTCGTCCTCAGGTTACATATTTTGACATAAAATGGGTCAGAATTGAGCTAAGTAAGTCCCAAGAGCGATATCCCTTCTTCTCCGAGGGTTAAAGTTTGAGGTTTAGGGACCTAATTTACCTAAACACTAAACACTAAACACTAAACCCACTCACCATTGCTTTTGCCAAGGTTTTGAAGGCTTTTCCCTTACTTTCCTTGCTACACAGTCAGCTGTTGAGATCCTGAAGCTGGTACAGGACTCCCTGGACTCCCTGTACGAGCTGAGGCTGCCTCTGCGTTTTGAGGGACGCCTGGGTGCATTGGATGTGCTCATGAACGGAGTGGACAACACTATGGAGATGTGAGTCTGCCGGACTAGGCACGGAAATCCTGCGTGGCTTGTTGTCTTCCACTACATGCTGCAATGCTGATGCTTTGCCTGCGAACGATGATGCACACGCATGTTATGATAAGCTTAAAAGCTTGTGGTTATGTAAGGCTCGAGTATGATGTGTTAAGATGTTGGAGCCTGTTCCTACACACAGTCATCACTATAGTCATCACGCCAACGTAATCTCAATTTTTGGTTGTTACTTTCGCCAAATCCCACCTGGACTCTGTTCAATGGAACAGGTTTGCCCAAGCTGTCCTGAGCAAGCTGGGCAAAATTGATCGTGTGGTGCCTCCCTTCCCTCCAGTGACACGCTACAAAAAGGAGCTGGCGGTGAAGCAGGTAAGGCGACCATCCATTGAAAGTTGCTCACTGATTGAAGAAAGGTGCAAGTGGCAGAAGTCACTGGGGTGTAGTTTGATTTGATGCAAGCTACTGTGTGAGCTTTAAATATTAATGTGAAGCGGAAACAGTGATCTGAGCTTGTCAGCCACACAACCTAAACAAACCCGATTCTCCCCAGACAAGCATGCACCATCACATCACGCCACGCAAATACATACTTGTAGGAGAGTGCTGAAGCAGGCCTCATGACCCATGCCAGCGGCGTGCCCCCTCTTTCAAAGAAAGCCAACTCCCGCATTCGCATTCCGGGCTCCAAAAAGTGGACATCCAGCAACCCCAACTCCGTCACGCTGCTTGACTTGCTGGCCACCATCAACTTCAAGCCTGGCAAGAGCCCTGCTGGCGTGTACTTGGAGATGGTCCCTAGGGTGGGTGCATGCCAGCTGAAAATAAATGACATAGGGAGAGCAAGTTCAGGTCCACTTAGCCAATAGGGTTATTAGGAGAGCGGTGATTATATATTCCTATGCTGGAGCCTTGTTGACCAAGTCTCTTGCTCGTTTGGGTTGAGTCAGTGTACGTAAGTTTTGAGCAAAGCTTTTAGAGGATAACAAGCGATAACTTGGTGGGAGCAAACACAAGATGTAAACCACAAACACCACTCCGCATGGACGTTTGTCTAATCTCTAGTTAGGCGCCCCTTCATACAGTCTGTGACAGTTTTTGACGGATGTTAGCTTTCTAGAATGTAAGCTTGGCGCTCTTGCAGGCTGACTCGCTCGACTGATTGCTCTTGCAGGTGGGCACCAGCCCGGACTACGCCTTTGTGCACAAGGTCCTGACCAACCCATTGTTCACGTGCTGCATCATGTCAGCACAGGTAAGAGTTCAAAGGGTAACAGAGGGGTGATGCTGCGTGCTCGATGATCTTGAGCAATACACATACATAATAAAGCTCAGTGTCCAACATTTGTCTCATGTGAGGCTCTTTCTTTTGTATGCGTTATGCTTCCTGCTCTTCAGTTTGCATGATCACCTGCATCCTCCTCCTGCCAGACACCATCTGCCTATACCGCTCCACCCAAATTGGCATGCACAACATGTTGACCTTCCCAAACTCTGATTTCCATCCCCACAGTTCCTGCTCAGCAACCTGGACAACCTGGCAGAGCAGGCCGACCAGCAGCTCAATGTGGAGGGCTCCACGATTTTCCGCACTCCCTCGGAAGATAAGCCCCCTGTGTACCTAGAGGCTGCTCGCCAGGCACTGACCAAAGCCCTGGTCCACTCCACCAACATGCTGTGCAACAAGGTAACGGGAAGGAACGGGGGGGAGGGGCAGTCATTTCTTTGTGTCTCATTTGCTATGCATCTATGCTACGTTGATCTGCAAAGTTGTAGTCTCTCTATGATATCAGATAGACAGCAAGGTTGGTCATACAAACCTTTGAGGAAAGCATGCTCGTGTATTGCCATGGAACAAGCATGGGATCCGAATGACACACATGTCTTGCGCGTCTTTTTGGAAACGTAGGATTGAGCCACGCATTGGCATGCTTGCAGGTTGTGTTCTGGGACATGCGGTCGGCTTGGTGTGAGCACCTGTACAGGCACAGAGTGACTGGAGGTGCTCCGTTTTCTACCAACATGGACCCTTTGCTGGATGGCCTGAACCAGGTGTGTGTGTGTGTGTGTGCATGTGTGTGTGCGTGTATGTGCGTTTGTGTTTGCCATGTCATCAGGTAGATGTGTCAACAAAGCTTGGTCCCTTCTGTGGCGTGCATTTGTCCTCTAAAGCTGCATTAAATTCAGAATGGCCTACAATAAGCAGCACATACGCAGCTTTGCAGCATGACCTAACTCATCCGTTTCTAGTTTTGTTGGAAATGCTGGAAGTTTGGAATTATTAAAATTGGTCACTGCCACCTTGTGAATTTGCAGGTCCTGGCTGACGTAGGTTCTCAGATGCCTGACAGCACGAGGGCGTTCTTTGCAGCAGAGCTGCTTAAGGTGGTGTGCGAGGTGAGCACGCATTGCATTGCCATGAGTGTGAGATACGCTTTTGATTAGGAATTGAGGGCCAACTAAAAAGAAAATGACCCAAGTTGCTAGAGCACGCTTGCAAGCGCAAGATGTTAAAATGTAGCCATGTACTGTGCCATTTTATTCAACAATAAATTATCCTACCCTGACCTCTTCCTGCTAGGCATACAACCGTGTCCTCTTGGACGGTGGACCATGCCGCTGGTTTGCCCCCACTGATGTGCCAACCCTCGAGGCCGACCTGAAGCAACTAGCAGCCCTGTTTGAGGCAGAAGGGGAGGGCTTGCCAAAGTACGTATCCTTCTAAGGGTGGTAGTAGTCACCCCAATTTTAAAAAAATGTGTGGACCTTGCGTCCCCGCACTTGCATATGTACGGTAACCATGTAAGCATAAGATTTAATTTGTAAAGTAACCGGCATTTCATAATCTGTTTGCAGCAAGAAGTTTGAGTCATTTAAATTTTGCAGGCCTTTGGTGAAAGATATCTTGAGGAGCACGCACCGTGTGCTGGACTTGATGCGTATGGACACTCCGACTTTGATGGAGGCTGTCAAGACTGCAAGGGTGAGGACATCACAGTGCTGATTACTGCTGAGGCCTCCTGCTTTTGTGATGAAACGCCTTGTTTTGTAGTTAATTGAATTATTACCTGAAAGCAAATGGTTCAGCACCTGACATTGCCATCCCACCAGAATGCCAAGCCTTGTTTCACTTCTCACCTTTGTTGCTCCCTCCCCTCCTGTTGCACATGCAGAAAGAAGGCATAGCAGGCAGCACTGGCCTGGCAGCAAACTCCAGCAAGATGATGCGCAAACTGAAGCCCGGCGGTCCCGACGTACCAATGCGTTCTCCCTCTATGCGTGACCCATCCATGGCAGGCTCGGAGGAATCCATTGCTGCTCCTGCTCCTCAGTTCTCGGAGGCTGAGTTGATGCGAGCGCTTGCACGACGACCAGAGCGTGTGGGCTCAAAGCTATTGAAGGAGAAGTACAGTTTGCCTACCAAGACAAAGTGATTTTTCTTTGATAAAGGGTCGTGATAAAAACGAGTGATCATGCCCTCCTCTTGCCTTATTTGCTTATCTGCCTATAGTGTTAGCAATCAAAAATCAATATGAATCCATAATCATAAATTACGCTGTCCTTCGTCCTTATAAACCCTTTAAAGCTATTGCACAATGATCAAAAGGCCTACTTTTTATACTTTAATTCCCTAGGTGGACTTTGTGTGTCTCTGCATCCACTGGGTAGTGCAGAACGCAAAAAGTCGTTCTTCCCTTTCTTATTTCTGCCTTTCTATTTGAAAGGGGCTATTGTTAAACCTGGCCGTGTAAACTCATTTTGTTTTGCTGGCTTGTGGTCGTGTGGTTGTGACTACCCATTCTATTGTGCTTGGGGTATTGAGTAACAGTAAGGGGCGTTTGAAAGGCAATACGTCCCCTATGCAAGGTTCCGTAAAAAGGCTGTCTAAGGCTTACAAAAAAGAGGTTCACCAAAAAAGGCCTTCAGTCAAGAAGTGCGACTGCTAGCCTGCTCATTTAAGCGATTAGTTCATGGAGGAAAAAATAAAGCTTGCTATTGTTCTGGCTTAAGAAAGTAGGCACTTCATGGGCTTCTGTTTGGGGAAATAGAGATGCAAATTACCTGCGGAGAAAATGTATGTGGGGATTGACGTGGTGGAAAAGGACGTGCTGCTTGTCACGCCCAATGTTTACTAAACCCTACACCCTACACCCTACCCTAAACCTAACCTAAATAACCTTAACCTCTTGAAGGACAACTCTAACAAACTCGCTCTAAACTCAGACTTGTCTGAGTTTATCTCCTCGGTGCGTTGCTTGAGCTGTTGCTTCCTTCTCACGTGGAGAGGGAGGAGAAGTTAAACACAATGCCTTTATTGGGGGGGCTTCTGGCAGGACACTGATGTCTAGTGCGACCTCTTTCACAGTGAAAGCATACACAGCAGCAGCAGGGGGGAATGCCAGCACAGCGGGCCGGGTAGAAGCGAGAAGGGAGGAAGGAACCGAAAGCTAACCCACCTACGAAACCATCGACAACCACGCCATTTCACACCAACTACGTCATTCCACACCACCAAGAGCTAGCCACAGCAGCAGCAGCAGTGGGGGGTGTGTGTTGGCAGCTATGGGGACGAGAGGGATGGAGGAAATCAGCAGAATGCATTGTAACATGCATAAGTAAAGTACGATTTACTTATTGCTCATTCATCCAGCTGACCATTTTGGCCGCTACGCTACAAACATGCTGCACCGCGACACCAGCAATCGGAGCCTGGAGTCCGGAGCTCAAAGCTCGGAGGAGAAAATATTAAGCTACACCTGCTGTGGGTGAACTGTGGCTGTAACTGAAAGGCTAGAGTTGGCAATCGGAGATTGTAGTAGAAGCTTAGAGTTGCTGTGATGAGGTGAGCCATGCTCAGTATGCACACAGAGTGCTCGCTAGGCAGAGAAGTATAAGTGGTTCTGGTTGGAAGGAACTTGGTATCTCTTGAGATGCATGCAGAGGACATGGTATGTTGTAGAAGGAACTGGGGGGAAAAGCTGAGGCATAGATTAGTTTGATGTATGTTTTGTACGTGTGAAATGCGAGGGAAGGACAACTCTTGTAGAACAAACCCATTAGTAGATGTGCTGAGTCTTACACTTTGCAGTGACAAAAATTTGCTCTGACATCATGTTCATCCTAAATTCATCAGCATCACACAGGTCACCAGTGGGGGAGTTACCATCAATTGATTCCATGTCGCTGCCTCAAAACATAGGGTGTGGACACAAAGTCTAAAACGAGCAGTGATGCAAATGACACCACGAGGAATAGCAGTGCTAAACCATCATGCATGGCTGAGGAGGCACGGAAAGCTGCTCAAATCGGACTTCTTGTTTCTTGCTTATTGTGCACGCCCCGATCATGTTGACTTCATTGCAAAGTGCGTGCATGAGCAGGCAATCAGCTCGTAATGCAATCATTATGGTAGCAGAACCCATTTATATTTCGGTCTTTATAAAATGGGGGCGCTGCTGAACAAGAAAGCTACTCATATCAACGGCATGAGACGATAAACATTGCAACATGTGCAATCAACCTAACCCACCAACCCACCAATCCAAAGGCAGATAGAGTAGCCATAGCTGGGAGCTACAAGTACTGGAACACTGGCATCCTCGGAAAGTTTGGGGGTGGTTTCGGCCATCTGCAATGGAATCCACGTTTGGCCGATTCGACTGTGATGATTTGGCCGTGTTTTTTTGCTGTGAAATGGGATTTTGCAAAAATGATTATTGACGGTGGAATGGCAATACTGACTGCTCATTGGGTGCCATTAATGACCAGTACGAAAAAAGAGAGACAATGCGCCTGCTTGAGGGTGTAGCCTGATATAGGTCCATAAGGTGCGCTAATTGTTTCACCCATGCTGATGGTCTTACAAGCCACAAGCAAGTATCAAGGCCCATTAGTTGAAGGAAACAGTAGGCAATATCGTGATCGCATGAAGCAGAAAGAATAGGCAACCTCATCTTCTTCAGATCATTATATACTCCCAGGAGTTTACACTATCGCAGTAGCCTGCCTTTACAATGTACAATGTACAATGTACACAGAAAAATTTATGGTATGCTCAAGCTTCCAAACCTGATCCGTAAAGAAAAAGATTGATGTGACTCAACCTATGCTGGTGGCAGCCTTTAGAACTCAAAAGAGGGTATGTCAGACCAACTCACCGTCTGGTGTTTTCCAGCGTATACTTTTACAAATCACCGCCACAGTAACAGACAGGACTCAGCACATCAGCAAACATCCCAGCTTATTGAACTAGACTCGTCAAAACAACCTCAACTGAAAAACCAACTAACTTTTGTCACACAACTTTGTCACTGTCACCAGTTGGGCGTGACAGGCAAGACACCGGATCAGGTGTACAGCAGAAAAGAAAAGATAAACTACGCAGGCAGTGAAAACCACTCCCCATTTTGAATGGAAAATAAAGCCACTTTGGTACTGAGTATGGTAAAACTCCTTCCAGCAGACAAAAAACTCCAGTTTCTTTCCAGTGTGTAGAAAGAAAGGAAAGAAAAGAAAAAAACTACGCAGGCAGTGAAAACCACTCCCCACATGAAGTTAAGGAAAAGTAAACCACTTTGGTACGAGTACCGTAAAACTCCTTTACCGGCAGACAAACAAGGCCCAATCAGAGAGGTCCAACAGAGTACCAGAAGGAGAAAAAAAGTCGCAAAGAGACTGAAGTTCCAGCCTCACAAGCAATAGCACCAAGCACAGAAACTGCAGAGCTAAGCTAAGGGTCTACCAGCAATGACCACCCATTGCAGCCACAGCCGGCCTCATTTGTTTTCTAGTCTCATAGCCAGACCTACAGCACTGAACCTGCCGTGCTACTCCATCAACACAGTCACTCAGTGCAAGCCTACAGCACCGTCACCTTTATGTATCCCACTATGCTAACCCAAGCAACATAGGTATAACCAACACCATCTAACATGCAAATCTATCAGCTATAGCAGCCACAATCATGCATGGCTACTTCCATAGAGCCACAGATAGCCTAACCTCAATATACCGAAACACAAAGCAGTTCCATGTCACGACAAACCATGGTACCAGCTTAAGCATGGATTGCAGATATGAGCCACACGGGGCCGGCGGTTCTATGCTACAGTTCGCTGTAGGCTTCGTCATTACACCAAGCTGCCGTGGAGGGAGATCAAAACCAAAAATGGGCTGCAGGCCCTCACAAAAGCAAAACAACGCAAAGAAGCAAGTGCCAAGTC
>Ga0307947_1001361_pt1 | contig 19215 bp, 22 predicted proteins | sample OrgLakmetagen232_FD_201840 | JGI IMG/M metagenome (GOLD analysis project Ga0307947, IMG submission 201840) | Saline water microbial communities from Organic Lake, Antarctica - #232 | ecosystem: Environmental > Aquatic > Non-marine Saline and Alkaline > Saline | place: Antarctica: Organic Lake...
ATTCACTGCAAATCACCCGGAACTACATTTATAATTTTACCGGGTACCCCGGAATCGCAGGGGCCGTCGTCCCTGCAAATTTCCGGGGTACCCGGACCAGCTTTGGGCTACCCCTCCGGGGCAGCCCGAAATTTTGTTATTTTTTCCGGGCCCCGGACGGGTTGTACTTCCCTGACGTATGTATAAATAAAACTTCTCCGTATTCATATGACCGTATATGAATTTTAGCCTGCGAATATATACGCCGTATGTACAATACGTATATATAAGTTTTTCCGTATTAACATGTATATATACCAGAGGGGGTTATCTGAGGCCAAAAACGGTACGGTTTTTGCATGCTCCTAGGGTATGGGCCCCTTAATTGGCAGGTTTCAAGCTCAGCCCTGTTATGTAGATTCCAATGCAGCTGAGCTTGAAACCTGCAAATTAGGGGGCCCATACCTAATCAGCCGCGGCGTGAACCCAACTTTCTGAGCAGCCATATGCTGTAACTGACCAGCCAGCGCACCAAACCCGGTGATTTTTTGTCTTTTGAAGTCCTTATAATAAATAAAGATCATTGCAAGAGAATGGGGCAAAAAGACAAAGTGGTTGGCGAGATATGCAAAATAACGTGCCATTCCCCTTGGAAAGCACCCATCTAGGGTACAAGTGCACGATGTGTGGTTTTAGTCCTGTCATTCTGTACGCAGGGCGACTTGTCTAAATCTGAGCACATGCTCGGGTAGCTTATAAAGCCAGCATCAGTTTGAAGCTAGGTTGGGTCCAATTTGATGAAGTGACGTGTGAGTAGTTGCACCTTTCATGCAAAAAGGAGCATGTTTTGGCTTTTGCCCAGATAACCCTCACTGTATATGTACGTCTGAATGAGTGGTCAAAAGCGACCTTCCACTGGCCTTCAAGACCACAAAAATTCAAAGCCCTGTATCAATATATACCGTGTCCCTCGTGGAAGGGAACCCCTCACATGGTTCAACAGCAGCCAGTGGTTTGACAGGGGTTCAGAAGCAGCAGCACCAAGAGCACCAGAGTATGAGCAGGGCATGCATGCCAATCCCATTGAAGGTTTCCAGGGCGGAGATGATGCTGGAACAGGAACGGCACACACACACTCTCACGCACATGTGCATGCACACATCCCCCACACGCGCTCACATACGTGCACGCATACCTGTTTGCACAGATACACATGCAAACACACAAAGGTACACGCAAGCGAACACGTATACACACCTACATGTACGCTCACGCACACGTACACGCATGCATGAAACAAACCCAGCACGCACGCAAATGCATACGCACATGCACGCACCCATGCATGCAAACAACCATAAGTAAGCAGGCGCACGCGCGCGTTCGTGCTCACGCATGCACACGCACACGTGTGCATGCACGAACCCCAGCACGCGCGCAAATGCACACGTCCCTGCACACAATACACACATGCACGCACTACACAAATAAGCATGCGCACACACGTACGCACACACACGCAGGCATGTATGAATCCCAGCACACGTGCAAATATGCACGCACAGACTACATGCATGCATGTACATTTTTTGCACACACATATATACACACACACGCACACATACACACACACATACACACACACACGTGTGCAAACACGAACGGGGTAATTTGATGGGGTGGGGGAAGAAGAGGGGTCTCGTGACAATGTGTGCCTGTATGCTTGTATGGATTTTGGCCTCTTTAGGCAAGCATAGCTCCCCGACCTTTTATTTTTGGCTAATATAAATGAGGTACACGTTTAGAGCTCTTTAAGAGCTACAAAATGAAACCCCTAACAATAATTCTGGAAAGGTAGAATTTCCCCAAATACGGTATATACGGCGTATATATATACATATTCAGAAAACCCAAATACGGTCCTGGCCAACCCTAAACATAAAAGATAAATCACTTTTGCATCACCACACTCACCGCCCTAGCTGAAGCAGGATGTACTTTGCAGGGTGGACAACAACGACGGGGGGTGGCAGCAAGGAAGACAACATGTCGTCCGGCCCTAACGGAGCCTGCATTGTATGGGGAGCATGATAAAATGAAGCAGGTACTACCGTACATGAAGTATGTCACCGCCCCTAATTATTTTGTTTTGGAGGGGGCGGTGACATATTACTCGTGAAACGGTGGTAAAATATAAATTTATGTCTAGGGGGAGCAGTTCAGGTTTTTAGGGGGGTGGTAGCGAGAAATATTTATTGTTCAAAGTGACGAACGGAGAGGATGCCCCCCCCCCCGACCCCGCCCGCCTGCAGCAGGCAAGAGCGGATCGGGCTGAGCGAGAGGCAAAGGAGCGCAAGAACAAGAGGCAGCCATGCAGAATTCACACACCTTGGTTTGCCCCCATGTATTGTACAGTTGGCACTGCATTCTGTGGCTATGCAACAAATGAAGTAGACAGGGATGCAAGCATGCTCATGCAGCAGCAATGCAGCAGAAATGCACAGGCGCACACACACATGTGTACACACATGTGTGTACACACACACGCACAGGCGCACACACACGCACAGGCGCACACACGCACAGACCCACATCCACAGGCGCACACATGCACAGGCACACACACGCACGGCACACACACACGCACGCACACACAAACACTCTCTCTAGCACCCTTAAGCGCGCACACACACACACACACACACGCACACGGACACGTACACACACGCACGATCTAGCTTTAGCACCAAAGCAGCACGCCAAGCTAGTACACGCATGCAGCAGCAGCAGTAGCAGCAGTAGCAGCAGCGGCAGTAACAAAAACAAGAGTGGCAGTGGCTTTTATTACTTGTTGAGTTTGTGGGAGGTGAAGGTGGCCACACACAAACCCCCAGGGCTCCAAAAGCCCCTTGAGAGGGGGTGGTTGCTGAATGTTACTGTAAAATTAATAATTCTATCGGGGGTGGTTGTTGTTTTTTGTTGTTTTTATCTGTACAATAAATATTTTTACAGGGGGACATGTAACGTACGTACGGCATATAATGTTAAGTGCGCAATTCATCAGATAAACATAGTGGAAAGAGGTACATGATTGGCTTGCATGAGAGGGTGCATCGCAGGACAAGAGGTCAGAGAGACCCATGATGGCTGCTGCTACGTACAAACCAGTTCATACTATTACTGATGCTCACGGCTAAAAAGTGATTTGCTGTGATGCGTGGCAGAATTAGTTGCAAAGAGCTATTAGCCTGCGGCAATGTGTTAGGACAACTTACATTTTGCACAATACAGGACACTCAGGATTTAGGTACAAGCAAGCCACCCATAAAGTACACAAACTTTCATGCAACCACACATACCCACACTAGTGCGCAACCACAGGCACACACACTCACATGCATACACATACCACACGCACGCACGCACACACACAGGCACACAGGCACACACTCACGCACACACACACACACACACACACACACCACAAACATCTCTATACCTGCTCCTGCTCCCCAAACCCTGTCAACCGGCGCAGCTGCAGCACACATTGCCGGATGCCTTGATCCAAGTGGGCCAGCCTTTCTGAATTAAAGAGAGGGTCCGTTTCGAGAAAGTCCTCATAGCTGTCCCCAAATTGCGTGTCTGACAAGTCCAGGGCCCTGCATGCCAGGGGCACAACTCTGCTTGCACGAGCTACGCATGAATTGCCATGCATGGGCATCTGTGTCCATGTTAAGTCCATCAAAATACGGGGTTCCTGTTTGGGTTGAAGTGCAGCTGACAATAACAGGTGCTGCAGTGAGCGCCAACACATTCTAGCTGAATTTTGATTGCAAGCACCCTTGAATAAATCTAAATTTCCGCTCAAAACCGCTGCTTTGTCTTATGAGCAAGTGGCTTGCAGACTTTGTGAATGCAAATCCACCTATGTACACATGCATGCACAATACTCACAACATGTCCCTGCCACCTCACTTCAAGCCTACCAATGATGCACACACACACACACACACACACACACACACACACACACACACACACACCGTGTACTGATGACACGGCCGCGTTTACCAGATGCGCACTTTGCACTTGTCACGTTGAAGGGTTCCATTGTTGGTGTACTTTAAACAACAAGAGGTCCTCACTCTGTCACACTGGGCTGGTAATTACGACTTGAACCTGCTACAGACACACCCACCAGCACTATTACACACTCGCTAGTGCACACATACAATGCGTCCCTTGCTTACTTGAGGCTGGTGATGGTGTACAGTGGTGCAATGTGGCTCGCAAGCACGGACTGACAGAAGTTGAGGCGCAAAGACGTAAGGCCCGTCATATGGGACAGCTCGTGTGTGGCATAGGGGGGCAGGTACCCCCAATGCGTGCTGCCTAAATCTAGACTGCGCAGCTTGATCATGGGCACCACCAAGCCCTGCGCACAATGGAGGGAATGTGGTCATGTGTGTGCGTGTGTGTAATTGTGCGTGCGTGTGAGGACGTCTGTATGCAGGTACAAGTGTCTCTACATGCCTTCAAGCATATGTGTGCGCTTGCATGCATCTTGTATATTCTGCAACACGCAATTTGCTCTTAAAAAGTGCTGTTTGATAGCCCGTAAAGAGTACCGTACCGGTAGATTTTATTCCATAACCAGTTCTTTTCTATTTTAAATAGACTGTTTGTGTTATAAGCAGCCTACACAGTGTCAACATATTGCTGTACACCATTCAATGGAACAGAGATCCTAGATAGATAGATTAGATATACCCGAAGGCCTGAACCAAAAACCTTGGCAAATTAACTGGAAGCCCATGAAACAGAGCTTGCTGCCAGCATAACCCCCTCGCACCTGAAACACGTTTCTGTACATCCGAAACTCCTCAGACAGCGCGAGGGACTCCAACGTCCTCGAAAGTGCCACCATCTTTTGCCTGGGCGGCAGCAGAGCTCGCCACTGCTTCTCTTTGGTGTACCTAGGCATACGTGACCATGATCGAGACTTTGATGTTGTGAGAAAGACCAGAGAAGCTTTGTGTGCTGAGCATTGTTTTTACGAGCACCATTGGCACCACTTTAACCAGGCTTTGGCATGTTTGACGAGCAGGGAGCGGAGTACCTGAACCATTGACAATTGACAGACACAAGTTTTGATCGTGATGCAAGCTGCGATGTGACTTTGAAAGGCAGGTCTGCCGCTGAACATGCCAGATGCGCCCTTACTATAAGCATTTCATGACAAAGCCGCATACAAGCCCAGCATAGGGCCGTCTGTCTTCATTGATTGTAATTTTTCTATGCTAGAGGAAAAATGCGCCAGGTACCGCAGCGACCCTCTTTCCTTAATTGACATGGGGACTTGTCTCCCTGCCTATAATTCCCCTACGGTTCCTTTTCCTCACACACCACAGCCAGCGCACAGCTCTGGTTCTGACTGCCTCTGGCTGTTTGCCCAACCGTTTGCGGGTACATGGGGTGCATGGTTTGAGCATAAGGCTCCTCATTTAGTAGAAGGTGCAAAGCACTTGAAAATGCTTATACTTACACGTCATGCAGCATTGGCGACACTGACACCACGCACCGTACGTTCAGCCCAAAGTCGTGAATATGCAGCTTTTTAAGGCACGAGGTATCATCCAGGTGGTGCAGCATTTCAATGAGCCCAATGCTGTGGGGCGGGCATCTTTTGCTCTACGCGCACAAGGAAAAGGGGGAGCCAGCTTTGTTGATGAGCGCACCAACTTGGCATCATGTTTTCACGCAACCAGAAAGCTGCATGTTGCAGGAGCAAGTAATGCCGACGATAGCCTGCTGCGAAGAGGGTTCGTAGATGTTGGCACGTGTGGTTGCGGACGTGCAAGACACGTAGGTGCTTCATCATTTGTGTGTGAGGGAAAAACCTCCTGAACAGACAACGTATGTAAGGCCTAATAATGGAGAGGAAACCAGAGAGCATGGGGTATGGCAACCCAGGGGCACACTGCAAGGAGTCTAATCAAGTAAGTCACCATTTGTTTGTAAAGGGGTCCTTGTTTCCCAAGCACACATTATTTGAGTGCAGGCACAGCCCTGATTGGATGTGGTCTTGCATAAGCGTGACAGCTCCCCCAAGCATTGACACGTCTCACCTTTAACAGGTCTTCCTCCTTAGCCCGCTCAGCAGTTATGGTGAGTTCTGTGAGGCGGGAGAGCCCCGCCAGGCTTTTGCACAGCCACTCCTTGGTGGGGGGACCGAGGGCTAGGACCTGTTTTGATGCATTCAGACTCTCATCACGAGGTGCGTAACCAGAGTTGTGCCTCAATCCTCACAAACAACCAAGCTATGACACCTCAGCATCCATCTATTGCTCTGGACCAGCTTGGGCTTGGCATTCCCGTCTGCACGCTTAACATGCCGGCCACAAACATGTCTAAGAGAAGAGGGCCTACCCCACATTAACTCACATCAACTTCTTTGATGAGCGGAGGTAGCGAGGCTTGCTGTGGGTTCCTGGCAACCCCATAGTAGTGCGCACGATGAACATGTGCATCAACCGCAGCCTTGTTCGCTGTGCACGATGCCCTGAGTGCTCCCCTGTTGTAAGCAAATGAAATCAAAAGAAAGCGCAGAGAAAGCCTATGTGTGTTTATCTGTGGGTGTGTGTGTTTGCATGCATGCATGCATGCATGCATGCTTGTGTGTGTGTGTGTGTGTGTGTGTGTGTGTGTGTGTGTGTGTGTGTGTGCGCGCGCGCACGTGCGTGTGTGCACGTGTGTGTGCGCGTGTTTGTATGTGGGTATGTGTGTGCATGTGAGTGCGTGTTTGTGTGTGTCTGTGTGTGTATGTGTCAGTCTGTATGCGTGCGCATGTGCGTGTGTGAGTGTGCATGGGTGTATATGTGTGCGCATGTGCTTGTTTGCGTATGTGTGCGCACAAGTGTGTATGTGTGTGTGTGTGTGTGTGTGTGTGTGTGTGTGTGTGTGTGTGTGTGTGTGCGCGCGCGTGCACGTGCACGTGTGTGTGCGTGTCTGTGTGTACTGGTCAACGAACACTCACTTGGAAGGTGGATCAAGTAGCCCCACAATCTGCTCTACATCTCTAGAAGTAAGGCAGCTCAAGGAGTGCTCCTCGGGGATATCTACTTCCATTCCTTCCCCTCTTCCAAAATAAATTCCAACAAATACAGAATACGAAAAAGGCTCGCTATTGTGGGATCTGAAGCGGGCAATGCCGCCGACACAGATACAATTGCATTCAAGAATTGAAAACACCAAATCACCAACTTAGACCTTCATTACTTGTAATCGGTAGGTCCGCCAGACGTTACAACGTTACAACGTTTAGCAGGATTCTGCAGATCAAGGATAGGCATATGACATGTTATAAACTTAGCATTCTCCTCGGTGTCTCTGTGGCTCAACTCTTCCGCCGCTTTGTCCCATTCTACCGCCGCTTTGTCCCCTTCTACCACCGCCGCCTCGCCCTCCAAGTGCCGCCACCACGGCAGCTTGCGCCATACGTGAGTGTCCGGGCCCATAAGCTGCTCCAGGAAGCGGTGGAGGAGCGGCGGGGCCACTGTTGCTGCTGCTGCTGGTGCCACGCTGCTGCTGGTGGGGCAGCGGCTGGGGTGGCCTGGACGGGCCGTGGCTTAAATGTGGAGACGGTGGGGGGGGGGTCCTGTTTCTTGGCTGAAATGGCTGGGGTGCATGAAACAAGGGAGCAGCAGCAGGGTGTGCCGATTGGGGGCGTCGCAGTTGGTCCGGTTGCTCTGTAGAAGGCCGTGGCATTTGTGGCGGTTGTGAATGTTGTGCGCTGGAGGGTCTCACTTGTAAATGGAACGGGTGTTGTTGCTGCTGTTGCTGCTGCTGCTGCTGCTGCTGCTGAGGTTGCTGCCACCACCTGGTTGTGTTGGTGGCTGCTGAAGCATCTTGAGCAACAGCTGCTTCATGATGCCTTCCCCTCCCACCTCTTTCCCTGCCTTCCCTTCGGCTGCCACCACCACGGCCTACAGGAGGCCCCCCCCTGCCGCCCTGAGCGCCATATTCCCGGTTTGGACTTGCTGCTGTGCTGCTTGGATTTGATCTTCCATGTCCATCTAAAGGGTGTATCATAGAAGCAAAATTGAGATGATCATTGCAATCTCTTAGGGCATTCGGATATACAGCATCATAAAAGAGATAACACTAAATTGCAGCTGTGAGAGGCTTGTTGATTTGTGTGCGTGCATAAAGGATGAAAGACACAAGGAGACCCTGCATAGGCAGAGAGCACACTCCTCACATCAATGTTTTAAGAAAAATGTAAAATAACCAGCTTGAATTGCACCTTCTCTCTTGTTTGATGCACTTCAAAAGTGCCAGGCGTGCAAAACAATGGGCAAAACCGACCTGCGCCTGAAGTGCTCGAGCCATGTCTTGATCCGTTTTCTCCTGTGCTTGCTGTGACAGCAACAAGGACTGTTGCTGCCCTGCGCGCGAGCAAGGACGTGGTAGTAGTGGTGATTCTTCCCAAAGCAGAAAGGTATTTTAACCACCAGGCCATGTATGTAAAGACCAGCAGGAGAACTGTGGGGATTCACAGCACGTCCCTCACACTCTGTGAACGCTCAATTCAGCAAAAACATATTTTGCTGTGTGGGTTAGGCCATGTTTTGGCCATGAGTTTAGACCATGTTTTGCCTTCAAACAACATTCTTTTACATGTTTTTTTTTTTAGGACGTTGAACATTCTAGTCTGCACGCATACCTTGCTCATGTGTTAAGAATCTGTGACAATTGCGACTGACATTTTTGTAAAATCCTGACTTCTGAAGCGCATCTTCTCACTTTCCGCTTTCATAAGCACTTGTTTGAGACATGTGCCCCTCTATGAATAAATACCATTAAAATAAATAGAGCTACAGCGTCCTGACCTGAGGGTGCGCCTGAGTTATTGCTGCCACCACCAAGCAAGCTGTTGAGCTTAGCCTTCTTCTGAGCCTGAGGAGAGGAAAAAGGTTGCTTGTGTTTGTGTGCAGGGACAAGGGCATAGAAGTAGCTCTTGCTCTAACTTACGCCAGTGCCAGATGCTCACAACAGAGCGTACAAATTGCTGAACAGATCAAGCACCATTGATCTACCAAATATGGCCTTTATTGCATGTGCAAGCTCTTGTCCTGCACCATACCTCGTACTCTTCAAGTGTCATGGCACTGTCATCTGCACTATCTTCATCGTGCCGACCTCTCCTTCCGCGCCCACGCCCTCCCCTCCTCCCTCCCCCTCTTCCCCTCCCCCCAACATCGGCTTCGTTGCTGGCCTGAGCACCAATGTTGAATGGTCATGAAATGGAATACAATAAAGTGAGTAAAGAAAGGTTTTCAACAACACAGGTATCGATCAACCTGCCAATAAGCACAACAACAATGTGGCAAATATCAAACCATGTGATTAGGTGATGTTGCAAAGGAGGAAATAGAGGTCAGGGAAAGTGCGCAATTAGGGGATCAAATGCAGTGCAATATGGTGCCTCCACTTGAAATGTGGCGCCTTGTGCCTGTTAAAGAAGTGGCGCTCTACGTTGGCACGAGTAGACCTATAGGTGTAACAATCTGTTGGCTCATTTGCAGGTCTGTAGGATGTCAACATGTCTGTGTGCCAGAGGGTTGCAGAATTGGGAAGGCACCAGCATGAAACCCAGTGCTGGAAGAGAATGGAAACAAATTGCCATACAAACGCACCAGCAGCTCTCGCAGCTTTCCTCCGGCCTTGTCCTGCTTCGGGCCTGCGCCCACAGAAAATGCAGCCGGGATGACATCCACCGCTCTGCGTGCCTCCTTCCCTGTCTCGTCTTTGTCTCCTCCCTTACCCGGTAGGGCATACCTGTACAAAACCAGGGCAAAAAACGCACAAATGCACCATGACCATCATAATGGTGGAAGGCACAGACCGACAAGGGTGAGCACAAGGTAATGCAGACCTTCCATGTTTGCTCTTCTATCATAATTGCCTAGCGCATTCATGACAATGCACACACACACATGATGAAGACACGCAGGCAGTCGCTGTTTGACATTCACATGGCGAGGTGAGCACAGGGCAAAGAAGGCCATACTCGCTTGCTTTTCACACAAGTCAACCGAAGCGCTATAATCAAGGATGTGTCATACGGCGTATTCGTATTACACGCCGTATCGTATAACGCGTATTTTACCATAATGAACAAATCAGGTCATATTATACGATTCTGGGCACATGTCGAGTTTTGAGCTCCTGAGTCCTCCTGAGGGACTCCCAACCCCTCAGAACGCTGTAACCAGTTCCTTACTTCTAGTTTGTACCTTTTACCTATTAGCTTTTACAAAGGGAAGCCCAATTCAGTCTTGTTCAGACTATCAAAGTAAAAAATAAATTCGTTGTGCGAGAAAGATCAAATTTGGCTGTGGCTGTGGCTGTGGCTATTCTACATCTGTGTCCTCAGTCTCGGGCTCTGGATCATTCCAGGCCAAGGTGAGGTCCTCCTAATCAAGAGCCCGATTTCTAGCGGGTCTGCATTACACGCTGCCACACCTATCGCGGAGTTCCGCTTGATGGAGTGTGTGCGGAAGCGGGAGTAGCCCCCACTGAAATCCAGCTGGCAAAACTAGCCCCCACTGAAATCCAGCTGGCAAAACTTGCATTCCATCTTGTAATCTGCCCCTTCTGACTTAGTACGATAACATGGTCCCACTCGGGGCGCCTGATTGGAGGTATTTGAAAGTTATGGGGTGGTTGGGGGGAGGTTGGGAGGTGGTTGGGTGGTAATAGAACGGCTATAAAAAACGGCCGTATTATATGCGGATTGCGTATTTAATGCGTATTTTACCGTATTGAACGTCCCCAATGACCGTATGACACATCCCTGGTTATATTAACTTAAATTCATTCCTCCTTGCTGCCTTCACCTTGCAGCAGCACGGCTCAACAATTGCCTGCACACAATGCGACACTAAGCGACAGCCAGTATACACACAGTCATGCGTTGGCAGCCGGCACACACAAGGCATGGCTAAACAGCTGGTACATCCTTACGTGACTGCTGCAAGGGTCTGCTGGGTTAGGCTCATGCTGCCAGTTGCTTGATTGACGGGACCAGGGGTAGGAGGGGTGGTGCTAGTCATGGGAAGCACAGGCTTTGCACTTCCTCCTCTGGGAATGCCTTTCATGTTGTCTCTGCCTGCACGTGGAAAGTTTCAGGAGGTTTAAAGATGCGCATGTATAATTTAATCATTTGCGCTGTACCCTGGTGCACAGCAATCTGCCATGTGCCTGCTGTGAAAGTGCGGCTTTACGATTACACAAGGACACCTATTTGAGGACACCTATCCGAGGACACCTATCCGCACACCTGGTATGAACGTCTTAAAGGAAGGTGCACGATCCATGTCGTTGTCTCCTGCCTTTGACCTCTCAACATTTGCATAACGCTGTGCAAATTCATGCGCTTCAGCTAGGGCCTCCACCCTCCCACCCAGCACCTGCAAGCAGTTTTTCTGGCACTATTTGCTCGTTCTCATGGTAATAGTCTTTTAAGTTATAAGACTGCATTGCACTTGTACAAAACATTTGGGCAAAGGTTTGCTAGGAACTTACTTTCTGGTGGTTTGCATCTACTCCCCACAAAAAGCTGAGGCCCTATTCCCGCATTAACATAAAGCTTACCCTTCATAAAAAAGGTTTGGCCACGTAAGGCGTAAATGCAAAAAGTCACTTTCCTGCAAAGTCCAGCTGCACGCATGACGGCACCCACTTGCACAAATCAAAGCAGTTTAATGAAGCGGTGGACAATATTGTCATGCCTGACCACGCAATTTGGAAGTCTTGACATGGAATCATTCCACCCCCCCCCTTCCCCACCTTCCCAGCCACCCACACGCCTCCCTCCTCCCCCCGTTAAACACCCATACACCCTTACCCATACCCAAACACCCACACCCACACCCACATACATACATGCACACATACACACCCTCACCCATATACAAACACCCGCACCCACATAAACCCTTAACCACACACAACCACACCCACACCCACAAATTCACCACCCATAGACACACACACACACACACCTTGACACATTTGGGCTCAAGCATAATCACACCCATTCGCACAGTAGCGCCTTTGATTTGAACCTTGGTGCCTGGAGGGAGCATGTCTGTCAGGCCATCCACTCGCTTGTGCTCTGCTGCTTTGGCGTTCACCTGGGACACACAGACGGCAAGTTAGAGGATTGAATGACTGACAGGCAAACGGGCGCTTTAAAGATAGCACAGCTTTCTGTAAGAATTGAAACAAGAACAGATTACGTAGGCAATAAGCTGCATCGTATGTGAAGCAAGCAACCGTGGCGTTGTTGTTGTTGGTGGTCCTTTCTGTTCCTGCTTTGCACCTGCAGGTACATGCACACAGGTCCTCGCAGCAATGCAGGAGCTTGTGAGTGCACTTGAGCTCCTGACAAGGAAGCAAAGACCTTGTTTTCTCGCATACAGTCATTACTAACAAACAAGCCTCCATCAAACACATATACACAAACAAAAATGCATGCCTCTTCATATCATGCTTGTTAGCTTTCAACCCTCCCTGTGCCTCCACCCTTACCCCCACACAACAAAGCACCCACCATGGGAAAGCATGCACACCCATGGCCGACACACACACACTGTTTCATGCAGTTTCTCTCATTAGCGCTACACATATTTCCCCCTCTTACCACCACCTGCACCATGTGCACGTTGTCACAGAGCCAGACCAAGTGTAGAGGTTTTTTACAGATCCCCTGTCACTTGCCTGAACGGTACTTTTTCCATGATAATTAGTCACAGGCATGTACACACATCAGACAGCGCACACAGTTGCTTTACATTATTCAAACATGCACACACACACGCACACAAACACACACACGCACAAACACACAAACACACCTTCCCGTCTGTGAGCTTGAGCATGAGCAGGCGCGATCCAGCTCCGCTCAGGCTAGTGCTCGACTTTGAGACATCCTTGACCACTTGAACCTACAGCCCAAGCAAAAACAGAACCAATAATGTGAGGAGACCACACTAAGGGGATCAACCTTCCAACTCGAGGAAGGAACAGCAACCAGGGTGGAAGCGAAGCCACTGTGGTTGCCTTTGTTTGTATAATTGTGCGTATGTGTGTGGCGCATCAGGAAGCGCACATGTACTCGGTTGGCAATAGCAGGAAGGGTTGCACAACATAATCCATCGTGCAACATGCAATCGTGCTTATGCCCTGCACGTTGTTGCCATGCAAGCAAAAAAGGAACATATGAAAATGGATTGCACACTTATTTGTGCAAGGTCTCCATACAAATTTAGACTTGCAATGGTTCGTGCCAGCACACCTGCAGCATCGCTGTCCAGATTGTAGACAGCAGACGCATCAGTGCCTATACAAACTGCGCAACCAAAGCACTGCGTGCTGTCAGCTGCCTGCCTACCTGCAGCACGACTGGCCCAGGCACAGTGGCAGACACAGCACTGTTCACATCTGCTGGCAGGCTAGGTAGTCCGATGCGTTTCAGGTCTATGTCCTGCATGCAGCGCAACAAGACAGAGGCAGGGAATTGAGGAGCACAAGTCTGAGCGGCCCAGATATGAGGGGCACGACGGCCAGAACCAGCGTGCATTGAGGTAAAACAGCAGCAAATTGTCAAATCGACTTCACATGGAAAGAGCAAAAGAACAGAGGTGGACAAACAGCACGTGATGCGCACAGAGAAAAACAATAAGCAAGGTGAAAAGCAGCGTGCTGAGAGCAGGTTTGGCAATGGCGTGATGTGGACCAGGGAAGCTCAGTTTGCTTGAGTATTTTACATGCATAACAAACTCCTCAAGCGTGCAAGCTGTGTGAACAGAGGATGCTTTATGGCAAAACTGCCGTCATGAAATATTAATAAAGGCCCTCTACATTTTGGTTCAACGTAAGGGGCCTTACTTGTAAGTTGCGGTAGCACTCAGCCTCGGAGCACTCAGCCTCCTCTGCAACGGATTTGACGGCAGCAGGGTTGATGTGCCATCCTTCGGCCTGTAGTGGATCTGAAGGGGGAGCAGTGCATGTTGAACTATTTGTATGGGTTGCCACAACAAGGTGCATATGAAGATGCGCATCTGCTTTTGCATGAACGCAAATCTGTTTGTGTCTGTGTGTGTCTGCATATGTGTGTATGTGTGTGTGTGTATGTGTGTGTGTGTGCGTGTGTGTGTGAGTGTGTGTGTGCGAATGTGTGTGTGTATTTGTGTGTGTGTGTATGTGTGTGTGTGTGCGTGTGTGTGTGTGTGTGCGCGCGAACGTGTGTGTGTGTGTGTCTGCATATGTGTGCACGTGTGTGTGTATGCGTGTGTGTGTGTGTGTGTGTGTGTGTGTGTGTGTGCGCGTGTGTGTGTGTGAGTGTGTGTGTATATTTGTGTGTGTGTGTATGTGTGTGTGTGTGTGTGTGTGTGTGTGTGTGTGTGTGCCAGCGTGTTACACAAATATGTATGTGTGTGTATGCTTACTCACCTGATTTCATGCCAGTAAAAGCTTTTTTTAGAGTTCGGATAATTTACCACTAATCATTAGCTTAAATTATTCTTAATAACACGCAATGTTGCTTTCAAGAAACTCCATGCTTTTTCCTCAAAGAGGGCACCTGCTTTCAAGAAACTCCTCTCTGCTTGCCAATAGCCCTGTGTTGGTGCCAAAAAGCTTGACACTCACAAGAAGGCCTCAGGTGTGAAATGGGACAGTGAAAGCGGAAATTGAGTCAAATTTGACTCGTAGGCTCAAATGTTGTCCTTCCGCTTTTAGGTCCCACCAACACGTGCCGGTGGAGGAAAGTATCCTCAGGTAAGTTTGCAGCACGCTTACGAAAGGCATACCACGTGTCAACCCGTTTGTTCGGCGCATTCATGGATTCCGTGAATCCGTGTGTGAATCCGTGCGTGATTTATTGTTGGTGGGTGCATTCGTTTGCAAGTATTGATGCGCTGTGAGTCCGCACACGGTTAGATGTGAGCGTGCGTGCGTGCATGTGTGTGTGCGCGCATATGTGTGAGTGTGTTTACGGGTGTGTATATGGTGATCCATAACAGTTCGCAAACCAGAAATTTGTTCAATAATTGGTTGAACAAGTTGCATCTATGCCACCCACAGGATAGGTCATGAAGCCTTTCGCCATTTAACGATCTGCAACTATATCTCCAAATTGCAGATGTCAGGCCAATTATCCCTTAGCTGCCTAATGAACAGTTTGTTCCAAAGCAATATCTACTTCATGTCTTTAAACCAGTGCATTTGACACTGTATATATCGGCCCATGCACAAAGGTGCCCCCTGCCTCTGGCTCCTGGGGCGCACCTCAAGACCCCCCCCCCTACCCTCCTCAACCCCCTCCTTACCCTCAAGTGCCTCAGCAACCTCCCCCTAGCAACCCATACTCTGGCATGTCCGAGCAGGAAGCCTATGATCAGGATTTGCTTCTTAAAAACTCAGGTACGTTAGTATGCAGATTCTGCAAGCGGGGTTGCCCAGATTGGCTTACACATGTTCTTCATGATCAATTTAACTCAAATTGAGCGCAGGAGTGTCGTCATGGCAGCTAGTTAATAGTGATTTGGCTTAATAGTGATTTGGCTGTACTTTTGATCCTGTTCCTTGTACTTTTGTGTGCTCTATGTGCATGCTCTCATGCTCTCCCATGTCTCTCGCCCTTCCTGACTAACTTAACGCATTCTCTATGCTTGGCATTTTTTGGTGTGCAGTGACTACCAAGAACCTGAGCTTCGTAGCCTTCTGGCTGCAGTTTGCACTATCTGTGGTGTCTGCAGGCATCCTTCTCTTCTCAGTCGCCTTTGTGCCGCGGGTATGACACCATGTTTTTTCCGTAGCAATGTCAGGGAGATTTTAGGAGGACAGCTTTTTTGAGCAAGGAAAACTCAAATCGTTACAGAAAATGTTACAGAAAAGAAAAAAATCTGCCTGTGCACTAAGACTGGAGTGATAATTATTTTGATGCCATAGGGCTTTTGAGTGTAAAATATAATTGCCCTAATATTTTGGCGACCGCCATGAATGGGTCTTTGCTGCACCAATCATTCCTTATATTCCCCTGTATTGCTAGCAACGTTGCTTTAATGAAACCCTCCACTTCATTGAGTCCTGTGCGAACCTGAACGCCTCCTGAAGCCTACTTTTTGTTTATTTTCGCAAACTCGCTCCAGGGAGGCAACGTTGGCGCCGTGGTGGATGTAAGCAAGTATCTTACATTGGTTGGTGTCATCGCTGCCTTCATCTCGTCGCTCATGGCACATGGCTTCCTCACAATGAGTCGCAAAATTCAAACAGGTAAAGTGCGCAATTTGTCATGAACTGATGAATAGGTGCACCGTTAAACTTTTCTCGGAGGAGCAAAGTGACAAACTAGAACAGACGGAGGAAGCGGCTGGAGGATAGTGAGACATGATGATAATAGCTGTCGCTTTTTTGTAGATCTGAAGTCTGCCTAATGTCTCTTCGACACACGTACGTCCAAATACTGACCAGGAACATTTTGGTCCCACCTTGCAGGAAAGAGAGTAGCTAAGAACTACCTGGTTAATTCGTTGCTGACAAACAATGCCATTTCTTTGGCAGGCATCGGGATCACAGTGATCGGCTTGCAAGCATCAGTTGGTGAGCCTTGCTGATTCCTAAGACCTCAACTGCACAGCAAGTTTTCAGCAAGTTAAGGTCCAGGCTTTTGAGGCTTTAAACCTTAGCAGGTTTGTCGGTAAAATAGGAGGAGCAACGGAATTGGTGCTGTTTGCTGCTGGTGATCTTGTACTTTTACTCCCTGAACGTGGCAGGTACCCTTGTGGCCAAGACACTCGCGACTTCAGTGTCTGGTCAGTTTGCGGTGCAGAATGCAGCCAACCAGCTCGTATCCCTTGATGTGTTCGCTCTCCAGGCAAGTTTCTACTTTCTTTAACTCAAACTCACCATTCCCAGCCAAATTTCGTCCCTAAAACGAACCTCATCAATTTTTGACTTTTAATGGTCCAGGGTAGTAAGAAAGTACATATGAATCACTTCTGCGCCAAAAAAGGGTATGGGGTCCGCTGTGTGCGTCGGGGGCTAGATTTGTGCCATTTCCCGGCCAAAAAAGGGGTTGTACCCATGCATGGGTACAGAAATGTGACTCCAAATCCAAATATCACCATTTTTTGTTCCCAGGCACCTTTTGGGTTAAACCATACCCATACAGCAAAAAAAAGGGGGGTGGAAATTTGCCCCTAAAGGACTTGGTGCGTGGACCTGTTCGCTGGGCAAAAATGGTGCATTTCTAGAAACCCTGGAAACACTTTCTGGCCACCACCTGGGTGTCGGGAATCCTTCAGTATGCTCCCAGGACATGCCCTGTCAAGTATTATGGTCTGGAATGCTGGAGATGGGCCGTGGTGGGCAGCAACAGCTGAGGTGAATCCAAATCCATGCAATATTCGCACAGGTCTTAAACATTTGTTTCAATGAGACCAGCTAATAGTGTGCCAAACACACTCAAAGTCTGTGAAGCCACATCTGCAGACTTGGGCTGTGCACTTTTTTCATAGCTTCGCCAATTCCCCTGCCAAAAGGGGGGTCCAAAACTGGACCTTCACCCTAGACCCTCGGACCTTCACCAAAATGTCCCCTATTATTGCAAACACCCCTGGTAAGTTGATGGCACCGGGGAGAAGCTTTTGAAAATTCATTTTCTGGCAGGGATTTCCACCCTGCCCACCTGGGCACTCATTGGCACAAACTGAGTGTGCAGGGATGCTTAGATATTTCTAACTAAGGCTCCTGACTACTTAAAAGTGGAAAAGCGTGCAGGTTCGTTTTTTTCCAAACAGGAATGGTGAGTCTGATTTTTACTCAAGCTGTTAATGACAGGCCACAAGTACTGTGTATCTTCGCTTGATATTTGTGCTAGGCATAAACTTATCTTTATTGCACGTCCAATTGCTTGTAAAACATGCAGTCATGATGGTCCTGCTCGCCGTACATTCACAATTCACAGGCATCCACCAACACGCTGCTGTGCCACGTCATCGGACTGTTGTTCACCAATTTGATGCTGTAAGTTTTTATGATGCATTTCTTGTTACAGATGTGTTGCCTAGATTCCAGCCGCTTTCCTGCATGTTAGAATTAAGTGATTTATTTACAAGTTGATCCTGTTCACACCTATTTGTGCAGGAGAATAGTGAACAAGCCCCGCAAGGATGCCAAACTCGCTTGAGATGATCAGTTGCTCAACTGCTGTGCTAGTTTTGCTATAGTTGCAAAGGGGCAGTAACCTTGCATGCTATCAAAAAAGAACATTAACGCAGGCCATAGAAGTCACGCTCCCAACATTAACAAAGAGAAAGGAGTTAATTTGGTAGTAGGCATCGCAGGAAGGAGAAGAGCGTGTAAATGAATAATGCATCAGGAGAGTTGCAGGCTTGGCCTGAACTTGGCTCTTAAGGAGAGTCACTCTTCAGTAGTACCATAGAGCCAGAGAGGGCGTCTGATATAGACGAGTTCAGCAGCGTGGTTGACCAAGTGCACATGGTGCTCGGAAGTAGAAAGGTTTCCGACTCTTGACAATTTGAGACGATATTAGAAAGCCTCCAGCATGTGAGTGTTGTTGATGGTGCTACCCAAACGGATGATGTAAAGAGAAATAAAGATGAAGACCCTTTTATTATGGTGCAAAAATCTCTGTGATGTTCCTTGGCAAGCGTTCAGGCGGCTCTGAAATTTAGGGTCTGCACTGGACTTGACCTCGTGCTCAATTTTGGTGAGATCATGCGGTCAACACAGTTTATATCGGAACGTTCCGCTGGCGACTGGCGGTGTTCCTGAAGTGCTCCCGATCTCCCTCAATCGCTCCCCTCCACTCAAAACTACCTCCCTTTCCTCCCATTTTACACTGGCGGTGCAGCCATGTAGTATGTACATCCATGCTGTAGCTATATGAGAAATGAAAATATCAAATTGTAGGAATCAGATGGTTCAAGGTAAGGTAAGGTAAGGTTACATCGCTATATATGCCTCTGGAGGGCATCTGAGTGGAAGCTTGGGAAAAAGCCTGTAACCAAACCAAGAAAAACGCTAGAAAAATCAAGGGAACAGGGCTAGGCACTTAGCTACAAAAGAGGCAACACCAAAAATATCAGGTTGGTTCATAAAGGTCCTCAAACGAGCTGGGCTATCCTCAAACTGAGGTGGGAA
>Ga0307947_1001365_pt1 | contig 19185 bp, 24 predicted proteins | sample OrgLakmetagen232_FD_201840 | JGI IMG/M metagenome (GOLD analysis project Ga0307947, IMG submission 201840) | Saline water microbial communities from Organic Lake, Antarctica - #232 | ecosystem: Environmental > Aquatic > Non-marine Saline and Alkaline > Saline | place: Antarctica: Organic Lake...
GTTTACAAATTTATTAGTGCAGCTGTCGATCTTTTTGATTGATTTATTTGTTGGGACCTATAGGTTGAGCAGCCATGCCAGGCTGGAGGCCTTTGTAATCCAAACTAAACTAAACTTAGACCAGAACAATAACAAGCTTTGTTTTTCCTCCATGAACTAATCGCTTTTTACGAGCAGGCTAGCAGTCGCACTTCTTGACCAAGAATGCCTTTTTTGTAAACCTTGATGAGTTGTGCCAAGACGAGTCAGCAGCCAACCAGCCAAGCAAACTGCCTGGCTGGTCACCCCCAAATGTATCACTGACAAGTGGGGGGTGTTTTTTAACTGTACCCTGCAAAGTCTTCTCTTGTTTTCGGACCGGTGAATACTCCTTAAAACCAGCAACCGGCCGGTCAGCCCCCATACCAGAAAACATTGTGTTGGCCAATGAATACATACACCTTCAACTACTGGCTCACCATGTAAGCAGATGTGTACCGTTTGCAGCTGGTTAGTTAAGTAAATAGTAAATAATAAAATCGTCAGTGTGTCACACGCTTTTGTCCAACGTCCTAAACTATCTTCTAAACATTTCACCGCCCTCCTCGCATCTGCTTAGTCTTTGCCACCCGTTCTAAAGCCCTCTTTGCCTCGCCAGGAGGGAAATTCGACAGCTCGTAGTAGTGCTCCGCAATGTCTAGCAGCCACTCGCCCTTGATGTCGATGCACGTTCTAATGTAGTTCTTGGTGGTCAGCACAAATTCTTGATACAATACCCTGCGTGAGCATGGGGGGGCAGAAACGTGGGGTTATGCATGTGCATCATATATTAATGCATTATTACTAGCTGCTCTTATATCAAGTGAAGGCTCTACAGAGTCCTCCAACAAACATTATACCTAGGGTGCGAGGCATAATATTATGTTACTCCCATATCATATGATTATATGATGTATCATTATTAACTATTAATTCTCAGGAGTTGAAGAATTTACCCAGACTGTGCACTCTAGGGTTTTTGGACCCAAGGAATCGATTGGTGAAAACCCTGCAAGGATTAGTTGTGTAAAATGTTGCCAAGTGAGGAAGAGACCCACATACTTCTTCCCACACCTACACCCACTTACACACATGCAAACTCAACCCCCCCACACAAACGCACATACTCACACACAAACACCCCACACATCCACCCGCACACCCACACTAATTCCCACCCACCCACCCACAGCCACAGCCACAGCCAAACTCACACCCCCACCCCCACCCCCACCCACCCACGCACCCACACTCACCCCCACCCCCACCCACGCTCACACCCAAACCCACACCCATCCCCGTATGTGGGTGAGTTAAATTTTAACCCAGACTTCCCCGCCATTTGTTAAACTTATGTCGGCAGCGCGTTGAGCATCATTTGAACAATTGAAAAAATCATATTATGCGGGGTCCGCATAATGGTTGTCCCCATGAACAATTCACCCCCCTGCCAGCGAAACAGTCTCACTTAACTTTGCGCAAGCATATCTCTGCACCCACTCCATCATTTCGTGACCTGAGACATGCATTGGATAGCTAATCTTTTTCCTTTCAGCAGGTGCTTGAAGGTTGGGGAGAGGTGCAGAGGCTGGGGAGATATTTGGGCGAATGTCAGGTGGCAGAACAGGCACCATTCTTCACACAGTCCACCAATCCGCACCCTCTGAAATTCATAAATCATTGTTTGTTTGGCCTCAACTCTGGTGTGAGTTGGGTCATGGACTGAATGGGAAGGCACAAATGTCAGGTGGGAAGAAATAGCCAAAAAACCAACCAGGCCACCGATTGACCCCATTTAATTTTGTCGAAGTCATATAATTTGGCCGCAACTCTGAGAGCAAATACCGGGCCGAAACTCGCAGCAGGAATGGAGCGACAGATTTTTCCTCTTTTCCCCTGTGTCCCTTGAGTGAGAGCCTTCCACTCGCCAGCATTCCCAGTACCCCTGCCCCAAATCTGACATTGCAGCATTGTTACATAACATTTATAATGCTTATATCCTGAAGCACAGGTCGATCGGGGCAACCTCAGAAATGCACCTTATTCCTGCCAAAGTGGGTGCAAAACACGCAGCGGGCCCCACAGAACCCCCCAGAATGCCAAATTTCCAGCAAATGTCATTGATTTGGATATAACATCATGTAATTAGCATTCAGATGAGGAATAGGGGGCTTTGAGTTGGGTGGAGAGCTAAGTGAGACTGGTTGGGTGAATTGTTCATGGCGACGACCTATGCAATAATATATAATATGATGCGGTCGCCTCGCACCCTAATTATACCAGCTTTGTCTCAAGACTGTGCGCTCTCTGCACACGCGTGAGACAGAGAACTGGTAGAAGCACATGCAGCATCCAACTTCCTGGCATGCCTTAGCCGAGATATTCAACTCACCATTCTGGCTTTTGCCCTAAGCAGGTGGAGGGGTGGAGGTGCACTTGCTGGTTGTCCTTAACTGTGAGGTACATGCCTTGGCGTTCTAAGTGGGCAACCTGTAAAAAGGGAGTGGATGTTCCTATATATGGTCAACAAACACCACAGTGTACAGGCAGCTGGCCAAACTGCAAAAAACACCTTTAATAAAAAGGTACAGGCTTTAAATGGGCACTGCATGCGGGTATGTATTTGCAGAGCAAAGTTTTACGCTGCCTGGTTTTTGGATCTTTGCTGGCACAGTGGTGTTTGAGAGCCGGGCTAGAGAGAGAGAGTGAGAGAGAGAGAGAGAGAGAGAGAGAGAGAGAGAGAGAGAGAGAGAGAGAGAGAGAGAAAGAGAGAGAGAGAGAAGAGAGAGAAGAGAGAGAAGAGAGAGAGAGAGAGATCCCTGTGCTTTCAATTCAAAGTAGGAGGCAATAGCTTATTTCCATTCTTGTAAAACAATCTTCAATCCAGTTAAAAGCTTGTCATCCCACAACCCAGCAGGAACCCCCTAGCTGTGGGTAAGCACAACTTTGTTCTATAAAGGGCAGGACCATACATGCTTAACGTGAAGTGACCGTAGATTTGATAATTACCCCTGCCAAAAAGTACCTGGGGAGTACACAGGTAATGCTAAGGTTCTGCAAACCACTCGTCATTTTCTTTATTCCACCTAACGCACCCCACCCACGACGCAGACGAAACAGAACTAGCCCAGCCAAGTCACCTGCATGAAGAAGCCTGCCACCAGGGCCTTGCGGATGTTGGTGTAGTAGTTCCGGTCCTCAAAGGGTGTGCTCACTAGACGCACACTCAATCGATGGCACACGCGCGCCTGGGAAGTAAGGGGCAGAAGAAGCCGGCTCAGAAATATATATGAGGACTGTGTAATGAATGCTGTGTGTTGAGCATAAACATCACAAGAACAGTAAAAGCACAAGGTTTTGACAGCCGTACAGAATAAAAGGTAGCTAGGGGCATATGGAACTTAATACACGAATGTGGAGCTAAGCTGCAGGAGTGACTGTTTATCACTCTAATGAGTAGGTATGTCTTCTTTTTCTCGAGCTCTGCAAAAAGAAAGTAGGACAGACCAGGGGTCGAGACTGCTGATCCGCCCCATATACTTCACGGATGGTTTAAACAACGCACCCTTCAGACGGAAATAGAGAAAGGGCAGGTTTTGTACTGTGTTGCTAAGGTTGGGGGCAAAACGAGCGAGCCCGACGCTGACGTGAAACCAATTTGACTTGAATGCAACCTTGTAGAAGACCTCAGACTCTAAACCATCCGTGAGATTTGCTCTCATCTGTTTTTTTCTAATGCAAAGCACACATTCTGCACGCACACATGGCGGGGTGGCAATAGAAGCAAAACAAGCCCACACCCACCAGCTGCGTCCGTACGCTGTCTGCACTCTTCAACGCTCGCATGTTAAGGAAGTTCTCGTAGCACCACTGCGCGTCCTCCCCATGACTTTTGTACGCGTGGTACACGTTTAGCATCGTCAACTGTGTGGAGGTGCAAACGTGAAAGTGAGCATGCTCAGTAAAACATAGGCAACACGTTCAGCACGGCCAACAGTGGGAGTGCGAGGATGGAGAGCTCACTTAAGGGAACGAGAGGGACGTGACTATAATGGTCAACAGGGGATTTATAAGGTTTTAGGCGGACAAACTTTTATCAACTAGAGTTTTTAAGGACCGATTAATTTCATAATTGGGCATGAATGGGCTTAAATATTTGTTTGGGCACACGCGACCGTTCTGTTCACATGCATTGATCTGAGTATGGGTGCGTCATTCACTGATGTGTGCGAACTGTCCATGTGCAAATACCACTACCTCGAGTCATTTTTGTAATCAATAATGATTGGAAAAGAGTAAATAGCCAATGTTCCTGAAGCTGAGTTGAATGCCTTATTCTAATTTGTGTGTTTTATGGATTCACGCTAAACAGCATCGACACTGTGTTTAAGAGGCCCCACTCTAAACTTATGATGAAGCGCTTACCTTAACAAAAGCAAAGAGCTAGGAGTGACCAGGCAACGGGTGTCTTCGTAAACCAAGGCAATGGGTGTCTTTGGAAACAATTCATTCATTCATGCCGTACGTGCAAACACATAAAATCTTCCAAACCCAACAAACACGACACACACATTCACACACCCACCCACACGCACCTGGTCGCCATCCACGTGCGTGAAGCGAGCCTTGGCCTCGTCTGCAGCCTTGGTAGCTTCTCGTGGTCGAGTGAACACGTTAGGCACGGACAGCATAGCAGCGATGGACAGGATTTCGTTGGAGCACCTGTGGGGGTCGAGAAGGAAACCGACAACGGCACCGGCACAAGGCACGGGACACACAAACGGAGGGCATACGCGGATGGTTAGCGCAAGAGCCGCAGGGGGAAGGAATAAAAAGTTGAGCAAGGTATAATGGGGGCGACACGCATGTGCAAGACGGGAAGGAGGAACGTCACTGCTTTGGAGTTGCACCCTTTCAAATGGCAAAGCAAGCGTTTGTGCACACCGTGGCATGCGCACACCATGCACTAGTGTGTTCACAAACATGAGAGTTTTTGAGTGCCCCCTTGATGATAAGTTTTGTGTAGCCACAGGAGAGGATGCCTTGCTCTGTGAGCACGTAGCCTCACTGCCGACTGAACTCTCAGGCATCCATCACAACAGCTAGCAAGCAGCAAGGCAGCGCTGAGGTAGAGTTAACACAACAGGTGCGTCAATCCACCCTAGCCACCCACACGGGCACCAGGTCATTTCGTGCCTAGTGCCTGTGCCCATGATGATGCACGTGATGGTTGCACACATTAATGTGCGTGAGCAAAGCAGTCGGTGCCCTCTCTGGATGGCTAAATGGCAGCCCTGCATGCTCTGCGCAAGACCTCCTGAGTCACCAAGTCTGCGTGCAACTCTAAGGGGGAGTGACCAGCACCTGAATTCCGGAGAGGCGACCAGCATCTTGGCCAGCTGGGGGTCCAAGGGGAACTCGGACATTGTGTCTCCGACCTAAGCAGGCAAAAATCAGGGTTGGGGTGCACGCGGCCGCAGGCACACACACCCATTTGCAGGAGAGCGTTGAAGGACGGGGACGATGTAAAGGGGGAAAATAGAGAAGCAGCGACCCAGGACATAATAGCTATAACAACGTGGTACTACACTACCATGTCGAGGGATAACAAGCTTCGATCAAAATTGTCAGGAAAAAGGGAGAATAGAAGCAGGAGCAGATACTAAGGCAGTTAAAAAACACAAAGAAAGCCCTTATTGATCACACAAATTGACAAGAATACAAAAGGAGCGTTAAGTATAACCTGAGGAGTGCATATTTTGCAAGTTTATAAACCAAGATGCTTCTTTCAGCGTAACTCCAACAGCAGCTACTGCAAACGGTCATACACCTAACTAGCATCACAACAATTAGCATCGAATTCTGTCTGTGTATGTCCAGCACTCTAATGACATTCACGCCGTGCCTTATTCTAGCACTCTTGTGCCAGCTGCACCTCCCACAAGGCCTCATTGCACGCCCTTCGTTTCTCTGCTTCCTTCTGACACAAGAACAGCACCTTAGACACCTCTGCACAGTCCCCGCAAGGTCCCACCCAACCTCCCTTGCCTTGACCCCCTCCCCGAATCTCCAACAAGACACAGCACCGACGGCAGCAGGGGTAGATGAGAAAGAGGGGCCAGCGGCAGCAGCCACTGCTGCTTCTCTGCCGCTGCAACAGCAACAACGCGAGCACGTGCGTGTACGTGTGCGGCAGCAGCAGCAGCAGCAGCAGCAGCAGCAGCAACGCCGCCACCACCACGCACTCCCTCCTCTCCCACCCGAGCCTTGCCCCCGTCGTCGCTGCGCCTTGTTGTTGTGTGCGTTGCTGCAGAGCTGCGGTGATGGCGCTGCAGGAGCACCCGTAGCAGCAGCAGCAGCAGCAGCACAGGCAACAACAGTGTGGCGGCAGCGACTCACCGGGGTGAGGTTTCCATCATCATCAATTGCTCCTAGGTAATTCAGCATCTCCAGGGCACGCATTAGGGTCTCAGGGGCGGGGGGGTCCATGAAATCGAAGTGCACCTGCGGCGGGAGAGGCGACATGCTGCTTGTGGTGTGCGTGTGTGTGGGTTGTGCAAGATGTGCTGCATTTGGTGTGTGTACGTGTGTCTGTGTCTGTTGCACAGGTGAAGGAGATTGTAGATGCTGCATATTAGCAGAAAGGGAACATGAATGCGCGGTGCACGCAAAAAGGAATGCATTGCATGCGTGCACTCGCCAGCTTGCAAGGAGTGTGGGCATGAATTCCTTCTTTTTGACATGCTGTAGGGACAGCAGCACCCTTGGAAAAAAGAGGGAGGCAAGGTGCAGGCATGGGCAACGTGGTGCTCATTTGCAATTATTAGTCTTTTGTTTAGAGGGTTGCATCAAAACCCGGAGGCTCAGGAACAAGCGTGTTGTAATCCTTGCACATATGCCAGACGCCTGCCTTTTCCCCCACAGCTGTCAGATTTGTTGAAATGCATGCAATGAGGTACAAAGCAAGGCGACAGGTTGTGTGTGTGTGTGTATGTGTGTGGCGTGGTGGCGTGGTGGCGCTCGTAAATTATTAGTCTTCTTTGGTTCATACATCAAGGCACGAGGCTCAGGACGAGGAACGTTTTCAAATCCTTGCAGCCATGCGAATAAAGACTCATGCACGTGTCAAGCTTTTAAGCAAGCCCTCAAGCTTTAGTATGCAGCGTTTAATGTCACACGAGTTGCGCTCATAAATTATTAGTCTTCTTTGGTTCATACATCAAGGCACGAGGCTCAGGACGAGGAACGTTTTTAAATCCTCGCAGCACCCGAATAAAGACTCATGCATGGGTCAAGATTTTATACAAGCCCTCAAGCTTTAGTATGCAGCGTTTAATGTCACACGAGTTGCGCTCATAAATTATTAGTCTTCATTGGTTCTTACATCAAGGCACGAGGCTCAGGACGAGGAACGTTTTCAAATCCTTGCAGCAACTCGCTCACACATCAACTTCCAACCAGAATCATGCATGACATGCCTTTTTAACCACAACCTATAAAGCATACACAAGAAACCCATTGCATTTGAAACAAGGCACAATACAATGTATACGCAGGTGGTGTGGGGATGTGCATGATGAGTGCGCTTGTCGTCAAAATTGAAATGCAGAGGGTGCAGCATGCAAAGTGCAGCACACGTGCAGCAAGCGTGGCGCTCATAAATTATTAGTCTTCTGATTATTCAAACATCAAGGCACAAGGCTCAGGACGAGGAATGTTTGTTAATCCTTGCGCGTATATGCTCAGTGCACTCAGGCCATGCTTGATATACAGCTTGTATGCGCGGTGCACTCAGGCCACGATCCGGAGAGCTTGCGGTTGACAGTGATGGTTCAGTACATGCACATGCCTAGCCAAAAAAAAGGGGGTCAAAAGAAGGAGGCAGGTTGAGATCTTTTAAAGTGTGACAGGGCATGATCTGCTGAACAGTCTGAAATCCTATTATCAAAGAGGGGGGAAATTATGCTCTCTGCTTATCCCTTTTCCAAGGCAAGCATGGAAAAAACTTTGCACAGATGAGGCTACTTGTGCTGGTTCACTGGCATTACCATGACTCTATTGCGCACCCACACACAAGCACAGGCACACACATACACACACAAACGTATGCAAACACCCACATACACGCCCACACACACGCCCACCAAGTCATCGATGCCCAGCTTCTTGAGCTGCAACACAACTGCCCCCAAGTTTGAGCGCAGGATCTCTGGGTACGTCTGCTCTTGTAAGTCCTTTTTAAAGCTGGCCTCTGTGTAAAGGCGGAAGGTTTTGCCAGGTTGGGTACGGCCAGCACGGCCGGCTCGCTGGTGTGCAGAAGCCTGTACGTGTGTGTGTATGTTTGTGTGTGTGTGTGTATGTTTGTGTGTGTGTGTGTAGCCTGTATGTGTATGTGTGTGGCGTGTGTGTCTGTATTTGTGTGTTTGAGAGAGAGAGAGAGAGAGAGAGAGAGAGAGAGAGAGAGAGAGAGAGAGAGAGCAAAAATGACGCGCACGAGTGTTGCAAAGTGCACAAATCATTGGCATGAGCGGGCACTCATATAGTACTGTAATATAAAAAACCACGACTTAACCTCAACAGGTTGCAATCAGGTCACAACCACCCTATCAAATTCTTCATCGACATCTGCACGCCAGCTTCCTGCTACAAAAGGAGTGCAAGGCAACGCTTAAGTGCACAGCCACACATCTGCAAGGGTCATTTTATGTCTGCTATTCCAAACCATCGTAAGAATGTGTGGGACTGTGCAAAAGAGGGTTGGTATTTTCACAACAACAGGGGAGGAACAGGGACATTTAAAGGTCTGCCTATCGCCAAGCAGCGACCGTTGCCCATGTCCTACTTCCCCTTGCCGCTGCTCTGGTGGTCTGGTCATGTCACCTTCAAGCTTGGGGAAACAAATTCCGCAAAGTACACCCATAAAAGGACACCCTCGCTATGCACGCCACATCACGTACCCTGGAAATGGGGGACACCAGCAGGGACTCCACTCTGATACGGGGGTTGTACACTTTCTGCTTGGCAAAGCCGGGGTCGATCACGTACACAATGCCGTCAATGGTGAGGGACGTCTCGGCAATGTTGGTGGAGATAATAATCTTTCGGCCGGCGATTCCACCCTCACGTGCGGGGGGTGGCGCCTGTGTGTGTATGTGTTGTGTATGTGTGTTGTGTGTATGTTTATGTGGTGTGTGTGTGCGTGTTAGCGTACAAATGGTTTAAGCAAGGGTACACGCAAGAGTGTAAAAACATTGCGTCATGTTAGAAGTTACAGCTCTTTCGCCTCGCACGTGCACTCACCGGTTCAAAAATGCGTTGCTGCTGCTGTGGAGGTAGGGTGGAGTACAGGGGCAGCACTTTAATAGGCCCGACCTGTGCTCGTACATTGCATGTGTGTGTGTGTGTGTGTGTGTGTGTGTTATAACGAGCAGATACAATAAAACAAATGCAAATTGTACATCCAACCTGTCACCTGCACAACATGGCTTACGTCCCCACCCAAAGCCTCTTTCAAGATGGAAAGAGCAGTCAACAGTAAAGGATATGAGGGAAAGCTTCATACATTCAAAGTTCAGCAAGATGAGGGAGAGAGACGTCGAGAGCAGATCGCGTTACCCAACAGCCACACGTGGCCACCGCACGCAAAGCTTGTGTTGTAAGTACAGAAGGCTAACACAGCCTTGCTGGATATAAGGGCGTTGAACAATTAAGCAACGCAAGCACACACACATACACACACCTTGTCTCCCAGCTGCTGGCACTCCTTGGTCACTTTTTTGCACGCATCCTCAATCTCCTCCTCTCCAGTCAGGAACAGCAGCACATCACCAGGAGGCTCACACGTGTGGATCTGCACCACCGCGCGGATTGCGGCTTCCAAGTAGTCACGCTCAGGCTCCTGCGCACATGTAATCAAGAAAACATATTTAAGGTTACCTGTTGAAGAGCACACAACAACCAAAGGTTTCCGCACACGTGCTCGTATCGCAACTTCCTGCTACGGCAAATTGGCAAAGGCAAGTTGGCAAATAAATACTCAAGCACAAGCTCTCATGCCGTGCTGAGCGGTGTGGTGCAGGCGAGCGAGTATTAAACAGGCTGTAACTGTTGTGCACATGAAGCAGGTAACAATGAGCTTGCACACACACACACACGCACACACCTGTGTGTAGAAAATTTCCACAGGGTGCAGACGACCAGGAACCTTCATGAGGGGGGCATCCAGGAAGTAGCCCTGGAACTTCTCGGCCTCCAAAGTAGCACTCATGACCACAAGCTTGAGGTCAGTGCGCTGCTTCAGGACCTGAGAGGTTGACAGCGAGCCGGGAGAGATCACGCACAAGCACATTACATGATATGTGGCAGCCGTGTGCATACTTTGCACACTATTCTTTTTATGGTTTGTCATTTACTGAACATGCAAACAGTTTGCAATCCATCACGCTTCATTGCACATAGCTGGCAACTGTATTCTCATGGTCAGCGTGGGAACCCTGCTTGCTGCCCCCCTGTGATAGGCACATAGGGTATACACAAACACACACCTCCTTGATGAGTCCAAACAGGACATCTGTGGCCAACGTACGCTCGTGGGCCTCATCCAAAATGATGACACTGTAGCGCTCCAGCAAAGGGTCTGTCATGGCCTCACGCAAAAGCATACCATCAGTCTCAAACCTACACGTGAATTTGAGTGAGAGAAGGTAAGAATCGTACCGTATGATGCACACACATACACACAAACGCGCGCACCCACACACATACGCACGTGCACTCACGCACACGTACACATGCACGCACGCACATGTACACGTACACGTACGCATGCACGCACATGCACACATGCATGCACACGCACGCATGCACGCACGCACGCTTTAAGTACGCACGCACAAACGCGCACGCGCACGCACACACACACACACACACACACACACACAATACACATATACACACGCACATACACACACAATACACACATACTTGACAAAGGTCTTGGCGCTGGTGAGCTCCTCAAACCGAATGGAGTAGCCGACCTCCTCTCCGAGCACCACGTCCATCTCGTCCGCCACACGCCGGGCCACGGACATTGCAGCCACTCGTCGAGGCTGCGTGCACGCTATCATCTTGCGGTTCTGCGCGTAGCCCTGCTCGGCGATGAACTGCGCTATCTGCGTGGTCTTGCCACTGCCTGTCTCTCCCACCAAAATGGTGGTCTGGTGGTTCCTGATCATCTTGGCAAACTCCTCCTTGGCCTGCCACACAGGCAGACCTGTTAAAGATATGGGAGGGGACAGGAAAGGGGAGGGGGTGTGCGTGCTTGTTTGCTTGTGTGAGTTGCTCCGTGGGTCGTGTGTCAGGTCTGTTGTACTCAGCAAGAAATTTGTGTGCAGGTGAAACGTGCAGCTGAAGCTGACTGCAGTCTCAGGGCACACAATACAGCGCAATGCACGCACAATACTGCTCATCCTGCTCCCACTTGTGTGAGCTTTTGCCCAACGCAGGGGTGCACAGAGAGAGAGAGAGAGAGAGAGAAAGGGAGATGCGTAGAGAGAGAGCTCCACAAAGGAAATGCAACCATCCCTGCCTCTCTCTTAAGAATGGCTTCATGCATGGATCGGAGACACACAGCGTACACAAATCTCACCCTCCCGCTTCTCCAGAATGTCATAGTACTTCTGGGTGTAGGGCCGGCCCGTGTAGGGGTTCACGGTGGCCCGGGCAGGGCGCCCTATCGGATCGTCCTGGCCTAGTTCGATGGCGCGTTTTTGACCCACTGACATGATTTACAATAAAATAAAATGAAATACACGACTGTTACTGGGGTTCGAATTTTGCCTAAAATTAGGTCAGTCGCGTGCTCTAATTTTTGCATAGGTCAACTCCTGGTATAATCTTTAGTAACAGTATGCACAGAGGGTGCCAGTAGGCGGGCCACCCCAAAACCTTAGCACTGCTGTCCTGGGCAAATGAAAAGTACCAATATGACACACACACACACACACATACACACACATGCATACATGGTACCACATGCAAAACACATGCGCACGCGCGCGCACACACACACACACACACACACACACACACACACACACACACACACACACACATACACACACACATGCGCGCACACACACGCACACACACATACACACACACATACACACACATACATACACACACGCACTCACACACGCGCACACACACACACAAACACACACACACGCACACACACACGCACACACACACACACACACACACACACACATACACACACACACAAATGGGAGGAAAAACACTTCCAAATTTACACACACACACACTGTGAACCCTCCTCCTACCCCCCCTCCTGCATACATATGTAGTACCTAATTCAGGCCCAAGGGTGAAAATGGAGAGGTGGCAGATCTGTGTCAAATTTTTATGTGGGGTGGCAGCTAAAGGTGAATGAACGCGTGTGTCAAAAAGGCTCTGCAAATGGGAGGAGAAAAAACACTTCCAAATTTACACACAAACACACACTGTGAACCCTCCTCCTACCCCCCCTCCTGCATACATATGTACCTGATTCAGGCCCAAGGATGAAAATGGAGAAGTGCCAGATCTGTGTCAAACTTTGGGGGGTGGCAGCGTAGCGTCCTATTTGTCGTCAGACTCATTGACATGTGTGCCAATGAGATCGTGGCATCGTGGTCGAACAATATTGCCAATAAACTGACAGGCAAGAGGCATGCCGGTTGGTCCTAACAGATGCTTGATTAATTTTACTGGTTTTATTCAGTGCTGCAATTTCACAAACAGCGTTGTGCCTTTTCTCCCTTTATAATGATTTTTTTGTAGGTCGTGACACCAGGTCTGGTGCCAACACAATAATTCTCACATTTTTTCACAATGTTTCACGTTGACGCAGCCTAGCAGTCGCACGTTTTGATTAATGGTAAGGTAAGGTTACATTGCTGTATGCCTCAAAAGGCACCTCAGCGAAAGCTTGGAAAAGGCCTGAAAATCACATCTGGCTAAACAAAAGAAGTAGGCGAGAGGAAACCTGAAACAGAAATATGTAGAAGATAAAGTGTATAGAGAAAGTCTCATATGAGAACGTTTGTTGTTTGTTTTGAAGGAGCGTGTTTTGAAGGAGCATGTCCTGGTGAAGATGAACATGTTCAGAACGAGGTGCATGCTCTTTTAATTTGCCAAGACCATTGAGTTTGTGAGTTGAGGAAACACTTTTCTTTTCTGTTTTCACCTTTTTTTGAGGACTTTTCAGCAGCCCAACCCTTTTTGCTGCAACAGGTCAACAACCAACTTGTTCATGATTTCCTTTCTCAGCAGAACAATAGACTTTTTCTTTTTCTTTCTGAGCTTATGGATTTATTTGTGGCTGGCCGAGACCAGTCAGCAGCCGATCAGCCAAACTACCTGGCTGAAGGTCACCCCCCATTGTAACCATTGTAACCATTGTAACCATTGTGGTGCCACTCTGCTAATTGCCTACGGCATCTTCCACCTGTCTTTCAAAAAAGGCCATGCGTGTGATCTGCAAAGTTTCGCTTAAAACACCGACTGCTACACTCAAGACACAGCGTGGACCAATTCTGACTGGCATTCATGCCAGCTGACAACACAAATGTCGTGAAAAACCACAACAGGGCATGAGGCCTGAGCGAGCTAGCTAATGAAAGAGAGACACGAAGGCAGAGGAGGCAATAGAAAGGCCGCCAAAAGCAACAAAGCACAAGCAAAACGCCGTAAGCACCCAATCTCAACTTAGTAAAAACTTAAATTTTGGTAGGTTGGCAGCCATGCCAGGCTGGAGGCACTTGTAATCCTAACCAAACTGACATTTAGAAAAGGAAGCAACCGAAAGGACAGAGGCTTCATCAGGTCAAGGAAAATAAGTCACTTGTAAGCACGATGAAGCACACACACCATCACACACACACACACACATAAGTCACTTGTAAGCACGATGAAGCATTGTTCGGTGGTTAGAGCTCAACTTCAAGTAAAAGAGCATTCAATGTATCCTATGAGCATTTAATGTATCCTAAAAGCATGCCCTTATAGGAAAAGACATTGGAATTACGAGGGTATAATGCGATAGTTTCAATTTTCGACAATGGTTGATTTTGTTTCACCAGCCAATCGCCATCAGCCAGAGTCTCGGGCTGTAGGCCATCCTTGTAACCCCTTGTAACCCCCCTAGTAACCCCTTATAATGCGATGCTAGCCATTAAAAACCAACAGCACTAGTCAAGTTTTTTTGCGTCAAAACTTGTGTGTCAGAAAAAAATTCAGTTGAACTTTAAAGGCGTGCTTTAATTCTGCAGGTCACTTGCTTCAATGCCTTCATTCAATAATCACACCCAGCAAGCAGCTTACCTGCTAAACCTACCTTCAACTTTTCAACTGAATGCACAGCAATGCTGGCGCCGACTAAGTGGTTGCCCATTCGGTAAGCTCTTTCTAAAGTCAAAAAATGGTGGCCCCTTCATCAAGGCTGTTCCCCAAAAGTACCATGCCATCTTCCCAAACACCTGATGCCCATTCCATCTCGTAGAAGTTCTGTGCCATCTTCCCAAACACCTGATGCTCATTCCATCTTGCTCCCCTGAAACTTGCACAAGGGCTCTATTTGGTTGCTCTTTATATGACGAATCAGTGGCACCCTTGATCGGCAACTATGAGCCACATATGCAACGTTGTAATGTCTGCCTTGCCTACCTGCAAAGCTTGAGCATGCGATGTGCAAGTGCTTTTGAATCTCTGTGGAACGCACCATGCTAGATGTGACCACACACACACCCTCCTCATTGAAACAATCTGCATGCGTTTTGCGTAGCAGTAGCCCCTCTTCTAGCTCCCTCGAGCATCGTACACTCTGACTCTGCATGCTCTCGTTCACTAGCACCGACCCCTCATCCTCTTAGCTCCCTCGAGCATTGTACACTTTCAATCTACATGCTCTCGTTCACTAGCACTGACCCCTCATCCTCTATATCTCCCTCAAGCATCGTACACTTTCAATCTGCATGCTCTCGTTCACTAGCACTGACCCCTCATCCTCTATAGCTCCCTCGAGCATTGTACACTTTCAATCTACATGCTCTCGTTCACTAGGACTGACCCCTCGTCCTCTTAGCTCCCTCGAGCATCGTACACTTTCAATCTACATGCTCTCGTTCACTAGCACTGCCCCCTCATCCTCTATATCTCCCTTAAGCATCGTACACTTTCAATCTGCATGCTCTCGTTCACTAGCACTGCCCCCTCATCCTCTATATCTCCCTTAAGCATCGTACACTTTCAATCTGCATGCTCTCGTTCACTAGGACTGACGCGGTGCCCCTCCTCCTCTCTAACATCTTTCAAGTGCCCAGTGGCGAGCTTGTCGTACGCGACCTTTAAAATGAGGCCAAACCAGTAGATGTGGATCACGTACAGGCATGCCATCAGGGAGTTCAGGAGCATGTGGAAGGGGGGGCGAAACCCAAGAGCATCCTGCATTCCTCAAATTGGAGAGAAGTGCTGTTAGAACTAAATCTAGATAAAAGGCAGGTACAAGCATGCCATCAGGGAGTTGGTCAGCATGTGGAAGGAGCGTTGAGGGTCGAAATTCAAGGGCATCCTGCAACTCTGACGATATATTTACATATTTTAGAGACGTGCTATTAGGCTTTTGAGCAGCAATTGGAGGAGGGTAGAAACACAAGGGAACCCTGCCTAAATAGAAATGGATTGAGACGTGTGAAATTCATAACCATAACAGGCGTGCCATTAGGGTGTTAAGCGGTATGTGGAAGGAGCGTTGAGATTCAAGGGAAACCTGCATAGCTGACGAAGCATACCCCATTTTTTCCCTGTCAAGATAGTCAGGATGAGGAATGCAGCAAACAGTTTATGAAAAGAAATGAACAACATCATGCTTTGTATCTGACTGAGCTGGCACACGCATGCTTGATTTGCGCAGTCACAGAAGAGGGCCTTGCATTAAGTTGCAGGACAATCATTATAAACACGCTTGGGATATGCACATCATTGCCATATGAAATACTGAAGGCAGAAACTGCCTCAATGCTTGCAACAAAAACTGGCTAAAAGAGCCTGCCAAAGAAGTCTCTGAGGCAAAATGGGATATCAATTATATTCATATGGGTAGCTGGCCTGAAAGCCTAGTGGCCCGTGGTCAGGCCAGACTCTTCGGGGTCGCGGGTTCGAATCCGCCTGGTAGCGTGAGTACTTTGCTGTCTGACAGCTCTGTCTCCGTTTCCTTGATCCATGCATATGGTGGTATCACCCCTTGCGTACAATTTTTTTATTATAAACACTTATACACTACAAGGAGAAAATTGCGAACATGACAAGCAGCAAATAGCTAGCGTAGTAAAATTCGTCTTCCCCAAACCAAAAACAGACGGACACAGCTGAACTTTAAAACAACAGCTATCCAAACAGTTGAACAGGAAACCCAAATGCACAAACTTGCACATCCAATTGTTATCTGTTATAAACACGACCCCAGTCACCGCACAAACCAAGTGGCAGCTGTTAAAGATGTATGTCTGGAAGCAAAGGTGCACAGACTTGCACATTCAATTTCTATCCTTCACACTTACAACTCCAACCAACACACACACACGCACACAAACACACACACACACCTGGACTTCAAAGAAGCAGCTGTTAATGATGTACAGCGGGAAGATGCAAATACGCAGCACCACCCACGAGACCATGAAGCACACGAACACGAGCGTGGATGCTGACTCAAACGCGGCGTAGTTCAGGATTTTTGCGGTCTCTAGTAAGACATCGTTGATGTCATGCAGCAGCATGACCACACAGGCGGCACGTGTGTAGCTGCACAATGTGTGAACATGTGTGTGTGTATGTCGACACAGTGTGTAAACATGTATATGTAAGTGTATGTCTGCACAATGTGTAAACATGTGTGTAAGTGTATGTCTTATATACAGCGTATATACAGTAAATGGAAATCCCATGTATTGTTTAAGCCAACCCTACACATACACCGTATATATACAAGGTTCTGGCCAACCCAACTCTTTTTGCATGCACAGGTGACGTTGAGGGGCAGCAGTGAGCTGGAAAAATGATGCACTACCATCGTCAAGGAATTTTTCTTTTCTCCAACCCTACACATACACCGTATATATATATAAGGTTCTGGCCAACCCAACTCTTATTGCATACACAAGTGACGTTGAGGGGCAGCAGTGAGCTGGAAAAATGATGCACTACCATCGTCAAGGAAATTTTCTTTTCTCGCTACTTTTTAGCTTCTGTTTGGAACTTGTCTCTCTCGCACATTAATACATGTCTAGGTGAAACAAAGAGCTGAAGGTTTGACGCGCCACCTAGACATTACGCAAATAACTCTCTCTTGCACTTCAATACATGTCTAGGTGATACAACGAGCTGAAGGTTTGACGCGCCACCTAGACATTACGCAAATAACTAGAGTTGGCCAGAACCATATATATACGGTATATATACGGTATTTTTGGCAGGAAAATCACCAAATATACGGCATATATATACGGTTCTGGCCAACCCTACAAATAACTCTCTCTTGCACTTCAATACATGTCTAGGTGAAACAACGAGCTGAAGGTTCGACGCGCCACCTAGACATTACGCAAATAACTCTCTCTTGCACTCCAATACATGTCTAGGTGAAACAACGAGCTGAAGATTTGACGCGCCACCTAGACATTACGCAAATAACTCTCTCTCGCACTTCAATACATGTCTAGGTGAAACAACGAGCTGAAGGTTTGACGCCCCACCTAGACATTACGCAAATAACTCTCTCTCTCTCTCTTGCACATTAATACATGTCTTGGTGATACAACGAGCTGAAGATTTGACGCGCCACCTAGACATTACGCAAATAACTCTATCTTGCACTTTCATACATGTCTAGGTGAAACAACGAGCTGAAGATTTGACGCGCCACCAAGACATTACGCAAATAACTCTTTCTTGCACTTCAATACATGTCTAGGTGAAACAACGAGCTGAAGATTTGACACACTGCCTACCTAGACATTACGCAAATAACTCTTTCTTGCACTTCAATACATGTCTAGGTGAAACAACGAGCTGAAGATTTGACGCGCCACCTAGACATTACGCAAATAACTCTCTCTTGCACTTCAATACATGTCTAGGTGAAACAACGAGCTGAAGGTTTGACACACTGCCTTCCTAGGAATTACGCAAATAACTGGTATGCACTGCCTCAGCTTTCTACCGCAGCTATTCCTGTCACTCACTTGTATATATAGGTGAAAATGATGAGCGCCAATGTACTGAAATGATGCACCACTCACTTGTATTTATGCACCACTCACTTGAATTTATACGTGAAAATGATGAGCGCCATTGTACTGGTATGATGCACCACTCACTTGTATTCATGCACCACTCACTTGTAATTATAGGTGAAAATGATGAGCGCCACTGTAATGGAATGATGCACCACTCACTTGTATTTATGCACCACTCACTTGTATTTATAGGTGAAAATGATGAGCGCCACTGTACTGAAATGATGCACCACTCACTTGTATTTATAGGTGAAAATGATGAGCGCCACTGTACTGGTATGATGCACCACTCACTTGTATTTATAAGTGAAAATGATGAGCGCCACTGTACTGAAATGATGCACCATCATGACTGGGAAGTCCTTACGAGGGACCTCCCACACAGCTAGCATCATGATAGTGGCCAGGTAGTACGCCAACTCAGCGGCAAACAGCACCCGCATGGGCGTCCTGCGCGTATTGTTTCGCAGATGTGTGTAAATCAAAGCATCATGATAGCATCATGATAGTGGCCAGGTAGTACGCCAACTCAGCGGCAAACAGCACCCGCATGGGCGTCCTGCGCGTATTGTTTGGCAGATGTGTGTAAATCAAAGCACCATGATAGCATCTTGATAGTGGCCAGGTAGTACGCCAACTCAGCAGCAAACAGCACCCGCATGGGCGTCCTGCGCGTATTGTTTGGCAGATGTGTGTAAATCAAAGCATCATGATAGCATCATGATAGTGGCCAGGTAGTACGCCAACTCAGCGGCAAACAGCACCCGCATGGGCGTCCTGCGCGTATTGTTTGGCAGATGTGTGTAAATCA
>Ga0307947_1001369_pt1 | contig 19164 bp, 16 predicted proteins | sample OrgLakmetagen232_FD_201840 | JGI IMG/M metagenome (GOLD analysis project Ga0307947, IMG submission 201840) | Saline water microbial communities from Organic Lake, Antarctica - #232 | ecosystem: Environmental > Aquatic > Non-marine Saline and Alkaline > Saline | place: Antarctica: Organic Lake...
TGTTTCAAGTTGGCATGAATGACATCATATCATTCAACAAGCAAGTTGTTATGATAACAATGGACAAAAGTAAATGGTTGATCTGGAAAAAGCTGCAACTTTCATAATGTGTAAATGCGTAAATGTCCTGATTATATGTCACATAACATGATGGCCTTGATTACCAGCTGGCATATAGCATAATATCAAGGTTGAAGCGGTTGAAATGCGGTTGATTTCAACCGCCAGCTGGCATATAGCATAATATCACGGTTGAAGCGGTTGAAATGCGGTTGATTTCAACCGCGGTTGAAATACTTTCAACCGCATTTCAACCGCTTCAACCGCAAATTTCAACCGTGAGGTTTTTTCTGACGATTGCACTACTTTGCAGTCCATTGAACGCATGTGGCAAGAAGCCCAGCCCGCACAGCACAAGATGCAGCACACATCTAGACGTGATACAGCTTGATCAAAGCATTATTGCCTTTCCCCATCTCCAGGCCTATAAAGCTTGTAGAAATTCGCCTTTTTGATCCATTTCATTACGTCACTACCCTACAGCGGGCGCCCCCGTGGGAACTAATATGCCCGATTCCGCCTATAAGCCTGCCTTGACGCCCCGGACAAAACACGCCAGATTAATGCCCTTCGCAACATATCAGATTTGTGCCTCCACAGCGTAGCTCGGGGGGGAACCCCCCGACAGGTGTCTATTGGGAGGGACACGCTTGCATGCCAAAGATGACTTGATAAACACAGATTTAAATTCCAAGGTATTTTAAAGCAGGAAACAGCAGGATGCGGAACTGGAAGTTCTATAGTGCACCTCCGTCCTGAGCCCAATTCGAGTTTGCTCAGGGATTGAAAAATGTATCTTAGTCTAATTACAAGAATCCAGGGCGAAAGCGTAAATGACTGTTGACATTCCACTTTTTCGAGAATGACTCCGGAGGCACTGGCAGCGGCCAGGCAGCTGGGGGTCAGTGAGGTACGCGCTGGTGGTGTCGCGGCTCAGGGCGCGCGGGTGTACAGGGGCTACAAGGAAAAAGATGTTTCGGTTCCTTTGTCCCTTTTTTTGGAATTCGCCTAGCATATTATACCGGTGTGAACCAGGTAATACACGCGCGTGTGCGCACGCGCGCACACACACACTCACACACACACACACACACACACACACACACACACACACACACACACACACACACACACACACACACACACAAACACACACACACGCACACGCACACGCACACGCACACGCACGCACGCGCACGCACACGTACACGCACACGCACACACACATACGCCCCATGAGCACACGCACTCACGCACGCATGCACGCAAGAACACACGCGCACACACACACAAATATACACATACACACATGCATACACGCGCACACAAACATGCACACACACGCACACGCACACGCACACATACGCCCCATGAGCACACACACTCACGCACGCATGCACGCAAGAACACACGCAAGAACACACGCGCGCACACACACACTCTCACACACACACACTCTCACACACACACACACACACACACACAAACACACACACATGCATACACGCGCACACAAACGTGCACACACACGCACACACCACCCAAACACGCATACACCATTCACCATGTATTCACAGAAAACATGAGTGACCTACGCAGCGATCTTGCAACAGCAAAAGCAGCTGTCCCTGACCTCCCCCCTGACTTAAAGGACCAAATTGGTGATGTAGCTGCAATGAATGCCTTGGCTGTCCTGGAAAAATAGAGGCTCTACAGACAAGCCCTCCCCGACTCGAAGCACGACAGCTCTGACCAGTTTAGCAGGGTAGACCGCGTCATTTTGCCATTAATGCGTTTTGGGAGGAGTGTCCTGGGTCCCATGGATGCTCCAGAGGAAGACGTTGTGCCTGAGCACTTTGATGTCATGCTATCTGACATCCACCCAGGGGACTTGCCCACTAGGTAGGATTTGTCTGAGACTGACTTGCTTTTGCACTTGTTCATTATTCAAGCTTCAAGGGCAATCACTAAGTAAACTTGATTCACAAAGGTTGGGATTCAGGACTGCCATTCAAAAATACTGTTGCGACTCCTTTTGCATAATAGGTAATGTTTTCAGGATTGCTCCTGAAGACAGCAGCCAATTAGGAAGGAATAAGGGACAGGTAGCTGGCCTTGCAATTACAGCCTCTGCATGTTTATTTTTCCTTTTTCATGCTTTCTACAACACATGGTGTCCGGTGCGGTGGGCAACATGTACCTCAGCCCAGCTTCAGCTCCAGAGCAGTGGCCAGCCTCTGGCATCATTTATGGCCGTAACAAGCGTGTGATCCTCAGCCTACCAGTAGCTGCGCGGGGGAAATGCTTGAGTGTCCACTTCATTTTTGACACCAGCGCACCAGCGACATACTTAGCAAGGTGGGCAACGTTTCAAATGAGAGAAAAAATATGAGTGGATTTGTTAGCTTGGACAAGCTTTCTAGATCATACTTGTCGGATAACTCTTTTCTTCAAACAGCAGGTCTAATCAACTCTTAAGATACCCTGGCGAGTACAGTAAAATGGAGGGGAACCTGTCATGGCCTGTACTTGATAATCATTGTCATCTCTGGATGGATTGTTTTTTATACTTAAGATATTTATGCTTTGGTGCGCAATTGTCGCCACAATAATGTTGCACCTTCCCAGAAGAATGAGGTACCTAGCTGATGCACGTATCATGTTTGCATGTACCTAGCTGATGCACGTATCATATTTGCCAATGCGATAGAAGATAGAATGCAAACAGTATGCGATATAATGCACACAGTACCAAACGAGTACAATAAGCCCTGCTTTTGATGTGTTTTAGTTAAAGCTGGGATTATGCATATACCTAACATTGTAATAGAAGTCCATCAATGGAGACATTTGCATTATCTGCAAGTACCTAACAATCTTAGTTTGTATTGCTGTGATGTGCATTTGTCTTGTGCACGCTCTATGCAGGTCTGCCCTTGATGCATTGGGCGTCCCTGAGGTTGCGCTGGGAGCAGAGGTCATCAAAATAAACGGGATCAAGACCTACATCACGTGCTCAGATTCCGTCCAAGTTCCCTGCCAACTATCAGATGGCTCCACTATATATCAGAGCGGCCACTTTGTGGGACTGAATGTCTTGGGCATGGACTTTCTGGCCAAGGGAGATCTCAAGCTGACCGTAGATATGGGAGCATTGCGGGCTACAATTTTGCCCTGAGTAGAGGAAAGCCATGTTTCTGCTGGTGCTTGACTGTGAGCGCCAAGGTGTTTATATGGTGTTATGGTGGCGATCACACTTCACTAGTAGCCTAAAAGATTCTTCAAGGAATTAGGTTTAGATTTGTGTGAAATTGCTGTCATGCTGATCAAGTGTTGTGTCACCTTTCACTGTTGGTGACAGAGTTATCAGGGCAGTTTCTGAGTGCTATTGCAAGTGTATGAGTGTGACAAAAGGCCCCATGCCCCAGGCTGCTGGAGTACGTTCCATTTGACGTGACGCCATCTGATGCTTACTTCCCACCATTAGCCTTGCCATCCGCTTCGATGCATTCTTCTCCTCCTGGATATCTTTTGACAAAGCAATAGCAACAGCCTCATCCAAACACGCGCCTCGCAGTGTAGTCCCTGTCTCCAATGTCTCAAACGTGCGTGCTGTCATGTGCAATAACTGAGTTAAAGTAATGGCTAGCAGTATAATCTCGGCAGATCACCCCCTTGCTCCTATTGGGTTATTGCGTTAGTACTCAACCCGTTATGAGTGTTGATTTTTTGATCTCTAATGTTTATTATAGACTGCGTAATTCACTTTTATGGGTAAAACACAAATCCGAGAAAAAGACAAGACAAGACGATTTAGAATTATTTTCGTAAATTCAATGGCAGAATTTCTAGACGAGTTTCCCTCGAAAAGAATGAAACGTAGATCATTATCGTCTCGAGATGCTCGTTCTATTGACAATATTAGATGATCACTTATCATGGAATCATTAAAATTACAAATCACGATATGGTCGTGGCACTATTTCCGTCTAAAACATTTGCATATTGGTGCGATAACAATGCATGGGACACAGCCATGACCACTTTCGTGAGCAATATATATCGAAACGGAAAAGATGCAGATCTTCTTGGTTTCATAATTTGTACATCGACACAAGTTTTTTTATGAAGAACATGTATGGATTAAGAACAGAGTGCGTTGGAAGAAATTACACCGATAGGTCAATCGTCGTAGAGCTACAAAATTGAGTGTCATATGTGAGACAAGTTAATGTTGTCTTAAAGATTCTGCGTGGAAAACGTGTTTTGTAGGTTGGATGAATTCAAACGACTCATTATTAGGTTTGACAACACTATGAGATCACTCGATGCGTTCCATAAGAGAACTTTTTGTTTACTTTACTTGGAACGATTTAACATACTGAAGAAAGCAACGGAATATTAAAGAAGTAAATTTGTCTTGAACTTAATGCCCCGATGTCATATTCTTGTACATGTCATGTCATTTTTGATTTTGCGTAATTTTGATTTTCTTCCGAACACTATCAAAGTGTAATACCAGAATCACCACTTCACAAACTAGTTTAAAACTTAATGTTCTCCATTTGAAGCTGTTTTCAGGCTTTTTGTGTGAACATGCATCAAGCAGCATTTTTCAATAATTACAAGGGGGGGGACCTTCATCCTTAACCTTTGCAATCCTTTGCAGTGACGGTGCATTGATCTGACATTGAAGCCATGAATTGGCATCTGCAGCAGACAGGACGAACATCACCTCAAAGACAAAAGTTGTGCCCCACTGAGTTACAGTTCTACCAAACCTATTAGACAGCCACCTGTCGAAGTGCATGAGATACTAGCTTATTGAGACTAGAAACAACACTGCCAGGCTAAAGATAAAATGATTTTTAATGATGTACACACAAACGGCATTGATAAGAAAAGGATGTTGTTTTGTGTTCTACACTGCCCAACTGATGCAGAGACACACAGCAACTCACCTGGAGAATAAAATAGGAGAGTCTTTTCTTTATTTTGACGGTGAGCCTCAGATTTCATATTTGCTCGCCTCTATAGCTGATAGCAATGGGGCACTTGCAATTCTATAAGTACCAAAGCTAAATGAATCAGCTCGAAATCACCTGACAGAATCACATGCCAACAAGACCCTGCTACGTTCAAAACGAGGCACAGTGAACCTGACTAAAAAGTAAAATCTTGCTCACGAATAAGATACTAGAGCCTGTGATAGGACTTCCAGGAAAGAATGGATGCAGATCAAAAAGTGTCATCCTTATCGTCTGCCCGGTGTTTGATACGGCCATACACAAAAGAAAAGGTGAGGACGGCACTGAGAATGGATGCGATGAGGACGGGTGCCTGCAGGGATGTATGTGTGTGTGTGTGTGTGTGTGTGTGTGTGTGTGTGTGTGTGTGTGTGTGTGTGTGTGTGTGTGTGTGTGTTTGAAATTGTGTGTGTGTGTGTGTGTGTGTGTATGCATGGAAATAGAAAAATAGGACAGAAAGAAATACCTTGGTGCGTTTTGTAAGCAGGAACATGGAACGCTGCCTACACAATTTATCTCTGTGCAAAATTGAGACTATGCCAGGGATGTGTAAGTACGCTGGAGCAGAAGCGCTATTCCGATTTCTGTCAGTATATCGAGATATTGCCTGACATTGTTGCACCTACTCTTTAATTTTGGAATCATCGCAGAGGGGGTTATCTGGACAGGGTTATCTGGACAAAAGCCAAAACATGCTCCTTTTTGCGTGAAAGGTGCAGCTACTCACACGTCACTTCATTAAATTTGACCCAACCTAGCTTCAAACTGATGCTGACTTCATAAGCTACCCGAGCATGTGCTCAAATTTAGACAAGTTGCTCTGCGTACAGAATGACAGGACTAAAAGCACATGTCGTGCACCTGTACCCTAGATGGGTGCTTTCCAGGGAAAATGGCACATTGATTTGCATATCTCGCCAACCACTAAATCGTTTTGCCCTGTTTTTTTTGCAATGGTCTTAATTTATTGTAAGGATTTCAAAACACTAAAAATCATTGGGTTTGGTTCGCTGGCTGGTCAGATACAGCATATGGCTGCTCGAAAAGTAGGGTTCACGCCGCGGATGCTGAGGCAGGTGGCCCTAACTGGTAAGGCTCAGCTGCAATGGAATCTACACATCAGAGCTGGGCTTGAAACTTACCAGTTAGGGCCACCTGCCCTGGGAGCATGCAAAAACCGTACCATTATTGGCCTCAGATAACCCCCTCTGGAATCATCGTCCCACACCTTACTTTCATGGTGGCAACAACAGGGCACAACAGTGCACAAAGAATTCAACGCTGCATGTTGAGAGTGGTGGCCTTTGGACAAGCAGAACGTTTCAGTGACTTTTTAAACGAGCTGTGCTCAGAAGCAAATTCATAAACCGTGCCTTGTTCCCACCCTGAGCAAATTCACATCAGGATATAGAATGAGAAAAGTCCAAGCTCCCGGGAGTCCTCCCACTCTGTGTTTATGAATCAAATCATGTATGTCTACCACTGCTTCTCCATAGTGCAGCTGCCACACAGCACAGATTTTCCTTCACACTACACTGTGCGTACACTCCTGCTTTACTTATCTACCAGTGACATAATGACATAATCTTGAACCTCATCTTTATTTACGCCAGTATACCACTGTCCACAATTTCCTTTTTACTGTGAATCACACCTGGATGTAGAAATCGTCGCTTGCTGGGATGCCCAGGTAGTAAGCAATCTGCGGTTTTTGGATTCATGTGAGCACAGCATCACTTGGTACTTCACTTGTGCGTGTTTGTACTTGAACGTGTATGATCAACACTGTTGCAAAACTGCTGCCAAGGCAACCTTATTGCTCAGATCGAGCATCCAGCTATTTATTAAGGATAGGTAAAAGTCAGATTGCAATCAATAAGTAAGAGTCAGATTGCGATCAATAGGTAAGAGTCAGATTGCAATCAATCACTGCTGGCAGCCAGTAGAAACTTCCGTGTACAGGAATTGCTTAAAAACGTCTGAGTTCAATTTATTCCATGTTTCTACTGTAAATGGCGGAATTGAAAAAGAACAGAAAAGAACAGGGAGAAAGATTAGCCTGTACTACGTGTAGCTTGATGCTGTGTAGCATAATGCTGAAGCTTGATGCTGAAGCTTGATGCTGTGTAGCGTGATGCTGTGTAGCTTGATGCTGAAATATGGCGCCCATGCCCATAGTGTTTGCTCTATCTGCGTTCTTATGTTTGCTCTATCTGCGTGTAGCTTGGTGCTGAGATATGGCGCCCATGCCCATAGTGTTTGCTCTATTTGCGTTCTTATGTTTGCTCTATCTGCGTGTAGCTTGGTGCTGAAATATGGCGCCCATGCCCATAATGTTTGCTCTGTTTGCGTTCTTATGTTTGCTCTATCTGCGTGTAGCTTGGTGCTGAAATATGGCGCCCATGCCCATAGTGTTTGCTCTATTTGCGTTCTTATGTTTGCTCTATCTGCGTGTAGCTTGATGCTGGAATATGGCGCACATGCCCATAGTGTTTGCTCTATCTGCGTTCTTTTCCTTTTTCTTTCTGCCGAACTATGGCGTTTGGGTTGAAACCCTGTGCATATGGTTGCCAAATCAAGGCATGTTGGTGGTGTGCCTTTTCTGGTTGTACAACGTCAGTGAGCACGCAGGAGCATGTGAATGATCAATTCTGTCTATTTTGGCTACTGCCTATAGTTTTAGCAACTGCGGGTAAAATATAGTGCACCTGTGCTAGTGGCCCTGGACCCGTACCTTTGCTGGTGGTACAAATAAAGTTAGTGAGCACGCAGGAGCATGTGAATGATTATTCCTGCCTATTCTGGCTAGTGCCTATAGTTTTGGCAACTGTAGGTAAAATATAGCGCACCTGTGCTAGTGGCCCTGGACCTTTGCTGGTGGTACAAAGTTAGTGAGCGCGCAGGAGCATGTGAATGAATATTTCTGCCTATTTTGGCAACCAGAAAAAACAGCGCACCTGTGCTAGTGGCCCTGGCCCTGTGCCGTCAAAGCCATTACCAAGGCGAGCCTCTTGCACCTGCCGTTGCAGGTGCAAACAAATTACCGTACCAACGCTTGACCATTGCGCTTTAAATATCTTTTTTGGAGCAATGGAGACGCGCAATGAATATTTTGCTACACTTGAAATCGGGGTGCGCAAGCGGGTGCGCAAGCAGGAAATTATTCCGGTGAGAGCCGGTGCGCAATTGTGCGCAATCGCAAAATTAATTAATGTTATAAATTCTGGGTAGGCAATGGATAGGTATGTGCGCGCCATCTCGCGGGGAGAAGCGGGAGGACGATGTTGAGCGCGAGCAGCAGCGTTCCTCAGAGAAGGAACAACAACAGAACAAACATGCGTTCTTTCCTTACATGACCTCAGTAGTGGCTGTAACAATGTACTAGCTCATTGTGGGTTGCGCAATGCTCAAGTACCCGCGCAATGCTGGTACCTGTAATTCAAAGCCATGCAAGCTTGCTGCTGGGGGTCTGCACAATGGGGTCTGCGCAATGCCCCTGAGAAAGCTATGCGCACCTCAATTTCTGCGCAATTGGGGGTGCGCAATGGCAAATTTTTCCCACTGAAAGGGGTGCGCAAACCCCGCGCAATGCACTCAAACAATTCATGAAAATTCAGGGTGCGCAATGATTACGCGTTAGTACGGTATGATAAGCATGAGTGAGGAATATACGAGTGAGTGAGGGATATACCTATGAGCGATTGAGGGATATATGAGTGAGAGATATAAGGCTGAGCAAATGCTGGTCATGGTTCTGATGAGGGCTTCTATCATGACAAAGCTGCGTCTACTCTTCAATGATGTGTAAGTCCTTTGATATATACCTCAACAAAAGCCCCGCAATGAGGAGGTCGGGCTGATTAGCATGAATCATTAGGCTGCTGGCCAGGGTCATGTATGCACAGCTTGAACGGACGAGGACTTGATTTGGCAGGAATACACGATGCACGGTCAACGGTCAATGTACGGCCAAGCCTAATATTAATGTCGTGTGACCAATCAAGTCGCATACGTTGTTTTTGCTTCTGACGAAGCCGCTCAAGGTGCTGTGTGCACCACCAGCCAGGGCCGTACAAGTTGTGTATGTTGTGTATGCACTATACACATACAGCAGGGTCATACAACCAGGACCATCATATTTGCGTACGTTGTGTATGCACTATGCACATACCAGCAGGGCCGTACAAGTTGCGTATGCAATAATATGCACCTACCAGGACCATTGAATGTTTGTATACACCAACCAGGACCATCAAATTTGTGTATGTTGTATGTGCACTATGCACATACCAGCAGGGCCATACAAGTTGCGTACGCACTATTATGCACCTACCAGGATCATCAGATAATTTTAAACACCAACCAGGACCATAACATGTGTGTATTTTGTGTATGCACTATGCACCTAATAGCAGGGCCGCATCAGAAGTGTGTACACACCAACTAGGACTGTCAAATTTACTTGTGTATGTTGTGTAAGCATGCGCTATGCACCTAATAGCAGGACGGCATCAGAGGTGTGTACACCTACCAAGGCCGCATGAGATGCACATCTTGTGTTTGCAACTGCCAGGGCCATCCAAGTTTAAAATATTGTGTGTACGTACAAGGGCCTCAAAGTTGTGTATATTGTGGGTGCACATTACCAAAGCGTACAAAGTTGCATGTGCTGTGTAGGTATGCACTATCTATGCACTTACCAGGGTCGCTCAGAATTTCAGCATGAATAGTTGCGTACGTTGTGGGTGTACTTACCAGGGCCTCCCAGAATCCGAGCATGACAAGTTATGTATGTCGTGTATGCACTTACCAGGGCCGCCCAGAATCCCAGCATGGCAAGACGCCCGTGGAAGAGCTCATCTTTCCTTGAAAAGCCTGTCCTGAGTTATCACAAAAGAATGTGAAGCCAACCTTGGTAGTAAAATTGGTAAAAGTGTGGGCACGTACTTGCAGTACAAGTACCATGTTCACTGTTGTAAACTTTTTATGCTTTCCAACTAATGTATACCGCAACTTTTGTACCACGTGTGCGTCTTGTAGTCAGGTGGCAGCACATATGAGCAATAAATGATTTAGCATGCTTAAACAACAATGCTCACTGTTGTAGATTGGTATGCTTGTTTGTGAAAAAAGACTGGCCAGAACCATACATGATCTGGCATGCTTAAACAACAACGTTCACTGCTGTAAATTTTTATGCTTTCCAACTTGTTTGTGAGAAAGACTGGCCAGAACCATACATGATCTGGCATGCTTAAACGACAACGTTCACTGTTGTAAATTTTTATGCTTTCCAACTTGTTTGTGAAAAAGACTGGCCAGAACCATACATGATCTGGCATGCTTAAACAACAACGTTCACTGTTGTAAAATTTAATGCTTTCCAACTTGTTTGTGAAAAAGACTGGCCAGAACCATACATGATATAGCATGCTTAAACAACAACGTTCACTGTTATAACTTTTTATGCTTTCCAACTTGTTTGTGAAAAAGACTGGCCAGAACCATACATCAACAGCAGTGTAGACCAGTAATGTTTAAAAAAGGTAGCTGAGTTGGAAACACGCCTGTACTCGTGCCGGCTAGAACTCTGAAGCAGAGGTACCAATGTCACCATACTTGCCCCTCTATTCCCTGGAAGCGCTTATTTGGGTGCCTTCAAGTTGAGTGCTTATTCATATGTTTTTAGTTGGGTACTTAGCGCTTATTTAAGTGAAGTACCGGCGTCACCGCACTGGCCCCTCAATTCCCAGGCTTTGCTTTGAGTGCTTGAACGTTGGGTGCATTGCAGTGCTTCCGCTTTGGGTGATTACACCTCATTGCCCAAGCAGCGCTAGAGTGCTTACGCTTTGGGTGCTTTGCAGTGCTTACGCTTTAGATGCTTACCCCTCAATCCCCAGAAAGCGCTTTGGGTGCTTGAAAGGGTTCACAAAGATCATGGGTGGACCAGGTCGCCTCTTGAGCACGTCCTGGACAACAAAGAGGGGACAAAGGAGTGAGATCAGCCAGCACATCCTAAAAACAGGTACAATTTGAAGAATGTCCCCATCTTGTGCATATCCTGCAAAAGAAGTAGGGAAGGGACAGCCTCATCTTGAGCATGTCCTACAAAAGGGACGGCCTCATGTTGTGCACGTTATACAAATGAAAGCAGGGAGCAGATTGGCCTCATCTTGAGCATGTCCTACAAAAAGGACGGCCTCATCTTGTGCACGCCCTACAAATGAAGGCAAGGAGCAAAGTGGCCTCATCTTGTGCACGCCCCAAAAAGAGAATTAAGAAGGAGAAGTGGTCTCTACGTACGACGTGGGAGAAACAAACAGAATTTCTGCAGCTTAGCATTGAATTTCACAGCAAAGTACTTGCTTCACATTTTGTATTGGTGGGCATTGCAAGATTGTCACATCATGCCTTGAGTTAGGTGTGTGAAAGCTTTCTACATTTGTGATTTCACTTCAACATGTTTAAATCTCACCTCACGATTAGCTAGAGTGATTTAATCTCAGCAGCAAGAAGATACACATAAGGCACGCAACTTTAGGTTGCATCAAATCACTTGGTCAAGTCACCACGGTCGCATCAAGTCACTAAAGCATTTAAGTATTAAGAAGAGCCACAGGAGGCACTCAACTTTAGGTAGCATCAAGTCCTTTGGTCAAGTCACTAATGTAGCCAGGTCTACGCACAATAAAAAATGTCTAAAACTACGTACCCGTAGGTTTGCAGCGTCATAAGTCGGAGAAGAAGGCCACAGAGTGCCCAGTGCCACAAGTGTAGTGATGCCTGTTGGGAACCAACACAAAGTCTGCTATGAGGGGCAATTTCGTCATGAGGTGGCAGCATACAGCGGTACCTCCTTGTGCTGTTTCAGAGACATGTGCATTGTGTGCGCTGTGAGTGATTGTCTGCGCTGTAAGCTGAGATTGTGTGAGTGAGTAAGGTTGAGTGAGTGAGTGAGTGAGTGAGTGAGTGATTGAGTGAGTGAGTGAGTGATGTTGTCTGCGCTGTAAGCTGAGCAATGCAGTTTTTTCCGAGTACTATGACCAACTCTCATCAGGAGCCGGATTCAGGCCAAGCCCCATTAGAATTTTCTACTTGTTGTGGTGGAGGAGTTTTACAGTATCCGGTACCGAGGTGGCTTCTTTTCCTTAACAAGTGTGGGGAGTGATTTTCATTGCCTGCGTAGCATTCATTTTCTTTTTAATTCTATAATTGCACAACCTACCTCCTAGCATGAGGTAGCCTGTAATCGCTGGCGGCAGGCCTAAAAAGCCACTGACTTGCGCCGTGATGGAGGGATGATCTGGAAAGTACACCTACAACAGATTAACATGAGCGTCCGTATTTGTCAATACATAAGCCAACACAGCCACTGTCTTGCACTGTGATGGAGGGTTGCTCTGAATACAATCAAATAAGTGCATAAAGTACAAAAATCGGTAATCAAAAGCCTACAAAGCTATTGACTCCCTCCATGATGCAGAAATTGGTTTGTGCATGCACTGAAAATTCTGCAAGCCATTGCCTTGAAACAATGCATTGATGGAGATTGATGGATAAATGTACTTTCATGTATCATGTGGACACTGTTTCATGTTTTCATGTATCATGTGAACACTGCGTGTGTTTAGGTAAGCTGGAAGGAGGCACAAGCACACTATATGGATGCATAGAATAGATAAAATATAAAAATCACCCCACATTAATTAGAGAAAAGAAGTCACGTTGGTACCGGGTATTGTGAATCTCTTCCATTGTAAAGGAAAAGATGATGATGATGGCGTATTACATAGGTCCAGGGGAGAGCAAACTCCCTACTACGAGGTTAAAACGAAGCTGAAAGTTGATAAGTAAATGGACGCTACAGAGGCAGGCTGGAAGCGATGACAGAAAGAGGGGGGGACAACCAGGGTGATGAGAAGAAGGGCGAAACGTGTACGAGAAGGTCAAGCATAGGAAAGAAAGAAGGAAGGAAAGCCTGCGTACTTTGGTGCCCACGTAGAAAGAACAAGGTTTAGGAAGACAGGGCTAGTGTAGAGCAAAAAGGCAACGGGCCGATCTAGCTACACCACCGCGAGGCACTCAAAATAAACAACTAGGGAAGCTAAGAGTTAGCCAGGATAAAAGAAGCTGAGCCATTGCAAACCTGGTGCGCCAAAACTAACTCCAACACAACCCAAAGGGAAGAGAGAGTTCCCCTACAGAAAACGCAGCTGTACAAACATGTCACTCTCAGCATTACCTATACTAGGGAGACACGAAAGGAGTACAGTGAGCTAAAGGTTAAGATAACAAGAGTCAGGTTGTTCTACTAAGAGCCGAGAGCAAGGGGAAGCAGGCCAACCTATACCTAGATCAAGGCGGTAGACACGCTAGGGAGGGAGCTGCAGTGAAACAGCGAAGGAATCGTTTGGCCTAGCATACACGAAGGGGTGAGCCTGGCCTAGGTCAGAGAAACTGGAAACACTACCTCGGCAGGCTGCTAAGTCTTTTAAGGCTGCGAGGACAAGATCAACTGCCCTAGTCTCTACTAAAAGAGGAGATGAATGAGAAGGTCATAGTACCAACAGGTAAGTTATTGTACTCGTTGCTGGAGTGACTCCTCAGTCAATGAAGGTCATTTGACTGCCTGCGATTTTTCCCTTACAAGTCCCAACAGCATGTGCTACAGCTTGCAAAACTAACAGGCAAACTGGAAGCTGCCCCCTTAAGAACACGAGCTGTCCATTGCTGAGAAATGGTCAACATTGAGATCAGGCCTCTCCAAGCAAATACACTGTTCAGTTTGTGTCTGTGCCATCATCGCAAACAGATCAAAACCGACCTCCCAAAAACAAGCAAAAAACATGCCAACCATGGCAAGGCGGCCCAGGAGGATCTCGCGCCTTCGCGTTAAGGCAGGCAGCAGTGGATTGTACTGTGTGTAGTAAGCGTGGGTATTTAGCACTGCGTGTGTGTGTCTGTGTGTGTCTGTGTGTGTGTGTCTGTGTATCTGTGCGTTGTTGTGTGTAGCAGTCGTGCTTTGCACTGTGTGTAGGTTGCATTGTGGTCTGCTCATTCATGTAACATGAACTATCATTATCTGACTACAGTTTTTGCTTTCAATCCTTGTGTGTTAAAAGAATGAGAGCATGCACGCATGCACGCTCATGAAATTGGTAATGAACTGCAGTTTGACCTTCAAAATAAGGAAAGAGGTTTCAATTATAGCCTCTTGACACAAACGCAAGTAAGGTATAATATTCATAATAAAATTTCATTAGCAAATCAGCTCTACCTCTGGCGGCTTTGAGGAGTATTTCATTGGGTCTTTCCGCATGGCCGCCTTTTGTTGCTGCTCCAGTACAATCCTGTAGAGAGAGAAAGCAGCATAGTTTATTTTATGTGCATGCTTTGCACATTCAACTCCAAAAAACTTAACTTTTTGAGGCGTATGACATCTGCAAGAAAATGCTTCAGCTGGAGATTTTTACATCATTTTGAAGCTACTTTGAAAAACTGCGCAGTTTACTTGGGAAGAAAGCAGCCTGACAAGGCATACAAGCTACAGGATCACAATTGAAGAAACAGGAACATAGAGGAGAAATGGCAGGCAATGAAAAGCTACTTCCCACAAGAACAAAATACAAAAAGTCGCTTATACTAAGTACAGTCAATTTCATGGGATCATGAAGAATCTTGTGCTCTGAAGTATTACTCAAAAAATGGTTGAAAAGGACACAAGCGCTTGCTAGTGCAACTACTAGGCTCACACTTCTGGTGCAACATGCTTGTGAATTTCCATCATGTGCAACATGACAGGTTTGTACATGATCCTTTGCCCAGCTAGAACAGGCAAAAGAGCATGTCCAAACCTGCATTGGTGTCGTGCTCTTGACGCAAACTACAAATGGTACATTCAACCTTGTATTTTTCTGTGGATATTGCTGCATTGTTTGGTAAAAACATCGCGTATCACATACAACATACGTGCCTTGCAATATCCTCGAGAGATTTGGGCTTGTCCAGCTTAGCCTGCAGGTGTATATGTTTTTCAGAGTGATTGTTATAAAATGAAGCCATTTGGCTAGAAAGGGAAATGTAATGCATTACGTGCAGCCAGGCACAAAGGTGTGTATACCCTTAAGCAGAGCAGTGGTGTGCAGCGAGCAGAGCAATTTGCATCTAGCCAGTTATGTATGTCAGCCATGCATGAAGGTATGTATGCTCTCCGACAGAGCAACTGCATCTAGGATGCAGCTTCTTTTGATATTTTGTAGAAGCACTCATACAAAAGTACACACAGTGGCCAGAGGAGGAGAGCCGGATAACAACTTATGTGCTCGCGAGGTTGAGGCACATCCTGCTACAGATCTCTGGCCCAAGCGTACACTCAAGAAAAGACGGCACACCGGTGACGCACATTTTTGAAAGTGAGGTCCTTGTACAGCTCTGGGTCTTTGGGAGGCCAAGCCTCTTTTGCTTTGGCATCTTCCTCTTCCCTCTGTTGCTTCTCCTGTGCACAAGTTGTATTTTAAGCTTAGCGTTAAGAAATTTGAAATGTGAATCCGGGCCTTTAGAGGGTTACACAAACGAGGAGGAGGTGAAATGGGCTGTCTACGGATCAGGACTTTAAAAACATGGTGTAAGGCAGGAAAATAAGAAGTGCAGATGATGAGAGATGCACTCATGTAATACAGCAGTACTATGTTATACTGCATTGTAGCTCAAATAACGCATCATATTTCATGAAGTACAGCTGCCCGCAAATCAGACTATACTCAATTTACAGACAAGCTTTTCTGAGTAAAGACCACCCACCTTCTCTCCATCACTGCTGGTATCATGGCCTTGGGCCTGCAGCTGCTCCTCTTGCTGTGTGTGTGTGTTGATGGTGGTAATTCTTTAAAAGAGGACACGTTATTGCATCAGTTTTTGTTTCTCTGTGTTTCTGTGGCATCACTGTATGCAACAGAAACAGTCGCCCTGTCAATGAATTTTTCAACGAATGCAAGTTTGCAGGCAAATACAAAAGCTGTCTATGCAGACAGACGACTCCATGCAAATTCACACCTTGTGATTCACTTCGGCTATAAGATTGAAAAACATCAGCACACCTTGCCAAACAAATCTTGGAGCATATTTGCTTGCATATTTACTTATAAACTAAACTACACCTTGCGGATCACTTCCTCTTGGGCCATTCGCCTTCGCAGCAAATCGTCGTTGGCAGGCGGCATTCGTGGATCTCTCAACCTATCTTCCTCTTTGCGTGGCTCAAAGTGAACCTTCAAACTAGGAGCAGCCAGTATGTGAATGCAGGTCAGCATGCACAAGCAATTTAGAGATTTTTGGTACAGTGCTAGCAGGTTCTAGCATAGATTATAGTTATGGTTACTTTGATCAATTGGTCATACGTGTCTCTCAGAGAGAGAGAGAGTGACTCACCTTCTCCTCTTTGAGCCCCTCGCAGAGAAAGTTGTGGCCGCTTTGCTGCTGGATAGGTGCGGGGGTGCAGGCCTGCCTACACCGCCACAAAATGGCTGATGAGCCAGCATCATTGTCGACTATGTACAAAAATTTAAAATATATATGTATCGTTAATTTTAAGTATATATTTATCGTTATTCTGCTAAGAAAAATACACAGGCAGTAAAAAACACTCATTGAATTAAGGAAAAGGGTCCTCCTTAGTACGGCTACCGAAAAATTATCCACTTAAAATTAAGAGATAAGATAAGGAGGGTTACAGGTACAAGCCACAAGTGTCGCCCAAATCAAAATTCCTTTGCCAATTAACAAGCCGCGTCTTGAAAAGCCACAACAGCGCAGTTTCTGAAAGCCAGACACATCCAGCCGTCCAGATGCTGTGCTGAATGCTCCGATCTTTGCAAGAAGATACACACGACAAACTTATAATGAAGGGGGGTGGGTTCTTTGGAGTGGTATGGGGCAAATAATGGGGTAGACGACCGAGAGCATTGAGCACCTCGGCAGCAACGCCCGCCATCAGCAGATCCACCTTTCCTGGATAGCATCGACCTAATGATCTTAATGGACTTTACCGTAATGTTCAACTTATGAGATCAGGTACTGTAAAGACACTATGCCTCAGAACTAACTGAGCGCCACGCAGGAACAGCACAATCTTATCAACCTGCATCCCATTCTTCAAAAGCCCCCTAACACTTCTTGTGTCGCTGACCGTTAAAGTTATTGGTTTGGGGCACTTTCTTGCTTTGCTTAACCTCTTGTGCTTTTGTCGAATTTTGTTGGCGTAGTCCATAACTACTGTCTTCCTATCCCATGCTGAGTTTTTATACCATGGCGCTCTTGTTTTCTCTCCTTAACCTCCACTCATCTCTCCATGCGTGGGTGGCTCCACATAATTGCATTGAAGCCATTCAAGGACTCGAAGAAAAAGAAGACAAGATATATGCAGACAATGTAAAACAGCTACCTCTCATCCCTCCCTCCAATGCACACATGCAAAAGAATGATTATATAAGCCAAATGAGACATCAAACATAACCCCCCTCTTGGTGTTGCGCAGGCTTCTGCCTCCCAACAACAGCTTATCTCCACTGAAAAGTCCTCCTCTTATATTCTCCAGGTGGAATGGTGTGTTGCTCTACATTCACACAGTGGTGCAAAACACAGCGCATCATTCCTATATATGCTGGTGGGCTTACACTATCTGCATTCCATTTTTCCTTTCAAGAAGAAGAGACCCGTAGTCTCCCCATTGAGAGTCAGAAAGAAAATAGGAAGTTCTTTCTGCCTGGAAGAACCTCCCAGAGAAATACACCAAACGCAATTGTGGTGTATACAATTCCGATACAAATGAAAATAGTTTACACTTATTCGGCAAGATGGTGCAAAAGCATGACACAGTCACAAGAACAGAGATACGAAATTCCATCTTGGCCACACAAAGCACAAAGGGTTCTTTTACAGCTCGTTCAATAGGTGGAGGAATCACATCTGGACGAAACGAAAAACTGAAAAAAAGCACCGGAAAAAACTAAAAGGAGGCTGAGAGAACTAGAAAGGAAGGAACCAGACAGCTGTTGGCACCCTGGACTGCCCGCAAGAACAAACGAACAAGAGAAGAGCACTGACACGGCAAGAGCACAAACAAAAAAGTCGCGGACAAGCAAAACTAAATTTGCCACTAAATATCCAGATATAACACAGATGGACAAGAAAGGGAAGCACGCTCTTTGAGCTAAAGTGCATTACACAAGTCACTCGCCCGCAAGCACTAGAGTTCTTCTGCAAGCAAATAACTCTGCAGTTTACACAGGGCACAGAATAATTCAGTATGGCAAACTAGTACGCACATTTGGTGCAACAGCTTTTCCAACATGTTTTTGCCTTTGTTAAGTGTTGAGGAACTATGCAAGGCCAAGGAGCAGACATGCATGATGAGTACATGCTATGTAACAGTTCTTCAGAGATGTTCATATTTCCTTATGTATTATTTAGGCAGTCAGACTGCAATCTTAAGGAACTTTTCTGTTAGAACATTTCATCCATCTTCTCCTTGGTTCTTCGCCTGTATTAATATATATGTAAATTCATAACAGCCTTTGTAAGCACACATCCTCTGGTCATTTGTATGGTCGTGATACGCAGTGGCTTTATCTTCAATTCCATTTACACATCCAGCATACAATACACATCCAAAGTGTACAAACACAGTCCAGCTGCCACGTTTAATCACAACCGACAAAAGCCATATAGAAACGTTGCCGCTTTCACTGGCAGCAGTCTGAGCTCCGTCCATCTGGGCAATGTGTGAGCCTGGGAATATTGCGGCCAGGCTTTGCTCGTGGGAGGGTGAGAAAGGCACAGCCACCCTAATGTCTTTAATGGCAGCTGCAGCAGAGGTACCAGACAAGGGTGTAAGTGCTTCAATCACAGATGCAATATCTATGGGGCCAAAGAATCTGAGGCTCCTCCCACTCCCTCACCCTCACCCTCACCCTCACCCTCACCCTCACTCTCACCCTCACCCTCTTATCACCCTCACCCTCACCCTCACTCTCACCCTCACCCTCACCCTCACTCTCACCCTCACCCTCACCCTCACCCT
>Ga0307947_1001371_pt1:5000-19153 | contig 19153 bp, 23 predicted proteins | sample OrgLakmetagen232_FD_201840 | JGI IMG/M metagenome (GOLD analysis project Ga0307947, IMG submission 201840) | Saline water microbial communities from Organic Lake, Antarctica - #232 | ecosystem: Environmental > Aquatic > Non-marine Saline and Alkaline > Saline | place: Antarctica...
CACGGTACGAGAGGGAAGATTATTGATTCTATTCATTTGCAAGAGCAAGGCCCTCAGTCTACAAATGCAATGGCCATAGCCTAATTAATAGCAACTGCAAAATCAGCACACAACGACAAAAATTTGGGGATCAAGGCCAGCGTATCTCCAAATTCCATACCTGCTCATGCACTGATGTTCTCGGGCATTTTTGCACTCGTATTCTGTCATACAAGGGCCTGCAAATGCAGCGCTGCAAGGCTTTCAGATAGCATGCTTGCTTTGTGAGCTTTGTGAGACATGAGCTGCTCAACACAGGCGCACATGTCCTTGTGGCTGCCTTTTGATCCTTAGATCTTGTCCCTTTTTTTTCCTGTATCATCCTTGTAATTTATACCAAGTTAGTATGCAGCGTTTCTTTATAGTGTGTCGGCTGAAACACAATCAATGAAAGCAAATAAAATCCATTCGCAGGCAGCAGATGCGCTCAGGCTTGTAGGGGTCGGACGCAATGAGTACATCGCCATCTTGAATGCGTGCAAAAACCGGAGGGTCATGTGGCGGGTGAACAGGTGTGTTGTGGGTGCGTGAGTGTGTGTACGTGTGTGTATGTGCGTGTGAAGTGTGTGGCATGAAAGTGGAGTTGGTGTTAAGGGTACTTGCTTGATTATGATTGTTTGACTTGGGTAAGCGAAAGCACGACAGCCAAAGCAATTTCAACGCGGCTACAAAAAAGGGCATGGTGTCTATATGATTGTTATCTGCAGCTTCAGACTTGCCACTCTCACTGTTGTTCCTGACTCAGCACTCCCAACTAGCATTCCTTGAAAGCGCTGGATTAGCTCCATAAAGCCTTCAAGAGATGATAAGTTGGAAAACCTCTACAGAAATTATGATCATCTTTGTCAAAAAGTGTGGATAAGTACCATGCCCAAGGATGCCCGTTGCACGCGAGCTGCTGCCTCAAGCGATGAAGGAGTCAATCCGTCTGGAGTCTTGGTGGAGCGTGGCTTGCGTGAATTTGAGTGAGTAGAGGAGGAGTGAGCAGCGGGCCATTGTTGATTTGAGTGAGTTGAGATGGGTAACCAGGCCAACTCGAGAGAGCCTGCATGTACTTTTAGGGAGTTTACATATGAGGAGGTGGCCTACATTGACGTTGAGTGAATTTGGCAGAGTTGGGTAGTACAGTTGAAAGTTGGAATTGCCTTGTGTGCTTCATCAGTATCTCAAGGGACTGTCCCATGAATGTGCCTCCCACGCCAACATCCTCTGTGCTCACATCTTCTGTAAGCATGTCTCCTCTACTCACATCTTCTGTACACTCACATCTCTCCTCATTTGGTACCAAAACTTACAGGCGAATCAGAGTACCGAGAGCTTTCACCTCGGGAGGATGCGCACGTGAAGACAGCCGAGTTTGCGGGCGGGAGTGTGCAAGTGCGGGACATGGAAGAGCCGGTGGTGTGTGACCTTGTGCGCAAGGGACTGATTTATGTGGAGGTGCGTGGTTTGCTCAATGATGTTTGCATGTGGTTCATGATTTGCACTATGTCATTTGTGAAGGGCTGTTGGAAGGTAAGGTACAATTCATTTCGATGCAAGGGCGGGGCTTGGAGTGTGCTTTTGAACTTGCTCTAAATTACCTCTTATGGGCAGTAGTGTGCAAGTACGGGACAATGGAAGAGCCTGCGGTGTGTGACCTGGTGCGCAAGGGACTGATTTGTGCGGAGGGAGGTGCTTACAAAAATCTGTGGAAGGGACAGGTGGTGCCTAGTGACAATCCGTCCTCAGGCAGTCACACGCTGAGACAATTTAAAGTTCAGTGCAATGATCTGTGATTGCGTGATCAAGGGATGCAGTGTGCTTGTGACTGGCTCCAGGTGCCAGTGCTGCCTGAGGACCGGTTCTCAATCCCCCCCTTGGAGGGCTTTGTATCCAACAAAGACGCGGCACCTTTAGGTGGGTCATCACTTTGACTTGTTTGTTTGTACAGCTGTTTTAATCAGCATTGTGTTCCTTGGAGGGATTTGCATGCAACAAAGATGTGACCTTGGAATGGGTTAACAAGTTTGTGGAGTTGTTATGAATCAATGATCACCTTCTGCTCCTCTTACAGGAGGAATTGCCTGACATCCTACACTGATACAGCACTGGTGCTTTTGTTAGCTGCCAATCAAGCTTTTTTTCTATTCCTTGAGGTCAAAGCTGATGCAAGAAAGTAAAGTTGCAAATCCAATAGCGCAAGTCCATGCACCTTTTTCTTTGTTCTGCACAAGAAGGTCTGGTGTCTACTGCACTTCAGCAATCTTTAACGCTTCTTCCTGCACAGGTCTGGAGGGAGGAGCTGACCCATTGGAGAGCGGCTGGAGAGCGGCTCATGCACAATTTGCAAAGCACGCATGTCCTCATTCATGCCACTGACGTTCCTGCTGGGTGTGTTGGCTTGCCTGGGCATGGGTTGGCTGTGCTTGCCTCTCTGTCATGTGTTGATCACCTTTTTTGCAAATTTTTGCAGTTTCAGAGCACATGCAAGGCATTTGGATTCGCTGCAACAAAGCTCTGTTTGGCCTTGATTATGATGTCATGCTGGGTGCTGTATATGTGAATTCCATGAGTAGAGACCGTTTTCCTCATCATGAACTAACTGATGCCTTCTCCTCGCTCTTTGATGAGGTTGCGCGTGCTGTTCAGGTGACCTCCCATCTGGTCCTTTGCGGTGACTTTAACGCACATGTTGCGCGGTTGTCTGAGGTCACGGATGTCCACGCCCGTCTCCTGCAAGCGCACCCTGCCCTTTGCCATGCCCGTAGATGTGAGTTACGGAACTGCAAAGCGAACCCTGCTGGGAAGATGTTGATTGACCTTGTGAGGCAGTTTGAGTGTGTGTAGGGCACGGGCAGGGTGTTGGGAGACGGTGGGCAGCGTACCTGTGTGAAGCAGGACCAGATGGAGGGAAGGGGTTATAGGCCTGATCATGTTATGATGTCCAGTGCAGTGTTTGGCTTGGCTGATCGTGTGCAAATTGGAGAGCCACGGTCCATCAGTGATCACTGTACTTTCAGCATGACATTTGGTTGTGTGAATGCTGATGTGCGTGGGGTTGATCAGGCTTTTCAGGATTTGCACGTGTGCAAGCCTGGTGGTGGGTGCGGTACTAGGATGCGTTGAAAGTGGCGTCCTGAGCGTGCAGAGGCGTATGCTGAGGTCTTGACTGAGCAGATTGAGTTGCAAGAACAGTTTGCGAGTGCTGTTGAGAGAGGCGATTTGGAGTGCGCGTGCTTCTGCCTGCGTTCCATGATTGATCAAGCTGCCAGTGATCGGCGTGTGGGTATGACTGGGTTTGTGAGTGTGTGTGCGCATTTAAGGCGCAGGGGGGGCGCTCACAGTCCTCCCTGGTTTGATGATGAGTGCAAGGACAAGCGTAGGGCTCTGCGGGAAGCTGTTCGAACGGGGCAGGCTGTACATGCGTGTGAATTTGCAAGAAGGGAGTACAAAGTGCATGTGCAATGGGCAAAGCGTGTGTATACGCGCATGCAGCGTGATGTTTTTCTGGGGCATTTCAAGTGTAAGAATCCTGAGGTGCATGCTTTGTTGAGAAAGGTTAAGCAGGGTGGCCGCACGCCCGTTTCTCAAGAGAGATGGAGTGATTTTTTTAAGCAGCATTTTACTAGGCCTTTTGAGGTTGTGCGTGCTAGGCAAGGCCCAGAAATTGGTTGGGATTCGGCTGTTCCTGTTGGGAGGGGTCATGATGTGCCTGCCTTGTCGAGACAGCAGAGGGAGGGTGTGAGTGCAGTGCGGCCTGATGTTGTTCAAGCCCCAGACCTGATCACCTTCCAAAGGCTGGTTGCGCAGGCTATAAGCAAGTTGAATGCTAAGGCATCTCCTGGTTTTGACGTGGTGACTGCGCCTTTCATTAAGTATGCAGTGGTTCAGCGTCCACGCATGAGTGGACGCGGGCATGATAGGGTGAATGTGATTCTGCCGTACGTTGCTCAGATGTTTCAGATGATGTATGAGAGTGCTCGCATGCCTGATGACTGGAAGAAAGCAAAGCTGGCTCCTTTGTACAAAAAAGGTGCATTACCTGGATCCGAATAACTACCGCATGCTGGCTGTGAGTGGGACAATGTACAGATTGTATACGAATGTGCTGCGTGCTTTGATTACTGATTAGTGCATGCGTGAGAACAAGATTCCAGACACTCAGTTTGGTTTTTGCCCTAGGCGCAGCACCATGCAGCCATGTTTTATCCTGAGGCACTTACAGCATGCTGCCGGTTTGAAACAGTCACACCTGCACGCTGCGTTCATTGATTTCAAGCAGGCTTATGACACTATCCCCAGGCAGGCTTTGTGGCAGCACTTGCAGAGCATTCGTATGCCGGCTCCTTTTCTTGCTGCTATTAAGGACATGTATGAGGGTGACGAATATGTGTTGCATGATGGTGATAAGATTGCTCGCGTGCATCCCACTGTGGGGGTGAAGCAGGGGTGCCCTTTGTCGCCTTTGCTTTTCTCTGTATGATAGCGATGTGAATTTTGTTGCAGAAGGGTGTACGGGTGCTGTGACAGGGACTGAGGAGTTTCATGTGTCTCATTTGATGTTTGCGGATGACCTTACCTTGCTAAGCAACTGTGGCACAGATTTGCAGAGGATGTTAAACAGGCTGAGAGAGTTCGTTGAGAGCAAGCATTTGATCATGAATACGAGCAAGTCTGAGGTGGTGCATTTCAATTCCACAGGCACTAATTTGCCTACGCTGAGAGTGGGTGAGGCTGTGCTGCAGTGTAGAGACAGTTTCAAGTATCTGGGCATGATTTTCTACAAGTCTATGAACATGGTGAAGTCCTCAGAGTTTGTTAACGGTTCTGTCATGGCTGCCTCAGGCCGCATCCAACAGTTTGTGAGTGATTATGACCTTGAGAGCAGGCAGCAGTCCCCCCTCTGGCTGGGTAAGACTTATGGTCCCAGCAGCCATGTACGGTAGCCAAGTGTGGGGCACAGAGTTTTTGAAGCAAGGGTCTGAGTTCAAGAGTCAGTTGCAAGTCAGGCACCTTGCGTTTTTGAAGCGTACTCTGGGTGTAAAGCGCACCACGTGCAACTGGACTTTGTTACGAGAGTGCGGACATTTGCCTTGCAGTTCAACTGGTTTAAGTCTGTGGTCAAGCTGTATAATAGCATGCTTGAGTGCAACAGCACGACGGTGAAAAAGGTCCTTCACGCGGATATTAAGATGCATCCCAGGGTGCCTAAGTGTTGGACTGCGCAGATGCTCGATGGCTTTCAAGGCTTGCAGCGGTGTGATGTTTTTGTGAGTGCGGTGCAAAATGGTGCCCCAGTGCAACTTCAGGATTTTACAAACAATCTGAGGCTCAGGCTCCGAAATGTTTGGAACACCCCTGATGTGAATGCTGCTGGTGGGTCTCGGAGTTCTGTGTCTGTCTACAAGGATTTGTTTGGGGTTCCTCTTGATGTAGATGTGCGTGCTCCTGTGTGGCTCCCACACCACATGGGTCAGAACCATTCTAAGCATGTCATGCGCAATGTCAGCCGTTTTCGATTGCGTGCGCACACTCTGCGTGCTAATACAGCTGTTTGGTCACGGGGTACAGTGTCTCCCATCTGTGATAAGTTTGATTTGCATGAGGTACAAGATGAGGCGCATGTGCTTTTCAAGTGTGCGTGCCCTGATGTTTGTCAACTACGACGCAAGTACCATGTTTTGTTTCAGGAGGCTGTCCATTTATCTCCAGTTTCTTCTTGCGTGCATTTTGTCAATAAGCCCATAATGTTTGCTTTCCTTTCCCAGGAGAACTACAAGCTTTCTTAATTCATCTCTGAGCTCATGGATTCATTCCTGACTGGCATAGACCAGTCACAGGCCGATCAGCCAACCTTTCTGGCTGAAGGTCCCTAGACATTGTAACCATTGTAACCATTGTAACCATTGGAGAGCGTGTTGTACGCTGCGTTGTTTGCTAGCAATGAGCGTCTGACGGTGAGGACATAAGTAAGCAAGAAAAAAAGCTTGTGGTTCAAGAGCTCTGGCTACCAAAAACATAAAAGCACTGCACACAACATTTTTGGCATGTTCCGGATTTAAATTCACTGCAAAGCCCAAGCAAAAGTTGTTTATTCTATAGATTGGATCGACAAGAGTTCAGGGTTTCATAAAGTGCCGCATTGAACCTTGCATGCGTGTAACAGAGCATGCTTGTACAGGAGTGCTCAGCATGAGAGTGATGGTCAGGGTTTGAGATGTGCCAGGCAATTTGGGCTCCTTGGGAATTAGGAAAGCTGTCTGTCTGGTTTGCTTGGCCTGCAATAAAGACTTTCCTGACACACACACAGTTGTCGGAGGTGGCCGAGATTCTGACAGTAGACATCCGGGCAGTGCAAGCAGCTCTGGGTGTGGCAAGCCGCTTGGGCTTTGCCACACGCATCACTCCTTCCTCTGTGGGAGCTGCAGCTGATCTGACGTCCTCCCCCTCTCTGTCGGGCACTCAAGGTGTGGAGGGATGTAGCACAACACTTCTTAATTAATGCACACGCATTTATCCATTCTCTGTGGGCGCTGCAGCTGATCTGATGTTCTCACTCTCTGTTGGGCACTCAAGATATGAAGGACCAAACACCAGAATACAATTTTCAGATCAACAACATGCAGTCGCACGCTTTTGGAGGGGAAGCCCAGGCTAAGAAAGTTCATTCTTCTTTTCAAACCCATCACGTTGATCAGCCTCCAATGTTGATGGTTGATTTTGTCGTGTAACTGCGCAGGTGGTTTGAGAGGTACACAGGCACTCAGCTCTTCCCAGCAGTCTTGCAGCTTTGCCCCCCTGATCGACCTGGAGGAGCATGATGAAGATTCAGGCAAGCAAGCTCTTGAGAAGTGGCATGCAAGCTCATGAGTGTACCAGTTTTGGGGATGTGTTTCGAGGAGGCACGATGATGACGCAGGCATGTGTCACACTTGGATAAGGGCACCTGGCTTTCCAAAGCGTATCTGAATTGGGTCATTGAGGTGCCAAAACGTCCAAGAGGGCTTTGCTTAAGACAAAGAACACTTTGACCACGTGAGGTCACATGGCCGGTGTTTTGTGACTATAACCAAGTGGAAATAACTTTTCCATCATTGGTTGTGCCTTGCACACACAAGCACACAACAGGCAATTAGCTGAGGATCAGCGCAGTCATCTGAGTGTTCTGAATGTTCATCATGTGCAGTTCTTATGATTGGGGTACTCATTTTGAGTGTATTAGGTACACACACACAAACACACACAGGATGTGTGTCTTGTATGTCTGTCCTTACACGTTGCAAGGAGTGTGCACTCTCTTGCTTCTTTGCAGGGCTTAAAAGGCATGCGGTCACCCTGTTTGAGGGTGGTCGAGTTGCTGGTGAAGGGGTCACGCTTGAGATGGTGAATGAGCTGTGGTCCAGTTTTGCAGAGGGGCAGATGTTTGAGGGCGACATGCTGCGACTGACTCAGGTGTGTTTGTTTGCAAGGGTACGTATTGTGACTGGTAGATGTCGAAACTGTGAGCTGTGAGTCAGGTATTTGCTCCTTTCTTGCTTTGTTCTTAGGTAGCAAAATGATAAAATGATGATGAGATGTGTGATCAGTTAAAGGCATCATCTTCTGTAATTTCCAGTCCTCTGCAAATGCATCTGTTCTGTCATGTACGCAGCAACAACTGCTTTTTTAATTTCAAGAGTGTGCAAATTGAGCATGTGTCTTGAGCACATCTCCTCCAAGTGGGTATTTGTTTTGATTCATCCGACGCTCCACCCTCTCCTTCCCCCTGCTCTTCCTTGCACAATTTTCAGGCACTCTTGCCACAGCCTTAAGAGCAGGGCAGTTTGGATCTTGATCCGATGCGTCACACAGATTCACCCTCTTCCCTATTTCCTTCAACCTACAGTTTGCAGGCGCTCTTGCTACCGCTCTTGAAGCCGTACGGGATAGCTTGGGCCCAGGGAGAGGTCTTGAGCTGCTGAGGAAGGAAAGTCTGGAGGGTCTGCCGCCCTTGTCAGCTTCCAAGGTAGGGGATGCAAGAGGAAGAGTCTGTACAAGTCTTGAGCCCCAGAAGGAGGAAAAACTCTAGAGGCACACACCATCCTATACCACATGAGTCAAAGCCACAATCTATTATGTGTTCCATCCAGTCAGCTCCCTCCAGCCCTCCTTTTGGCAATGACCCCTTTCCACAACTCCGTCTTTGCAGGTCCTAGCCACAACTTACTGTTTGCTTCTCCCAGTCAGTCCCCTCCCTCCCCCAGCCCTCCCTGTTGCAATGGCCCCCCCACCTCAACACCACAGCCACACCAGCACGTACCCAGGCCCCCATGCTTCCTCACCTGCCACACAACATGGGGCTCAGCTGCCTGCGATTGCCTACTTTGGCGCGAGCACGCGGGCGGCCTCACCCTGGCTTGCGCTCACTCTGTACACGCTGGCAAGGTGGGTGGTGGCTTGCATCCATGCCGTACATGTTCCACAAGGCACGTGCATCACAGGCACCTGAAGTGATGCATGCTGGCTTGTGCTCACTCCATACACACTGGCAAGGTGAGTGATGTGCGCTCAACAGCATGCACACCATATCACTGCAACATACAAGTTTCAACTCTTTGCTTTCCTGTTAAAGACAGCCCAAAAGCCTAACGATAAAAACAGCTCAAAGAAGCCCAGTGTATCTGTGTTAAGGCTGGCTCATGAGGACGGTGCTGGTAGCAGGGCAGAGCTTTTACCCGCCTGCCTCACCAACAGCCCGATCTGGTTGATTTTCTAGATTCACTGCATTGTGTGCATTCCACGACCCTACATTTGTAAATCAACATATTTGCAGGCTAGGTCCTATGAGCCTGGTGCTGGTGGCAGGGCAGAAGCTCACCCGCCTGCCTCCTCAGTTGGGGTGTGCCACACACGCCCTGCTGTGGCCGTGGGATGAGGGCCCTGGGTTGGCACGGTGAGTGGACAGCAGCAATTGTAGCTGTTTGCGGATTCGTGCCTGTTGCTGGGATAGTGTGTGTGATGTAAGTTGCTCCTCTTACCACCTCAGTTGGAGTGTGCCACACACGCCCTGCTGTGGCCATGGGGTGGCCAAGGGCTGGCATGGTGAGTGTACAACTGTGTGGGAATTATTTTTCATCTTTGCTCTTGTTATTCTTTACTTGTTGTTGCCAGTGTTAATGGCATGAGGGCCCTGAGGTGGCAAGGTGATTGAACATCCACCTCTGCAACTTCTCTCATTTGCAACGTGCACATTCTGGCTACCAACTTTGGAAAATCGTGAGTGCTCTGACCTTTTTTGTTTGTTGAAAACCAGTTGAAATAATAGTGCCCTAGCTCCTGCTTCTCCAAACAGGCTGAAGGCATCAGGGCTATTCGGAGAGGTCTCTGGAGGCACAGGGGTTGCGCTTGTGGAAGCTCCCCTACTGCTGGCTGCCATCAATGAAGTGTTAGCTCACACAGGTGTGTTTCAGTGGCAAGGAGGCGTCCTCCTGTTGTCATGAGTCCTGCTTCTGCTCAGATTATGCATGAATGAAACATGAATAGAGTGCAGATTCGAGAAGCGCATGTGGAGCACCGCTTCAAAGTTTGTTATCGTGCATAGCTGTGCCTGAATGGGTGTGCCTGAAAGCGCAGGTGTGCTAGAAAGGAGATGGCGTGGCTTGACGCAGGTGTGTGTGCCAGGAAACTAATCACCCTCCCATGCTCTAAAGGCAACCAACAATTGTACCACTTTACATGCATGTACACAGACCACACACACTGCAAGCAGCCAAGCAAGCCATCAACATTGCCCCCCCTCTTATGCTTGAAACAGCAACCAACATGCCTCGCATCAAACTATACACAAACCACACACACTTTTGCTCGCAACTCTCATGGTGCAAGCCATCAACATCGCTGCCCCCCCTCCCCACCCACCAAGCACCTCCACAACCTCCCCTACAATCCTTCCCCCTGGAGCTGTCACTCCTCCAGCAGCTGCTACAGCTGCTGCTGCTGCTGCTGCGGTAAGCACAGGTGCTGCGGCGAGTGCAGGTGCAGGTGCGGGAAATGGGAAGGGTAGGAGCTCTAATGGATCTGGTTGGATGGGGGGAGGGGAGAAGGGTGAGGGTGGGATTGTGGCAAGCTTGGCGGAGTTGACAGGGTGGGGGGAAGGGGGGTAGTTGGGGGGCTTGGGAGGGCAGGGGGAGGTGGAGAAAGTAAGAGTACTCCACAGAGTAGGATCTCACCGAACCATTCAAGGCAGTCTCTACGGCAGAGACGCGCGATTCATCCACGGTGACAGTCAGGCGGGCCTGCAGGAAAGAGAGGGGATGTGTTTTTGAGCTAAATAAGGTGCTGTGGTTAGGTTAAGGGTTTAGGGTCATGTATCAGCCTCGCAGCAACACTGCACGTTGATTGACCATGAAGGTTGCCAATTGTATGACTTAGTACTACATAATGCATCCGGTCAAGCACACATCAGAATGCAGCAGTGCAGGATTATAAGCACATCATACTCACCGAGGTAGCCAGGATCCTCCTCCTCCTGCTTGCAGGCTCCATGGCCGTGACAATGGCGGTGGCACTGTCGCAGGATGATCCAATCTCGACGCACGCATCCTTCACCTCTCTCCATGGCGCTCTTGAAGTTGGTGACAAAAGTGGTGAGATCCTGGTTGTCAGAGCCATTTTTTCCTGCAACAGCGACAGTGAACAGGGAGGGATGATGCATCAGATGAGAGAAGAGATCTTGAGTGTAATCTCAAAAAGCCAGATGACGGCAGTGGTAAGGAGGGCAGAGGTCAATGATACAGTAGGGCAGAGGACAGACAGCGAGAAACAAGCAGACAAGGCAAGTGTGAAGGGCCGGAGGGACAGAAGGGGGATCACGCAACAGCAGTGGCGGGGAGGACAGAGGTCAATGGTACAGTAGGGCAGAGCACAGCTGTACCATGCAGGCAGGCGAGGCACTTTTTTCCTGCCTTTACTCACGTGTCCAGTCCTTGATGGCATTGTCAGGGATGTCAGCGCCATCCAAGTCGACAGTCATCCTGGCTTTGACTGAGGTCAACGCTTCTTCATCCGTACTCACCGCCGACACCACGGAGTCACTGACAGAGTAGGGATCCACTTTGTCATCACCCACGACTTTCTCCACGGCAGAGACGCGCGCCTCATCCACAGTGACAGTCAGGCAGACCTGTAAGAAAGAGAGGGGATGTGTTTTTGAGCTAGTTAAGGTGCCGTGGAAAAGTCACATTCAATGGCATCTGTTCCACAAATGTGTGCCAATCTGAAATTGGGTCATGCATCAGCCTCACAGCAACACTGCAAGTTGATTGACCGTGGAGTTCGCCAATTGTATGACTTGGTACCTACACAATGCATCTGGTCAAGCACACATCAGAACGCAGCAGTACAGGATCACAAGCACATATCATACACACATTGGTGGTGGTATCCAGCAGGTTCCTCGTCATGGCCTTAACAGTGGCCTTAACAGTGCAGTTGATTTGCTAAACCCTAACCCAAGGTTTATAAGTCCAAAAATTAACCTTAAACCCTGTCAAATTTGCAACCTTCATGGTAAATTGACGTGTAGTTTTGCTGTGAGGTTCATGCATGACCTAATTTGAGATTGGCACACATTTGTGGAACAGATGCCATTGAATGTGGCTTTCCCACAGTACCTTAACTAGCTCAAAAACACATTCCTTCTCTTTCTAACAGGTCCGTCTGACAGTCAGCGTGACCAATGCGCGTTCCTCTGCCGTGGAGTCTGCTGTGGATGACTCAATGGGATCCTACACTGTCAGTGACTCTGTGGTGTCAGAAGGGGCGAGTACGGATGAAGAACCTCTGTTGACCTCTGTTGAAGCCAAGATGACTGTTGACTTAAATGGCGCTGACATCCCTGATGATGCCATCCAGGACTGGACACGTGAGTAGAGACAGGAAAGACAAGTAGGGGGAAGCATCGCAAGCGATGCTGAAAAGTTGGCAAAGCCTTTTGCGCTGTGAACTGGCAACTTGTGTGTGCTTTGTGCGCGCTTATACATGTGTGTGTGTGTATGTGTGTGTGTGCGCGTTTGTGCGTGCATGCGTGTGTGTATGTGTGTGGGTGTGTGTGTGTGTGGGTGCGTGGGTGCATGTTTGTGTGTGTGTGTATGTGTGTGTGTGTCTGTCTGTCTGTGTGTGTATGTGTGTGTGCGTGCGTGCGTGCGTTTGTGCGTGCGTGTGTGTGTGCGCGTGTGCACGTGCAAGCATACCTTCAACCTGCTCACATCTGTCAATCAAACATGGAGACTCGCATCCTCTCAGAACACGCTCCCATCGTTATCGCGTCATTAAACATAAATTTTTAAGTCCCTTGCAACTTGAATTGTGGAAATCCGTGCACCCAGTCGTGTGCTTGCATGGAGCAGCGAACTTTCCGTCCGCGCCTCTCCTTGGCCCCGGACCCAGCAGGCACACTCAGAAATGTCTCCTGTCGACTTCTGTGCTTTCAGATTAAGTTTCGGGGACGTGGGCTGAGCTCCGTCGGGCAGCTTCCTGCAGCTACCAAACATTGAGTCACTTCTTTCCACAGCACTGCTCACTGCACCCCTGGTCACAAAAACTTGTATGCCCCGACAAACAAGTTTGCTTGGCCTGCCTGCCAAGTTTCAGACCTGGACGTTGGCTGCGTGGCTCTGGCCAAGCCCTGATTCTCAACTTTCCAAACTTTCGTTTCGGGGTGCGCCCAGAAGCACCACCACCTGCCCCTCCCCTCCCCTCGACAACGCAGGGCTGCCTGATTTGTAAATCTGGGTCACTGTGCAAGTTTTAGGAGCGGGAGGTGGGCTGGGCGGGCCTGCGCACTCTGGTGTGAATAATTTTTGTTTTCACGGTGCGCCCAGCAGCACCTCCACCGCCCCTCCCCACCCCCTGACACCACAGGGCTGCCTAGTTAGTCAGTCTAAGGCGCCTTGCAAGTTTTGGAGGGGGGGGGTGGGCTGGGCGGGCCTGCGCACACAGATGTGAACAATTCTCGTTTTCACGGTGCGCCCAGCAGCACCTCCACCGCCCCTCCCCACCCCCTGACACCACAGGGCTGCCTGATTAGTCAGTCTAAAGTGCCTTGCAAGTTTTGGAGGCTGGGGGTGGGCTGGGCGGGCCTGCGCACACTGATGTGAGCTTTGGTGGGAATCCGGCAGACCTAGGGGCTGCGCCCCATGACTGGGGCTTCGCCAAAAATATTTTGCAAGACTCCTCCCCACCATTGCTGCCAACTGGCTTAATGAAATTACACCCAACATCTCTTCTCTCCTCCGATGCATCATCCCTCCCTGTTCACTGTCGTTGTTGCAGAAAAAGCTGGCTCTGACAACAAGGAGCTCACTGAGTTTGTCACCGCCTTCCAGAGTAGCATGGTGAAAGAGGTGAAGGATGCGTGCTTCGAGAGTGGATCACCCTGCGACAGTGCCACCGCCATTGTCACGGCCATGGAGCCCACAAGCAAGAGGAGGAACCTGCTGGCCACCTCGGTGAGTATGATATGTGCTTATAATCCTGCACTGCTGCATTCTGATGTGTGCTTGACCGGATGCATTATAAGGTATCGAATCCTTATGACCAGATGATTTACTAAACCCTAACCCAAGGTTTTTAAGTCCAAAAATTAACCTTAAACCCTGTCAAATTTGCAACCTTCATGGTAAATTGGCGTGTAGTTTTACTGAGGTTAATGCATGACCTAATTCGAGATTGGCACACATTTGTGGAACAGATGCCACTGAATGTGGCTCTCCCACAGTACCTTAACTAGCTCAAAAACACATTCCCTCTCTTTCTAACAGGTCGGTCTGACAGTCAGCGTGACCAATGCGCGTTCCTCTGCCGTGGAGTCTGCTGTGGATGACTCAGTGGGATCCTACACTGTCAGTGACCCCATGGTAGATGATGGTGTAGATGATGGCGCAATACGCGGCACCTTGAGCTTGGGTGCCTTGGCTGCCTTTGCCCTGGCCCTAGTGATCATGCTGTAAGCATGGTGGTACACAATAATTATAAATTCGATTTATTTTGTCTGATGAGAGTGGGAGGAATAGGAAGAACTTTGACTCAGTGGGATCCTACACCGTCAGTGACCCCATGGTAGATGATGGTGTAGATGATGGCGCAATACGCGG
>Ga0307947_1001373_pt1 | contig 19153 bp, 24 predicted proteins | sample OrgLakmetagen232_FD_201840 | JGI IMG/M metagenome (GOLD analysis project Ga0307947, IMG submission 201840) | Saline water microbial communities from Organic Lake, Antarctica - #232 | ecosystem: Environmental > Aquatic > Non-marine Saline and Alkaline > Saline | place: Antarctica: Organic Lake...
CTTGTCTCTTTTTCTGGTGTCTTGTTCAGTCTGGCCTCCTTCTCTTCTTGAAGCTGCCTTTTTTTTTTGCTATAGCTCAACTGCCCTCGCTGGCGGATATAGCTGTGTAACCCTTACCCCTTACCCCCTATCAAACCTCTCTGCATCTTTTTGGTCAGTGCCAATTACACAATCTCTGTTCCCTTCTTGCGATAAAGTTGGTAAAAAGAGCCTTTGCTTGTTTTACAGGTCTTGGGAGGAAACGGGTATATTTCTGATTACCCGACCGGCCGTCTGCTTCGGGACGCCAAGCTCTATGAAATTGGGGCCGGCACCAGTGAGGTGCGTGGCGTTCTTGCTGGACGATTACAATTGCTGTGGTGGCGGGGTTTATCAGTACCTGATACTAAGGGGCTCCTTTCCCTTTATATGTGTGGAGAGTGGTTTGCTGCCTGCAAAATTTCCTCACTTTTTAACAAACATGAGCATGGTGTAGCCCAAACCAAATACAGAAGGATCACACTTGTTAGGGATTGCCGTCACAACAGGCTGCCGACCAAAAAGTCTGCACTTGTTTCGTTTTATGTGCAGATCAGAAGGCACTTGATCGGCAGGGAGTTGGTCAGAGAGTGCCGGGCCAGCATGTAAAAGGAGATAATATACAGATCTGTATTATAATACTACATATAACCATGTTACAAGTTTGTACATGCATATCGAAAGACCACATTCTCTATTTCAATCCGTTACAGCAATAGCGGCGCTCAAGTAAGCAGTTGACGCTGCTGTATGCGTGCCGTTGCTTCTAGAAGATCTTGGACTTTGAGCTTGAAAGAGCCAACCTCAGCGTTCTTTGCCTGTGCAGAAGTAGTGGAAGCAGAAAGGAATTGAACCACAGGGGAATGTAAACACACAAAGGAGCAATTGGGTAAGCGAAAATGCAAAATATCCTTACCTCCAAAGCAAGCTCCCATCTTCGCTGCGCTGTGTCTGCTTGCATACTGTACCTGAGCACACATACACACAGCCAAGAGTTGTAGGGACAATGAAGACCAGCGTAATAAAGCTTCTAGAATGTCTGATGTAGGAGTACGCTACGAACTGTCAACCATTAGCTACTACAAACCGTCAACCATTAGCTACAAACTGTCAAACATTAGCTACGAACTGTCAAACATTAGCTACGAACTGTCAATCATTTGCTACGAACTGTCAACCATTCGCTACAAATTGTCAATCATTAGCTACTACGAACTGTCAACCATTAGCTACGAACTGTCAATCATTAGCTACTACGAACTGTAAACCATTCGCTACGAACTTTCAATCATTCGCTACGAACTGTCAATCATTAGCTACGAACTGTCAACCATTAGCGTCAACCATTAGCTACGAACTGCCAACCATTGGCCAAAACAAGCCTCCTGCAAGCAATTGAAAAAAGAGGATGCTGCATCTTTCCTGAGGTCGCAACAAAAATGAATTTGCATCATTTCCTTTTTCCCCCCGTACTTACAAGCCGTGAGTCTCCTCAAGCACGCTCTGCCACTTTGCTTCACGAGCTGTTGCCTCCCGGCCCATCTCATCCAGCCGCCGTTCCAGCGCAAGGAACTCAGACGCAGTGGGTGACCACCCCGCTCGTGCACGTGCCTAGAAGAGGAATACGTGAGGGCTACGATGTTAGCATACAGAGCTAATAAGGATTAAACTGTCTGCCTGATTGCTGGTGGTGTCATTGCCTTGCTGACAAGCAGCGGTTCACAACTGTACTTGCGCAAATAACAAGCGCAGCTGAGCGCGAATAGTGTATTAAGCAACCGAAACGACTAAGCATGGTTTGAAGCCAAAGCATACTAAAATGTGACTGCTCGAAAAAGCCTGCAATGACAGGCATCTGCTTGCCTGCACGTCGGCTAACTCGGTCACCAGTGCTTCAATCCGAGCTTGGGCACTTCTAAGCTTCGACTCAACACCAGCAAGCCTCTCCTGTGCAGATGCAGATACAAGCTAGAGGTTACAGAGGTTACAGATAAAGCCATCAGTCAAAAATGCGACTGCTAGGCTGCGTATGTAAAGCATTGTAACAATTGTGAGAGGTGTTCTATGTAGCAGATGCAGGTACTGTTGTTTGTGCACTACATAAGCAGCAGCAGGTGCGTCGTTCAAGCGCCTTGATTCAAGGGCTTCCACATCAAAGGCCATTGCTAGAGGTGTGAAGATGTGCGGATGCAAAGGCTGGATAGGTGTATGCCATTTAGAGGAATCATAATTTCATGTACAGTCTAGGCGTCGCACAGTTTCTCCTATGCCTGACGTTTTTGATAAGATACAAACACCCTAAGGCACAAGCAAAGAGCACGGTGTAAGCCAACACAATATCACGTACACTGTCCCCCACCCCCCCTTAACCGGCCAATCCAGGCCTGCCGTCACGCGCTGCCTCAAACAGCATGGTCAACATAAGTACGACTGTCATACGCACTACTGAAATCACCATCGTACGCACATGATGGTCGTATGCACTAGTAGGTCTCTCATCTCACCTGCCACTTAAGGCCCTCCTTGTATGCTGCCTCGTCGGCAATGCGTAGCAGGCCCCTCTGGTGCTCAGCAGTCAGAAGGGCACAGCGCTCTACTGCCTCACTGTGAGAACGCTGCAGGCAGCACAAAACCAGGCAGGAAGCGTTCACACAAGGCAGGCTGAGGAAAACCAGGCAGGAAGCGTTCATACAAGGCAGGTTGAGAGAGACTTCACAAGGTGCAACACTTCTCTGCCTCCCTATTTGCAATTTGCTGTCTATTACCGCTGTCAACACAAAAGTGAAGAGAATTTTCTCACAAGGTAGGCTAGAAAAGCACCGTAGGGCGCAGCATTCCACTGTTTGCAATCACACTGCTGCCAACACAAAAAGGGCAGGACACGTACACACAGCGCAGCTGGGGGAGGCACAGTGCTCCTTTGCCTCACTGTGTACAAGCATGCTGCAGCAAGTCAGGCGATTCGGAGTCACAAAAAACATATCAAGTGCCCAAGCTCCGCTCAGAGCAAGCAGAATAGTGGACTGAGGGGCGACAATGCCTGATACTGTGGAGCCTCGGCCTTATGCAGTGACCAGTTGTGGAAAAAATAAAAGAGAGGCTGGACAACGAATTTCAAGTTCATAGGGCTAACATGCCTTTTGGAAAGGTTGTGAACCAGCAACCTGGCTTGACTCAGGTGTCATGTTAGTAGGCGGCGTGCAATTCAGTGATCCACACATATTTTAAATACCATTAAAGGACTTTTCCGACGCGCCAGCACTTGGATTGTAGGCAAACGCCATAATGCCATGCATACAAGCCAAATAAGGCAATATGCACTCTTGAACACAAGCCGAAAGTAAAAGTTTGTTGCACCAGAAAGCATTGCTCACTTCTTTTTGAGGCGAGCATTGTGGCTTCATAGCATTTATCCTGTGTTTTGCTGCATGCAGATGTGCAAGTAACCTGGCGACCACTCCGACCATTATTCCCAGCATCATCCCTTTGCAGCAACCACTTTGACCACCTAACGCACCTGCATGGTTGCCAAAGCCAGTTCAGTAGCCTCTGCACGCCTCTGGAATGAAGCTGCCTCTGACTGGGTATCCTCCAGCTTCTGCTGCTGCTCTAAACGCTCTGCGAGAGCAAGGTGGGCAAAGTGCTTTGCCTTTGTTGCCGCTGTCACTGCAACTTAAGGCCGAGAGCAGTCCGCTCTAATCCACAGCATGAATTCATCATTTGTGCATTTTTGTCTCACTCAGCGATAAGGAACAGCCCTGCTCCTTTTGCGTGCTGGCTGAGCATCAGACAAAAACAGCAAAAGCACACAATCAACAGCCATCACCTGGTCCTCCTTCTCATGTCAGTGCTCTTCCTCTCTACGCACTGCTCTCAACTTCTTTGTTATCCTACTCTCCTCAGAGGAGTTTTAATGAGTTGCGTGATCTTTCCTTTGCCCTGCCTGCATTGGGACGGGATTACCCTAGCAGCACATACATATATTGTTTTGTCCCGTGTTCCTCAGGAGGGATTTGTCTTCAGCCGTATGATGTTTTTGACCTTTTCAGCCCTGCTCACCTTGGGATGGGTCAGTCTTTAATCGTGTGATCTCTTCTCTTGCAGCACTAAGCTGGTTCCTCAAGGTCCCTGCCTCCTCAAGGGCAGCTATGTACCTGTTAGCAGATCACAGTTCAAGCTATGTACCTGTCAGCAGATCACAGATCAAGCTATGTACCTGTCAGCAGATCACAATTCAAGCTATGCACCTGTCAGCAGATCACAGATCAAGCTATGTACCTGTCAGCAGATCACAATTCAAGCTATGCACCTGTCAGCAGATCACAGTTCAAGCTATGTACCTGTCAGCAGATCACAGATCAAGCTATGTACCTGTCAGCAGATCACAGTTCAAGGGTGACACAGTAACTTCGGACCCAGATGTGGGTGCATCGTTTTAAACATTTGAACACAGGGGCATGGTCCTTAGCTGACCGTATGTACAATAATTTTCCCGCTTAAATTATCGTATGTACACCGTATGTACGCATGAACGTATGGTTTTGGCCAACCCTTTTAAGGACACAAAACTTTACATGCTGTGTCCCAGTTGAGATGTGAGGCTGTTGCCAACTAAGCCATACCTCTGTTGCTCCTGTTGTCTCCCTCCAGCATGATCATCGTACAGAGCAGACGCACGCACGGAGTCCTGTCCTTGGCGCTGCTGCTGCGGCTGCCCTGCAGGTGCATGTGGTCACTACTAAGTTTGCATGCGTTGCCAAAAGCGTGCACTTGCACATAAGGACACATGTAGAGTTGGCCAGAGCCATACATATCTGTATATGTATTTACAATGTAATACGATATTATCCGCAGGAAAACTACAGTACATACGATCGTATACGGTGTATACAGTATACATATACGGTTCTTGCCTACACATGTAGCATGAAACATGGATCTATCTATCTATAACATGGATCTAACATGGATCTATCTATCTACATCTTGCCTACACATGTACCATGAAACATGGATCTATGAAATGACGTACCCACAGCTCGACCCTGGGCCCCTTTCCTTCTGATACACATAATGCACCTAAGCATCATATCATGTAATTCATTGAAATGGGCTTGTTCCTTCTTTTACACATCATGCACCTAAGCATTATATCGTGTTTTTCGTTCTTTGTAGAAATGCCGAGCTTGTCACTCATAGCTCGAAACCTTTTTCAGGCTTAAGCTTGCATTGAAAAGTCAGAAGCAAAGGAACCTGCCTGTGCTGCCCCTGTTTCAACGGGCACACTTTTAAAGTCCTTTGCGTCTTTACGCTGAGCTAAAAACTGAACGTAACTCCCGCATGCAACCTGTCTTGGCAATCACTCAAAATTGTCTATAAAGTTCAAATTGCATCTGTATCTTTTGTGCCTCCATTTTGAGCTGCATGCCAGATAATTCTGTTTGAACCGAACTTACAAAACATGACTATGAGAAAGTGCACCCTGCAACCAGCGCTGCCCAGCGTGGGCACTCAAACCTCACAAGAGCCCACAGCTGACTTATTGCAGGACGTTTTATTTCAGTCTTGCCTTGCTACAGCTAGCCAGATGTGGATAACCAAGTAATTGCAACATACAACCAACTTTTGACAGCCATACCTTGCTGCAGCTTGCCAGGCGTGGATAACCAAGTAATTGCAACATTCAACCAACTCTTGACAGCCATACCTTGCTGCAGCTTGCCAGGCGTGGACACCCAGGCAGTGGAAGCCAGCAGGGGCGAGCCAGGCACGGAGCTGCGCAGATCCTCCCCCATATGCACCACACGCGCCTCAGCCTCTCCCAGCCTCAAGTGCATCTCAGCTATCTGCATTGTAAAGCAGTGGGCGATGAGGGTATGGGATGGGGGTGTGGGATGGGGGTGTGGGACGGGGGTATGAATGAGGGCTCAAAAACTGTCTGGGAAAAAAGGGGATGAGGGGCAAAAGCTTGATAGCTTGGAAATAGGTGCCTTATGTTGACGTATATAGCGCTAGGGGCTGGCCAGTATTGCGTTGATGTGGTACATCTACATGTACATGTACAAACAAATGTTTCACCTTTGTTTGACAACGCAAATGGAGCGGTGATGCATGCATAAACGCAAATGGAACGGCGTCGCATGTATAAACGCAAATGTATAACGCATGTATACGGTGACAAATGTATAACACAAATGGAATAGTGACGCATGTATAAATGCAAACGTACAACGCATGTATACGGCAACGCATGTATAAATGCAAATGGAACGGCGACGCATGTATATAGCGCTAGGGGTTGGCCAGTACCGTGTTGATGTGCTACATCGTACCTGTACAACAGCTTGTCTATGTGTCACTGTTTGGCAACATACAGAAATGTACAGAAAAAACAGGAACTCTTTGCATGGCTCGCCCTGAGACCCATACAAACATGCCATCGCCCAAATGTCAATTTTCTCTCCTACCTGTCCCTGAGTCCAATCACCTCTGCTTCTTGCCAGTTTTTCAAGGACTGTATTGTGTGAGTGCTCACCATAGGTACACCGACCCACCATCTTTGTCTTCTTGTCCAGCTCGTCTCTGAGGGCCATTTCTGCATCCCTCTGCCGCTGCCTCTCTGATGCTGACATGAGGAAGTCACCGTTGGCAGTGCTGCGCCTATTCCCCGCTTGAGAGCTGTTCACGCTGTGGGCAGGGGCTCTTTGCTGCAGGCACGTGTTTAGGATCAAATGTGTGCAGCAACTATTGCGTGCTCAAGTTCTTGAGCGTCTAGTGCATGTGCGTGTGCAAACGTGTCCGTTGCAAATGTGTGTCAGTGTCTGTGTGTGACACAGTAAACAAATGTTAGTGAAGGGAATGGGTGAGCCTGCTTTTGTGTGCACTGTCATGCACATTTCTTTTTGTGTTCTACTAGGTCATTCATAGGTGTGAGATAAATATAAGGCATGGATCCTGCTTGGACCCATGTGTGCACACGTGCGCACTTGCTGCGTGCCTTTGTCGTATGGTTGCACTGGTATCAGGATTGTCAGTAAACCCTAGAAATAGGCGACAATTTTTGGTCATCAGGCAAGCTTTTCAGCACAAGCAAAACATGTGAGCAACAAGCCAAGCGTCCCGTTGGGCGTCCTGTTGTTGTGGCGTACCTTGAGCTTGGCCTCCAGATCTCTGATCTTGCGTGTGTACATCGCGCGCTGCTCATCGACCTGCAAATTGGGTTGTGAAAATATGGATCACAAACTGCAAATTGTATATCCCACGTCGTGGCAGCAGTCAGAAACACAATTAATTGCCCGCCATGCTTTGCCCATGCCCATGAAGACACTTGTCTCTCAATTGGCCTTTCCTGCTCGTGACTCCTTAATGAGAAGTTAAGCATTCGTTTACAACATCATCATTAAGGGCCTTTGTCAAGTATTTGGTAGATCAAATCATGCATGCAGCCAGCAGGCTCAGCTGCAGCTTGTACAAGCGATTCCTGAGGGCACCTTCAAACAAGTCCCCTGGCAGCATAAATCATCAATTCAAACGAACAAGCGACAAGCAAGGATCATCAAATTCAAATGAAATAATCAATTCAAATGAAATCACCAATTCAAATGAACAAGCGACAAGCAAGGATCATCCAACTCAATGAAATCATGAATTCAAATGAAATCATCAAATCAAATGAAATCATCAACTCAAATGGACAGGCGGCAAGCAAGGATCATCAAATTCAAATGAAATCATCAATTCAAATGAACAAGCGGCAAGCGAGGAAATAACTTCTTTCCATTCCTGCAGTTGCTCACTCCCGCACACATATCTCGCCTGTGACCCCACTCATGATTGACCCCAACACATACCTCTCGCCTGTGACCCCAAAACAACACTGCAATCTGCAGGCTGCAGACTTACGTGTGACCCCAACACATTCCTTGCCTGTTACCCCAACACATTCCTTGCCTGCGACCCCAATACATACCTCGCCTGTGACCCCAACACACACACTTCTCGCTTATGACCCCAAAACAACGCTGCAATCTGCATACTACAGACCCCAGCAGATACCGTGGGTCAGAGGTCTTACTTGAGCAGCAAGCTCTTTCTCTCGCTTGCGTGCCCGTGCCGAAGAATCCATTTTGGCTTGCTCACGCTCAAACGCTGCACGCAGCTGCTCATACTGCTGCTGATACGTCCGCAGCTGCATCTCATACTCCTCGTCCTGTAGGAGTTGCGTGCAGTGGTTCATGTGTCTATGAGTTTGTGCGTGTCTGTGTGTGCATGTGTGCCTAGTTGCATCTGTGAAGGAAGCCCAGTCCCTTTGTTGATACACATGCCACAACAGAGCATCTTTTTTTGCAAAGTGCACGTTACATGCATGCATGCCGACTTGGACACAAAAACTTGGGAGCTTGCATGTTTCTTATCTGTGCGCACAAACACACACACACACACACACACACACACAAATGCTGCCCCACCTTGCCTGCCAGCTTTGCTGATACAGAAGCCAGCTTGGCCTGGAGCTCTTGCACCCTGCTGCTTTCCTCCGCGCTAGGTTTTGCCGCTTCTGCAATCATTGTGTTATGTCTTGCAACATATATATAATATATTTTGTCTTGCGACATGAATATATTATACATTATATAGGAGGCTCTGACAGCAACTTCAACACAATAGAGCGGAACTAAGCCGGTGTCAAGTCTTGGGATGTTTCAGGATGTGGCTGATTGCGGATGAATTTATATATCACCAAAATGGATGCAGCCTGGCTAACAGGCAGAAAAAGGGTGTAAGTCACAGATGACTACCATGATAGAAAGCTAACGTCAGCTGTTGGCTCACCAATGACAGCAGCCAGGGAGTTTGGTGGTAGCCGGGATTTTGCCGCCCTTTGAAGAGCTAGCACTTGTGCCTGAAGATCACTGATGCGGGATGAGCTGCCTTTACTCAAGGGACCTGATTGTGAGAGGAAAAAAGACGAGTGAGCTGCCTTAACTCAAGGGACTTGATTGTGAGAGGGGAAAAGCCGAGATCAAACTAGCTGCCTTTGCAAAACAGGCCTGATTGGGGATGAAAGGTTAAGGTCATACCTGTGAGGACCTTGCAAAGAAATTTCTAGCAAATTGAAACTTTGAGCAAATTGAATATCAGTAGACTCTTGACGACCTACCATTGATACTGCTCTTGATGACCAACCATTAACACAACTATTAATAGCAATTAGCTGTAAAATGCTCTTGGTGAACTACCAAAAGAGACTGTCCACAATGGGGAGATGAACTGTATATATAGGGCTGGGAGATGCTGATTCACGAGACACTGTCAATACACAAAACATCCTTGATTGGCAAGTCAGAACACATAGCATGAGCAACCAAACAGGTGTGATACATTCTAATATTATATTAATCTATAATACAAGGGCACATAGTGTCTGACCTAGCACGCTCGCAATTCTGGCCCCCAGTGATATATGACAAGCATCTGTGTGAGCCTTTAGGATACTCTGCATTTTTTTGCTAAGCTGTACACAAGCAGGCACTGAGCCTTGAAGCCTGCATGCGCTATATGCTGTACACACTGCAAGGAGGGAGGCACCAACGCACAATTAAATGACTTTGATACGCTCCAATAATATGTGCCACTTTAACGCTGCATGTGTGCACATACACCCATGGCTGAAAGATCAGTAGCTGCATGTACGCATGCACTCTCTCATGCCTGACTGATCGCTTCCTCTTTAGACTTAAGACAGCGACCACATACTCCAAACACTCCACTCACCTTGCACAAATGACCTCCCACCATAGTCAAAACCCAAACCCACCCACCTTGAACATGAACAAACCTCTCACTATAGTCAAAACCCAAACCCACCCACCTTCATGCATGGCGACCCTGTGCTCCAATTGGCCAATGACATCTTGCTGCTCACGCACCAGGGCATCATTCCTGCTCAGCAGCTCCTGGTTTTCAGCATACCAAGACACCTGTGTATGTGCAGGTGCATTTGTGTGCGTCTTTGTGTGTGCGTGTGCGTGTGTGTGCGTCTGTATGTGTGTTTGCATGTGCCTCGTGTGCGTCTATTTGTGTTTGTGTGTGTGCGTGCCTCTATCCCGGGTACACCAGCTTTGGGTACCTGGCTACCAAGCCACCAGTGACAATCATGTTTGCACCAAAGCGAACATTGTTTACATAGCATTAAGTCAGCAGTGAGAACCATGTTTGCGCCAAAGCGCACAACGTTTGCGCTCAGCAGCCTCTGCTTGTAGAGCAGCCACAGTGCATGTGTATTCAAATAATTCTTTGAAAATGTCGTTTCTGCTCACAGCTTTTCAGTTTCTATAGCATATCAAGCCCACCCTTTCATCCAGTTAAACCCCACTACGTCTGTTAAGTGTAGGTGTACTGGCGCTACGACTGCTCTGTTCCTTTTCTTCACGTTGCCACACATCGACAATGGCATTGAGGTTGAGACCAACTTTAAGAAAGACACCTGAATCTAATCACCTTGTGCACAAGGCTTAGTTGCTGACTGTATACAAAGACCTAGTTGCCTTTGTACAAAGAACCACCTCTGTCCTCTGCACCAATCCGGCTCATCCTACACTCGAAACGCTTTGCACCAATCCGACTTGTCCCACACTCAAAATACACCACGCCGCCCAATGCACCTTGCTTCATATAGGTGACACTCTAAGAATGCGCCACACTCCATGAACCACACTCCACATACCTACAACGTTATCACATGTTCTACACTCCATCATACGGCACTCTGGTACAGGAACCGATAGGAAGAAGTGCTCCAACATACGGCACTCTGGTACAGGAACCGATAGGAAGAAGTACTCCAACATACGGCACTCTGGTACAGGAACCGATAGGAAGAAGTACTCCAACATACGGCATTTTGGTACAGGAACTGATAGGAAGAAGTACTCCAACGTACGGCATTCTGGTACAGGGACTGATAGGAAGAAGCAGTTTGGCCACCGCTGCTGTGATGAAGGAATTATGCCAAGAAAACAAAAAAAGCTAGGCGAACAATGAACAATCACGCCCAGCATCAAATAAGGAGAAGGAGCCACTTCGGTATCAAGTACCATAAAACTCCCTTACCACAGAAGACTAACAAACTTGGCAACTTGCAAGCACGCACCTTGTTTTGAAGTTCCGCGACCATCCCTTGGTATTGGGCACGCATCGCGTCCATTTCTGCCTGCACCTTTTTCACAAGCAAGTCTCCGTCCTGCAAGGACAAGAGAGCATATGCCGTACCTTTACTTCAGGGTAGAGAGAGGATTTGCACCTGTGCAATGAATATGGACCGTTCCTATCTTTGAGCTGTACACAACAAAGTTGCAACTTGCAGCAAAAGAAAGACAAAAGCCTTCATAGCGGCGACTCCTTTCAAGCAACGAATCTTTATTCTGCACTTTTCTGGAGGCTAGTGTGAGCACTAGTTGAGAGCTGCTCCTTGATGCGCAGGGTCGGCCAGAACCGTACATAAACACCGTTTATGATCGTATATTTTGTGACTTTCCTGCTAAAATTACCATATATACACTGTATATATATGGTTCTGGCCAACCCCATTAATGCACGCTAATGTCTATCAGCGTAAACTTTAACTTATTTTACTGTTTCTTCATTCTGCGAACTTATTTACTATTTGCGATATAACTAAGGGTGGGTAAATAGGGTGTCTGGTTTTGCCAGCGAGGCTCGGTGAGCCTCAACGAGGCTCGGCACTTGCTGAAGAGGCCCTAGTTGGTGCATTACGGTTAAAAAATCGACTCCTCAAATCTGCACGGATTGAGCCGAAGCTATTTCTGTTGTTCGCTTATATATATTAAAGAATATGAATGGGTGGAAAATATGGGCGTGTGAGCCAGGAGAATTCGGTTAGCGGTTACACCCCCCCCTGTTGCACACCCCTTTTAACTCTTCCTGGTGTTATAGAATAATAAATAAATATTATTAATGAAGATACTTGGTTAAAAAGATGGGCCTGTCAGCCGATTCAGCCACGAAAAATTCAAATTTGGGAATTTTTGGGAATTTCTGGGGAGATAGGGGCCGATTCCGCCCTAAAAGTGGACCTCGCTGGCCGACGAGTATCTTCCACACCGGTAAAGAGGCTCGCCGAGGCTCGACAAGCCTCACACTCGGCGATCTCGGCGAGGTCATGACCCACCCTTAGATATAACATACAACTTGTCTATGCTTCAACTTGTTTGTGCTATGTGCTTACTTGCGCAGTTTTCAAAATGCCACTGAAATTGTGTGTCCAGTTGTATGAGTGAATCAATGCACCAATCCAGGAGCAGTTTGGAAACCAGACCAGCAATCACAAACAAGTTATCTTCCTGTTGCCTAGAAAGACAGGCTGCAGGTTGCTAAACGTACGGCAGAAATTCAAAACAGCCCACTGCTCAAAGCACGAGCGAATACACATATTTGCACATACACACATTCTGCACACACACATACACGCCTGCATCTGCTTGAGATCAACGCCGCCCTGCTTGGCTTCCAGATGCTTCTTCTCATGCCTGAGCTTGTCCACCATTTCCTTGAGTTCTGCCTCCCGGGTAGCACCGGCTTCTCGTGTTGCCTGCAAGGGTATGCAACATGATTAGGGTTGGCCAGAACCATATATATACGGTGTATATATGGTATCTTTGGCAGGGAAATCATCAAATATACGGTCATATACGGTGTATATATACGGTTCTGGCCAACCCTAAACATGATCAATCAGGTATTAAAGGCTTTTGAAACACCTTGTGTGGCACAAGCCTATCTCAATGCCTGCAAGGGCATGCAACACAAGGAATCCAGCGTCTATAACCACACATCTTAAAGTGTACGCATATGCATCCAAAACACTTACAATTTAAGCATCCACACATACAAATAGCAGGATGTGTGTGGGTGGGATGGTGTGGGTTGGTGTGGGTATGGGTGTCCATCTCAAACAATACGCTCACACAATTAGACACATGCACACACAAACATACACGCACATTTACTAAGCACATTTAAGAGTTCTGAATGTCTTGTGCATATTTTGCATGTCCAACACGGAAAACATGACACACACACACACATACACATTTATGAAGCACAGTTCACAGTTCCGATTGTCCTGTGCATATTTCATGTGCCCAACATGGAAAGGATGACATACACATTTATTAAGCACATATAACAGTTCTGATTGTCCTGTGCATATTTGACGTGCCCAACACGGAAAGGATGCCCGCACCTCCAACTCTTTTTGCATGGTGAGGATCTCAGACAGCCTTGCAGCGGTCTCTTTGGTGCTTGCGCCCTTCAAGTGGTGATGCTGGTTTGCTCCAGAGGGGTCGTGATGCAAAGCTATACGCATGCGCTCCACTGCAGCATCCTTTAGCTCTGATTCTAGCTCCTGTGTGGCAGTATGGTTTGTGTGTCAATGTTCAATCCTTACAACATCACCTACACTACTCATGTAAATCCTTAATAAACGTATGGCTCTGGCCAACCCTACACGTGTGTGTGTGTAGTGTGTGTGTGTGTGTTTTGTCTATCCAAGCTGACTAGCAGCAGATCTGACAGCGTGGTCTCTCCTCCTGCACCTCACATGTAAGCGAACCCCATCCTGTCAGGAACGGTGTGTACGCAGGCAGCAAGTGACAGACTGCAATTGACCGTCATAAGGTGACTGGCAACAGGTGACAGTGCGAGTGACAATGTTATGTACGCATACAGCAAGCGACTCACCGTGAAAAATTGGTGTGTACAGTTCTTGCCTACCTTACAAGTAGTGCACTACGCTTGCGTCCTCCTCTCATACTCCACATGTCAATGCACTGGTACAGCAAGACCAACCAGACCAAGTACTCCACGGCGAGATAATACAGCCAGACCAACCAGACCAAATACGTCACGGCACGCCCAGATGTACAGGTATAAACAAATTGTTGATGACAGGTGCAACCTTTCACTTCATTGTCCTCTCACTATACTCCTTCACCCTCCCCTCAACCACACCACAACTCGACCGCCCTCTACGCCCAGCACGCACCTTTTGATTTTTGCACCTTTTCAACAGCCGGACTCTACTGCTCTCCAGTAGCCATGCCGAGCGACTCACAACCTGATGCCACTTCATCACAGCGCGCACCTTGATCTGTTCTTATCGTTTTGTCCCTGCCTTGTCCTCCTGCTGCGGTAACCCTGCAGAGCGCCTCACAACCTAATGCCACTTCATCACAGCGCACACCTTGATCTGTTTTGTCCCTGCCTTGTCCTCCTGCTGCGGTAGCCCTGCAGAGCGCCTCACAGCTTAATGCCCCTTCATCTTCATCACAGCGCGCACCACTCCATCACAGCACGCACCTTGATCTTTTGCATCGCTGCCACGTTCTCTTGTTGGTAGCCTTGCAGGATGACCTCCTGCTGCTCCATCTCTTGACGCAGGCCCTGCAGCTCCTCACCCGTCAGCTTGACCTCACTGCCCCTGCCCATGACCTTGCCCTGTGCCAAATACACAATGTGCACTTAAATTGCTTGCATTTCAAGCACACACACACAAACACACACACTTGCACACGCTAATATGCACACACCCACACCCGCAACCCACACCCACACCCACACACAGGGGGAGAAGCGTGAGCATGGTGTGCTAAATGCGAACGCGGCAAACTTTCGTTGCCACTGGTATTTTACCATCTTACCCTGTGCTTCATACGTGGAAGTGTGAGCGCTAGCCATATTCCTTTGAGGCTACATCAAAGACGTGAGCTTGCCCTCTCCCCCTCAACCCTCGCATATCACACCACGCAAATGCCTGGTCATCACCTTGCTTTGTTCTCATCAACACATTCCTGGCGATTGCCAAAGATGTGCGGGCTTTGGTCTGAATCACGTATAAGTAGTATGTCTTCAAAGACTTCCTGGACTTTTACAACACATATAATATACACCCTTCCTTATTTACTGCGGGGAGTAGTTTTTCACTGCCTGCATAGTTTTCCTGTTCCACACAATCCCGGCCAACAACGCTGGTAATTGAACTGAAACGACTTGTCCCTTAAGTACCACCACAGAAGAGCAACATAATCAGTTGCTGTCCATCTTGCCCCACGTACCTTGGCACCCTGATCTTGCAGCCTCTCCAGCTTCAGCTTCAGCTCTATCAGTTCACGCTCCTGAGACTCTACTTGGGCACGGTGCTGCTGCTGCTGTTGCTGCAGAACTGCCTCACCCTTTCCACGCAGGCGCTGCTCCTCTGCCTGTGCGTGTGTGGGCATGTGTGTGTGTGTGTGTGTGTGTGTGTGCACGTCCATGCGTGTGTGTACGCATGTGGACGTGTGATGCAATTGGGAGGGTGTGCATGTGCGTGTTTCGTGTGCGCAAAGCTATTATTGGAGCCCACCGTATTGTCGTAAACACAAATGTTACTTATGTTGTAGCCGTACCTGCGCACAGGGGTGAGACACAAGGGAAACAAGCCTCAAATGGGGTGCATTTGCAGCACGGCCTATTTATATGTGAACGTTTGCTTGGAAGTACGAGAGTGCACTGACATACCTCTCGCTCATTTTTGGGTGTAGGAAAGGCAAACATGCCTGGCGCACAGTTGTTGTACCAGATCACTCTGTCCAATCAGTCTTCGTCAGGTCTTTAATTAACCAGGACATACCTTCAAACTTGCAAAAGGAGCAAAAACAGGCTACAGGCTACTTAAAACCAAGAATGGCACCACCCTCCCAACCTGGTGCTGCCTGGCTTGCAGCACTAGCGCGTTTTCTGCTTTGTCACGTTCACTTGTGGCTGCCATGAGGCGAGCAGTGAGGGTCTCAATGTGGGCGTGCAGATCCTGTAGGCGAAAGGCAGGTTAAACAATTGTTCGGCAGGCTGGAGACATAGGCAAAAGGTAGGGATGAACAATTGTTGGGCAGGCTGGGGACGAGTGTAATTACAAAATGCTTTTTCATAAGCAGGGTTGGCCAGAACCATATATATACGGTGTATTTACGGTATTCTTGGCAGGGATTTCATCACAGATACGGTCATATACGGCGTATATAAACGGTTCTGGCCAAACCTATTCATAAGCGAACAGGTCTGTTGCATACATCATCCTGTGACCCGTAACTTAATAGTATACTTCAACACATGGTTCACACACACATCCACACACACACAAACATACACACACGCACAAACACTCACACACACATACACACACGCACACACCTGTATCCGCTGCGCCGCGTGCCCGAACTCGATGCTGTTCTGAATCACGCTGGCCATCTGGTGACGTGATAATGGGGGGGTCGTGCCTTGAGTGCTCCCACCCACCGCCTCCCTCCCCCTGTCCCTCCCTCTCTCCTGCCCCTGCCCCAAACCCAAACCGCCCCCCCAACTGCTCCTGTTGAAATCCCCTCTGCTGCCCCCTTGCCCCCCGTCTGCATGCACCCCCACATCATACACAGAGCCCCCCCAGCCCATGGGGCTGCTCGTGCTGTGACTGACCACCCCAGCAGCCCGAGGGTGCTGCAGAGGCGACGCTCCCACATCCCCGTTTCCCCCTAAGCTGACGTGTGGGGGTTGGAAACTCCCCAGCCCTCCACGCTGCTCTGCCCTTGCTGCGTTCGGGCTGCTGCTGTTGTGGACGGCCCCAGAGCGCCAGGGACTGGACTGGCTTGCCCGGTAGTTGGCGTGCGGACCTTCAGCGTCGGTCAAGCTGCTATCCAGAGGGGCAGAAGGGGGGTGTGATCCAGGATGGTAGCTGAGGGGGGGAAGGGCGTGAAAGGGATCATCGCTACCTACCTCTGGCCTGTGCCTTGGTGGACCAGCGCCCTGGCCTTGTTCAGCCGCACACGTGCCCCCCCCTACCCCCTCATCGCCAGACCCGTGCCTGCGCTTCACAGGGGGGGGGTCCACGTTCACCTGCCTGGGCGCATGGTCTGTGTTGTTGGCTTCATTGCTGGCTTCATGCGTGGTGTTTGCTCTATGGCTGGCCTTGTCGGTGGCAATAGGAGAGGTGTACGGGGGATGGGTTTGCCGGGTGGCGTCTCCTCCTCCCCTTTCTCGGCCCTCCCTGTTTTTGTAAAAACAAACTGATTCTTTTCGCTTCATAGTGAATTGTCTGGTACGTATGCCACAAGTGTGGCTTGATCGGCTGCATTTGCCTCAATCCTACCAAACTAAGGTACCTCCGTGGCTGCTTTGGTGCAGCTTTGTGCTATCCAGTGGATATCATCAAAATCGTACAAGCACTTAACACTAAACCCTGACCACAACCCTAAAGTTTAGGGCCCAAACTTAATACGCTGTTTTAACCTTAACCTGTATTTGAGCATTTGTTCGCACAAATGGACACACCAAGACACTCACGTTCCCCCTAGAGGCTTCTGGGGAGTGATCTGGGGGCTGGGACTGGGGTCTGGAGCGCTGAGAGAAGAGGAGTGACCTGAGTAGCTGGTGCCAGTCCTTGGAAGGTCAGGTGCAGGAGAGGCTGCCATCGGGCCTGAGATACGTGAGAAAGTATTTAACAAGATAGATGAATACGACACGTGTATAAATTTCGACATGCACCGAGAAGTGTCAAAACATAGGTTAGGTTCATGGTTCTTTACAAGGCAGGGTGTCCGACCATGTTTTTTGTTCCACGTGTTGCAGAGAAAGATCTGGGGGCCAGAGGGTTTGGTTCAGTTTGTTTTGACCAGGGGGGAATTGGTTTCTTCAATTAGTAGTTTTAAAACTTTACATTATTGTGCATCAACCTATTGTGGGTCAACCTTGATCTTGATTTTCAGAATGATGCTCGTAATTCTGGAGGCTCCCTGATGAACCTGAAGTTTGAAACCTGATCAGATCTATGCTAAGTGATGTGCGTCACGTCATACACGCCACACAAGACTGGGGCACGCACACAACATGTGTCCATGTGTGCACAGTACTGAGTCATACATTACACGCCGTACAAGACAAGGGCACGCACACAACATGTGTGCATGTGTACACGGTACTGAGTTACGCATGCTGTACATGACTGGGGCATGTTTACATGCATGCTTTGTGGCTGTAATGTTTGCAGGCAAACACCGTTCAGAGAAGAAAGAGACCAAGTGTTATAGGAAAGGCAGGCACCCTCCTCATATCACAACGCTCACGGTGGACGCAACACACATATACACACGTCGACAATGGGCTTGAGGGACCCTTACCGATGGAGTCATTGTTGCCCGAGGGAGGAGGGCTTGAGGCAGGTGTGGACGGGGACAGGGTGGGGGTGGAGGGGCTGGGCCGTGTGTTTGGAGCAGAGGGATCATTGCGGTCACGTGCAGGAGTGCAGAAGGAAGGGTCGTGACGGGGGCTAGGAGAATGTGCGTGCTGTTCATTGCCCTGGAGGGAGGAAGGGGTGGGCTTGGGCTGCTGGATCGGGACAGAGGAGGGGTGGCCCTGACATGGGGCTGGACTTTCAGGCTCCTGAGGCTCAACTGCGCATGTGTAAGAACAATTCAGAGACGCGATGCAGGCCCTGTGGTAGCTCCCCAGCATTAAAAACAACATACTGCTTCCACACATTTGCAGGTGCAGAGCAGGTGGCTGACACATGGATGGTGTGCACAGTTTCACGAGTGTCTCTCTAAATCACCTCCAGGATCTATCTCTGTCAAGGCATCAGCTGGATACAGATCCCCATCGTCGTTCTGCGTGTAGCCAACAACAAGCGTGCAAGGATGTCGTCTACACAAGTTGAGCACTTGCACTGTACATAACAAAGCGCGCTCTCACTGTCTCTATAATCAAACACTCCCAGTTTAAAAGCCCTAGTACCATGTTGCGCATTTTCCACATACAGGAGGACAGATTGGTGTACTATACAAAGCAATATGTACACACAAGAGCAAAGCACTCAGATACAATACAAACTCACACACTTGCATACACACAGACACTCACACACACACACACACACACACACACACACTCACAAGCACAAACATGCTCCCTCTCTCTCTCTCTCTCTCTCTCTCTCTCTCTCTCTCTCTCTTTTTCTCTCTCTCTCTCACACACACACACACGCACGCACGAACACGCAAACACACATATACACACATACGTACACACACGCACA
>Ga0307947_1001374_pt1 | contig 19146 bp, 17 predicted proteins | sample OrgLakmetagen232_FD_201840 | JGI IMG/M metagenome (GOLD analysis project Ga0307947, IMG submission 201840) | Saline water microbial communities from Organic Lake, Antarctica - #232 | ecosystem: Environmental > Aquatic > Non-marine Saline and Alkaline > Saline | place: Antarctica: Organic Lake...
TCTAGCTTCTTTTTCTGGTGTCTTGTTCAGTCTGGCCTCTTTCTCTTCTTGAAGCTGGCTTTTTTTATGCTATAGCTCAACTGCCCTCGCTGGCGGATATAGCTGTGTAACCCTTACCCTTACCCTAGTGAGATTGTCCCAGCTACCTACCTAGTACACGGGTTAAGAATAAAGAAGAGGAAATCTACACAGGCAGTAAAAACCACTCCCCGCATTAATTAAGTAAACGGGTACAGAAACAAAGCCTAAAGAAAGAAACAAAGCCTAAAGAAACAGTTGATTGTAATGTTTTTCTACTGACTCCTACTACATCTAGGTACTCAAATGCTGCAGCTGCATCACACACCTTAATTATACACAGGATATTTACGTTCCAGATACCAGCGGAGTTTATTCTTCTCCGTGACCCCACCACCATTTCCCTAGCCTTCTAGGGCGTTGCGTCATGTATGTGTAGCTTGCATCACAGCTCGTGCCGCTCCAGCCAAGTGGTAGCTCGCTGCATTGCAGCATACAGAGATCCATCATCCACTCCATCAACAGCACCCTCCTCAGCACCAGGCAGGCGCAGGACATCATCGTCCTCCCCACGAGCTGCATTGGTGCCCCCTGAATTCCTGCCGTTACTCCTGTCATCCAGGACTTGATCACTATCATTTGCGTGGTCCACACCGCCACTCAGACGCAGCAGGTGCTGAAGGTAGGGACTTGGTTGCGGCGTCTCCTCCTGTTGTGCTGCCGCTGCTGCTGCTGAGGAGGCAAACCCTGCCCCTCTCTCCGCTGCCATCCTTGTCGCCCCTTCATCTCGCTGCTGCTGCGCCTGTGGCTGCAGCCCTGGCTGCTGTAGCTGCGCAGCAGATGGCATTGCTGGCTGTGCAATAGGGTGTGGCGTGGAATAGGAAAAGAGGTCAGGGAGAGAGTTGCGTGAGGTAGGTGCGTGCACATAGGGGTTCTCAAATCTTGCTGCCGACCTGCTGACTGAACTTAAATCTAGACCCCCAGAAGGATCCACCCCTGTTCCTTCAACCGCTGGTCTGCTGGCTGAGCTAAAACCTGGACCCCCTGGGGAAACCACCCCTGCTGCTGCTGCTGCTCTGCTGGCAGGGCCGTAGCCAAGACCCAGGCGGAGGGCTGCTGCCGAGCGAAGAGCTCTGGCCAGCAGGGGGAGCTCTCGTTCCTCATCATCATGGTTGCCTGCGTGCAGATTGCGCAAGACATGGCATAGCTTAATGTGTGGCTGGTGCATTTTCTGAGGCGTCGCGCAGCTAAGACAAACAAGTCTTACGGTACAATGTATTAAAATGGCTCTTTTTCCTTTTTCCATTAGATGGGGTGTGATTTCTACCATCTGTGTACTTTCATTCTTTTTTTCGCGATGCATTGAGGCAACTCTGCAGGACTGTTGTGCACAGTTTCAACACACACGTGTCAATGCTCCTAAGCACCTGCATCAAGCACGCTGTCCAACTGCAGCACGTTATTCTCATCACCCTCTCCCTGCTGCGGCTGCGGCTGCTGCGGCTGCTGCTGCTGCTGCTGCTCCTCTTGTTCACGCTGCACACTTGCACTCTCCTCTTGCCGCAGAGGGTGCATGCACCTGGGCACACGGGTGGATTGTTATGCACTTCAGATTTAAAACATACCCTTGAAGTCTAGTTCCTTGAAAGTGCGCTTTCTTGCTGCAGAGGGTACAAGCACCTGGCACACGAGATCACCATTGTGCATTTTCAGAGCAAAGACTTCAGAGCCTTGGTTTATTTCCTCCTTCCAGAAGGCACATGGCATGCACCTGCACACACAAGCTGAAAACCACACAATTTCTACGTCTGTTTAAGGAGCGACATGTTTAGGTTGCCTTCAGGCCAGCATCGCTGTAATTTTTTGCCGTCCTTAGCCCAAGCTGATTGAATTGCTGGCAACAATGCAGCTTAATGGGGGAAGGCTGAGCATGGTTTGGACACATCTTAGCAGCTGGTGACCTGTAAGACCTATGATCGCAGGTCAAGATATCTGAACTCTGTATGTATAAGTTGGCTTTCAGGGAGGACAGCCTCATGCTGCTGCTGCACATGATTTTATGGCATCTCGTTTCTACAAACAAACGCCCTTATTTGTGTTGTACTCTGTGGGCAGCTGGCTTTGGTACACCAAATGCCGTGAGCAATGCAGCGTTCAAAACGAGGGGCCGGACGATGTCAGATGTGTTGAGAGGACTGTGTTTGCAATCCGACTGACTCACAGTGGGCAGTTGGCCTTGATGCGCAACCATTGGTCCATGCAGGAAGCATGGTAAAAGTGGCAGCAGTCCAGGCATTTGAGGTCGTCCCCAGGCTTAAAGTCGGAGAGGCAAATGGGGCAGGGGTCACCCAGTAAAGGGTGGACGTGTGTGCAGGACACGAGGGACACCTGTGCAAGCTCTGCCTCTGAGGCACCTGTGTGTGCGTGCATGTGTGTGTAAGTGTGTGCATGTGTGTGTGAACAATTTGTGAACAGGTTATCTGTAGGGGAGTTGGACGTGTGTGCAGGACAGGAGGGACACCTGGCTTTGAGGCTCCTATAATTTTTGGGGCAGAGTGCAGAAGCATTTTACTTAGCCTTATGACTTGCGTCATTTAAGGCTTTGTGCACAAACAATGATGGAGTTGTAGGCGGAAAGTGGGCACATGCTGGAAATAACATAAGGGTGTGTCTAGTCGAGGCTCGACGAGCCTCGACGTCACTGCTGTCAAAGCCTAGACGGCAACTAGGGTGTCCATTTTTGGGGGGAAATTAGGGGGGATTTCCTGGAAATTCCTAAGAATCGGGAAAATCGACCGCTTTTTTCGTATAATAATATACAATATTTTCGTGAATGTAAACGCCAAAAATGGCACATCACGATGTCACAGTCTTGTTCAGAGAAGTGTCAGACTTTCATTTCTCGACGCCCCAATATGGGCAGTAATTTTGTACATTGTTTTCTTAATATTATTCAGAAAATGTGGAGCTTATTCCCGGCCAATCTGTTGTGCGTATGCCTGTCCAGGCAAAGCACCATGAGAGATTCCCCAAACACTTCCTACAGCTCTTTTCCGTCCGTTCACGATAATTGATTATTAATATGAGTAAACTCCAGAAAACCGGCTCAATCCGCGCAAGTTTCAGAAAATGATTTTCTAACCGTGATGCACCAACTAGGGCCTATATCGACGAGCCTCGCCCTTGACGACGCTCGTCGAGCCTTGCTGGCAAGATCATACACCCTAGTTACCCATGCTTAAACATAAGGGAACCTGGCTGTCCCCATGAACGGCCCACCCTTTTGCAAGCCAAACTGTCCCACTTAACTTTGCGTCACCATATCTCTGTAAACCCTGCAGTTTTGAGACTTGAGACAAGTGAGTCTAAAATCACGGGCAGGCGCGATGTCCCCGGCAATCTCCATTTCAATTTTGTATCAAGATTGACTCCACCCCGCAACTGTAGGCACAGAGTCCGGGCTGAAACTTGCAGCAGGTATGGAGCGACAGATCTCCCCGTCTTTTCCCCCTGTGTCCCTTGTGTGAGTGCCTCCCACTAGCCGGCATTCCCAGAACCCCTGCCCCGAATTCGACACTGCAGCATTGTTATATGTCAATTATAAATGTATAATGCTTATATCCTGAAGCAAGGCTAATCAATGCAGGTTCAGAAATGCACCATTTCCCTGCCAAAGTGGGTGCAAAATACACACCGGGCCCCACACAGCCCCCCAGAATGCCAAATGTGCAGCAAATGTCAATGGTTTAGTTATGAAATCAAGCATCTTGCATTCAGATGAGGTGTAGGGGGCTTTGAATTGGGTGGATGCTAGGTGAGACTGCACCTGCAAGGGACCCTGAGTTCATACACTGTGCACTCAGAATACACACACACACATTTCGTCACGCATCAATGATGCGGCATTGTGCCTAAAAGTGCCTGCCTGAAGTCAGGCAGTTCTGTAATGTTTTATACACGATAGGGCATGAGCCAGCCGTGAACAGTGTACCTAATGTGAGCTTGTACGCGGCCAACAACTACGACCACTTCTTCTGCAGTCGTCTGTATCAACTAGTACTCATGACAGATCCAAAAGCCTCCGTAAATCTGAAACCAAGCAATGCATGGCATAATCTCTGCCTTCTTACAAATAAAGCATCTTTTTTCTCACGGTAGCATACAGGACAGGACGCTTCCAACTGCTCCACAGATCTTTGTTTCGTGCATCCCCTTGTGAGCTTCCTCCTTCCCAATGATGATGAACAGCGTTGAAGCAACAAGGAGCCGCATTGTACTTAAATTCCAGGCCACGTTTGCAGCAGCAACTCACATTGTATATGCCTGCTACAGTATACGACCACCGTCCATTTCAGCATGCGAATGCTCACCTCTATGGGGGGCCGGGGATTCCACTACGCTCTGCAGTAATGTCTCCATTCTTCTTGGGAACTGCAAGCGGTGTGTGCATGTGTGTGTGTGCGCGCCTATGTGCACTTACGTGTGTGTGCGTGTTTGTGCGCGTATTTGGGAGTATTCGTGTGCGTTGTGTATGTGTGTTACAACGTGCGTTTTTACGTTTGTCCATGCGCATAAAAGACAAATACTACTCAAACAAGGCAGCAGCCGCTTGTGTTCATTTAGAAGAGTACTGCTGTACGCATTCTACTGCTGCCCTTTCCAGCACATATATATTTGGAACACGCAAGCACCTACAAAACCCACCTTCTTGTGCCAGACTAGCAGTCAGCTGTCCTCTTATCAGAATCAGAAAACAATGTAAATCCAATTCAGAAGCTCACCTCACGCAGAACACTCAACAGCTGGCGAGCCATGCGCGCCGTGTCTTCAGCACGAGCGTCTGCACGCGCAACCGTCTGGGCCACAGAGCCCACGTCGTCCAGGGCACGGCTGGCGGTGATGGCGGTGGCGGCCAGGTTCATGTCCTCTGCATTGCAAAAACACACATGCGGCAGTGGCAGCAGCAGTGTGAACTATTGTGGACAGGACTGACAGTGTGTGGTTGTGAAGAGTGTGTCCTCTGCCTTGCAAACAAATATACACACAGCATCAGCAGCGGCGTGAGCTACTGTGGACAGAAAGAAATCGGTTGTGCAGGGCAGCAAGATCCCTGGACACAAGTGGACTGCTACAACAGGCCAGGACACGCACCGTCATATGCACTGTATATGACCGTATGTATAGTGAATTTGTGATTTCCCTGTTGAGTGGATTGCTACAACGGGCCAGGACACGCACCATATATATGCACTGTATATCACCGTATGTATAGTAGATTCCCTGCTTAGGTTGTTCAGTTTGTCTTTATGGGAGCAAGGGCGTGTAAGTTTGCAAACCCTCAAACTCGGAGCAAGGGATCGATGTGCAATATTGGGAGATGGGCACCTGGGCTTTCATCCCCACCTTTGTCTTCCCAATTAGTTGTATATGTTTGCAAACAACTATGGGGGAGAAAAAAAGGGGCCTGAATGGGACCATGTCATCATCGTTGAGCAGAAAAAGGAGAAGCCTCAGGGGGCAGTGCAAGTACTACGCCCACGAGTGTGCCTTATTACCAAGGAAACCTCCTGGCCTGGTACAGATTACAAATCACAAATCACTTGTGTAAGTTCATCATTGAACATGTTACTTTTACTGCAAGGAAAGAGTGGGACTGATCAGGGTGGAGCAGTGTAGCCTTGTAATTTTAACAGGCACAATCGAACCAGTAGTAAACCCTGACCTAACTTTGAACAGCACATTTCTCAAATTCGTTACATGCATCAAGTTTATAACCTAGGTTGAACTTTTGATCGAACTTTGAACTGAACGACCCTGGTATGCACGCCGTATAATGACATGTATGTATACGGTTCTGGCCAACCCTACACTTATGAGGCAAAGAGTGGTACTAAAAAAGGGCCGCGTTGCAAATTATACTGTACAAGCTATATTCAGGAGGCTTAAGTAAAAGAGTGATTACAAGAACCCATTATAAGTAGGAGTGGTTTGACTTGGCACCAACTGACCTTGAGATTGAGACAATAGCTCAAGCGCTTGATGCACTGCAGAAACCTGCAAAAGAAAAATACAGCAGTGTGTATGTGCGTGTGTGCGTGTGTGCATGTGTGTGTGCATGTGTGCATGCTAACAATAAGAGAAGACACAGGCAGCAGAACTGATACTCCATCAATAGAAAGCCACAGCGTTTGTTGAATGTGTGTGTATGTGCGCGCGTGCATGTGTGTGCATGCGTGTGTATGTGCGCGCTAATGCTACACCTCCAGGGTTGCCCAAGACCATGAACATTGCATAAGATCATATTTCCAAGTGTTTTGCTATTTCGCCCAGATCACGCACCTAAACCATACATAAAGGTTTTGGCCAATTCTTACTTGCAACTCACAACCACATACATGAAGGGTTGGCCAGAAGGGTTGGCGATTCATTACACCATGAAATGCCGTACATGTATGGAAGCTTCCCTGCAATAATACTGAATACTGAGTATACATTGTCTACAATATTACTGAATACTGAGTATGCATTGTCTACACATTGTCTACACTAAATACTGAGTATACATTGTCTACAATATTACTGAATACTGAGTATGCATTGTCTACACATTGTCTACACTGAATACTGAGTATGCATTGTCTACACATTGTCTACACTGAATACTGAGTATGCATTGTCTACACATTGTCTACACTGAATACTGAGTATACATTGTCTACAATATTACTTAAAACTGAGCATACGTTGTCTACACACTGTCAAAGTGTGGTAGTAATATAAGGTGTAAACGATGGCTCTGATCAAGAGGGAAAGCATGTGCTTACACTCATCAGCTTGCAAATGCTCTCACACAGCTTTTAACTTTCCTCCTGTGGAACGTACAAATGTCACAGATGCTGTGTGTTCTACGTAACAACACGTGGTGACCCTAGGTGAAATTCTCCTCTGTCCATTCAATGTGTGATCTTGCAAGATAAGAAATGCATGGTCTTTTGCAGACACACATCACGAACCATTTTGAAGCCTCATCATTTTTCAGCCTCGGGCATTGTGTCGAGTGTGTGTGCTCACACTGTCATTTCCTAGTCTGCATAGCACTCAGAGCCTATGATTTGAAACACTATTTGGACCTGTACTTGTATGTCATGTAACACACTTATTGCTCGCATCTGCAAGTCAGGAAATACGTACCTACCCTAGAAATGCTTTAAATGCATACTTATTAAGGCCTCAAATAACCCCATCAATCGAAGTGTGTGTTGTTTGTATTTTGAACACACACACACACACACACACACACACACACACACACACACACACACACACACATGCACACACACTGCTCACACCTGCAAGGGCGTTCCCTGCACCGCCTCGTACTCAGCTTGCAGGAGCTCTTGCAAGGAAGCCAGTTGCTGCTGCCTCAGCCTGTGTGCACATATGTTTTAGTGTATATGTGTGTGTATGCGCGTGTGTGTGCGTGTGTGTTGTGTATGTGTGTGCAAAGAACATGATGAGCAAGCAATACTTCCTGCTTATCATTTTTCCATGGTTGCTTTTGTAGCCTTTTCCATGTGACCAGAAATTGCAACGTGTCCTTTATCTTGCTTCACATGTTTGTATGCAGAAAAGAAGAAAGGGCTCAGATGCAAGAAATATTTGTGAGGGAGGATGCAACACTTCCGTGCAGTACCTCCCTTTGCCGTCGTTGCTCATTCAACGGAAATAAAGGAGGAGTGACATATGCAAAGGAGCAAAGAGAAGCCAGCGTGGAGCATATGCCAGGTCCAAATCTTCTGACCATACACCTACTGACACTGATTATTCTGCAAGGAAACAAGCAATCGTCCTTGCTAAGTAACTTTCCATCATTTTACTAAAGTAGCATAAAATGCTTGTAGGTAAGTAGCGCCTTATTATAGCAAGCATTAGCGTGAGCAACGCCTTCAACATACAGTTATGCCTAATAAAGCCTCATTAGCCAAAAACGGCAATGAATTGTAGACCTTCACGTTCAGGATATATAAGAATGCTGGGCTGTGTTACCATGCAGATAACATGCAGGCCTTTGCGAGAGTAGATCACACTGCAAAAGCAGCCCCTCCTACAGCTTCAGCTCCAGCTCAGTGCGCACTGAGAATGCGTAAGCTGCAACTTCACACGCTATTTCATATGCGGCCATGCATGCGTGCCAGACAATAGACAATATGCTGCCATGCACGCATGCACGCGTGCCAGACAAAGGGCAGGGTTCAGGGCTCACCTGCTCCTAGGCAAAATCTACAGTTCCCCAGGAACCCTAGAGAAAGTACAGGGGGTGCAGTTGAAGGCAGGACTTTGGATGCCATCCCATCCTGCATCAGCTTCAGCCTCAGCTGCTGCACTCAGCACGCAACGGCTGTGCAACTCTACGCGCCGCTTGTTTGTCTGCCAAGCACACACGTCACACGTCCGTGCCCACCTGAGTTGCTTCAGCCGCAGGCTCAACAGTTGGTTCAACGTGTTGCTCTGCTGCTGCTGCAACGTGAACAGGTTGGCCCACAGCGACTCGTGGTGGTGGGCAGGGGGAAGGGCTGTGATAGGCAGATGTTGAGAGGAGGTACCGTGTAGGTCCTCCAGGCTTCCCTGGCTGAGGTCGGCCAGCGCAGAGGGGGAGGAGGACGATGCTAGCTCGGGGGCTGCAATGATGTGACAGTTGTGGAAAATCATTGGTTGGACGTCCTTGGAGCTATACTCAATGTCATGACTGGCCCACAGCCATCTTGTACTCTTGTGCAAGCGTGTTTTGTGTGCTTGCTTTATGTGCACGTGAGTGTATGTGTGTGTGTCTATGCGTGTGTGTGTGTGCCTCCCCCTATTGGTACCTGCTGCTGTGTCTGGTTGCAGGCCTCCTCCGGCATCCCTACCGCTGCTCAAAAAGTCCCTGTCAAGGGCACCATGTTCAATGCCAAGAGTTTGGTGCAGTTGCTGCGGCCGTTGTTGCAGTAGCTGCTGTGGTTGTTCTAGTTGCTGCTGCTGCTGCTGCTGCTGCTGCTCTTGCTGGATGTTTGCTTGGACTCCTTCGAGCTGCTGCCTGCTGGAAGGCGCACCCTCCCCATAAGCGCCATACACACTCCCGTGCGTGGCAACCTCTGCCCCTCCTCCCCCTCCCCCTCTTCCTCCTCTGGCTGCTCCTCCACTGAAACCTGACCTAATACGCTCAAGCCAGCTGAGCCGAGGTGTGCTGCCAGCGGAGTGAGCTGTGGCACTGCTGCTCAGAACTAGGTCTGCAGCGGTATGAGCAGCAGGTGGTGTGCTGGTGGAAGGGGCTGTGCGAGGGGTAGCTGTTGCAGGTGGCGAGGAGGAAGAGGGTGCGCTGTCTGCAGCCAGGCGGAGAGGGCAGGCTGGGTTTGAGGAAGTGGTGTACACGTTTGGGTCAAAATTATAAGGCGCTGGAGGACGGGAGGAGGTGCTCTGACCGGGCTCGGGCAGCTGGTGGTCACTTAAGGCCGGTGCCTCCCCCGAAGTTGCTGAGGCTTCTGCACATTGCTGGATTGGCAAAGAAGCTCCCTCTGACCACCGTAGGCTCAGGTTCTTGGCCCTCTGTGCGATGTGAAAGGTTGTACGGGTCAGTCGAGCAATGCCCATAAATGCATGAATGCCCTCAATGCCTACACACCTGGATCGCTGTGTGCGCCCTGTCTAGCACATCCTCCAGGCTCCTGTCCATTCTTGAGCGTTGATTAGATACCTGTGTGTATGTGTGTGTGGGTGAGTGTGAGTGTGTGTGTGTGTGTGTGTGTGAGTGTGTGTGTGAGCACATGTGTGGTTGTATGTGTATGTGTATGTATGTAAGTGTAAGAGTGTGAGTGTAAGTGTGTAAGAGTGTATGTGTGTATGCGTGCGCGCATGCGAGCGTGTGTGTATATGTGTATATGTGAACATGTGTATGTGTGCAAGAGGCTCCGTGTGCGCATGTGCAAGGGTATTTACCTTGCCAGGTAGGCACAAAATTTTAAAGTTCCATGCAAACTTACTTAAATTATTTATGATTCCTATGCAATGAGGACGAATTGACTGCGGCACCAAAAAAGGCAATTATGCTCCCTCATTTAGCTAGGAGGCTATGCCTCAACCTCCCTGCAGCAGCATGCAGTACTACATTGTACCCAAGAGTAGCAGGTGAGTGCTGGAATTTGTGTTTGGACCAGACAGCAAGAAACATGCTCTCACACACACACACACACACACACACACACACACACACACACACACACAAACACACACTCACACACACATACACACACATACTCACACACACACATTCACACACACACATTCACACACACACACACACACACACACACACACACACACACACACACACACACGCAAACACACAAACACACATACACACACTTACACTCTACACCTGCGACAGGTTCACGCAAAACACGCGTGCGCACACACACACACACACACACACACACACACACACACACACACACACACACACAGCAACATGCACAGTACAGATGCACATATTTACACACGAACATTATGCATAAGCACGTGCACAGCGAACAGTACGCACGACACATACTTAGCAAAAGAGGAGGGTTGGTGCGCTTGACAAGCAATACCTTGTTCCTCTTTTCTTCATTGCTTAAGCCGTTCAAAAACTGCCTTCGTGCATCGCAAGCTACGCACAAAGGCGAACTCAATCAAGTGTGTAGGTGGTGGCTACATATAAAGAGATTGCTGGAAGCTGACAAGCAACACGCTCTTCAAGTCCTCAAATCCTCTGCAAGCACAATGGCTCCAGTCCCCAATCTCACACTCAATGCGTACCTTCCCTTGTGTTAGCAGGGTCATCGTTGCTTTCCCTGGATTTTTCTTCTCTCATTCAAGGAGGCCAGCAAGCAGCCCCGTTCAGTAGCCAAGGTGACCCACTCACCGCAGCTCTGCCTGTAGCCACATCATCCTCTCCTGCCTCGAGCTTGCAGCAGGCCCCCCGTTCACCCAGCACCAGCACGCCAGTGCTACCAAAGAGCCAAGGTGATGCTGACAACGGTGCTGCCCCAAGCAGTAGCAGTAGAGCGACGCACAGGTGAGTGGGGTAGGGTCTGAAGCAGGGTTTGCAGTGAGCAGCTAACTACCACCACCACCACCACCATCAAGTGCGTGCATGTCTCATCTCAAGCGCCGCCGCTGGCCTTTTTCCGTGTGGGTGCACGCACGCACACATGCACCCTCAGAGAGCAGAGCTCCGCAGACTTTTAACCCACGTTCTGTAACTGACACAAAAACGCAGCAGCAGAAAGGGGGAAGGCGGCGTGTCGTCCGGGTTCCGCCGCATCCGGTCCCAACTAGGGCAGACACAAGCCAACATCCCTGGCATTGTGCACATCACCAACTCCTTGAACAACGTCATCGTGGCGCTGACAGACCTGGACGGCAATTTGAAGACCCTGGTGTCGGCAGGTCACGTGGGATTCAAGAACGCGAGGTGGGAGGTGACTGACTTGGTGCTAGTGTGAGTGTGAGAGCATGTGTGTTTGTGTACGTGGGTGGGTGAGTGGGTGGTGTCGGTTTTCTGCGCAGGTAAGGGAGGCTGGAAGCAGCAGATTGGGGTAGCAGGTGCTCTGTATGTTCAGGTAATTGTGGCTGGTTTGTGTGGGCATTGTGCGGACTTAGTGCTGGAAATTGTTCCTTAAGAAGCGATGACCGCACCACCACAGAGCACTTCAAGGCCTTATGTGCCGTGTTGTACATTTTAATTGTTGGTGCAAGGCTTTGAGGTGCAGGTGAGGGGGCTGGAATAGATGGGGTAAGGAGGTGCAAGAGAATTGTTTTTGCCATCTTACAACATTTACGTGAGACGTGAGACCGTGTAAGTGTGGGTGAGCGGCCGCTCATGTGTGGGTGGTGGTGCACTCCTGCCAATGAGTTTGACGCGCTGTTAAGGGGTGCTATTATAAAATACAAGGAGTGCTAGAATCAGTGATCAGTGGTGCTGCTATTAGTCCTTGGTGGGTGCAGCTTGATTTTAAAGATGTCTAAGATGTCTCTGCTGCTGAGTGAATATGTGGGTGCTTGTGTCATTGTTGGTGCAGGAAGTCGACGCCAGCAGCCGCGGAGAGGGCGGCGGATGAGTTAGCAAAGCGGGCCTTGAACTTAGGCTACGGTTCTGTGACGGTCAAGCTGAAGGGTGCAGGCAGCAACAAGCAAGTGGCAGTGCAGTCACTGCATGCAGCAGGGTTGCGCATTAAAACGCTGATGGATATCACGGGCATCCCTTACAATGGCTGCCGGGCACCTAAGCGGAGGCGTGTGTGATTTTGTATTGGACTCTGCTGGCTGGATTTGTTCCTATAGAAGATGATGCGCTGGGTCCCAAATAATACCATATGTTCTGCGTTTAGCCGTTAGGCACCACTTGAAGCTGTTGGGCGTACTATGATTGTCTGTGGGCACTCTGAAACCTTCATATTTTCATATCCCTATCGGACGTGCATACAATCTGCATCCAGGGTTTGAAAACGCAACTCAGTAATGCTTTAATAATAAAGCCATTTATATCATACAGCAGCCAGTCAGAGGTACCTAAGCAACAGCAAGAACCTTTTCCCTCTCTTCTTTGCTAAAGTAACGGGCACCATCTACAGAGAATACACCGACAAACATCCCTCACATCTAGGATTGGAATTATACAAGCCAAAACATTGAAAACCAAGCAAGCTCAACGAACGCTTTGTCAAGTACGTCTCCTTACAAAGGGTTTACAGGTATGCAGGTTAAGCCATCAGTCAAAACGTGCGACTGCTAGGCTGCGTATTACTAAGAAAAGAAAGAGAAAAAGAAAAAACTGCGTAGGCAGTGAAAGCCACTCCGCACATTCTTATTAAGGAAAAGGAGCCGCTTTGGTACCGAGTACCGTAAAGCTCCTCCACCGCGAAAAGGAAAGGAAAAATCAAATTGAGTTGATAACAGTACTGGAAAGGGCACGTCTGGTATGGACAAGTTTAGCAGCGAAGTTCACAGAGTGCACATGGAGCTTGGAGGCAAGCTTCTTAACTCTTTGAGAATCAAGACCTAGTTCCTTGAAAGGCTTCAAAGTGTGAGTGTTGTGGATGGTGCCGCCCACACCCAAAAGGATCCCTAAGTTGAACATGTAAAAATTGTAATCATTGTTGTTGTAGCACCTACAAAAATCCCTTGGAAAGGGAAATAAGGCACAATGATGCTGTTTGTGACATAGCAGCACTGAATAACACCAGTAAAAACAAAGTGTAGTTGAGAAGAAAAGAAAACGAATAACTACGCAGGCACCAAAACACTCACTGCATCAATTAAGGAAAAGGAGACACATTGGCCTTATACAAAGGTTATACAAAGGGGGGTAACCGGCCTCCTTACTAATCCGAATTAGACACACTCTGCAGAACAATGATCACAGGCAAGGTGCGGGTGTGGTTGCTTCTGCACAGATCTTCAGAAAGTGCTCTTTGACTTAATTTCGGCGGTGAGGTTTTTTTTTGGTGTTGACACGTAAGTCATGCTGGATGTGCTGTCATTATTAGCGTAGCCTCTTTTCATTTCTAAAATGTAATGTGCGTCCTGAGGAGTCTGGCAAGCAATGCAAGGAAATGCAAGGAAATGCATAGTAGCAAGTAGTGAATGGAATATAATCCTACAGTGCTGGAAGGATTCACTCAGATGATGATTCCCCTTCTTTGATATGATGTGGTCGATTCTTTCGGGGAGGCTTGATTGAAATCCTGGATTCATTCAGTGCTGCAATGTCGCAAACAACTTTGTGCCTTTTTCCCCTTTCAAAGGCTTTTTAGGTGAAAGAAAACTAGGCAGTGAAAACCACTGCCTACGCAGCCAATGAAAACCACTCCTCACATTAATTAAGGATGAGAAAGCCACTTTGGTACCGAGTACCGTAAAACTCCTTTACCAGCAGAAAAAAAAGGCCCTATCTGAGAGGTGCTATAAGTCTGTGAACGTTTGTTGTAAGTTGCTAAGTAGCCTTGAAAGGCTGGAGAGGAGCCCGCATTACCTAAGAATTATCAAAAATACTCTCTTAATGATAAATATCATCAAACATTTTAGAAAACAACCTTGGCAGGTCAGAGCCGCACGGGAAACGACAGAGCAACAACAGAAATGTGAATCAGGAGGGTTGTCAGTCTGCGCTCTGACCTGTGCCTACCCCCCCTGAAGCCAGCCACTCTACTATTAACCTTCTATCAGACCCCCTATTATCAAAACGCTGACGTGATTTCGTGTTTTGCTTTGCTATTTAGGCAGCTTGGTAGCAAGTTTGTGCCACAGTGTAGGAGGATAATGTCCAGAATTAGTAAAGAAGTTATGTGTACTGCTTTGTAGGCCTCTAATTCCAAGGAGTATAACATGAAGTGTTTTATTCCAAAAAGTTTTCTTGTTTGCAGACGCTGAATAAGAGGCAGATGCTGGCTGTGAACCTTTTGTAGTGTTTATTGTGGGTTTATCTAAACAAAAGCTACATTTTACAAGCGAATGTATGTCTAACCGTTGGGGGGATCTTTATGGGATTAAGGTATCTGCTTCATCCTTCAATAACATGACCAACTCGCAGTCTGGACGGCTTTGATGTCTAGTTTAAAAGCACTGCTGTTTTGTAAGCACTAAGCACCCGTTGTAATTAGTTTTTATCTCATCAAGACATTTGTATTGAGGCCAGGTAATTCTCCACTGTTCCAGGCATCCATCATAACAATTGCTGATCCCAGCTTGCCTGTGCTGATGTCTTCACCGCAAAAAGATGCATAGCGATGCAGTTTGTATGCATTCTCTTCAAAATATGGTTGTTGCGTGGCCAAAGTGATGGTGTGTGTGCATATGTTTCTTGCAGAATAGGAAACCACAAAGTAATCAGTGATTACCCATCTACAACTCGCTTTTGAAACAATGCCTTTTGTGATTAGCAAGGTCTCAGGTGCAGGTAGTAATAAATAAATAATATAATTATCAGAGATGCTCGTATTTGTATGAAAGTTCTGGCTGATTTATGTTGTATGTTTGCCTGTTTGCTCTGCTGTTCCTTTCCATGGCCGGTAGTGCTTACACAACCTGCGTTCTTTATTATCTATTCATCCTTGAAAGTTTCCATTGGTCTTAGAAATATTGATCCACCAAGCTGGGGATCCACCAAACTGGGGATCCACCAAACTGAGGAGCTACCATTCATTAGGTGGCAGCGGCAGCAGCAGCAGCAGTGGTGACACCGTGACACCGTGACACCGAACAACTGTACCAGGATGAAGAAAAGAAAAGAAAAAACTACGCAGGCAGCAAAACACTCCCTGCATCAATTAAGAAAAAGGAGACACATTGGCCCGAAGTGCCGTGAGTCTCCCCCACCAAAGGAATAAGAAAACTAGTGGGGATCTGGAGGGTGGCTGGCGGCCCCCTGCTCCAGACCCAGACCTTGAGAGCAATTCGTTTTTTCAAGTGCGTTCAGCTGGTTCTGAGGTCTGGTGTCCTCACAATACTTGATCTCGACGAGGTGGATGTCACGCCGAGTTTTGCTGAGGTCTTTGGTCGGTGCTGTCTGGGGTTGGTGGCTCTACTGGTGGCTGGCGGTGCTGCTGGGATGCTCCCAGTCTCCCTCATTTGCCCCCTGCCACTTCGAAGAACCCACCCCCCTACATTAGTTTGTTGTTTTTTGTTTTTTGTGTGTTTGCAGCGATGGGAGTAACCGGCACAAAATCTGGGCGGCTGGAGGTAAATCTGTCTTTATCTGAGAAGCAGGGTGGGAAGAGCCATTTGGGAACAATTCTATGTTCGGCTGTTTCAGGAATCTGGAGATTCCGCATGGTCATTCGTTCGCTGCTGCCTATATCCATGGAGACAACACGTTACCCTAAGGAGCCTGTTTTGCTGATATCCTTAAAGATCATGCGGCATGCTAAGTTGTGTCTTATGGTGATCATATTCCTTATTTGCGTGTGTTGGCACCCAGAAAGGATGTGCAGGGCACTGTCTAATTGTGGGCAGAGGGGGCAAGATTGACTTGTTGTGAGTTTGAACAATACCGCATGTCTTTAATTATATAGGGTGCCTGTATTTCATAATGATACATTTGGTCTTAAAGGGGACATTGGATGATGTTAGGTAAGCATTGCTAGTGGCTCCATTGGCAATGCCATCCTTTATGAGGGTCTGGTAGTACGCATGGTAGTTCGCTTTAGTTTTGGCATTTCCCAGTTGATGGAGAAGATGCATATGTGCTTGAAGGGCGTCATGGTAGTTTTGTAGGTACCAAAGCCTTGGGGGAGGAGAATGGGCCATGTTTGTTGTATGGGTATGATTATGGGTTTGTGTTTGTGTTTAGTTTTCGATGTTTTTGCAAGCCAGTGGATGTTGTAGAAGGGATTTCCATCAGAGCCTGCTGTTTTGATGGAGGTGTCAGCAATGTCGGCGTAGGTGGTGGCTGACTTTTTAGCAAGGGCGTCGGCATGTTCATTACCGATAATACCGGCATGGGACTATACTTTGAAGAAGTGGATGGGCGATGATGATTGGCGAAATTGAAGGACATCTCCTTGGATGTGGTGGCGATGGAGATTCGGGTGTGAGAGCTGCTTTTTGATTTGGTTCAGTGATGTAGGGCTGTCTGTGGCTATATGTGAGTAGCCGTGTATGACTGCAGCTGCTATAGCTGCTAGCTTTGCACGTAAGATGGTGTTGGTTATACCCATGCCTTTTGGGTTTACATAGTGGGAAACATTTAAGTGAGGGTAGTATACGCCTGATTTGGTGTCTTGCCCTACTTCGTTCTTTTGGAGGCTGCCATCAGTGTAGGTCCAATCCCGCCAATCTTTTACCTTACGGGTTAGGTTTTGGCTAGAGCTGTTTTGGGGTGCTATGTTGATATTACAATTCTGAGGTTGGTCAGTGCTAATCAGAACACTTGTTTTATCTGGGCCTTCTGAGGCTTGAGGGTGGTCATTTGGTAGCTTGTTTATTTTGTTGAGTCCTGAGTGCTGTCCGGAACCTAAGGCTATTTGGCAGGGATGGTTATGTATGTTTTGAATTTCCCACTTTGCCTCGGGCATCTCTTTGGCAAGTTCTTTTAGCCAGTCTTTGTTGTGAGCATTGAGGCAGACCCTGCCCTTGGTGCTCCATATGGCAATGATCTGCAATTCCCAGGAGTGTTTGGAACGTGGTATTTGTATGTTGTTCCAGAAGGGCACTTTTGCATATTGGAGTTGGTTTGATGGGATGGTGCCCAGGAATTTACATATGTGTGGGTATTTGCGGCAAAGTGATGCATAGGGATTTGTGGTCATATTTTATTCCAGGAAGGGAGGAGCATGAATGTGGCTGTTTCCTCTGTGCTGACAGCAGCAGAGTAGATGGCGTGTCTTGTTGCTAAGAGCATGGTGTTTTCACGATAAATAGGGTGGCAGATGGAGAACCCAGAAAATCGGGAGGAGAAGGCATTGGTGTTTGCTCCAAAAACTTTGTCCCTTGGGTGATCACTCCAGAAGTGGGGGACTTTGGGGTCATAGTCGAGGGGGGATGCCATTTTTTCTTTAGTAATGAGGGCCCTCTTTTAAAAGGCAGCAGTGGTATAAAAGAAAAAAAGAAAAAATTACGCAGGCAGTGAAAGCCACTCCCCACATTAATTAAGGAAAAAGAGCCACTTTGGTACCGAGTACCGTAAAGCTGCTCCTCCACCGCAAAAAGGAAAGGGAAAATCAATGGGGATCAAGAGGGTTGCAGGCTTGGCCTGGGACCGGCTCCTGATGACAGTTGATAACAGTACTGGAAAGGGCACGTCTGGTATGGTCAAGTTTAGCAGCAAAGTTCACAGAGTGCACATGGAGCTTGGAGGCAAGCTTCTTGACTCTTTGAGCATCGAGACCCAGTTCCTTGAAAGGCTTCAGAGTGTGAGTGTTGTAGATGGTGCCGCCCACACCCAAAAAAGTGATGTGGAGAGTAACGAAGGCTCCTTGGAGAATGTTGCAGAGATCTTTGTGCTGTTCCTTTGCGGCGTTCAGCTGGTTCTGAGGTCTGGTGTCCTCGCAGTACTTAATCTCGACGAGGTGGATGTCACGCCGAGGTTTGCTGAGGTCTTCAGGTCAATGCTGTCTGGGGTTGGTGGCTCTACAATGGTATACTTAATTGTACAACAAACACTCCCCACATTTCAGCATTGATTACAAACGCAGCCTAGCAGTCACACTTTTTGACTGATGGCTTAATCTGTAACCTCTGGCAGGCTAGCAGTCGCACTTCTTGACTGAAGGCCTTTCTTTTTAAAATTTGTAACCTCTGGCAGATGCAGCATCGAGATCCTTCACGGCTGGCACTTTCAGAGTAAATTAGTTTGTTCAAGAGAATGTCCTTACCAACAGGTTGCACACATTTGGCTCCTCAAAAGTATAAGTAAAAGTCTACGCTGGAAGTCACCAGCGTGCATTAAGGAAAGGCTCTCAACTAGTGCTCACACTAACCAGAGCCCCACCAAAAAAGGAGGGGAAAAAAGAGAAACAACAGAGACTAATGAGGATCCGGCGGGTTGTCAGCCATGCGATCCGGCCTGCGCCTAGCCCTCCTGAAGCCAGCCGCTCTACCAGTACCCCCCCCATCAGACCCCCCATTATCACTGATGTTGTTAAGGTGTATTTTGTGTCTTATTTTTGTAATCTTGTTCAAGCTTTTTAATGCATGGCAGTGTAATTTAGTAGCTAGTTGGTGCACTTTGTACGTGGGGATGCCCAGCAAGTTTAGTAGAGGAGTTATGGTGTACTAATTGTAGATTGTGCCCCCGACTCCAAGAAGTATAACATGAAGTGTGACTTGGTTGTTTCAAGAGATGCCTCGGAGGCTCCTTGTTCGTAGACGCTGGATAAGGGGTTGATACTGGTTGTGCGCTTTTTATAATGTCTGTTGCGGGTTTATGTCTGAGCAGAATTTGAATTCTCCAAGATGTATGTCTCTGTCCTTTAGGGGGATCTGTTTGGGATCCAAATGCCTGCCTCTTCCCTCAATGGGCATAACTAACACGCCATCTGGACGGCTTTGATGTCTAGTTGGAAGGTTTTGTTGTGTTGGGAAAACCCAGTCAGGGATGTTTCTTTCAATGTCATC
>Ga0307947_1001376_pt1 | contig 19131 bp, 25 predicted proteins | sample OrgLakmetagen232_FD_201840 | JGI IMG/M metagenome (GOLD analysis project Ga0307947, IMG submission 201840) | Saline water microbial communities from Organic Lake, Antarctica - #232 | ecosystem: Environmental > Aquatic > Non-marine Saline and Alkaline > Saline | place: Antarctica: Organic Lake...
CCCGTTGTCTATGGCTGCATGCTTTGTATGTCTGTGCACTTGCTCATAAGGTGTCAGTCATTTCCTGGACGTGCGGACCACAGATCACCCGTTGTCTATGGCTGCATGCTTTGTATGTCTGTGCACATGCTCATAAGACGCCACCTCTAGAAGTGAAGATCACAGATCACCCGTTGTCTATGGCTGCTTGCATTTGCACGTCTGTGCACATGCTCATAAGGTGTCAGTCATTCTCTGGATGTGCAGACCACAGATCACCCATTGTCTATGGCTGCATGCATTTGCCCGTCTGTGCACACGCTCATAAGGTTCCACCGCTGGACGTGTGAACCACAGATCACCCGTTGTCTATGGCTGCGTGCTTTGTATGTCTGTGCACATGCTCATAAGGTGTCAGTCATTTCCTGGACGTGCGGACCACAGATCACCCGTTGTCTATGGCTGCATGCTTTTTATGTCTGTGCACATGCTCATAAGACGCCACCTCTAGAAGTGAAGATCACAGATCACCCGTTGTCTATGGCTGCTTGCATTTGCACGTCTGTGCACATGCTCATAAGTTGTCCTCCACTGGGTGTGCAGATCACATGCCACCCGTCCGTCGTCTGTGGCTGCACACCCGCTGTTTTTGATCAGCTCTCATTTAGAGTCACTATTTTTTGTCGTTCTCTCTCGTTAGCATATTCGTGTAGTCAGTCCTAAACGTGGTACAGCACAATCAACACATTTGTGGTTTCATGGGCAAACGTAAAAATGTACCCCCTTTTGGTATGTATTCATTCCACCACAAAGCATGCTTGCATATCTGTCCGCTCAAAAATTTTCTACTGTGCATGTCCCTGACGTGCAGATCACCAAGTCTGTGCAGCATCCCAAAAGTTTTCTACTGTGCATGTCCCTGACGTGCAGATCACCAAGTCTGTGCAGCATCCGCTGCAACGACTTCGCATGGGTGATCGTGAAACAGTGATGTGCTTGGACCCTAGCAATAGCCGACTCCTGAAGTTCCATGAAGCACAGCAGGTGTGTGTGTGCGTGTGTGTGTGTGTGTGTGTGTGAGAGAGAGTGAGAGAGAGAGAGAGAGAGAGAGAGAGAGAGAGAGAGAGAGAGAGAGACTGTGTGTATGTGGGTATGTGTTGTGCGTTATTGCCAATTTTTAGGTCTGGAAAGCCATCGTCGGCTTTCAACAAGTAATGATCGGCACAGGGTCATATGTCATATGACATATGACTTGTTCCACAGAGGATTGGCCAATCAATTACCATCATACTAGATTGCATTTGCTGAGTTCAAGCAATTGAATCAAAAGTTTGCCTTTTTGAGCTTTTGCAGCCAGCCTAAGATATGACTGATTTAGATGTACTCCTACAAATCACAAGGCCACCCAATTTGTGTCAGAGGACTGGCTTTTTCGTGAGGTGGTTTATAAGCCTAGGACTGGCAGGTTGCATTATAATCAGGTGCCCGCACTCAGAAGCAAAAACCTATAAGCAACTGAGCGTCGCTTGCGAGAATTGGTGCAACTGAATGAGTTTGGTAACATCTTATGTGTGTGTGCGCGTTGCTTGCACCCAAACTCTACTTACATGCAGGGAGAGCATGAGGGTGAGGGCGGCGACAAGGTGCTCATTCCCTCCTTGTTCAAAGTGGATGCAGCCTTTTTTGGGGAGCGCGACAATGTGACGGTGAGTGCTGATGACTCTCCTTAGATTGTGCTGAATCATAAAGCAGTGTGACGGTGAGTGTTGGTGTCACTTCTTATATTGTGCTGATATATAAGGCAGTGTGACGGTGAGTGCTGATGTCACTCCTTAGATTGTGCTGAATTATAAAGCAGTGTGACGGTGTGTTCTGACGTCACTCCTTACATTGTGCTGAATCATAAAGCAGTGTGACGGTGAGTGTTGATGTCACTCCTTAGATTGTGCTGATGTCGCTAAAGCAGGCATGGAAACCATGAAAGAAGATTGACCTTGGGTATTGGGTATCATTGAAATCCTCCTACACAAAAGAAAAGAGATAATCGGTGCATTACACGTGCTCATGCTTTGTGGCGTAGGGGAAAGGCTATCAGGTAAGGCTTGCAGCCCTCTCCCTCTACAAGTTGTTAAACCCATCTCTTTTTACAATGTCATGGTGGGCATTCAAAACAATACTTAGTAAGGACTAGTGTGATTTTGGACTGAACAGTTTAATTTTTGGACTGTGGTTTTTGGGCTATGATTTTTGGACTGTGATTTTGGACTAAACAGTGTGATTTTGGAGGTCCTGGCAGTGCGACAGTGCGTGTATGTGACACTTTTCAAGATTTGTGCAGCACTGCCTGGGTAAAAGACGCGTTTCTCCACCCTGCTCATATGGGCACTGCCTTGTTCGGCTTGTGCATGGCAAAGCGTCGTGGGCGTCCCCGCTTGTCGTCCTTGCATGTTGTCCATGCATGTTGCCCAGCAATTATGTGTAATGCCCCTCTGTGAGATCCTGTATCCTGCAAACCTTCACATCCGTACAGAGAAACACACACGTATGCGCCTGTAGTCACACACACACAAACACACGCACACACACACACATACATCAGCATTCACACACACACATGCATCTGCATTCACACACACACACACACCTGCATTCACACACACATGCACCTGCATTCACACACATACACACACTTACATGCACACATATACACAAATATAAACAGACATGAGTGCAAACAAATGCATGCACACGTACATGCAGGTGCGTACAGACCTGATGGACACCCACATCTCCATCTGTGCGCCTGAGGTGCTGATGCTGTTCTCTGACAACTTCGATTACCAGAACCTGAAGCCTGATTTCATCACGGGTGCGTGGGCAATGCTCTCAAGTAATGCTTGGGCAATGCTTTCAAGTAATGCGTGGGCAATGTTTTCAAATTATGCTTGGGCAATGCTTTCAAGTAATGCGTGGGCAATGTTTTCAAGTAATGCGTGGGCAATGTTTTCAAGATATGCTTGGATGCTTTCAAGTTATGTGTGGGCAATGCTTTCAAGTAATGCTTGGGCAATGCTTTTAAGTAATGCGTGGGCAATGTTTTCAAGATACGCTTGGATGCTTTCAAGTTATGTGTAGGCAATGCTTTCAAGTAAGGCGTGGGCAATTTTTCCAAGATATGCTTGGGCAATGCTTTCAAATAAGCTTGGGCAATGATTTCAAGTATGAGGAAGGGGCCAATAAGAGAATTAGCAGCTTTTACTGTGCCAGGGTATATTACATGTAAGCATCAGGGTAATACACTGGGTACCCAAATATCTCGGGTACACCCGGAACAGCCTGTAAAAATTTCCAAGGTTCCCCGGAACTGCTTTTAAGATTATTCAGGGTGTTATAAAATTTCCCTAAGCGCGATGTTACTTCTTTTCGGGCTTCCTGTGTGTGTGCAAGCGTGCGTGCGTGTGCGCGCATGTGTGTCAGGGAACTTTATCCCTTGCGGGCGCCACACTAATTAAGCAAATTTTGGGTTTGCCCGGAGGGCAAAAGCCAAGATTTGAAGGGCCGATTCCAGGCTAACCAGAGAAAAGCCAAATTCCGGAGGAACCTGGTTCCGGGACACCCGCATTAAATTAGAATTGTATTTCCGGGCTGCCCGGAGGAAAATGTGATACCGATGGAGAGGAATCGCAGGGGCTGTCGCCCCTGCAAATTTCCGGGCGAGCCGGACCAGCTTTGGGCCGGAGGGGCAGCCCTAAACTTTTTTATTCATTCCGGTCCCCGGACGGGTTGTACTACCTTGGTAAGCACGTAAATAAAGGAGAGATGCAACCCTTGTTATAAGTAGCATTTTTATTCATATACAACTCTTGTAACTCAATTTGTAAGGCGTACAAAACATGTGCCTTACCTCCTTTAACAAACACACGCTAACACGCACACACACACGCATACACACACAAACACACGTACACACTCATCTACGCACTTGAACACACACACAGGTGTGCTGAGCAAGGAGGAACACGCATATACACACGCATACACACACAAACACACGTACACATTCATCTACGCACTTGAACACACACACACACACACAGGTGTGCTGAGCGAGGAGGAGCTGGGCAACAAACTGTACGTCACGGAGCTAGGCCGTCAGGAATATGCTGCCCACGTGCGAAATCTGCGGGCCTATGATTCTATCAGCAGGGACATCATTCAGCGCTGGGCCTTCCCATTTGTGCCCGACACACACTTGCTGTGGAAGGGGGGCGCATGGGGGCCCACTACGTACAGATATGCAAGGGGCAACAGGTGTGTACGTTTCTCAGGCACAATTAAGGCGATTTTCGTGCACAATGAGCTGGGAAAAGGGGGGCGCATGGGGGCCCACTACGTACAGATATGCAAGGGGCAACAGGTGTGAACGTTTCTCAGGCACAAATAAGGCGATTTTCGTGCACAATGAGCTGGGAAAAGGGGGGCGCATGGGGGCCTACTACGTACAGACATGCAAGGGGCAACAGGTGTGTACGTTTCTCAGGCACAATTGAGGCGATTTTCGTGCACAATGAGCTGGGAAAAGGGGGGCGCATGGGGGCCCACTACGTACAGATATGCAAGGGGCAACAGTTGTGTACGTTTCTCAGGCACAAATAAGGCAATTCTCAGGCACAATGAGCTGGAAAAGGGGGACGCATGGGGGCCTACTGCGTACAGACATGCAAGGGGCAACAGGTGTGTACGTTTCTCAGGCACAAATGAGCTGAGAAAAGGGGGGGCCTGCGATGTACCGGTAAGCAAGGAGTGACAGTTGTGTACATGTTTGCGTGTGTTGTTATGCATATGTCCGGCAAATATGAGCTGCGGGGGATGGGGGCTTGGGGGCCTACGATCTACAGATCACAGATGCGTGAGGGTTAACAGGTGTGTGTGTGTGTTTTTTGTGTGAGCGTCTGTGCGTTAGTCAGGCACATACGAGCTGTGAAAGGGGAGGGCATTGGGGCGTGCGATGCAAAGGAATGCATGGGCGACAGGCTGGTGTTAAGCTCGTGTGCTTTTGTTAGGCGTAGATGTAGGGTTGGCCAGAACTATATATATACGGTGTATATACAAAATTTATGGCTGAGAAATCACCAAATATACGGTGCAGATATACAGTTCTGGCCAATCCTATGTATATGAGGTGTGAAAGGTTGGGGGTGTGGGGGCGTACGACGCACAGGTACGCAAGGGGAAACAGGTCTTTGTTCGTGTGTGTGTGTGAGTGTGTGTGTGTGTGTGTGTGTTTGGGGCACACATCAGCACACTAGCCCTGAAAGTGGGGTAGCATACAAGTATGCGATTGATTTTGATTGCACCTTCGGTATCCACCATGCATCAGAAGCTTGCGTTGTGTACTACCTGTGATGCACACACACACACACACAGACGCTTGCTTCCCTGACCCACTATCTAGATGTCCATGCCTGTGCACTGCTTTGCTGCTCGTTCCGTTGCAAGAGTGTGGGAGGCATAATCATCACGAATTCGAAAAATACGGTTAAATACGTGATAAATGCGATACGACGTATAACACACCTTCTGTCTTGCTTTGCTATGTTTTGATGAGTTCAAACCTTACGCTTTCTGTCTGTATCGAGCAGGTACTATGAGCAAGCAGTCTCCATTCCACGCACCGCCAAAGTAGGAGAGGATGTGGTCATTGGGGCTGGCACCTCCATAGGTGGGTTTGCCCTTGATAATTATATACAGGGTTGGCCAGAACCGTATATATACGCCGTGTATGACCGTATATATGGTGATTTTCCTGCCAAAAATACCGTATACACTCCGTATATATATGGTTCTGGCCAACCCTAACTATAAATCTCTGAGACAACTTTTTTTATTATTAGGTGGCATCGTACCCCATTCGCAGCAAAGTTTACGCTGACCTGGTCATCAAGGCTGACATCTCCATCGAGGACTTTCCCGGTCGTAACGCACACTTTCCCTCTTCCCATTATAACATACCCTTTTACCATAAAAACAAACACCCTTTCCCATTATAGCATAAGCCCTCTTGTAGTATTATGCAAGCTCCTCACGCACCTGACGCACTCATGCACAACCAAAATTTCATACTCTGTGTGAACGCGCACACACACATACACACACATACACACACACATACGCGCGCACACACACATGCACACACACAAACACGCACACACACATACACACACAGGCGAGGACAGTTGCATCAGGCAGAGCGTAATCGGCCGAAACTGCTGCATTGGGAAGAACGTCGACATTCTTGGCAGCTACATCTTAGAGAATGCAAGCATACAGGTATATTAGGCACGCGTGCGATATATGCCTGGTGCTAGGCACGCGTGCGATATATGCCTGGTGCGATATATGCCTGGTGCGATATATGGCTGGTGCTAGGCACGCGTGCGAAATGCCTGGTGCGATATATGGCTGGTGCTAGGCACGCGTGCGATATATGCCTGGTGCGATATATGCCTGGTGCTAGGCACGCGTGCAAATGCCTGGTGGCTACATTTGACAGGGTGTTGACATACAGGTGTGCTGGCAGCTCCTTTAGAATGTGGAAATTGCAGGTATGCCCGGCACAGGATGTGTTATGCTTGATGGCTTCATTTGGAAAATTGCAAAAGGATACACTGTGCTTGGCACAACGTATTCTGTTTGGTGGCTGCATATCGAAAACAGAGTGTTGAGCATACAGGTTTGCTGGGCAAAAGTGTGATCGTGCGTCCCAGGAAAGCATCATCACCTGCTCGCGCATGCATGCACAAAAAAGACGCGCACACACACACACACACACACACACACACACACACACACACACACACACACACACACACACACACACACACACACACACACACACAAAAGAACACACACACACACACACACACACACACACACACACACACACACACACACACACACACACACACACAAGTGCATGCACACACAGACGCACACACACACGCACACACACACACACACACACAAGTGCACACACACAAATATACGCACACAAGTGCACACACACACACAAATACACACACGAGTGCACACACACATACACACACACAGGATGGAGCAGTGCTGCGTTATGCGCTTGTGTGTGACTCTGCTGTACACAAACACACATACACACACACAAGTGCACACACACATACACACACGAGTGCACACACACATACACACACGAGTGCACACACACATACACACACAGGATGGAGCAGTGCTGCGTTATGCGCTTGTGTGACTCTGCTGTACACAAACACACACACATACACACACACATACACACACATACACACACATACACACAGGATGGAGCAGTGCTGCGTTATGCGCTTGTGTGTGACTCTGCTGTACACACACACACGCACACACACACACACACACATACACACAGGATGGAGCAGTGCTGCGTTATGCGCTTGTGTGTGACTCTGCTGTCGTGGGCCCCTCAGCTACCGTATCTGCCGGAGCAGTCATCAGCCACAATGTGGTCATTGGCTCAGGTCACACAGTGGCACCACACGCGCGTGTGTCCTTGTGCTCTCAAGTGCAGCAAGAGGTAAGCAGACGTGTGGGTGATGTGTATGTACTTCATTACACGTGTGTTCTTCTGTGTGTCAGTCATCCTCTTTAAGGCGAGGTCCATTGTGGCAATGTATGCACGCGTGTCCTTGCGCTTTTAAGTGCAGCAACAAGAGGTAAGCAGACGTGTGTGGTGTGCGTGCTTTAAATCATATGTATAGGGTTGGCCAGAACCATGTATATACGGTGTTTATACGGTATTTTTGGCAGGGAAATAACTGAATATACGGTCATATACGGTTTATATATAATATATACGGTTCTCGCCAACCCTGTGTGATTCTGCGAGTCAGTCATTGTAATGTAGGCAAAACTCACAGAGGCAACTGCTGAGTTCAGTGCATAGCACATGCATTCCAGTTCTTGTAGTGCAGCAAAAGTGGTATGCCTATATCACTCTCGCGTCTGATCTGTGTTTTGCTGTTATTTCCCCGTTATTTTATTCCATAATAATAAATCCCCCGTCTGCTGTATCTCACGATGCAAACGAAATAGAACGCACACATGCTTGCCTTCATGCTCAATAGTCCAGCAACAAGTACGTGCATGTGACTATGATGTGTGGATGTGTGCAACAGCCATCTTCTTTTAAGCAAGGCACACAGTGGCTCAAGTACGCTTATCCTTGAGCCTTTGAACGCAGCAAGAGGTAAGCAAATATGTGGGTGATGTGTGTGTCCTTAAGCACACGTGTGTTCTTCTGTGTGTCAGTCATCTTCTTTAGGGCGAGTTCCATTGTGGCGATGTATGCACGTGTGTCTTTGTGCTTTCAAGCGCAGCAAGAGCTAAGCAAATATGTGGGTAATGTGTGTGTACTTATTTAAACGTGTGTTTTTCTGTGTGTCAGTCATCTTATTTAAGACGAGGTCCATTGTGGCGATGTATGCACGCGTGTCTTTGTGCTTTCAAGCGCAGCAAGAGCTTATAAGCAAATATGTGGGTGATGTGTGTGTACTTATTTACACGTGTGTTATTCTGTGTGTCGGTCATCTTCTTTAAGGCGAGGTCCATTGTGGCGATGTATGCACGCGTGTCCTTGTGCTCTCATGTGCAGCAAGAGGCCCGTACATTGTGCATTTTGTGCATCTGTGGTGCTCTTTTCATTATAGCTAGCTTGAGCGATGATGGGCTGAAGTATGCGGGTGCCGCAGCGGTGGGCAAGAGTAAGAGCAGACGCTTGCAGAAGCTGAAATATCTGCACCCCTTGTTGCCACGAAACTGCGCAGGTCAGCTTGAGCGATGATGAGCTGGAGTATGCGGGTGCCGCAGCAGTGGGCAAGACTAAGAGCAGACGTGTGCAGAAGACCCAGCAAATGCAGCAGCGTGGGGGGGGCAGCAAAGATAGCGATGATGATGGGAGCACTAGCAGCAGCAGGAGCAGTGATGGGGGCGCAGGAGGGGGTCAGGGGCTGAGGGGGGGTAGCAGTGTGTCGTCAGAGGCGGACGTGCTGATGTGAGTGTGCATGCTCTTTTTACGTGCGTGAAACCAGTGTCTGCTCAATACTTCTGAGGATGAGGGGGGGCAGTAGAGGGTCGTCAGAGGCGGACGTGCTGATGTGAGTGTGCATGCCCTTTTAACGTGCATGACAAAGTGTGTGTGTGACAAAGTGTGTGTGTGACAGTGTGTGCGTGACAGTGTTTTCTCAATGCTGCTGAGGATGAGGGGGGGCAGTAGAGGGTCGTCAGAGGCGGATGTGCTGATGTGCATGCTCTTTGTATGTGCGTGACAAAAGTGTTTTCTCAATGCGACTAAAGGGAATGGGGTGTAGTGTTGGGTTGGTGTAGTGTTGGTTGCCAACGATGAACATGCTCACTTATGAGGGGCGTGGTGATGTGCGTGCCTTGATGAAAGGAACGGATTGCAAAGGGCTGTTAAGGTATTACAGGCTCATACACTCATGCATAAGTATTGCTGCCTTACATGCATGAGTGTTGCTGCCTTACATGCATGAGTGTTGCTGCCTTACATGCATGAGGATTTCTGCCTAAGTGCTACAAGTTTGTCTGCCTAAGTGCAGAGTGTTTCTGCCTTACATGCATGAGTGTCTTTACATGCATGAGTGTTTCTGCCGAAGTGCAGAGTGTTCCTGCCTAAGTGCAGAGTTCCGAAGTGCAGAGTGTTTCTGCCTAAGTGCAGAGTGTTCCTGCCTAAGTGCAGTGTTCCAAAGTGCAGAGTTTTTCAGTGCAGAGTGTTTCTGCCTTACATGCACGAGTGTTTCTGCCCAAGTGCAGATACCTGCATGAGTGTGTCTGCCCAAGTGCTTCAAGAGTGCCTGTACCTTTGCTGCTGGAGCGCGCGACCTACAGTTTTGCTCGTGTAAGAAGTGCTTGCTTTTAGTCACACACCTGAACTGTGAAAGTCATGCGTCCGTTGCCTCTTAACAGCACATGTGCACACATGTTCATATTGAGTGCGGGGCCCAGCACGGCTGCTGCTGCTGCGTCAGAGGTGCTTACAATTGGGCACACTCTTGAATTGAGCAATTGCGTGTCTCATATATTTTAACGCCATGTGTGCGTGCAATTTCAGATTGAGTGCGGGGCCCAGCACGGCTGCTGCTGCTGCGTCAGAGGCGCTCGCTATGGGGCACATGCCAGATAAAGCCACGCTCCTGGAAGCCAAGTTTGAGGAGGACGCGGTGGGGCGAGGTGAGACGATGAAGAACTAAAAATGAATGTGTGATATAATGTCAAGGCACGTTAGTGTTCAGGCATGTGCAATGTAAGACAAGAGAATGAGGCAATGCTGTCAGAAGCCAAGTTTGGGGAGGACGCTGTGGGGATTGAACAAAGAGAGAGAGAGAGAGAGAGAGAGAGAGAGAGAGAGAGAGAGAGAGAGAGAGAGAGAGAGAGAGGTCCATGGTGTCTTAAGCGAAAATGGAGATTGGTCCATGGCGTCTTCAGTGAAAATCACAGCTCAGTACTCACTCACGGCTCAGTTCTCACTCACGGTTCAGTACTCACTCACGGCTCAGTACTCACTCACGGCTCAGTACTCACTCACGGCTCAGTACTCACTCACGGTTCAGTACTCACTCACGGCTCAGTACTCACTCACGGCTCAGTACTCACTCACAGCTCAGTACTCACTCACGGCTCAGTACTCACTCACCGTTCAGTACTCACTCACAGCTCAGTACTCACGGCTCAGTACTCACTCACGGCTCAGTACTCACTCATGGCTCACGGCTTAGTACTCACTCTAAACCCAATGCGATGCTCTCTACATCCTGAGATCTGGATTTACTACTATAGAAAGGAACGACTGCCCTCTATCATCTATCAGGACCGTTCACCTGGGCACTTTGCTTTGCCACCATCGTGTGAATACAAGTGTGCTTTACACGCCTTCTGAGATGCTCGAGAAGTACTCGGAAGCCGGCTCATTTATAGAATGCGTAATATGTCTATGATTTTTATTTTGAACTAACAACAGCAAGGTTTTAAATAGGTTGCTAAAATACCTCGCAGGACATATTGAGGACAGGAGTGTGCTTGTGTTTTCATCGGGCTCTCATTGTGTGTGATATATACCCAAAGATGTGCGTAAGGCTGATGCCTGATTAGACAATGCCGTCAGAGGCCAAGGGCACTCATATCATTGGACGAGGCACTCAGAGGGCACTCAGAGGGCATAGGACGAGGCACTCATGGGCACTCATAAAGGCGCTCATAAGGCACTCATAGGGCATAGGACGAGGCATGCATAGGGCACTCATAGGGCACTCAGAGGGCATAGGACGAGGCACGCATAGGGCACTCATAAAGGCGCTCATAAGGCACTCATAGGGCATAGGACGAGGCACTCATGGGCACTCATAAAGGCGCTCATAAGGCACTCATAGTGCATAGGACGAGGCACGCATAGGGCACTCATAGGGCACTCAGAGGGCACTCAGAGGGCACTCACACTGCATAGGACAAGGCAAGGACTCAAGCAAATACTATTTCCCTTTTCCCTAGTGCTCAAAGTCGACACATACACGCCCCCCCAAATACACCCACGTGCACGTACCTGAGCACACGCACACACACACACACGCACACACACACGCACAAGTACATACAATACACACACGTTTGCACGCACGCACGCACATACACACACACTTGATCACACACACACGCACATCCACACATACACATACACATTCACAGGTGGTGCAGGCTACGAATGGAAGCTTGCGCCAGAGGGAAGTTCCACAAGGAGGAGACTCTCTATAGCACCACCAACATTGTGAGTGGATGCGAATGTGATTAGATGTGCATACATCAAGAGGAGCAGGCATTTTGGGCGTGCCTGTGGTACACACACTTGGAATGCAGACATACAAATTTGAATCAGTGCCTCTGTGCCGTTTAGCAATGAGGCACTGATGGATTTGTGTGAGTGCGTACCTATAAGCATGAAGTCACATCAGATTCACGTCACACTAAGGCACTAATGGAGCGTGTGAGTGCGTACCTACAAGCATGAAGTCACATCAGACTAAGGCACTGATGGAGTTGTGTGAGTGCGTACCTATAAGCATGAAGTCACATCAGATTCACGTCACACTAAGGCACTTATGGAGTTGTGTGAGTGCGTACCTACCAGCATGATCCCATTGCATCACTGTCATCATGAATGATAGCTGGTCTTTTGTCATGAGGATTCATTTACTTAAACAAAGAGGGGTCGGATGCCTGAGAGTTCAGGCACACTAGAAAGATATCCACTTGAATATGCACTACAATAACTAGGAGGAAAAGGCCTTCAAAAGCATCATTGATGACGTTCATTGTCAAAATATTGCTGTTTGGGAAAGGACTTTTGTGTGTGTGTGTTTGTGTGTGTATATGTGTGTGCGTGTGTCTGTGTGTGTGACCTGAGCTTTATGAAACCCAGAGTTGTCAGAAACTCTTGCAAGCACGCACACACACAACACACACACGCACACACACGTACACGCACGCGCGCACACACACACACACTCACTCACACGCACACACACACACACGCACACACACAACCAGTGAGGACCTGCCTGAAGAGGAGGAAGACGTAGAAGTGGGTGTGGGGGAAACTGAAGCAGCAACCGGAGCAGCAGCAGCGGCAGCCAGTGATAGCGAAGGAGAAGGTAGGCAAAAGATTGCTAAAAACGATGGAACTTGATGCTTGTAGAACAATTCACGCAATGATTCTGTGGTTTATATCAAATGGCTGCTCCCTTGGGCAGGTCGGTAATTATTAATGGCTCTGTTCTTTTTGTGTGAGGTGCTCTTAAGGCAAGTCACGGGAGCAGCGGTCTGTGGTCATCTTTTTCTTGCGGTCAGCGGTCAGTGGTCATCTTTTTCTTCTTATGTGTGAAGTGCTCTTGAGGCAGGTCACAGGTGTACTTTTAAGGCAGGTCGCTGGGGCAGCGGCCAGTGGTCATCTTCTTCTTCTGGCGGTCAGTGGTCAGTGGTCATCCTTTTTCTTGTTGTGTGAGGTGCTCTTAAGGCAGGTCGCTGGGGCAGCGGTTGGTGATCAGTGGTAGTGATCAGTGATCAGTGACAGTGATCAGTGGCAGTAGCAGTGGTCAGTGGTAGTGATTAGGGGCAGTGGTCAGTGGGCAGTGGCAGTGGCAGTGGTCAGTGTTAGTAAACAGAGACCAGTGGCAGTGATCAGTGGCAGTGGTCGGTGGTCAGTGGTAGTGATCAGTGATCAGTGGCAGTGATCAGTGGCAGTGGTCAGTGGCAGTGGTTAGTGGTCAGTGGTAGTGAAGGGAAGGTATAGCAGGCATTGAAGGGAAGGTATAGCAGGCACCACGTCTGCTGTGGTCAAAATATGGGAGTTGAGTGCCTGTAAGAAGAAATGTGCAGGTATATATCCGTGGTCTATTTCAATTAGGGTTTGTGTGAGATGCTCCTTGGGCAGAATGAATGGAGCAGCATTTGGTGACATGAGCTGAGACGGTAGTGGGAATTTGACCATAAGAGATTGCAAGCACCGCATTTGTTTGGGTGAACCGGTAAGACACAATCACAGGGCGAGGCTTAGTAATTTCAGAGCAGCAGCAGCTAGGCTGTGTGCTCACTGGTCCTTCAAAAGGAAGGTGGTTGACTTCACATGCATTGCACAGGACGCACAGGCAACCAGGAGGTGTAATTTGTGCGCGCTGAGGGTAGAGCATCTGCTCAAGTTGTTGACCGATATGGCTTTACACACACACACACACACACGCACACACACACACATACACACACGCACACACAATGTGTGTGCATTGAAGGTTCATTCATTTGGCTACATGTGCAGCTAAAGTTTGACATACTGTGTGCGGACGCAGGTGAACAAGAGGTGTTGGACCCTGAGTCTAATTTCAAGAGAGAGGTGGGTTGTGGGTTTCATTTGTGTTTGGGTAGGATGCTTGCCGTTTGCCAATCCCTGCATGGCAGCTTGCGCTGAAAGGATGTGGTTGTGTGTGTCAGGTTTGCCGATCCCTGCATGGAGGCTTGTGTGTGTGCGTGTGTGTGCGTGTGTGTGTGTGTGTGTGTGTGTGTGAAGTTTGCCGATCCCTGCATGGAGGCGTACGCAAAAAGGAAGACTGTATGAGAGCTTTGCAGGATTTCTGCATGAAGGCTTGTGTGTGTATTCTTGTAATGAAACTCAATCACTCAGTATCATTCAATCAATTGAATTTGTTTATGCACATGCATGCATTGTGTAGAAAAACACGCTCTCGTCTCTTCAGACGCTCTCGTCTCTTCATACTCTCTCGTCTCTTACATATCTTACACAAGCATGCAGGCCTGTGAACGCATGCTGCTCAGCGTGTCGTGTGTATGTGTGCGTCTGCAGGTCAGCTCTTACACCAACATGGCAGGCCTGTGAGCGCATGCTGCTCAGCGTGTCGTGTGTGTGTGTGTGCGTCTGTAGGTCAGCTCTTACACCAACATGGCAGGCCTGTGAACGCATGCTGCTCAGCGTGTCGTGTGTGTGTGCGTCTGCAGGTCAGCGAGACCTTCTTGCGCTGCGTCAAGCTTCGATTTGACCAAACCAATGCTGTCATTGAGCTGAACGGCCTCAAGGTATGCTTTGGCCGGCAATTTTTGCCATACGTGTAGCTGGGTAGGCCTTTGGGTGGCGTCTTTGCAGTTTTAGCCATACTTGTAGCTGGGTAGGCTTTTGGGTGGCGTCTTTGCAATTTCGCTGAGCGCTTAGGCGCAGCCTGGATTTCCGCACCAAGTAACTCAGCCATGCTTGTAGCTATGGAAACTTTTGGAGGTGAAAATAGTGGTGGGCATTCAACTTGTTAAACGGATGTATGGCACGATCTGAAGCTTTGCTCTGTGCAGCTCTCAGTCATGTTAGTAGTTACACACAGTCACACACACACACACACACACACACACACACATACACACACAAACACACACAAGTGTGTGTGTCACAAGGATTGTATGTTTGCCAACAGTGCACACTGCAGCCTAGCTTTGGTATTTTTCATCTGCAAGGCTCAGCCTCACACTCTTTTACCATCGATCATTCCTCGCACGTTGCCGAGGACCGTACAGTTGCCGACTGCTCCCACCGGAACACAACCTTGATAATCCTCGATCTGCTGCACCCAAGATCACACCTTTTCTATTATCAATCATTCCTTGCAGATTGCTGAGGACCGTACATTTGCCGACTGTGCCCGCTACATCTTCACCACTATGCTGGCCATGTGCGGCCCTGCGCCCAATTGGGTCAAGGTGCGTGTGTGCGTCAATTGGCCCGCGTGGATTTGCAATGATTTCTCTGCTTTGACGGCCTTGGCTAAGGCTGCTGTGTCCAAGAGGGCATCATTCGCTAATTTTGTGCCCCACCTTCACCAGTCTTGTGCCTCACCTTCTTCAGTATCAGTCGCTAATTTTGTGCCCACCTTCATCAGTCTTGTGCCTCACCTTCATCAGTATCACTCGCTTATTTTGTGTCCATTTTCATCAGTCTTGTGCCTCACCTTCTTCAGTATCAGTCGCTTATTTTGTGCCCACCTTCATCAGTCTTGTGCCTCATCTTCATCACTTGCTTATTTTGTGTCCACCTTCATCAGTCTTGTGCCTCACCTCCGCTGCCAAAAACGGGAAGCTCAGGCATACACATACATATTTATATATAATGCATTTTATGTATAATCTCACAAAATGAATTTATATGCAGATACTTACATCCTAGGGCTGTGTGAGTATGTGTGTGCACTTGCGTGCTCCTCATTCTTCATTGATGTAATGACCTGCATTATTATGTACGCAAGTAGCGTTTCTAAATTTTAAAAACGCTGACTTGCCGAAACGCAATAATCTGTTGACACGTACACTCCCCCTTCACCCTCTTGCCCTTTCCAGTACTATTATCAATTGTCACCAGAAGCCGGTTTCAGGTCAAGCCTGCAACCCTCCTGGACCCCATTGACCTTTTTTCTTATTCTATTGGTGGAGGAGTTTTGCGGTACCCGATACCAAATTGGCTCCTTTTCCTTGATTAATGTGGGGAGTGCTTTTTTACTGCCTGCGTCGTTTTTCTGTTTACACCCTTAACCCACGCATGACCATTTGTGATTGCGTACACACAGGACGAGTATGCTTCCTTGTTCTTACCTAGGGGCTCCCCTTCTCCTGCAAAAGGCGCCCTTGTAGCCACCTTCCGCAAGCAACTCACGGAGTGGGGCCCTCTGCTCCAACGCTTCCTGCGCAGTGAAGATGACCAGGTTGGTGTGCTTGTGTATGTGCGTAGTGAGATGACCAGATTGATGTTTGTGTATGTGCGCAGTGAAGATGACCAGGTTAGGTGTGTATGTGTGTGTATGTGCGTAGGGAAGATGACCGTGTTGGTGTGTGTGTATGTGCGTATTGAAGATGACCATGGTGTGTGTGTATGTGCGTAGTGAAGCTGACCAGGTTGGTGTGTGTGTATGTGCGTAAGGAAGATGACCAGGTTGGTGTGTGTGTGTATGTGCGTAGGGAAGATGATCAGGTTGGTGTTTGTGTTTGTGTGTGTGTGTGTGAAGGTGTGTATGTGCATTTTGTTTGTATGTATGTGTGTGTGTGTGTGTGTGTGTGTGTGTGTGTGTGTGGTTTTCAAGGCTTTGAGCTTTGAGTGAGGGGGATGCTTACGTTTCCCACCTTTCTGCTCTCGTGTGTTTGGGCAGTCTGATTTGAAAGTGTGCGTCAAGATCAGCAACCTTGCGAAAATAACTCCGACCAGAATGAGGTCCTCTCAGTCAAAGCGCTTCCTGTTTGGTGAGGACGGTATGGTCCGTGTGTGTGCGCGTATGTATATCTGCAGTTTTGGCGTGCTTGAATGAGCATAATTTGAAACACAAGACACGCCACTTCCGCTAGCTACTTGGAAATGCTTTCAATTTTGCATTTGCAGCCTTCAATCCCATTAAATAGTTTATTGCATCTTTTAGATGAACCCTGTAATGATGAGCACCGTACCATTCATACATACAGGGTCACCTGCTGTGATGATGAGCACTGTTATGTGCCTCCAAAAAACAACGTGTTTCTTTTGTTTGGGGTTGATTCCTAACTGCTTACCTCCAGGTGGAGCTGCTACTGACTTTTGAAGAGTACTGTAGCGAGGAAGGAGTGTTTGAGGTTGATTCCTAACTGCTTATCTCCAGGTGGAGCTGCTTCTGACTTTTGAAGAGTACTGTAGCGAGGAAGGAGTGTTTGAGATCCAAGGGGAGAACGGCAAAGCCTTTGCAGACATCTTTGAGCCGGTGAGTGGCTCTTTTCATTTTAGTGACGTGTCTCAACAACACATCTGCCTCCTGCGCAGCACAACAAACTTCTCGGCCTTTAACTGCAGCAAATGCTTATAGCCTTGCTTGTAGTCTTGCAATCATCTCTGATCCCTTCTTATAAGAAGCCAAGGGTGCCCAAGCATAAGCAGGGTTGGCCATAATTGTATATTTACGTATATGTATGCGTACAGTGACACAGTATGAGAAGATCTTTTAAGTAGTACGCTCAGGAAAAAGTTTAATGGATTACTTGCACCTATTAAAGTACTTTCAAAATTACATTGAAGATAAGAATATCGACCTTATTGTGCACATCGGCGTGTGTTGTTATACAGATGCTCAAAATCATCTACGATGCTGAGGTGGTGTCTGAGGAGGCCATCCTTGCGTGGGCTGATGAGAAGGAGTTGGCAGAGGAGGAAGAAAAGGCACTGGTCAAAAAGGTGTGTGTATGTTTGTGTTGAACCCTAGAAGACACAGTGTCTATAGCCTGTTAGTATATGTGTGGGTGGGTAGCGCGTGCGTGCGGGTGCGTGGAAATATGTGTTTTTGATGTGTAGCAATACAATGTGTAGCAATACAATCTTGTCTGCTTATCATGCTGTATCTGATTGTTTTACTAGTTAAGTGGACACCAGCTTCCTCTATCATCCACCCTTGGCCAAAAACAGTACGCTGGCAATGAAAATCACTCCCCACAATAATTGAGGAAAAGAAGCCACCTTGGTATCGGGCACCGTAAAACTCCTTCACCTAAAGGAAAAGATCAATGGGGATTGGGAGGGTTGCAGGCTTGACCTGAAACCGTCTCCTGATGAGAGTTGATAATAGTGCTGGAAAGGGCATTTCTGGTATGGACAAGTATAGCAGCACAGTTGACAGAATGAACCTGGCAATGGGTGTCTTGGATGGGGAATTGGGTAGTGTGTGCATTTTTGAGTACCCTAGAAAGATGCGCTGATTCTTGTTGATAATACTGCTTTCCTATTACAATACGCGCAGGCAGCAACATTTTTGGAGTGGCTCCGAGCATCTGATGAATCATCATCAGGCGAGGAGGAAGAGAGCGACGGCTGATGTAATGTCAAACATCTTCCGGTCCTTTCTTGGTGCCTACTTTCTTCTTAAAGCAACCTCTTGGATTTACTTTTGCGTTGGCTGAGCTTAGTAAAAGCATACAGTGTACTGTGTCTAATTGGGCTTACTGAAATATGTCTTTTCTTGTACACTCATCCTACTTCTTAGCCCAAACTGTCAACGGAGAGAGTGCAGGGTGCAACTGGATTTTTAACCCAGGAGAAAGGGCGTCCTGGTAGTGTTATACATCCAGCACGGACGGGGGAAAGCGCTAACTAGGTTCAGCTTTGTGCTCCGCACAAACCGTTGAGCTGAATAAATAAATGGATGAGGACAAAATGGTGCAATAGCTCAATTTCTATGATTATTGGTTGAGTTCTAAAGTTGTACCTTTGTGTTACGATGTTTACAGAGTTTACAGATTTACATCAATCAAAACGTGCGACTACTAGGTTAAGGTTAAGGTTACATCACTATATATGCCTCAAAGGGCATCTCAGCGGAAGCTTGGAAAAAGCCTGCAACCTAACCTATGTAAACAAAGGGGAGGCGACTATGAAAAGAAAGGGGTAAGGGTTACACAGCTATATCCGCCAGCGAGGGCAGTTGAGCTATAGCATAAAAAAGCCAGCTTCAAGAAGAGAAAGAGGCCAGACTGAACAAGACACCAGAAAAAGAAGCTAGAATA
>Ga0307947_1001379_pt1 | contig 19123 bp, 28 predicted proteins | sample OrgLakmetagen232_FD_201840 | JGI IMG/M metagenome (GOLD analysis project Ga0307947, IMG submission 201840) | Saline water microbial communities from Organic Lake, Antarctica - #232 | ecosystem: Environmental > Aquatic > Non-marine Saline and Alkaline > Saline | place: Antarctica: Organic Lake...
TTTTTTATTTTGTGAGAGAGAGAGAGAGAGTGAGAGAGAGAGAGAGAGAGAGAGGGTGAGAGAGAGAGAGAGAGAGAGAGAGAGAGAGGGAGAGAGAGAGAGAGGGAGAGGGAGAGGGAGAGGGAGAGAGAGGGAGAGAGAGAGAGAGAGAGGGAGAGAGAGAAAGAGAGAGAGAAAGAGAGACGGAGGGAGGGAGGGAGGGAGGGAGAGGGAGAGAGGTACGCAGGGCCTTAAGTTGTCTGAATGCAGTATAACTAGGGTTGGTCAGAACCATACAAAATTTACCAAAGCACGTATTTGCGATGTTATTGAGGTATTTTTAGCACATGGAATTTTCCTTATGAATGGTCATGTACGGTAAGTGTATGCAGTCCTGATCAGCCCTACGTATGATTTATATGTGTGCCTGAGAGAGGGGTGCACTTAATATCATGTCGGAATGCAGTACCTTGAGAGGGATGGCAACGAGCAAAGGGAAAGGCTGCCTCCCCCGACAGAGTGCCTCTGTCTGTGCTCGTGCACGTACTGCTTGTAAGCCCCCACGCTACTGCGAACAGCAATTGTGAAAGAGAGCATGCAGTGAAGGGTGCAGTTTTGGCGCAGTTTTGGTGCCGTTTTGGTGCCGTTTTGGCGTGTTTTAAAGATCCTTGTGAGCCCCCATGTTACTGTGCAGGCCTATGAATGAGGGCAGAAGGCCAGATCAGCAATGCAGTGCTTGGGGTGTTGGGGCCGCCCATTGTGTACGCACGTGTGCATGCCTGAAACACACGCACATCCACACACACACATTCACACACTGTGGCGCATTTTAAGGCATTTCCAGGTGCAAAGTTGTTGTAAAAGAATACATCAAAGACACCTCTTTGGATCAAGTATGTGTTAACAAACCACATCAAAGACCTACCTGCATACATTTCAAACACGGAGCTTATCAAACACAATTTGCAGCCTCTAGCCCGTCGCTCTGTTCAACATTGCACGCATTTCAAGACACCTACCTAAATTTGGACCTTTCTCCCAAAACTCTTGTCACCCAATGCTGTAGGAATGACACAGCCGGGCTCAGGACTTGATGCCGAGCAGGATGAAGAGTAAAAAACTTATGAAAAGTAAGATGGCACCTTTTTTCTTGAGCTCCTTGCACAGGCACCTGTTGCGCGCACACACCCACACACCTACTTTGTTGCACAGGCACCTGTTACGTGCACACACACCCACACACCTACTTTGTTGCAAAGGCACCTGTTACGTGCACACACCTACTTTGTTGCACAGGCACCTGTTACGTGCATGAACACACCTACTTTGTTGCACAGGCACCTGTTGCACACACAGTCGCTGTTGCCTGCACAATATTTGCTGCCTTTTTTGTATACACAATTGGTGTTGCCTGCACGAGCATTGCTGTTTATTTTGTATGCACAGTTGCTGCAGCCTGCACAAGCATCGCTGCCTATGTTATTTGCACAGTTGCTGCAGCCTGCACAAGCATCGCTGCTTAGATTTGCTGTTTGATCTGCACAGGCCCCTATTGCACGCGCAGCTGCTGTCACCAGAAAATTCACCACTGCCTATTTTGTCTGCACAGGCCCCTGTAGCACACACAGGCAGTCATAAAAACAAGCAGGGGACTGTTGTACACACTGTTGCTGTTGCTTGCACAATCACTGCTGCCTATTTCAGCAGCAACTCCAGCAGCCTGTTCCAGCACAATTACTGCAGCTTAAATCAGCAGCCTGTAATTACAGCAGCCGCCTGCACAGGCACTTTTGTGCACACAGGCATTTTTGCACACACCGGGAACCTGTTTCACGAGCATTTGTCGTCAAACGCACCAGCAGCATCGCCTGCACTATTATCGTTGTAAGCACAGGCACCCTCACACACAAAAGTGCCTGTTGTAGGACAGCAGGGGCACACAAAGGTACCTGTTGTAGGACAGCGGGGGCGGGCTGCTGCGCCCTCCGAGTTCGTGCAAGAAATGGGAGTGGGAGTGGCTGGGGTGATGCTGCTGAGGATGGTGCGGCTGAGCCTGTGTGCAGTCAAGCAAGTGTGAACAAATACGTGTGTGTGTGTGCACGTATGTGTGTGTACAATGTGTGGATGTGTGTGTGATCAGTGTGGATGTGTGATGTGTGTGTGTGTGTGTGTGTGAGTGATCAATGATGTATGTTGCGTGCGTGTGTGTTGCTCAACATAACCACGTACTGGACAAGAGCATCTTTGCCAAGCGCTTTATTACGCCACAAGCTCTTTATTATGCCGAGCGCTCAATTATCGCTAGTCCTATTAGCCAAAACCGTGTACACACGTACACACACCACCCAAGTTCTGGCCTGCTAACAATTCAGCATACACGTCAAAAATAAATATCATATACGTCATAGTTAAATATCGAGCCAGCCCTGACACAAGCCAGCAATAAAAAACAACAACGGGCAGCACAAGCCCTCCTTTTGGGCAGGACCTACAATTGAACAGGGTGAGGTCGCTCACCCACTGATCCTGCAACGTTGGGCAAGGATCAGTGAGTGAGGTCACTCACCCATCCTGCACCCATCCTGCAACGTCGGGCAAGGATCAGTGAGTGAGGTCGCTCAACCATCCTGCACCCATCCTGCAACGTTGGGCAAGGATCAGTGGGTGAGGTCGCTCGCCCACTGATCCTGCAACGTTGGGCAAGGAGGCCGTGTACTCTTTTTCATTGGCACACCTTTCGACTTTTGTTTATACAGGAGCCAGTACGCCTTGTCATCACAATTCTGATGGTTTCGACACACCTGCTGCTCCTGCAGGACTCAAAAGCTGGACAAGGGAAGGCAGTGACAGTTGCCTTATTCAGGGTCACACCAAATATGGCCCTTCCTGTATTCAAAGATCCTTGTTAAAGAAACGCAGACACACCTGCTGCTCTTGCAGGTGCCTGTGCAGGCGGTGGTGGAAGTGCTGCTGCGCCTGTTGTGTGTGGCGTTGATGCTGCTGCTGCTGCTGCTGCTGCTGCAAAGTGCGGTGATCATGACTCACAGGGGAGGGACTGGGTGGTACGCCAAGGGGGCTTGGCCTGTTGTTGCGCATGCGCATGCTTTGGTCTGCTGCTGGGCTGTGGTTATTGCTAGGAGGGCTTCCTGGAAGAGTCATTCAGCGGGCGGGTGTGTTGTGTGTGCATGTGTGTGTGTGTGTGTGTGTGTGTGTGTGTGTGTGAGAGAGAGAGAGAGAGATCAAGCTTGTGCGTATTTGCTACAATTGTGCTCTCATGTGGAGATAAATTACGCGTGAACTTGCCGTGGCATACACCTCTCACCTCCGCATGGCCACAACTTGCACTTGTGCGTACGTACAGTTGAGCCACGTGAAACATCGCTGGCCAGCTGCTAACACCGCAACTTACCAGCCCTTAAAAAACTACATCTCGCATCTCACCGGGACTAGATGGAAGGCTTATTGGCGCAGCATAGTCATCACTCCCTGGGCTGCCCTGCAAGCCATCCTCGCTCTCCCTTGGGTGTGGCCTTCTACCACTGTGGCTGCTGTGCTTGTGAGGGTGGGCAGACTGCTGCCAGTCCACGCTGCTGGGCCGGGCACATGATAATGGACCCAAGTTGTGTGTGCATCTGTCGTGTGTGTGTGTGTGTTTGCATGTGTAAATGTGTACGTGTGTGTAACCGTGTATGTATGCGCGTGCTTGTGCGTGTGTGTAATAAGATAAAACTTACGTTTAGGAATGCCATGCAGGAAGCAGTGACTGAAAAAGCGCCCATTCAGTCAAAGCCTGAGGATAGCTTTCACTCCACAATCCTTGAACTGCCAGGCACACACATACACACACACGCGCATTCACTTACACATGTATACACAAGGACACACAAACACACACAAAGTACATACAGACACAGACACACACACGCACACACAAAGACCCACGCAGCCACACATCGGGTACCTGGAGCCTTGGGGGGCAGTCCTGGAAGAGATCAGTGAGTGCGCGCTCTTGGGAGGTGGTGGGGGAAAGGGTGCTGTAAAGGGCCGGCCAGACACAGGGTCGTGGCCAAACTTTGCATGGGGCATGCAAGGAGGCATGGCAGGTGGACCCTGCACAGCGCACCAGTCTTCTAGCTGCTCCTGCTCCAGTCCGTTAGACCTGTGGTGTTGTGTGTGTGCGTGTGGGTGTGCGTGTGTGTGTGTTTGTGTGTGTGTGTGAGCGTGTTTGTGCGTGTGTGTGTGTGTGTGTGTGTGTGCGCGTGTGTGTTTGTGTGTGTGTGCGCATGCGTGTGTGTGTGCGTGCGTATTCGTGAGGGCTTGCTGATGCAGCTTTGCAATGTGGGGGACATACACGAGCTTGCATCTGTGTGCATTTCCTTGTGTGCATATATATGTTGTATGTGTGAACATGTACACGTGTGTTTTAACGTATGTGCAAGTAAAATACGGTTAAGTAAGAAATGGCTAAGTAAGATATGGCTAAGGTATGGTCCAAAATCTGACCTTCAGGATCGCACAATCTGACTCCATGTAACTGACTCATTTATGACCCTTTGTCCTCTTACCACTGCTCCTTTATCCTCTTACCACTGAAGCATAGCACACGACATTGAAGCGTCATCAAAGCACAGCCTTTTTGTACAGCCACTTCATCCAGATCCCACCCACCCACTCATGCACAACACTCAGCACAGCACCCGGCTACTGCCATCAATCGAGCTGTCCATCCATCCCCAAGCAGGATACTTAGCACAGTCATCTAAAGCACCTCCATGCTCTTAAACCAAGCACTTAAACCCACAATCCACCCACCTACACAACAAGGAAACACCCCACCCACCATGCTAATTACTAAGCTCTCACACCCACACCCACATCTCACCCGCCCACCTACTCAAGACTGTAGCACCACACAGACCAAGCCTTTTGGCAAAGGCCTCGCACGCACGCACACACGTATCGCCCACCCACCTGCACAACATCTGTGCCGCATCCTGTGCATACTGCAGAGCCTCTCTGTGCCGCCCCAGCATACCTAGCACCGCACACAGATTCAAAAGAGTGCTGGAGGGGTCCTCGCTGGCATCTTCCACAGTTTCAAAGCCTGTGTGTGTTGGGGAAAAGGGAGAGGGGTTTCATCGTGTCTGTATGTCCGTTTTTGTGCGTTTGCGTATATGCGTGCTTGTGTGTATGTGTGTGAGTGTGTGTGTGTGTGTGTGCACGCACGCACGCAAATGGAAGGTCCTTCATTGTGCATGTCTGTACGAGCGTGAGTATGTGTGGCAAGAGCTTCATCACCAGCCACACTTTCGAAGATGCATAACAGCATCGGCACTTGTCCATGTGTGTGTGTGTGTGTGTTTACACGTGTGTATGTAAGGGGTCTGTTCGTATCTTCATCACAGGCATCACCTGCACGCCAATTCATGGGTACCTAGGGTGAGGCTGCGCACATTACCCCTGCTACAAATTCCCACCACCAATTTCAGCCGTTAGATCAATCGACCGACCCTGATTGACTGCTGCACATGCTCACCACCAATCGAAAATCGTCTGACTGTGACACTGTATGACTGCAACAGGCTCTCACCACCTGAAATCAGTTTCTGAACTAGTTGGCCGGCACTGCACGACTCCACAGTACCTAGCAGCTGTATGCTGTACGGTGCTGTATGCTGTATACTGTACGGTGCCGTATGCCGCCCTCCCTTGCTCATTGCTAGCCTTGAGTTCCTTGTGCATCACACGCACACACACACACAACACACACATGCTCCTTGTGTATCACACGCACACACACACACACAAACACACACACACGCAAACAAGTCACACGCGTCCAAACACAGTCTCACGCACACACACAAACAAGTCACACGCATCCAAACACAGCTCACACACATCCACACAAAAGCTCACACACACCCACACACAAGCTCACAGACATCCACACACAAGATCACACACACCCACACACAAGCTCACACACAAGCTCACACGCAAGCTCTCACAAATCTGCATCACGCCATACCCCAAGTATCCGGCCGCTGTGCCTGTTCCCGCTCCTCCCCTTCTTCCTTAGACGCCTGCTGCTCCAGCTGCACCGCCTGCTGCAGCACTTTCAGCGCTGCCGGCATCTTGTTGAGGCGGCAGTGGTAGCAGCCGAGGTTGTTGAGCGTGATGGACTGCAGGCGCAGGCGCAGGGCTGGGTGTGCGGCGAGGATGCCGTTCTCCTCACTCAGCACCTTGCGTTCAGTGTGATTCATATTGTGTGTACGTGGTATGTATGTGGTGTGGTGTGTATGTGGTATGTATGTGGTGGGGTGTGTACGTGGTATGTTTGTGTTGTGGTGTGTATGTGGTATGTATGTGGTGTGGTGTGTACGTGGTGTGTATGTGGTGTAGTGTGCATGTGGTGTATGCGATGTATAGGGTGTGGGGGGAGGGGTGTGAGTGTGTGCGCTTGCATGAGTATGGAAGGGAGGGTCGTGTGTGCGCCATCCAGTAGCAATGCACGCATTTGTGCAGGAAGGACGCCCTTTTCCTCACTCAGCACCTGTGAGTGCCACGTGCGTACGTGTGCGCGTGTACATATGTGTGTATGTGTGTGTGTGTGTTAACGTGTGTATCTATGTTTGCGCGCGCGTGTGTGTGTGCATGTGTGTGTCAGAAGCATGGCCCACAATGTGCAAGCAGATCGTCATTTCTGTTCTTGAGTCCTACATGCCGTACGTTTGCGAAATGCATTGAAAGACAAGGGGTTAAGCTCCACAAGAGCACCTTCAGATCGTGTTCAAGGAGGCTGCAACAGGTGATGCTTCTGTTCGACTTGGCTGCTTCTTCTCACAAGGCATACACAGGGCAAATGAAAAGCTGGTTGAACTTAGCTTCACGTATCAATGAGGTTAACACACACATCACACAGGCACAGACTTTTGTCTGACGCAGCAACACGTTCTGATGCGGCACATACACACATACAGCACCGCCCGGATACTCCTTTGAGCACACCTGCGCTTTCAGCAGCAGCTCCTTTGCTTGCGCATACGCTCGTGTCTCTAGCAGGGCCATGGCGGTCTTGTTGTACTTCCGGCACAGCCTTTCTACGATGTCCACCTGAGCAGTCAAAGGGGGCACTCTAAGATTTGACCGTCAAGACACAGAACTTTAAGCCGTTGAGCTAGCTGTGCCAGGCACTGTCGTCAGGGACACAGGATGGTTGCGCGGCCACAGATGTTGGGTGTTAGCAAGTAAGACGCTCATGCCATACGTGCAGCACGCGCTCTGAGGCACAGCTAGCCTGCAATGTCAAACTGAGGGGTCAAGGAAGTCACTTGAATCGTCAGGGTTATCTGAACAGCCATAACAGGGTCATCTGAACAGCTATCCCAGGGTTGTCCAAACAGATATCTCACAAGGATAGCACGCATCTTTCAATCTGTGTGCACACACATGTCCTGCTTTTGCATTTAGGTTATCCATTTTTCTCCAAAATCTTGAGAACTGCTTTCGAGATGGCTGCTGCTCAGGGGCACACCCCACCTCTTAATCATACACAGTGTGAATGTAGAAGCGGTTTTGTAACTGATGTGCAAATCACAAGCTTGCTCCATTGCAGCTCGGAACCAACGAACACAGACAGCTTGCATCAGCTAGCTCACGCACACACGTGTGTGCAACACACAAACACGCGCACATGTACATTCACGCCGCAAGAGCCTGTGCACGCCCACCTTAATCGTGGTAGCCTCCTCCCCCTCCCCGCCCTCTTGAAACACGTAAGCCAGCTGCTGCTCCAGCTCGCAAGTGTTGGCCAGCTTGCGAATGTGACGAAGGGGACAGGGCTGAGAGTTGCGCTGTCCGCTCATACCAACCACGTCCCGAGGGTTCAAGGCGGGGTCCATTATGAGAGCGGGGGGAGCTACAACGTAGACCTGTGAAAGTTGGCGGAGGGTTGGGATGCATGTGCGTAGTTTGTGCGTGCGCATGTGTGTGTATGTATGTGTGTGTGGGTGTGTGTGCGCATGCGTGTGTGTCCGTGTGTGTGAGTGTGTGGATGTGTGTGTGGACTGACTATTTGAGCAATTACTGGGAGGGCTGATAGAGCTGCCATGTGTGATCACATGTGCTGTGGAGATCTGAATGAGACGCAAGTGTGGTTTCTCTGATAGTAGGGAGCGCCACTGTGTGTAATTGTGATATAAACGTATAATTGATATAGGAATGGGACGTCGTGCAATTTGTGAATGCTTCGAATGTACATGCTATGAGACAGATGCGCAAGAGTGGAATCGTAATATTGCAATGGACGTGCAGTTGAAAAGTTGCAACACTTTTAAGAGCATGTGCTACGGTGTTGTGGCTTGCCAAAAACTCTGTTAACTGTGTATTGAAAGAGTGAGGCACGGCACTTCCTGCTCTTGAACAACAGCGCTGTCCTGTTATTGGAGAGATTTCATGCATATAGAGCACACAGTGAAATTGAATTGCCCATTCCCTCACAAGAGTCAGGCTCCTATTGTGAGGCCTCATGCCAAAACACAGACATTGCTTTGGATCACAGAACCACCTTTTGTACTGTAAAGCCACGTGTGGCTCATCGGAGGTGAGAGTGAGGTGAGGTGAGCATGAAGAGTGATGAGGCGTGTGGCCATCCAAGCCTCTGTGTTTTGCTACCTGTAGGGGTGATCATGTCCAGGACGTAATGCACCCCCTCACCCTCCTTAGCAAAGCGCAGCCCCCACGCAACACTTATCAGCAGAACACGTACGTACCGGCGGAGGGCGTGCCCCATGTACACCCTCTGGGGTCGTTGCTTTGCCCAAAGAGGGTGGCTGCTGGCTCTCTGTCCGTCTTTCTAATTGTCCCCCATTGGGGTCGAGCTGCTGACTGTTCCCACCACCCCTGATTTTAATGCTACTGCTGTCACTCTTTTTACGTGTAGAAGCGGCGGAGCTTGGCTTGGGGTCTGGCAACTGCTGTCGTTCCTCCTCCTGCGTTATTGTATGCGGGCTCCCTTGCAACTTGGCTTGTGCTGCTTCGTTCATCTGTGGTATTTCTGATTGCTCTTGGAAAGGGTGAGCATCTGGCCAGGGCTCAGGTGCATCAAGGCTCCAGGGCTTGCGGTCCTCAGAGGGGTCTAGACACATTTGTATGCATGTGTGTGTGTTTGTGCGTGTGTGTGTGTTTGTGTGTATGTGTGTGTGCGCACGTGTTTGCATAAATTTCTGCGTTGTTGTGTTTGTGTGTGATGTGTGTTGTGTGTATGTGCATGTGTGTGCATATGTGTGAGTGCGCGCATCTGTGTGCATGAGTGCATGCGTGCACGCCCACGCTGAAATCTGCCTATGATTTCACTCACCATTATTTTCTTCAGACTTTCCCTCATTCTTGCCGTCAGCCTCTTCATCCTCGCCTGTGGCCTCTCCAGCGTTGTCGCCTTCAGACTCACTGTACCCGTCTTGCTCCTGTGTTTTTATGCTGTGAGCGTCCTTCTCCTGCTGATCTGCTCTGACAGGGGGCTCCTCATCCTGGCTGGCCAAAAGCTGCTCATTAAGGAAGGCCCTTTCGTCCTGGTCGAGCTGCAGGAGCAGTAAAGCAAGTGATTAAGTATGTGTGCATATATGTGTGTGTATGTGTGTGTTTACATGTGTGTGTGCGTGTGCGTGTGCGTGTGCGTGTGTGTGTATGTGTTTGTGTGTGTGTGTGTGTGTGTGTGTGTGTGTGTGTGTGTGTGTGTGTGTGTGTGTGTGTGTGTGTGTGTGTGTGTGTGTGTGTGTGTGTGTGTGTGTGTGGGAGTGTGTGTTGCATGTGCGTGCGTGTGTATGTATGTGTGAGTGTGTGCATTTGTGTGCATGTTTGTATGCGTATGCGTGTTCACGCATACATGTGTGCACCGTGCTTGCAGGGCTTAGAAGTCTTTTGAAGCACCAGAAATCAAATGTTAAGTATTGTATGCACAGCGTACCTCTTCTCCCATGGTCAGGCCCGGAAAAATATGAAGGCAGGCATGTTAAATCCCCAACCTTTACGACTGGATCCGTTGATATATGACTAACTTATAAGAAAATTAAAAAAACCTGTAGGTCATTGTTAAGAAAATTTCCCCTACTGGTCATTGTTTCCCCTGCTGCACGTTCTTGTGTTACGCAAATTTGCACATATCATAATAATATATACAAATGCTACGGCCATCCTCCTCCCAGTTGTCAAGAGCACCTAAGTTACAAAGCCCATCCCTGCCTCAGTGTGCATTGCTTCCCAGACCATGCACGTCCTCATTGCAACAACGGAGGACAGTGCGCAGATGGCTAGTGCGGGCTGATCCTGGCAAGTATACCGAATTGCTTGCAGACCAAATTTGCTCTACTGACATTCCCTCATTGCACACATGCGCACACACACACACACACACACATACACACACACACATACACACACACGCACACACAAATACACACATACACACAGGTATAAGCGAGCCTGTCAGTGAGAACGAACCATCCTCCCCTTCAGCGCCGATCCCACCATCGAGCGAATCTCCGGTTGTAGAGGCATCCAATGTGTTAGAAGCCAGTGATCAGTTAGATTCAACAGAGGGTGAGCATGCATTTGATTTTGCACGTGTGATGTGCGTCTGCATGCCTTGGCAGCTAAGCTATCAAGACATCACATGCGCTCTTCCTGCCCGCATCCAATCTACCTCGCAGGTATACTTCCCTTACTCCCAGACTCTTCGGTGAACAAGGCAATAGAAGGCTATACAGCTCTGTGCGTTGCACACTTCGCAGTTGTGAGTGTACGGACATTGCGCTCTTCCATACTGGAAAGTTCTGTCCATCTATAGCAACTCCTTTCAAATTGAAAAGAACCAGATGGCGCTTGATGTTTCTAAAGTTGCGTGGATATTGCACTTGTCAGTATTCTTTGTATATCTTTTCACGAATGCATCTAGAACGCTCATTGCTTTGTTTAGGGTTGCCTGGCATTCGTGCAACCTCTTGTGGCGTGGCTTGTGCTTTGCCATGCCTTAAGATGTGAGAGAACGCACACACACACACAGAAACGCACAGGCACGCACACTTACACAAACATACACACACGTACACATACACACACCCCACCATCTCTTTCTTACAGGGAGCCGGCATGGGTGTGGCTGCGGCTATGTCCCCCTCCCTCTTGCTGCCATCCAGCATTTCTACCTCTCCACTAGCAGCCACCATGCTGGGGTGTTCAGCAGTAGCCCTAGTTCGCGTCGCTTCTATCCTATGGTTTTTGCGGGTGAGTGGTGCCTCTTTGGACCCTGCCGAAGTCTGGGGAGGGTGTGCAAGTTGATTAGGAGGTCGCTGGCTGTTGATCAGAGGAGGTATTGTTTCGTTTTGCTATGTTTGTGTACATATGTGTGTGCATGTTTGTCACTATGTGTGCATGTGTGTGTGTGTGTGATTGTGTGTGTGTGCCAAGTGCATGCATGGAGTATGGAGTTAACACAGTTTTTCTCACCACAATTCCTTTACAGACCCGTCTCAAAGCACATACAACAGGCTTCCACCCCCCAGTTACACTTCCTCAACACAGAGAAGAAAGTTGTCACAGAACCTACTCTTCAAAACCTAATCCAATCATTACTATTGTTATGCATGTTACATGCTATACCCCCTAATCCAATAATCAGGCACAACAGTTTACACATATGCGCCCTCTGCACCTCAGCTTTGCAATAGTCTTTGTTTAAAGTCTGTGATCCTAATCACTGCGCGTTTCAGCAAAGCCGGCAGTGTGTTACATGTCACGACCTTTTTGAACACCTCTGGTCCCTCCCTACAAGTCCTCTGATGCCACCCACTCTCTCTTTTGCGTACACAGCACTCTGCCTTCATCGGCGAAGCACCCACCTGGCGCCATCAGCGGCTGAATGCAGCCGTCGCTGCTTTCGCTGCTGTTGCCTTGGTTTCGCAGCTGTTTGCTGCGCCTGCCTCTGCCCCCATTCTTTCAGGGTAGGTCCTTTTTTGGGTACTCCTTGCTGTGTGCCGTGTGCAGAGTCATGTACACGACAGTGTGTCAATACTGTGTATGTGTGTATGTGTGTGTGCCGTGTACAGAGTCATGTACACGACAATGTATCTATACTGTGTGTGTGTGTATGTGTGTGTGCCGTCGCGTGTGTGAGTTTGCATGTTTTATTCATTGTGTGCGTCGTTATGGCATTCAAAGAGTCAGCCGCTAAGTGCAGCCCCTTCTCGTTCTTTGGCCAATCATTACTGTGTGTCTGTCCTTGACTATTTTGCTATTTGTGGTGACCTACACAGGTTGGTGCTGGTGCTCTCTGCAGGGACGTGCGCGTTCTGTGTCAAGCAAGCGCAGGACTGCTGGCCGTACAGGCCGTGGCTGCAAGTGCGTGTGTGTGTGTGTGTGTGTGTGTGTGTGTGTGTGTGTGTCTGTTTCGAAAGACTGCCATCGTCAGTTTGAGGAGGCCACAGGCTTGCATTTCGTTATTGCAATTTTAACAGTACTTGCTGCTGTTTTTGTGCGTGACCTTGTTCCAAAGCGTGCATACTGCCATTCGATCTGCGTGCGTTACGTGCATGCACAGGTGTGTATGGTTTGCGTGTACGGATTGCGTAGTGTGTACGGATTGCACAGTGTGTACGGATTGTATAGTGTGTGCACGGGTATAGGTTGTACTAGTAAACACCGTAATAGGTGTGTTTACAATGGGCCGCCTTGTATATGCCACACACATTTGTCTTGCCACTATTCTCTGTTCTTTGCATAGTGGTTGGTGGACCCAGAGGACCTAGGAGGGACCATGAGCTCTGCGCTCCATTTCCTTCTACGTGATCTCACAAGCATTGCGGGAGCGGCAGGCCTGGGGCTGCTAGCTGTGTGTACGTTTGGCCTGTCCGGCCTGGGGCAGGCTTCCGGCTGGTCATTATCGGGCATCCCCCACACGTGCGTGGACGGGCTGTACGCTCCTGGCTGCAGCGCGGCTGCTGTGCAGGTGGGTGGCGTGGCTTTGGTGGGTTTGGTGTATGGGTCGCTAAGGCCTCCTGGGCTCCTCGCTCGTGGGCAGATATGAGTAGCCGCTGACGGGCTGTACGCTCCTGGATGCACTGCTGCTGCTTTGCAGTGCGTTTGGTAGTAACGTCGAGCTGTACGCTCCTGGCTGCACTGCTGCTGCTTTGCAGTGCGTTAGCTTTGGTCACGTTGATTTGAAGTATAGGCCGTTGGTGACATGATTGCTGAACCAAGGTGTTGTAAATTAAACCTGTTTGGGAGTGTCGTGGCCTGCAGCCTGGCATGGCCACAACAGTAATTAATGTAGCAGGCATGGTTTTATGGACGGACATTGTGCCACACCCTTGTGTTTGCTGTAAGTTTGCGTACATGACGTGTGCATGTATGACTGCGTCAATTTGTCATGAGCCCACTGATGGCCCGCAAACGAGGGCAACTTTGTGCATGCTCTCCCTGCTTCAAAGTGGTGCGTGCAAAGTAATAGTGTGTGAATGCTGACGGGAAGCAGCCGCCATGGCACGAAGCTGTCAGAGTTTGACGTAGCATTCCTTGCACCTACACATAGGCCTTCGAACTGCAGGCACTGCAAACTCATTGCTCATTGTATACCAGACGCCATGGCAGCACATTGATTTCATTCTATTCATATAAGCTGCACCATCTTAAATAGCACATGCATGGTGCTTTGACTGGGCTACGGCGGCTGTGCATTGCGGGCTCAAATCATAACAGCCGCCATGGCATCACTCACTTTTAAGCTGCACATCCACATCGCGCACCTCATGTGCCTTCACACAGACCTTGAATGGGCTACGGCGCTTATGCATTGCGGGCTTCATACCAGCCGCCATGGTAGCGCACTCCCTTTTAGAGCTGGCCACGCATGTGAGAGTGTACCGGGCTAAAGGCCTGGTGGCCTCAGAGCTCATGAGGTACGTACGCAAAGTGCTTTGAATCTGCATTTACTGCGATGTGCTCTGATTCTGCATTTACTGTGATGTGCTCTGATCATGTATTTGCTGCAATATGCTTTGATTCTGCATTTGCTGCGATATGCTTTGATACTGCATTTACTGCGATGTGCTCTGATTATGCAGTTACTGCGATGTGCTTTGATTCTGCATTTGCTGCGATGTGCTTTGATCCTGCATTTGCTGTGATATGCTTTGATCCTGCATTTGCTGCGATGTGCTCTGATTATGCATTTGCTGCGACATGCTCTGAAGCGATGTGCTCTGATTATGCAGTTACTGCACAAATGGACTGAACTCCCAGGGCCCGTACAAAATGTGCTGCTATCTGCATCAGCTGCAAAACAATTTACTGCACAAAAGAGCTGTCTCACAGGGCACGTACAGAATGTGCTGCTATCTGCATCAACTGCAAAACGAACCTGTGGCTACTGCACGCGCTGGCTGTGATGCTGCTGTTGTGGTGCATTTGCGTAATGTAGCCGTGGCAGTTTTCTCCATCACATTGAGCTAATCTCAGTGATCAAAGCCGCAAACGTACTCAGGACCCGTTGGAGTGTTGGGTTGAGAGCTGGCTAATATATTATGTGTCATCATAGCGTATGCCGTGCTCAGGCTGATCAGCCTGAGGCTCTGGACGCTGCCGACACTCGCCCCTCTGAGCTTCATTTCATGCAAGCCATAAACCTGATGCAATTGTTGGCGTTGTTGGAGGCTGTATGCGCAGGTGGCTCTCCCAACCCGTAAACATACTTACTTGCCTCCCTTTACTTTTCCTGCACCTGCATGACTTTAAAGTAAGGGCCCTGTATAGGGTTGGCCAGAACCGTATATATACGCCGTATATAACCGTATATACGGTGATTTCCCTGCCAAAAACACCGTATATACACCGTATGTATATGGTTCTGGCCAACCCTAGCCCTGTACCATGGCACTTTTGCCAAGTAGCTACATGCTACCCTCGTGCTGCCTAGCCTCCCTCTTCCGCTCTTCCCACACACCTGCAGGTCCTTAGAGCAAGACTCACGCATCGGTCAAATTGTGTCGCCCCCTCCTGAGCGCTTCACCGTGCTGTTTTGGCTGGTAAGCATGTGGAGGGTTGCGCTACTCATTTTCCCCTCACTGGTTCAAACATTGCGTGCTGTTTTCCTTGCATTCCGTTTCTAATGCTTTGCACATTGCGTGCTGTTGTCTGTTTGTCCTCCAATGCACTCCTTTCTTCCCTCCCTGTGTCCACTGCAGGTCTCTTCATACAAGAACATACTTTACTTTTTTGCACCAACATTTAAACGTGACCGACACCAGCAGGCGTCATGGATCACAACTTTTTGGTGTCACGTCGATTAAAATTAAAATTATATATTAGGAATCCTGACGTAAAGAGGTATTGATTGGTATATTAATGAGTTGATTTTAAAGGGGCCAGGGGGATTTGGGGGGTGCTCCAGAATTTTACTGGGCCACTTTCACAAACTCGAATATATTTTTGGTTTCCTCAGCTCGAGCCTGCTTAATTGGCACCCCTGTTGGGTGATTTGATTAAAGGGGGGAGTCTGGGTGCCTGGTCACAGGAATGCATGGAATGGAATGCCCCAAAGTTGGCCGCGGGGGTGTGTTCAGGCAAATTACCAGCAATTGATTCCAAACTTGCAGTTCACTATTGCATTATGCATAAGTTGCATGAATCAAGTAAAAAAAGTGCTTTCGCAAATGTTTTGGCTGGATTTGTGCACTAGGTGGTCAGTGCAAGAGCGTGCGCAAACCAGTTTTTGCCCTAGAACTCTTCAGCCATTATTTTTATGGCACGAGAACTGTGCAGGCAGATAACTGCTTAAATTCTGTGCAGATCGACACCCTTTTCATCATTGTGTGGGGTAAGAAAGGGGGGTTTCGGGGGGGGGGGTCATTTTGAATCGGAGGCCCAAAGTTTACATGTGACTATCAGGGAAAAACATGTTGACGCCTCCTGCCGACTCGCTTTTCAATTTGTCCTACATCTAGCATTTTTTGATCAATTTATGAGTGATTAGCACAGCCTGCATACGTTATTTTTCTCCTTTCTGTTCACTAACCGTGGCTTATGCCTTAGCAAGCCCTTACTCACACACACACACACCAGTCATTCACTAGATTGTCACCCTGATGCCCATTTCCTATTACACGGCAATGAACTCCCATGCACGCAGGCATTCACACATGTGCACATACATACACATTACACATACATACACAAACAAGCACACAAGCGTGCCCACACATGTACATACTACAGCCGCAGCAACAACATCAATGACCCTAAGCACACCTTCACATACCATATACCATTTGAGTTAGCCAGAACCGTACATATACTCCGTATATGACCGTATGTTTGGTGATTTCCATACCAAAAAAATATGGTTCTGGCCAACCCTATTTATGGTACATAATTATTGTGAGCGGATGTGCAAGATGGAGTCATTCATTTGTGTGTCTTGAACCACGCAGGGCCTGTTTGTGAGCGCTGCTGCACAAGCTTTTTTCTTGCTGCACGCACCCTCTCTCGGAGTGGATGTAAATCGTGATTGGCTGCTCATGGCGCCCTTGCATTGGGCAGCATGGTGAGATTTGGTAGAGTGCATTGAAAGCGAGAGCCTTACCAAAGCATGGTGAGATTTCAGTAGAGTGCATTAGAAGCGGAAGCCTTACCGAAGCATGGTGAGATTTGGTAGAGTGCATTTAAAGCGAGAGCAGATCAAAACAACTAGTTTCACACGTTAAGGGGTTTAATTTGTGTGCAGACAGAGGAGGTTGGCCATAAGCCCATATTTTCCTCCTTGTTTTACCTACAACATCATCAAACGTGTGTGGCTTTTTGCTTGCAGGTTATCTGGCCTCTTCAGCTTGGCCAGTGTGTTTGTGATAGACTGGTAAGTGGCAGGGTTATGTTTGATGGGACAGTGGCTTATGCAAGCAAGAGCAAAAAGGGCTATTCCTTTCTGCAATATTGCGTACTGGTCTTTATTGCTGTTTATGTTGCTCGCCTGCCTCTGTCTGTACTAGCCAAGAAACCTGTTTAGAAATTCTTTCAGCAAGTGATTGTGATCTCGTAATGACTGCACCTTGTAGTAATCTAAAAGTAACGCAGAGCAGGGCTTGAAATCATTTTTCCCCACAGCTACATTTCCCTTTGCTGCACTGCACGCACAGGGTCAACGTGCAGCTTTTCGTCGGTCAGTGCCTCCATACTGTGTTCTCTTTAGTGTCTGGAGCCATTGCAACCTTAGTGATGAAGTATGAGTGGCAGGCACAGCATAAGTTGTAGTAGGTGTTTAACCAAGCTAGGCGACGCAGAGGACCAAGTCTTTTCTTTTCTTTTTCTTTAAGGTCGAGGGTAGAGCAAGAGGATAAGGTAAGGTTACATCGCTATATATGCCTCAGGGGGCATCTGAGCGGAAGCTTGGCAAAAGTCAGAAATTAACTATATGCAAGCGGTGATACCACCACAAGCATGGATTAAGGAAACGGAGACGGAGCTGTCGAACAGCAAAGTACTCACGCTACCAGGCGGATTCGAACCCGCGACCCCGAAAAGTCTGGCCTCACCACGGGCCACTACTAGGCTTTCAGGGCAGCTACCCAAAGTCAGAAACCACACCTGGCGAACAAAAGAAACAGTAGCTAGAGGAAACTTTTAACAGATGTATAGAGAAAGAGAACGTTAGTTATGAAGATGCGCAAAGAGAAGGCATAAAAATTACGAGAAAAAGCAAATATCATATGTCTCAGGACGTGTATAAGAAGCCTCAGTCAGGAAGAAGCAGTCAGCAAGAAGATGTAGTAATCTAGCTAAGACAAAGAGGTCAGGACCAAAAGAGGTACACAAGGAGGCCTCAGATGCCCGAATCACCGAGAGGGTTCACAGGCATATGATACAGCAGATGGAGCACAGCACGCACATAGGACAGAGAGAAGACACTCCCATTAGGCTCTCTCCCTTTTTTATCTAGAGTAATCCCTGACTGCATGATCATCAGAACTACCTCACGTTTCCCTGTTCCAGCAAAGGTTGACCTTACTTGTTGTAGAAACACTTCCTTTCTGTTTCTGACTTATAATGGGGAGATTGTGCTTTCCCTTAATCAATTCTAGGTGTGTTACCACTACTAGCGTAGCCTTTTCTTTTCTTATCTTTTCTTTTTCTTTACAAACACGATAGTCACAGTTTAGCTTTTTGGGAGCGACGCTCGCGTGACAGCGCACGTGACAAGCAGATCGTTCTTAAGGATGTCGTCGGTATGTTAGAAAGCCTTAGTAGGATCTATTGTTTAGCTTACTGTTCGCTTACTTGATGAACAAGCGGCCAGTAAGCCAGCTTGATTATTACCTAGCTAGGAAGCGGACAGGAACCCAGGAGTAACGCTTTCCAGTAAGGCTTTCTTCAATAAATTTTGAGAAGCCACGAGTGCCTTGACAATCCAGCTAGGAAGCGGGGGGTCTTACTGAAGCAGGAATCCAAGGAAGCAGGCTAGTAACCCTGGGAAGGCTTGCTTTGCTGAAGTGAAATCAAGTAAGCCACAAGTACTTTAGCAACCCATGTATGAAGCAGGGGGTCTTACTGGAGCAAGAATCCTAGGAAGCACGCTTGGCAAGCCCAGGTAACCTACAGTGATCAGCAAGCAGGAAGAAGCCACAAACAAGCAAGCCTGTAAGCCGCAGGAAGCTTGACAAAAAAGCAGCAGTAAGCCTAAGAAGCATGCAGTCAGGATGTTACAATAACGGTTTTTCAAGCATTTATTGTGGTAGAGGAGCCGGCCAAATGCCGTGCCAGACTTTTAGGCGTTTCTCCCTGCTTGAGCACTACCGGAACCAGTCTTACTCGGGCTTGCACACGACAAAAAGTTTTTAGCAGCCGTCCTTCTGGTCTGCATGACCAGCGAAGAAAGTGTCACAAGTCACAAGAATGGCAAGAGCATGATCCAGACAACGGCTTAAAAGGTTCATACAAAGCAACTGCCGAAGTTAACGGCTTAGCCAGAGAATTTCAGAGGGGGCTAACGGAGGAAATGCCTGAAAATGTGCATTTTTGCATTCAGAAGGCAGCCACTCACAGCCACTTCATCCCATCGACACCATTTTAGTACCGAAGTGTAGCTGGCATTGAGAGCTAC
>Ga0307947_1001381_pt1 | contig 19117 bp, 20 predicted proteins | sample OrgLakmetagen232_FD_201840 | JGI IMG/M metagenome (GOLD analysis project Ga0307947, IMG submission 201840) | Saline water microbial communities from Organic Lake, Antarctica - #232 | ecosystem: Environmental > Aquatic > Non-marine Saline and Alkaline > Saline | place: Antarctica: Organic Lake...
TCGCCCGCCCCCCGCCCCCAGCAGCCCACCGCGCGCCACCAGCAGCCCCCCCGGCAGGAGCAGCAGCAGCAGCAGGCCTGGCAGCAGCAGCAACAGCAGCAGCAGCACCAGTGGCCCCAAGGGACGCTTTCAGCGACCCGTCACAAGCTTCTTCAAGGCACCAGCGACGGCAGAGGAGAACGAACAGGGTGGTGCGCCCTTGCTGAAAAATATCTTTTTGGGGGGTGCGTGGTTGTGCGGGGTCGCCAAAAATATTTAGTTTTGGGGTGCGTTATGTGCGGGGTTGGCCATAATTAAATATTTTTTGGGGGGTGCGGATTGAATCCAGGGTTGTACGGTACTTGATGTTAATACCTAAATCATTGACATTTGCTGGAAATTTGGCATTCTGGGGCGTTCTGTGGAGCCCGGCGCTAATTGTACACCCACTTTGGCAGGGAAAAGGTGCATTTCTATAGTTGCCTCTGCTTCAGGATATAAGCATTATAAATGTCATATAACAATGCTGCAATGTCGAATTTGGGACAAGGGTACTGGGATTTCCGGCATGTGGGAGGCACTCACACAAGGGACACAGGGGGAAAAGACATAAATCTGTCGCTCCATACCTGCTGCGAGTTTCAGCCCGGTTTTTGCTACCAGAGTTGCGGGTAAAATTTTTTATTACCTATTTGTACCTATATTAACATTTAAATGGGGCCAATCGGTGGCCTGGTTGGGTTTTGATGGAAATTGTTCACCCCTTACATGCAGCAATTTCCGCCTGTGTTCTTCCTGCTCCATTATTATTTCTCAAATTCACACCAAAGTTACGGGGTGAATTATCAAGCCCTATAAATTTAGAGGGCACAGATTAGTGCAGTGTGTGAGTAATGGTTTCTATGTTTGACCCCTTACATCCCTATTGCGAGTCACCCACTGGGTCAATCGGCCTGAATTCTTTGCAGGCCATAAAGAACAATCAAATTATCCAACACAACTTTCAGGTCCCAACACGGTAGAGTGGTTGGGGAGATAGAGCCAAAATTGGCTTATTGGCACAATTTGACTAGGAAAGGGCGGTCCAGCCATGGGGACGACTGCCTTTCCACAGGCTATTGTTGCAAAATCATGTCCTGAGCAGGGTTAAAGTACCAAGCTTCACCATTCACCATACTTCCTCACTTGATATATAATTGTACAGGTGTTTCATTGACTGCAGCATCTCGCGAGCATTACCTGACCTACAACCTCAGAATTGCTTGTGAGATAAAGCTGTCCTGGCATCAAACCTACAACCTCTCAGGTGGCCCACAATGAGATGAGCGAGTGGGAGTATGCGCATGCTGTCTCTCCAAGCTCCAACATTGGCTTTGCCATGTGGCAGGCGCAGGTCAAACCCCGCCACAAGTAAGTCTCCTGCTCCTTAGATATGCTATGCTATGCCATATATATGCTCCCTATGCTTCTTTATGAACAGTTGTGTAGACTATTCTGTTGCCGGTGATGGTAATTGGTGGAGATTTTATGCCCGCTACGTTTTTTCTTTCATCTCCTTTTTAAATAGGGGTAGATGTCCCCCCCCCGCCCCTCCCCCTCTCCCTTTATTTTCTTTTTATTTAGCGCTGACAGTAAATGTTTAGGACAGCCTGCAGGCAATTTTTTATTTCTAATTTGCTAATTTGAATGCTTTTTGAGGTCGGCATGTACCAAGATCCATTTTCAGCTGTTTGCTTGCTTGACGACCATTTCATAGGCGCGGAGCTGGGAACACGCCCTCTGGGGCTGGAGCAATTACTGGCACACCGACCATTGAGCGTTCAAGTGGCATCACTGTTAGCGGGGGAGCTGGGCAGCAGAAGGATGCCACACCACCCTACACTGTGCAGGGGGAGGATGTGGTCTTATTTAAGTAAGTGCTTCAGATGCCTTACAGTAATGTCAGAAGAGAAGGGGGGAAAGGTAACAGGTAATTATAGTAGTAAATGCAGACAGACTAGTACAAAATCTTACACCCTTGCAGTTGCACGAAAGATACTTTGCAAAGTAGCACTGCTGTAGTTCTTTCATAGAGGTATCATCTGCATTCAGCAGCAGCTACCATAGCACCACATAAAATGTACAACACCCACCAATTGATTTCACTAAATGCTTTTGTTTCTTTCAGTCCAAGATCTGGCAAACTTCGCTGCATTTATCAGCTCAGAGGGCCAACTCGAAAGGAGGAAAGGGATGTGTTGGAGCCTGAGGGTACCGAGGCCGCTTATTAGCAGCAAGAATGGCTAGAGTTATGCAAAGAATCTCCATAGTATAAAGATAAAACTTATGTACAACCAGGCTAGGTGTTCAAATGCTACCTGAAGCTGGCAGCACAAGCAGGTCAACATTTGCAAAATTTACCAGTGTTACAATGACCTCTATCATGTTGCTTGATAATCCTGCTCAAACAAATGTTTTCGCATAGTCAGTAGAGCGATTTTCTATTGTTGAAACAAAGCTTCTTTGCCACCACCACTTCATAAACCCTTGCGACAAAAAAGTAGAAGAGATCATTCAAAATAGGATGGAAGCAGGCTAATATTGGCACATTGGTGAGAGGTTGGCAATGGTACTAGACGGGTCCCTTACTGAGGCAAGCTTATTAGTTTCAGTTATCAGCAAACTGGCATAGTTCCAAAGCTAGTTGTATCAGCGTAACACTCTGCTACATAGCCCTCTGATTTCTGCTCGCTTGTTTACCGCCACTGTGTATGTGGATTGGCTTGTCGGCTCATGGTCTATCTTTATGTAGGTGCAAATACATTATCAACATGAAGCTATAGAAAAAGCAGGCTGGAACACCGTTGATTTAACATATATCTCACACATTATTGTGTACAGTCTCCTTTCCACCACCAAAACTATTTTAGGAACCATCTTAGGCACCATTCATATAAAACTCCTCTACCAGGTCAAAGAAAAGGGAAATCATTTGGGAATAGGCAGGAGGGTTGCAGTTACTTTGTAATGGTACTGGAAAGAGCGCAGCTGAGCACCTGAGCCAGGCCTTTGTCGTGCTGTCCTGGCGTTCAGCTGGTTCTTGGGGGATATGACCTCACAGTAGTACTGATTCTGAAGCTTGCTATAACCTTCGGTCGATACTGATTTGGGATGGTGGCCCTGCTGCTGAGTTGATCTCCTCAGCTGCTGCCCCCCGCAACTCCAAAGATCCCAAACCCCCTTACTAGTTTGTTGTTTCCGTGTGTCTGTGAGCATGAGAGCAACAAGAACAACGTCTGGGCACTGAATGTGAATATGTTGTTGTCCAAAAAGTGTGGGTTACGTGGATGTTGTGTCACACTTGTACGTTTCTGTCCTCAGGGTCTTACATTCCTGACAGCTTTTGTGTGATGAATCGTGTGTATGGGCTAGTAAGGTGTGCCCAATTGGAAGTTTTTCACCTGCATCTTCGCTTATCAGTACGTACTTCCTTTATCAGCAGTCTAACCTACCTCGTGTTTTCAAGTTTTAACTATTTTCCAGTTGCGTTACAGTCCTTTCGTTACTTGGTTTTTAGGGGGATTTTTACACTTGTGCCCAATACCAAGAGACACTGAACTAGCTAAAAGAGCCTTCCTAGCAGAGAAACGAGAAAAGCATCTGGGCCGTTGACACCCATACCTGCCAACAAAAACTGAGCTTGCCACACAAAAAGGGGCAGGAGAAACAGACACTCTGGAACCACACAAAACAGGAAAGAACAGGCCAAGGGCAGCATGTTGCTGAAGTCAAGGAGAGCAAGGGCTTAAAACTAAGCTGCCAACTATCTAAGGCACAAGCATAAAAAGGATGGTTAGCACAGCGCAAGCTGTGCCAAGAGAGTACTAACTGACGTTCGGTTGCACTCGCCTCCAAGAACTAGAGTACTTCTGCGAGTACTCAGCAGTTTGTTTGAATTTAAGGTTTATCTTGTTCCCATAGGTATGGCAGCCATCCCAGATTATAATATAAACGAAAATAGACTCTCAATAAGTTAGGGCAAACTTTGAGCAGACAGATAAAAAACCATACCATTTGGCCATTTGGTAACCGCAGCATCGCTGACGACCTGATCCTGACAGCTCATGACCCAGTCCAATTGCAGAAAATGTTGAGACGACTGGAATCGTATGCTGCCAGGAAAGGACTTACAGTAAATGTGCAATAATCCTACATAGTTAATTTTATTGCGTACCGAAATTCCGCAGTTCCTGTTTTTCATCTCTACAATCAGGAGCTTGAAGAGAGAGATTGTTTTACCTACCTGGGAATGTTATTTGATAAGCACATGAACTTACACCATGCTGCGTACCGTGCTTTAAGGCCTTTTAATGCAGCTTTACGTAGAGAGTTTGGTATTGAAAAGAGGATTTCTGACAGGCCTCATGCAATCTTGTGGCTTTTCAAGACATATGCGTTGTCAGCTGGCATGTATGCCAATCAGATTTGGTCTATGCAATTTCTGAAGCATGACAATGGTTTCAGCAATCTTTGCAGGTCGCACATATGGCGTTTTTAAAGAGAAATTTGGGAATTTAATCTACTTCTGCAAACTGGTGTGTGGTTCAAGAATGCGCGCAGGAATCCTTGCAATTTTACTGGTTCAGGTCAGCTGTCAAATTTTGGAACAGGATGGTTGATTCGAACAGCATTACTTTACGCGATGTTATGAAAGAAGATATTTCCCTTGGGAATTCTGGTGCTTCTAATTGTTGGACTAGACAGATGAAGGATGTCAAGCAAATCACTGTCACTACAAAGTATAAGACTCAGCACAACAATCTACACGCAGTATGCAGTTTATTGAAGAATGATTTTAAGCCAGGGTCGAGTCTCTCTCGAGCAAAGGCTGGGAACTGCACTACAGACTGCAATTCTCCTGATACTCTCTCTCTTTCTCTGCTGTTTCTCAAATCCGACTTACTTGACACACTGAGTATACTATACCACACACACTCTAGTCGGCTACCGCGCCTCTCCTCCCCAGGGCTGAAAAATTTACTCAACCATCTGGCTGAGCATTGTGTAGTTTACTGAGCTAATTGAATACCGCAATATCAAAACCAGAAAATGCTATCTTCAATAAACTGGCTTCGCCAGCTTATTGCACGAGACAAGGCAAAACAACCTCAACTGAAAAACCAACTAACCAAATCGCACGAATCGTCACAGCCAACAATTGGGCGTGACAAGGATGCTTTTGGTGATTTGCAGAAAGGCACTGTATACAGGAGTAAATTATTACATTGCAGGAAGCTGAATATTTCTAATTTGCGCATAGACTTGAGATTCAGGCATCAGGCAGTTTGGAGAGAGGCACATGGTCAAGACCTTTGCTCTTGTTTAAAAAAGTCTGTGGCTGATCACAACTGGTTCGCTTTGCCTGAGAGACCGGTTTCTGATGCATGTGCACCATTTGTCTGACACTGTCAAAAAGTACCGGAGTATTTGAAGATGGCTCTGAGCAAAAATATCAAGAGGAACGTAGCTCGGTTCAGGATTTGAGGACATGGGTTGAAGTGTGAAACTGGTTCATATGGCAGGAGTCCAGACAGGAGTGCACGTGATTGCAATTTGTGTGAAGAAAACGGGGATTATATTCAAGGTGAGAAACACGTTATTTTTTCATGTATGGGCACCGAACATTTACGGCACCAATTCATCCACTTATTTGATCATATTTCTGAAGGTGATATCAAAGGTTTTGTTTTTCAACATAACTCAGAAGTTTACAAACTCATTAGTGCAGCTATCGATCTTTTTGATTGATTTATTTGTTGGGACCTATAGGTTGAGCAGCAATGCCAGGCTGGAGGCCTCTGTAATCCAAACTAAACTAATAAACTAACCGCAGCATTTGCACAATAAATTAATGTAGGAAAATCACTGTTTGTAAAGAGGCAAACAACTTGAATACGTAGGTAATGCATTTGTGCAACTGAAAGGGACCCTGGGAACAGCCAGTAGTAGGGGTTAGGAGTTAAACCCTAAATTTTGATGATAACTTATGCAGAAAGAGAATAAGACAGTGCAATCGCTACTCGCACAAATTGAGAAAGTTGTTGTTTCTATCATATCTTCATTTGGACGTCAAAAAAGAGGGACCAGCATCGGGTTTCAGGCCTGCTCAGCAAGCCACTCCGCCCAAAATGCTAATGCTCTTGGAAATGGCCTGGCAGTGGCTTGCAAGCCCCTCAAGCTCCTGCTGCACATGCGCAGTGCTTCCAGGGCCAGCAGACAGCTCAGCACGGCGCCCATGCGTCAAGGGGTAGCCCCCCCGCTGCTGCTGCTGCGGATGCGGATGCTGCTGCTGCTTCAGTTGGTGTGGTGCTGGCACAGTATGGACGTATGTCCGACCATGTGCATTTGATGGAGGCACCCCTCTCAGCCCGCCCCCTGCACGCCCTGTCACCTGTGCGCTCATGGGCCGCTGTCTTGGTTGCTGTTGGCCTGCCATGCGCACAACACCAGACCTACACGCAGGCGGCAATGCAGAAGGCTTTGAAAGATCCAAACATGGCTGCTGCAAGCAGTGCAAGAGGCCATGAAGAACTCGGGTACCTATTATTTGAAGGCGAAAACACTAGTCCATGTTCCTATCTCGTCCAACTTGTGCCTTGCAATCTTGCACACCAAGATGTACGCATCAACATTGATCGTGCCTTACCCTTTCTAGGATGTTCCAACAGCAAATGTGTATATAAGATTACCTGTTAAATTCAGCAGGGACCCCTGATCCTGCCGACTTGGGCCTCCCTCCTGCACTCAGCAGACCAGTCTGTGCCCCATGAGCTCCTCTCAGTCGCAAGTGCAGGGCCAGGAACTGCTTGATGGTCAGCTCTCTGGTTGTTGGGGCGTTGGATGCTGCAAGCTCGGCAGCAGCTTCAGAGGGTATGTTCCTTGCTTCCCATTCCTCAAGGTCCTGGGGCTGTTGCAGCCACGTGCTGTCGTACACCTGAAAGACATAGAGCAGCATGGATGGAGGGATATTAAGCGACTTAGCCATCATAGCTGTGTGTGCATGTGTTTGAGTGTGCTTCAAGTCAGTGGGGAACTAAGCAAGCAGCTGCGCCTCACATAGCTGTGAGTTCCCAAGGTGTCAGCCACTTTCCTTCAGAAATAAAATTAAAGAATACGTTCTTCTCCCAGATGGAATTGCAGCTACTCCTTCCACAACTGACTAGAGCGACAGTCAAACAAACCAAGAAAGAAAATGCACAAAATTGATGCAAGTACAAATCCAGGGAGACCGACTGATGACTTTCACAACCAATGCTCAAACAAAGTTGCTTGCGTGTGGATGCTTTAAAGGTTTTCAGGCTTTGTAGCCATTTTGCTCAAACTTGTGCCTTATTCTTAAAAGCAGGGGCAGTAGCAGCACTCAACTACACTGGGGCGCTGAGAAGGACAGATTGGTGGTATTGGCGGTTGTTACAGCCTCCGCTTGTTACTCCGTACCTTGAAACCGCAACCCCTACGCCTTAGCCTTGGCACGTGGTGTTAAGCGTTCCATACCTTAGCCTTAGCTACCTTAGCCTTAGCCTTGGCACGTGGTGTCAAGCGTTCATGTACAACACCACCACATTGATTGCACAAAGGCAGCTGCAGAACTGCTGTGTATTTAGCGCAGAAAATTACAGCCCACTGCACCACGCTCCGACCTGTGCCGCTATTTATGATACGATGACCAAAAACACAACCCGCGCTCTTCCTTGTAATGCAAGAATAAGAATGTCGTATTATGAAGCTCCATATTTTTACCTGTACAACCATATTGGACAGCCGGCTCCTCAGCCGATAGCGGCTACGAAGCTCTAACCCTGCCATCCACCGGTTGGCCTCTAGGATGCGGCGTGATGTGTCCTCAACATACACACTGACTGTTGCTTTGCCCACGTGCGCTGCTGCTGTGGCATCAACCTGCACTTGCAGTTACAATTTCCTCATCAGAGACTGCAAGGTAAAATGACTCCTTACAACCACGTAGACTATGCAGCCCTTTATAAGCGTGCATGCCAAATTTTTAATCGGAGCTTCTTTGCTGCTCACTCAGGTGCCTTACTGCAACCCTTTTGCGGCACTCAGATCTAGCACTTGTTATTTGATTATGTCAAAATTTCTTTGCTGCGTGCACCCCCATCTGGTGCTGAGGATCATGAGTATGTTTGCAATACCGATTGCATTTGCACACAATGTTGATCAAGTTGCTCTTACTAATTAATCAGAATATCTTGATAGTAGATGGCATGTGTGGGGATGTACGATTATGGAAGCAATTCTGAAGGTGTACAAGTGTATGTGTACCCTCAAGCTCTTAAGTACAGCGCACCTTTCCTGGCACAGGAGGGGCAGCTGCTGGCATGAAGGGGGGCACCGCAACCTCCCAAGCTGAATTGCCCTCCCCGTAAGAGGGGTGGTTTTGAGGGTGGTGATGCACGTAAGGTGGCATGGAGCCCCAGTGGGAGGCTCCCTTAAGAGTGACGTGGGCTGAATGTGGGCGATTATGCATGGTCCTATGCTGTGATTGACCCTCCCCACTTGCAAGGCCACAGTAGCCCTGACCTGTGCTGCTTTGGTAAGGCTGGTGGTGGGTGCTCAGTACTCCTGGCGCCTGTGTTGTGCATTTGCATAGTGTCTGTGTGAACTGCACTAGTATGCACATGCACGGACTTGCTGGCTGGAGCTGAACATGGATAGATTGTGTGCAGGGGGAAGAACTGCTTTTGTTTTAGAGTTCTAGAAAAAGAGACTAGGTAGACTGTGCATGCATGAGCAAACTATCAAGCCAGGAGTTCAGATCAAGGACAGCTCAGCCAGATCAAGAGTGCACAGGTCGCATGGGCAACCGATGGAAAGTCCTTAAAAAGGCAAAGAAAGTGACAGGTGACCTACATTCCCAAGCACAATCAACAGGAATCTCGAAAGTGCCCTACATGCCGACACATCTGTGTGTGCGTATGATGAAATGTGCATCCACCTGCAAGGAGTATGACGGACGGACACTTGTGGCGTGCCGAGTGGAGGGGGCTGTGCTTGGTCGATCAATTCGCACAGCGGTCGGGTTGTACGCACTGCCCTCTTGCTCCAGCCGGATGACAGAACGGCTGGGAGGGTGCGGAGCTCTTTGATAGGACTGACGGGGGTGTTGTCGGTGGTGGCCCTCATCCTTTGGGCTGCTTGCACTGCTTAACAGCCCATGCTGCTTGCCCACCTCTCCTTGATCCCTACCCTGCTTCTCTGCAGCCCTCTCCTCCACAGTTGATTTACACAGGCTGCCACAGCTGCTTGTGCCTGTTGCAATGCCCATCATCTGAGCAAACCACTCCTCATACTTGAGTGTGCCATGTGCTTGGTGCTGGTGCTGGTGCTCCTGCTGCTGCTGCTGCTGCTGCTGCTGTTGCTGCTTATCTTCTCCCATTGACGCCCCTGCCTCAAAACCCTGCTCCACACCTTCACCTTCGCCCTTCCAGTCCCTGCCAGCAGGTCCAGCCACCATTGTGCGCAGGCTGGGCATTTCTTGCCGCACGCTACTGATGGTGCTCCCCATCCCCATCCCACTGTGCTCCTGCTCACCCTGCCCCTCCTCTGCTCCAAGACCAGTATCTGTGGCATCGCTGGGCAGACTCTCTGCCATTCTGCTGAGAGTACCAGCCCTGCCTGAGCTGGCCATTGGCCTGGCAGCTGCTGCCTCCTCTCTCGGCCTCCTAGCAGTTGCTGACGCAGACATGGGCCTGCTCAACCTCGCTGCTGCTCCTACTGGCTGGGACGAGGCAGACACGGGTCTGGTGCTGAGGCCAAGGCTTTGGCGCAACTGCTCCTGGCTCCAGTGCTCCCACGGCTTGTCACAGCTGGTAAAGCCTTCAGGCACAGACCGCATCTGGCGGCTGTGCAGCTCTTTTTGGCGGGTGGGTGAGTGGCCTGTGCCCATGCGGGTGTTGAGGTAGCTGCCATGGGTGGTGCTTGGGGAAGCGGGAGGGGGAAATGTGAAGTGGTGGCCACCCAAGAAGGGCTGGGGGCCTGAGTTTATGCGAGGGGGCACGAAAGAGAAGGGGTGCCCTGCTGACTGGGGGGAGTGGGCAGGGGAGGCAGGGGGAGAGGGACTTTGGCCGAGCTTGTTGCGAGGGCTGGTGGAGCTGTTGTGAGGGGGGCTGCTCAGATGAGCAGGCAGGGTGCGCAAGTCGTGGGCCATGAGTTGGAGGGCAAATTGGTGGGGGGGGAGCAGGCTGCCTTCCTCCTCTGCTGTCTGTTCACTCTGGTGCCCTGTCGAGGCCTCGTCATCCTCCCCAGTTGCATCTCTGCTACTGCTGCTGCTGCAGCTGCCGCTGTGCTCGCTGTTGCTGTTGTGGCCTGCTCCAGCTTGCGTGGAGCTCTCTCTTGCTTGCTCCTCTGAACCAGCTGCAGCTTGCGATGCTGGGTGACTTGACGTCGTTGTAGGTATCATGATTGGTCCTTGAGGGGATGAGGGTGCGGAAGGAGGGGAGGGGGATTCTGCTTTGTGCTGTTGCTCGGATCCAGGATCATTATCCTGAGGTAAGCAGGCACAGAATATACAATTCAGCAGCTCCACCACACAATGTTAAGTTCATTATAAATCATCTTATTCATTGTCAAATCCTGTCTAACAATTGCAACATCGAGTTAAGCAGAGAACTACAATTACACCACCAAACTGTGTGCTAACGAGCACCTGTGGTAGTGGTGCTTGTTCAGTCTTGACTTGATTGTTGTACTCGGCAAGGTTGCTAGTCAGGGCTTGGGCTTCCTGTGTGAAATATGTGCAGGCTGCCTTAAAAATGGAGGCGACCCACAAAATGAGATGCAGGAGCAAGGAAGGAAACGGCAGTCACTGGCATACCAGCTCATTTCCTCAGGAAGGCTCTTTTGCTACAAGGCGGATGGTCCTGTGCAGTACTCTGCTCTTCTTTTGCATGCTAGGGTTAAAAAAGCCCAAGCTGCAAGCGCCCTGACAAGTGATTTCTGCCTCACTGACCTCTTGCATTTTGTTTGTACTCCTGCAGCCCAACTATGACTTGATAATTAAATTATACTGAGGCATTCATTGCAAAAAGAATGATCTTGTAAATGCACTTACTTGCTGTAATGTCACGTGCTACTTACACATTGAAGAGGGTCTGAACTTGCCCACGGAAGAGAGAGTCTGTACTCTCAATCCTAACAATCCATACGTATACATCTTCACGCTCGCCGCCACAACTCCCGAAATACCTGATCAAAGAGACAAAATAGGTCTTCGTCGCTGTTGCCATCACCATCGCTGCTGTTCCCTCCGCTGCTGTCCTCATGGCCTAGCGTGAACGAAGGGAATTTGGCACCTGCGTGAACGAGGGGAAATTGGCACCTGTTTGATCGAGTGGAATTTGGCACTTATGTGAACGAAGTGAACTTGGCACCTGTGTGAACGAGGGGGATTTGGCACCTGTGTGATCAAGGCACGCCAGCAGCACTGGAAAATTGCCAAAGCTGGACATGATTGAATCCGGAGTGCTTTCGGCACCTGAACGCCAAGAGGAAACCAGGTATGTCAAGAGACCTAGCTGGATATGAGGAATTAGAAGACAAAGAAATTGGGCATCTTCTAGCTGAGCAAATTTTAGCAGCTACATTTAAGATCTCCGGAAGTATGATTAACTGGATGAGTGTTTAGTAACCCTAAGGTTAAAGCTTTTATGATGCTCTTCTTACGCAAGGTTGGCCAGTACCTTATATTATTGCTGCACATGCGAGTTTCGGGAAGCAAGCTTAGACAAGGTCATGTACGTTGAAAATATGCAGTTCTGGCAGGAGGATACAAGTATCATAACTTTTTGACGTCAAGTGTCCATCCCAATATAAATTACGTATTCGGAACCCTGACGTTGAGGGCTAGCAATTGGTATACAAATGAGTTGATTCTGAGGGGGTAAGGGGGGGGGTGCTTCAGAATTTTACTGGAGCACTTCTACAGACTTTTAAATACATCATTGGATTCCTGAGCTCAAGCCCTGTCTATGGGCACCCTTTCCAAAGGGTGAAACAAAAAGGGCGGGGCGGCCTGGGAACGCTCGAGGGGTGCCCCTACTTTGTCAAGTTTAGCAGCACGTCTTGCAGCAAGGACAGGGCAGGGTGCAACACCCGCCCCATAAAGTGCCCTGACTGCCCTGGCACTGCCAAGCTGTATGTGTGATCATACGGCTGGCAGCCCACTACACTACCAAGCACCCCCTCCTCCCTCAGCCTCAGTCTCCAGCAAGGAGGGTGTGCACACGGCAAAAGCGCAAACGACAGTGCATAAGCCCAAGCAGATAGTTATTTAAAGGACATGAGCGTTGATGGAATGCAAGGACAGACAAGGGCTGTGACTTTGTCGTTAAAATTAATAAAATTTGATTTCTTCCCATTACTCTTCTGGCATTATATTATATGGCACACAAACGGTGCAGGCAGATGCCTACTACATTTTTGAGCAAGATGACCTTTTTATTAGTGGGGGGGGGTCAGGAAGGGGGGGGGGGGCATTTTGGGCTGGAGGCCCAAAAATGTATATGACTATCCGGCATTTTTCTTTTTGCACCCTCCTGGTTTTGGCCAGCAAATATTCTCATGGAATGAAACAAGGACACGGGCGTAGGTTGTACAACCTGGATAGCCCAGCTCAATGCAGGATGCCTGCTTGGCTGGAGCTGAAAGTAACAACATATCTCGTTTCCCATCAACCGTCAGTGCCCAAACAGAGTAGTCTTAAGCATTTGTGCCATACAACTCATAGGAATGCTCCTGTAGCACATTCTGTACCTATTGTATCTACTGTGACTCAGGCACTGCGTTTCACACCTTGGTCTGAGGCGGCTATGGGAGACTGGGATGCAGGGAGAGCAGGAGACGCTTGGCTAGGGGGAGGGGATGGGCTGATTGAAGGCTGGCTAGGAGAGGCCGGTATGCTGGTTCTGTGGGAGAACGTATCGTCGATGCTGTGGTGGCTGTCCGACCCAGCATGGGCACCTGCTCCGTGGCCGTGGTGTACATCGTTGTGGCTCACAAGCGGACTCTCTTCCTGTATGTCCGCCAGTCCACTCTGCTTGATGGACACCATGCCTGGGAAGAACAAGCAACATCCGGGAGTGCCGTTGACAACTAGCTATGGACATGGGAGGTCATACCTTAGCGCGTCTAGGACTCAGGTGGAGAGAGGGAAAGGCGGAATTTGAATGGGCGGCCAAAGAAGAGTGAGGACACGTGAGGACACAAAGGCAGGGGTGTCCTGCACGGTCATGTCGTTATCATTTTTGCTCACTCAAACCTCCCCATCACACATAACAAGACACACGCACACACGTATCACGACACGCGCACGAACACACTCACGTGACAAGATACGCACAAAGTCATTGCAGGCACAGGTTCGTATTAAAAGTGATTTTCACCTGAGCATGAGGAATGATGGGATGGATGCTGCTACTACCTTGGCACCGAATCAACAAAAAAGGCCCTGCTTTCACCTTCACCATCAGACCCGTATTGCTACCTGAGCGGTAGAAAAAAGGCACTGCGCTCACCTGAATTGTCAAGCATGCGGCTGCTGGATTTAGGTGTATCAGCAGAGGCAGGTCTGGGGGGGCCCAAGTGTGCCATGTCAGCTGAGGCCGGCCTGTGCTCCCCCTGCCCATGCTGGCCAAGCAAGTGGGCTCGCTTGGGTGGCATGTACACCTCTCTTGGGTTGGAGGACAGCAGGAGGGAAGCTGCGCGAGCACACAAGCATGAAGGATAAAAGGACGTAGGACATAAGCCAAAAGAGGGGCCTGTGCTGAAATAAGAAGCTGTTTTGAAGCTGGGGGAGGGTGAGCGGAAGGCACTGTTCATGTTGAATACACATGAAAGATCCTCACTTGGAGGAGCAGGACCAAATGGTGCACGCTACCACAAGCGCGTTGCGTGCTTGGTTGCGTTTACTTGCGTGTCTGTGTTTGTTGTTACATTGTGCTCAAGCAACTTTGTGAAAGTTAATACTTGCTTGTGTGTGCATGTTTGCGTGCCTTTAAGTGACCCACCAGGAGCACATGCCAGCTCAGAAGCCTCATTTTTCTTAATCCTCTGCGACTCTGGCCTGGGGGAGCTCAAAGGGGGGGCAGACCAGGGCCGTGCAGCCCTCACTTGCGCCTGCCACCGCTGCTGCTGCTCTTTAAACTTAGCGTGCTCCTCCTGGATCTTTGCTTGCAGCAGCTCCTCCTGCTCGTCAGTGCTGCCATCAGAATCCTGCGTGCCAAGAACACAAGGTAAGTGTTCAGAGTGAGACTCGTGAAACTTGTGCACAGGTGCAACATGTAGTGGTTTGGATGCAATGACTTAATTGAGGCAGCAAGCGTTGCGTCTGACATATCGCTTCAGCAATCAGGTTGAACATATTTCATGTATGACCTGGTGCGCTTCTGTTTGTAAGCTTGTACGTTTATAAGTGATCGTTATGTGTGTGTGTGTGTGTGTGTGTTTGCGTATGCATATGTGTTGTGTGTGTCGTTAGGTGCTCGTTTTGTGTGTGTATGTGTGTGTGTGTATGTTTGTGTGTGTGTGTGTTTGTGTGAGTGGTGAGTTTGTGTGAGTATGTACGTGTGAATATGTGTTTGCGTGTGTGTGTATGTGTGTGTGCGTGTGTGCGTGTGTGTGTGTATGTGTGTGTGTGTTTGTGTGTGTGTGTGTGTGTGTGTGTGTGTGTGTGTGTGTGTGTGTGTGTGTGTGTGTGTGTGTGTGCCAGTGTGGTTACATATGCCGCATGTATACCGATGCTTTTGTACTGCATCCTTTACACCTTTGCGATATAATGAGTGAAACACACCTCTTGCACATAATCAGACACTCCTCCCAGGTCCTCCATCCAGTCAAAATATCACTTAGGTCTTATAAGAACAATTTCCATATTTCCATGTTTTTAGGAATAACAAGTGTTAGCGTGCAAACTCTAACTTCGAAGGCCATGCCTTCGACAGGTATTTGATGCAGGCGACTGCTTTTTGTCTCGTGTCTGGTGAGCTTTCAATGCACATGCACAAATACACAAATACACACATGCACGTACACGCACATGCACACACACACACACACACACACACACACACACACACACACACACACACAAACACACAAACACACATACACGCAATCGCATTCGCATTCGTACAGCACACACACACTCACAGACGCACAGCACAGACACTCACATTCACTCACATACACACACGCACACACACGCACACACATACACACACAAACACACGCGCACTCACTCACACACTCACATACGTACATACGCACAGCACAGACATATACACACACGCACACACATAATGCAGGTACTTAGGCTAGGCTACTATGCTTGAGCAGCAACCCTTAGTGGGGTGCACTCACCCTGGCACGCAGGAGGGGCACTGCCGTCCCTACAGTGCCTCATCAATAGACGAGCTGTTGGATATTAAGCATGCATCCCAGCCTCACTTGCTCTACCCAAACCACGGGTTTGCACGTGGTGGTGTGGGTCATCTCATCTCCACAGGTGCAGCAGCTCGTGCATGGCTGTGACATGCATTGTCCTGCTACTTCACTCTGGGCGTACCAAGCTATGTGCAGAACAATAAGAGCTCAATATCAAAGTTTCTTGCCTTTCTTTCTTTTTCTTCCCTTGTTTATTACAACTTATGCACCTTTGATTTGCTTTCTCCAGCCAGCCAACTAGCTACTTTAATCCCTTCACACAATACACTTGTATCAGCCCATGCTCTTCCCCCCCCTCTCATGCTCGCACCTCCTCGTAACTCCTCACCAAAACCCTTCCATTTTGCTCTCAGGTAATGCACGTGGCTCCTTGAGCCGGTTGCCACAAGCTGCACGCTCCTTCCGCAGCCCCCATGCTACACGCTCCCTCTCTGCTCATGGATCTCCCTCCGCATCACGTCCAACCACCGTGGGCACTGTCACCTCAACTGCTAATCCCGCTCAAGATCACACTGCCGGAAACAGAGCACCTCCTGCTGACCAGAAGCAAGGGGAATCCAGCTACCAGCACAACACTGCTCCAGGTTTGAGGCGAAACAGCAGACCACATGTTGGTACACAGGAGGGAAGGGAGGACCACGCTCACAGCCACTTTGCCACGCACCCAGCTGCGCATGCATCAGCGGGAGCTACACGCTGCAGTACCAGCATGTCCATGCGGCGGCCTGCATCACAGCATCAGCACGGCATCCGGCCCAGTTCTGTGAGCTCGTTGGGGGGCTACTTGCAGAATACGCTGCCCCCCCCTGCGATGCGAGGGGCGTGCAAAGCGTGGGAGCAGGAGGTGCCTCACCCTACGGACTTCACATCTGCTACACGCCGTACGAGAGTCTATGATGTGCCTGCTGCCAGCAAGGTGTGTGCAGTTCACCTGGGCATCCTCTGTGTACGCTGCCCTGCTGTTCGGGCATTTGCACGCATGTGATTCCTATTTTACAAAGCACCTAAAAATCACACGTGCTGCTTACAGAATGGTTCCTTGACACAAACTGCAGCAAACAAGAACAGTGTCAGTCCCTAGACCTTGATGCCTTGCGCTCCCGTAAGAGGGGCAACGAGCGAGCTGGGTTTTGATGTATTCTTTCACGAGCAATGACACTAGGTTGAGCGCTTGTGCTCCTTCATAATATGTGTAGGCATTAAAATTGCGCCTTCCTGTTGCCCTTCACTTACAGTGGTCGTCTATATCATTTTATGAAACGGACCCAGAGGAGATCCGCAGACACATCGATATTGTCAACGCCATGAATGAGGTACGCTAGCCAGCGATCAATGCACGGACAAGATTGGCCTGCTTTTGCTGGAGTTGCCGACGGCAGGAAGGGCTTGGGATCGGCTCACTCAGCTACGCCTTTGGCTGCTGCTGTTTGTGTGCGTGTGTGTATATGTGCATAAAATTGCAAAAGATTGGCCAGTATCTACAGACATAACTGAGTTGGGCACGATTGTCTTGCTTGGTTTCCCTATAGTGAAAGCCTGCTCTTGTTCAAATCCTGCATTTTCAACATGTAGATGCCGTAGAAAATGGCTGTCATGATGTGCTTTTGTCAATGTTTAAATGTAATGTTCATAATCACACATTGTCATTATGAGATACGCACTTTTAAGTTGCTTATTAGTAATTTGATTTACAAGGAGAGCAGGTGGTATGCTGCCATCCCTGCTTCCTTGACCTTATCAATACCCACTGCACGGATGTGTAACTGTTTCTTCTTCATGGTTGTGACGCTGCACAGGTACATGCCAATGGCGTCCTGGAGGACCGCCACATGAAGGAGCTGCGGCACATGACCTGGGCCCAACGACAGCGCCAGATCTTCCTACGGCAGCGCCAAGAGCGTGCCCTGTCTTATGCACAGTCAGGGGTTCCTGTACGCCCAGCTTACGCTCTTGCAGCCTCCGCAAGTCTGGCAGCGTCTGGCCAAATAGGCGAGGAAGAGGACTGGGGTGGTGACCAAGCCGTGGCTGCATCTTTGCAACAAGCCACAGCTTTGAATGCGTCACGACCCTGCACAACTGGCAGCATTGGCTCCTATGTGCCTCGCTGGGGCAGCAGTGCACAGAAAGAGGACGGAGTGGAGGGTGGCTGGGGAACTCATAGGGTCGGGGAGGGCATACAAGGCGCCGGCACCAGCATATGCTTACCCAAACCTACCTACCGCAAGGTACGTATACTTGGCAACAGCTGGTAACAGTCTATAACGACCTCCTTTTTCATCCAGCAGTGGCTACCTCCTTTTGTCACATGCCCTCTGTAATATGCTTGCAATCATGTGGAAGCTTCAGCGCAATCAGAAATTTGACGTGTACGTGTGTGGGTGTGTGTTACTTTTAAGTGTTAGGCCATTCAAGTGTTAATGTCTTGCTACCCTATATCCACAGTGCTCATGCTTGCTTGCACAGATGTGTTCGTGTGTGTCTGTTTGTAACTGTATGTGTGTATGTGTGTGCACGTGTGTGTTACTTTTACACCATTTCTACTTCAGTGTCTTGCTATCTATACCCGAGGTGCTCATGCTTGCTTGCACAGATATATGACCGCATGGGTGCCGAAACCACTGACTCCCCAAGGCAAGCAGCACTGGCATGGCAGCAAAAGCAGGATGCCATCAAAGCCAGCAAGGAAGTGAGTAGATCATAGAAGAAAAAGGGCAGATGTGACAACACAGGTGGCAATCAGGGAAAAGGAACACACACGCTTCTCACCAGGTGTTTTGTAACCAGTGCAATATTGAAGCTGCGCCTATCCACACAGTCAACGCTGAAATTTTCTCCCTAACTCCGACCTTTAAACAGAGTTGTAACTTGGCCAGACTAACAAGAAGTGTCCTTCCCGTATGTCACAGGCCTTGGTGATCCACAGCCAGCTGCACGAGCTTGATGACTTTGAGAGCCACTTGCGTCAGATACAGTGACAGAGAGGAAACAGCATTATCAGGGGCAAGCGATTTGACTCGCCGCCCACTTAAATAGCCTGTTCCACTTAGTCATGTCAAACATGCTGTCATGTTAATACTGTTAATCAATGAAAAGAAAGGAAAAGAGAAACTACGCATGCAGCAAAAGCCACTTCCAACATTAAATAAGGGAAAGGAGCCACTTTGGTACCAGGTACTGTGAAACTCCTCCACCACAAAGGGAAAAAAAGAGGTCCAGAGGGTTGCAGGCTTGGCCTGAAACCGGCTCCTAATGAGAGTTGATTATTGTGCTGGAAAGGGCACATCTGGTATGGACATGTTAGGCAGCGTAATTGACAGAATGAACATGAAGCTTTGAAGCAAGTTTCTTAACTCTTTGAGAATCAAGACCCAGCTCCTTAAAATGCTCCAGCGTGTGATTGTTGTAGATGGTGCCACCCACTCCCAAAAGGATGGTGTGGAGGGTAACGGAGGCTCCTTGAAGGATTGTGCGGAGGACCTTGTGCTGTTTCTGCATGGTGCTCAACTGCTTCTGAGGGTAAGGGTAAGGGTTACACAGCTATATCCGCCAGCGAGGGCAGTTGAGCTATAGCAAAAAAAAAAGGCAGCTTCAAGAAGAGAAGGAGGCCAGACTGAACAAGACACCAGAAAAAGAGACAAGG